>UMGV01045266.1_pt1 | contig 42872 bp, 22 predicted proteins | sample 1965361 | NCBI WGS metagenome assembly UMGV01 (sample SAMEA4836081, study PRJEB28245) | human gut metagenome | biome: gut microbiome; material: fecal sample | place: Denmark | collected 2008
AGAGGAAAGGATACTGTGTCACCACTGTGGCAATGTGATCCTTGAAGAAATCCAAATGACCATTGAAGAAGGTGTCACCCATCCATGCGATACCAAAAATGGCTACCATGGCATTCATTCCTGCTCCAAAGACATTGCCTTTCACTGCATCCTGTACTTTAGCCTTACCTGCAAGCAATATCAAGGCTGCTGTTGCCATCATGATAATCTCAATCGTTTCAGGCATCGATACACGATGCATCTCATCGCCTATCATAAAGGAAGGACGGAGAGATGGGAAACTACCCAATATGACTACTGCCAGTACGCCCAACAAGAAAGCCACTACTGCATACTTGGAACGTGGGTTTGGATTCTTGATCATCTCATCGATGAGACGGCTGTCTTCCTCGGGCTTGACAATGCCTTCACGAACTTTCTCTTGATATATAGGGTCGTCTACCAATTCTTTTCCTACATGATTCTGCACAAAAGCTGCCACAAGGATGGCGATGAAAGAAGCAGGAATACAAACTAAGAGGATGGTACCCAACTCTATACCCTTACATCCCAAGAGGTCGGTACTTATTACCGCTGCTGTAGCTGCAGAGACCGGACTTCCTGTGATTCCCAATGAAGCGGCTATCGTTGCCACACTGAGAGGACGTTCAGGACGTATCTTTGAGTTAGTGGCTATCTCCGAGATAATAGGAAGGAGTGAATAGCTTGTGTGAGCGGTACCAGCAACGAGGCAGAAGAGCCAAGTAGTAAGCGGACCATAATATGTAATCTTTTCTGGATGTTTTCTTAGGAATCGAGCAGCAACACCTACTAAATAATCCAATCCACCTGCAGCCTGCAACGTTGAGGCTGCTGTGATGACCGACACAATGATGAGCATCACATCAATAGGTAGATTACCGGGTTTGAGTCCAAACACGAAAACAAGGATAAATACACCCACCATACCATAGATTCCAAGTCCGATACCACCGACACGAGCACCGATGAGTATCAAGGATAGGACAAGGGCCAACTGGATGAGAATAATAGCTGTTGCCATAGATTATTAATTATTTTTCTCGGTTAGTTTAAAACTTTATTGGTTTTTAATTATATAGGTACTAAATGTATAAAATGGTTATTTTAACTTTCGTACGGTGCAAAATTAGTTAATTTTTGTAGAAAGTATTTTTATATTTTCATTCTTTTTTTTGTGAAATACGAAACAACACCCTCGTTTTTGTAAAAAAGAAGAAGATTGAGGTGAAGTCGAGAGAAGATGGATATTGAGGAATCCAAGGGAGGTTAGAGGAAGTTAGAGGGGGAAGTTAAGGGACAACAGCATAGAAGCTTATGAGCAGGCATGTACTGGGGAGGGCAGGCATCTTGCCTGCCCAATAAGCTACTTACAAATTGATTATGGGGCAGGCAAGATGCCACGCCCTCCCAGAGCCCCATCACTATAAAACAAAAAGCCCAGGGCAATGCCCTGAGCTTAAGAAATCTATGTTTATCATGCAAAATAACGATACGCTTACCAGATATGAGCACGTCCTGCCTTAGGCACAAAGAGTTTATCGCTCTTCTTGATGCCGAATGCTTTGTACCAAGCATCAATCATTGGGAGGGCGCCATTCACACGAGCCTCGTTAGGAGAATGAACATCCACGGTCATAAGATACTGCAGATACTCAGGACGTGCGTTACCAGCCCATACACGAGCCCATGACAAGAAGAAGCGCTGCTCTGGTGTTAGACCATCTTTCACGCCGAGCTGTTCGCTCTTCATCACGTTCTGCAGGGCACGGAAGGCGATATTCAGTCCACCATTGTCACCGATATTCTCACCCAATGTGAGCTGACCATTCACCTTTTTACCTGCCAACTCAATCTTGTTGAAGTGGTTGACGAGAACCTTAGTACGAGCCTCAAAGTTCTTCTTGTCGGCTGCAGTCCACCAGTTATTTTGGTTACCAGTCTTGTCAAACTGACTTCCCTGGTCATCAAATCCATGACTCATCTCATGTCCTATCACACCACCGATAGCACCATAGTTCATCGCATCGTCAGCTGATGGGTCGAAGAAAGGAGGCTGCAGGATAGCAGCAGGGAAACAGATCTCGTTGGTTGTTGGGTTGTAATAAGCATTGATAGTCTGAGGAGTCATTCCCCACTCCATCTTGTCTACTGGCTTGTTCACCTTACGAGCGATATCGTCCTTGGTGAAGAATTCTGCGATGTTTGCCATGTTCTCATAGAGCGACAGGCTGTCGTCCACCTGCAGTCCGCTGTAGTCCTTCCACTTATCAGGATAACCTATCTTGATGATGAAGTTCTCCAACTTGTCCTTGGCCTGTGTCTTGGTGGCAGCGCTCATCCAGGTAGCCTCATCGATGCGCTGTGCAAGGGCTGTCTGCAAGTTGTGCACCAACTGGAGCATACGGTTCTTGCTGCTCTCAGGGAAATACTTCTCCACATAGAGCTTACCGATAGCCTCACCCAAGACACCGCTCACGCTGCTCACAGCACGCTTCCAGCGAGGACGGTCCTGCTGCACACCACTCATCACCTTGCTCAGTTCGAAGGATACGGCACGGAAGTCGTCGCTCAGCACACTGGTGGCTCCAGAGATGACCTTGATCTCAGCATAAGTCTTCAGGTCGTCGAGAGATGTCTCAGCGAGAATCTTCTCCACCTCGTGGATAGGCTCAGGCTGACCTACACAGATGTCCTTGAAGGCAGGGAAGCCAGATGCCAAGAACACATTACCCCAGTCGATACCAGGATAGTCGATAACCAACTGGTTATAGCTCATCTTGTGATAGTTCTTGTCGATATCGCGAAGCTGCACCTGGCTGTAGCTTGCCTTAGCGATGCGAGTCTCTATCGCCATCACTGCCTGCATCTTCTTCTCGGCTGTCGCCTCGTCGTTGCCCACCATCATGAAGAGCTTCTTCATATAGGTCTTGTAAGCCTCACGAATCTTCTTGGTCTGGTCGTCATCGTTGAGATAATAGTCACGCACGCCCAGACCGATACCTGCCTGTCCTACTTCCACCAGGTTGTTGGCAGCATCACGAAGGTCGGCACCCACACCGATGCCATACATCATGGTACCCTCGCCGCGGAAGTCAAGTTGAGCAGTAACCAACTGATACTCTCTGCGGTTCTTGATGGCAGCAATGCGGTCGAGAGTAGGCTTGATAGGTGCCCATCCCTCCTTGTTCAGTCGAACGCTGTCCATGCGGAGGTTGTAGAGTGAACCTATCTTCTGACCAAGCGAACCCTTCTGCTGAGGTTTGGAAGCATATTCGAGGATGATGTCCTGAATACGCTTCTGGTTCTGTTCGAAGAGGTCGGTAAAGGCACCATTGTCAGGGTGCTCTCCGTCGAGTGGATGATTCTTCATCCAGTTGCCGGCAGCATAACGATAGAAGTCTGTTCCTGGCTTAACACTCAGATCCATGTTGGCCTTGTCAATACCAGAGCCCAACTTGTCCTGTTGGGCGAAAGCTGCTGTTGTTCCTAACAACAAGGCAGCCAATACTATTTTTGTTTTCATTTATATAATGATTAATATTTAGTGTTTTATATTTGATTTTTAATGCTTCTGCCCGATTCCGCTCAGTGCCAATCCTGCGAAGGTCAAGGCACCATTGAGCATCAAGAGTTCATAACCGAACTTATAGCCCGTGAACTGCATGGTCAGGGTATCAATGGCATAGCATATCAGCGGACTGGCGATACATATCCAGGGCACCCACCGGTCGTTCACCTTTCTGTGGGTCATCAGTCCGAAGGCAAAGAGTCCCAACAGCGGACCGTAGGTATAGGAGCACAGGATATAGATGGCATCGATGACACTCGTCGAGTTGAGGGCTCCGAAGCCTATGATGAAGAGCATGAAGACCAAAGCCACGGCGAGATGCACCTTTTTGCGGAGATCTTCATCCTCATCGCGCCCGAAGATATCCACGCATACACTGGTGGTAAGGGCGGTAAGAGCAGAGTCGGCACTCGAGAAACTGGCTGCCACCACGCCTATCGTGAAGAACACGGTCACCATAGAGCCCAAAACTCCTGATGCAGCAAACATTGGCAGCAAGTCGTCGGGCTTTTCGGGAAGGGCCATGCCCTGCGACTTAGCCAGCATCAGCAGCAGCACACCTAAGGAGAGGAAGAGCAGATTGGCAGGCACAAAGGCAAAGCCATAGCTACACATATCTTTCTGTGCTTCGCGCAGTGTCTTGCAGGTCAAGTTCTTCTGCATCATGTCTTGGTCGAGACCTGTCATCACTATCACCACGAAGATACCGCTGAGAAACTGTTTCCAGAAGTTCTGTCGTGACACCCAGTCATCGAAGACAAAGATGCGCGAGTGTTCATCCTGGCTGATGGCTGCGATGGCCTCCATGGGTGTCAGCCCAAGCTGTCCCATAACCTTACATATAATAAGGAGAAGAGCGGCAAACATACAGAGTGTCTGAAAGGTGTCGGTCCATACCAAGGTCTTGATGCCTCCCTTGCGGGTGTAGAGCCAGATGAGTAGCACCATCAATGGCACGGTGAGCCAGAAGGGAACACCGATGTCATCGAGCACGAAGCGTTGCAGGATGAAGCATACGACAAAGAAGCGCACGGCTGCTCCCGTCATCTTCGACAACAGAAAGAAGGAAGCTCCCGTCTTGTAGGAGCGGTTGCCCAACCTGTGGAGCAGATAGGTATAGATGGTGGTGAGGTTGTACCGATAATATACCGGCAACAGGACGAAAGCCACCAGGAAGTAACCCACGATGAAGCCTAAACACATCTGCAGGTAAGTCATGCCACTCAGCATCGCCATGCCAGGCACACTGACAAAGGTGATGCCCGAGATAGAAGCTCCCACCATCCCGAAAGCCACCATATACCAAGGCGAGCGCCGATCGCCACGATAGAACGTATTGTTGTTGGCTTGCTTCGATGTGAGTCGGCTAAAGAGCAGCAACACAGCGAAGTAAGCCAATATTGTCAAGATAATAACCATGATAAATCGTTATGAAAAAGCTTGCTAAAGATTCTCTGCATCCATCAGCCAGATGGTAGAGTTAGCATCAGAAGGCATACGCCAGTCGCCACGAGGACTCAGACTCACACTTCCCACCTTCGGTCCATCGGGCAGACAGCTACGCTTAAACTGCTGGTTGAAGAAGCGGCGCACAAAGGTCTTGAGCCACTTCTTGATGGTTTCCTCATCATAGGCATCAGGATCGTTGTCGCTTATCTTCACTCGCTGCAGAGATGTATCCATGAAAGCCTTTTTTGCCAAGAGATAGATCTTGGCAGGGCGATAGCCGAAGCGCAGGAAGTAGTACAGGAAGAAGTCGTGCAACTCGTAGGGTCCCACGAGGTCTTCAGTCTTCTGCTTGATATTGCCATTCTCGTCGGCAGGTATCAACTCCGGACTGATGGGCGTATCGATGATGTCGAGCAGGGTATTGCGACTTTGCTCGTCCACTCCACTCTCTGCCACATAGTTCACGAGGTAGCGTATCAGTGTCTTAGGTATACTGGCGTTTACGCCATACATACTCATGTGGTCACCATTGTAAGTGGCCCATCCCAAGGCGAGTTCTGAGAGGTCACCAGTGCCAATAACCATACCGCCCAACTGGTTGGCAAGGTCCATCAGTATCTGTGTACGCTCGCGTGCCTGAGAGTTTTCGTAGGTTACATCATGCACAGAGGCATCATGGCCTATATCTTCAAAATGCTGAGTCACAGCCTTGGCAATACTAATCTCACGAATCGTGATGCCTAAGCTCTGCATCAGCGTCAGAGCGTTGTTATAAGTGCGGTCGGTGGTTCCGAAACCAGGCATGGTGACTCCCACAATTCCCTTTCGGTTCATACCCAACTTGTCGAAGGTCTTCACACACACCAGGAGAGCCAGGGTCGAGTCGAGACCTCCACTGATGCCCACTACCACCGTCTTGGCACAGGTGTGTACGATGCGCTTGGCAAGTCCCATGACCTGTATGTTGAATATCTCTTCACACGATGCCTTCATGTCGGCAGATGTAGGGATGAAGGGATGAGGATTAACAGGACGTTCCAGCACAAACTCACGATCGTTCTCAGCAGGTGACGCCTCTATATGTCGAATACCAAACTGATGGTCGAGTATGGAATACTTGATGTTGCGCTGTGCGTTGACATAAGTAGAATTGGTGCGACGCTCAGAGCGTAGACGCTCCACATCTATCTGTGCCGTAACCATCTGAGGCTCTGTAGCAAAGCGCTTGCCCTCTTCAAGCAGTTGTCCATTCTCATAGATGAGAGCATTGCCACCATAAACCACATCCTGCGTACTCTCACCAAAGCCGCACGAACTGTATACGTAGCCCGTCATGGTACGTGCGCTCTGCTGCGAAAGCAGACTCTTCAGATAGTTGTGCTTGCCTATCAGCTCATCGGAAGCCGAGAGGTTGAATATCAGGTCGGCACCTGCCAGAGCCAACTTGTTGCTTGGGGGAGCGGGTGCCCACACGTCCTCACATATCTCGACACCGAAGCGCACACCATCGTAGGTACGGAACAGCTGCAGGTCGGGAGTCACCTTGACTGTGTGACCAGCAAAGCGTATCTCCGTCTCCAAGAGGTCTTGCGCAGAGGCAAACCAGCGTTTCTCGTAAAACTCACTGTAGTTGGGCAGATAAGTCTTGGGCACGATGCCCAAGATCTGTCCTTGCTGTATCACCACAGCACAGTTGAGCAGCAGGTCGCCTGCCACTACGGGTGCTCCCACAATAGTGATGATGTCGAGCTTGCGTGTAAAGTCGAGCAGCATCATCACGCCCTGCTCTGCCACCTCTAAGAGGAGGTTTTGACTAAAGAGGTCCTGACAACTATAACCTGTTACCGAGAGTTCAGGGAAGACTATGACTTCCACGCCCTTACCCTCTGCCTGTATGGTCAGGTTTTCGATCTGCTCTACATTATATTTTACGTCGCCCACCTTCACCATCGGAACGGCACTGGCAACCTTGATAAATCCGTATTTCATATTTTTTTATTATTGTTGTTGAGGGAACAGCCTTATCGCTTATTTAGCAGGCTTGCACTGGGGAGGGCAGGCATCTTGCCCTCCCCAGTGCAAACCTGCTCATAAGCTACAAAGCACTTTACTTAATCGTGACTTGCGTAGCTCCATATCCATACTCCTGGAAGGAAGCATCCTGATAGCTGCACGACTTATAGCGATAGTTGAGTTCATGGACGATGGCTTGGCGCAACACACCCTCGCCCTTACCATGAATAAAGACGATTTTCTGTCCCTTCTTGTTTTTATATTCCGTCATCGTCTTACGGAACACATCGAGCTGATAGTGGAGGATGTCGGCAGCATTCATGCCCGCCGTCGTCTCAAGCACCTCGTCAGCATGCAGGTCGACGATGAGTGTGCCGTCATCCTTCTGGCGTTTCTTCTTACCTTCGTGCGCCACAATCTTCTCGTCCTTATACATCTGCTCCTTCAGACGCTTGGAGTCAACCACCAAGGGGCGTGCCACCTCATCGTTGTCAACAATGGTGAAGAGCAGCGAAGGCTGCTCGAAGAAGTCATTCTCCTCAAAGAGATGCAGCTTATAGAACTTCACGGGGTCGATACGGAACTGCACGTCAATAGCTGGCTTAAGGAGGAAAGACTTGTCTTTCTTGTAGGCAGTGAGCTGGATACCTATGCGCCCCATCTCATTGAGCACCTCGCGACCAAACTCTTCGATGAAGCACTTGGTGTTGGGCTCCACCTCGCCCACCGACTTCAGTGTCCAGGCATTACCCTCTGCCACGATATAGGAATAGTGAATGTAGTAGTTGCTGTCGTTGACGATATAGGTCTCAAAACGTGTGTTGGTCACCTCCTTGAGGTCGACAGGTACAAAGGCGAGATATGCACTCAACTTGTTGCCGCCCTCACGCTCCAGCACAGGAGCCTTAAAGGTGATTTCCCTGTCGGCAGCATCATATTCTTCCACGTGCATATCCACATGCTCGTCATGGTCGTTGAGTATCGACTTGATACTGCGACTGTCTTGATGCAGTTCGGTAGCAGCATGCTCTTCTGCTTTCTGCTTCGCCTCCATCTTGGCAGAGATCATCTTGCCCATGGCATAGTCGTCTTGCTCGACAACCACTACATCGTGTATCGAGGTAGGAATCTCAAAACCATCCTCGTCCTCCACCAGTACAATGTCCTTGCCCTGGAAGCCTGAGACTCTTCCGCCTCCCACTTCACTCAGAAATCTTACTTTATCTCCTATTTTCATTGTGTTTCTGTTTTTATATTTTCGCTACAAAGTTACACAAAGTTATCGCAATAGGAGAAATTATTTACTTTATTTATCCTTTTAGGGCAAAAAAAAGACCCGATTCCGCTTCTCACGAAGCCGAATCGGGTTGAAAAACTTATTACTATTGATGAGTTACTAAAATTCCAAACTTAAGAAAACTACTTGATGACAAACTTCTTGCCATTGCAGATGTAAGCACCTGGAGCCAAGATGTACTCTGCATCCTGAACGTTGCTTACCTCGGCCACCTTCACACCTGAGAGGGTGTAGATCTTCACTGCGCCAGCCTTCTGGATTGCTACACTCTGGTTGATGCCTGTGATGACCTCGTTGGTCTTACCACTACGTTCGTAGACTGCACCGTTGACGAAATTGAAATTATCTGTCTGGTTGTTACCATTACCATTATTGTTGAAGATAATCTTGGCAGGAAGTTCAGTCTTATCACCATCATACTTCCACATCCAGATATCCAAACCGTTCTTCTTCTCACCAGTCTTGGTACAAGCTACACCTGGCCATTCACCAACATATTTGTCACCACCAGTCCAAACATAAGCGTGAACATCAGTCCAGTCTGAAGGAGCGAGGAAGTAAGCGAAGATACCTGTTGGAGTAGGAATTACAACCTCTTTCTTTTTGTTGAAGGTAGCAGAACCAGTCTTGGTTACATCGTCTGCATTAGTTGCGCTCCAAATTACCGTCTTGCTCTCGCCTTCCTGCATATCAGCACCGAGAGTGAAGGTACTAGCCTGACCAGGAGTCAGATTTACCTGCTCGCCGTTGCCAATCTTATACCAACCGCTCTTGGCATTGTCGCTCAATGTTGCTGTTACGGAAACAGTCTTCTGGAAGTCACCACCATTAGGGCTGAATGTAACCTTAGCAGCAGCAACTGTATTGACTGGAGCATCAATCTTCTTGGCACTTGTACCACCATCATACTCCAAGTAGATATCGCCTGTGATACCAGTGATATCACCAGACTGAGCACCGCTACCATTATTCAAGATGACATTGAATTTCTCTACGCCATCGAAAGAGTAAGTCCAGTATTTAGCACCATCAATCTCCACAGGACCGTCCATTACCATACCATGCCATTCACCAGTCAACTTTGTTTCAGGAGTGCCAGGAACCCAAGCATAGATGTAAGGAGCATTAGTAGCCTTTACTGTTACCGTGATAGCTGCATTAGGATCCACCTTCTTGAAGGTCAAGCTACCGTTCTTCACTTTACCATTCTGACTCTCTGCGGCCCACTCAATAGTCTTGGTGTCGCCAAAGTTCATACCTTTGCCGATAGTAAGGTTCACACTCTCACCAGGAGTCAAGTTCACCTTATCCTGACCTTGTATCTGATACCAACCAGACTTAGCGTCTTCAGAGAGAGTAGCTGTCAGACTGATAGTCTCAGTGCGGAAAGATCCACCTGCCTGTGAGAATGAAACGGTTGCTGACTGAATAGGAGCCTGCTCGTTCCAAGTTGTACCAGCCTCTTCCTGACCGTCGTATGCCTGATCGCCCTTGCTCTGAGGAGAAGTTGTGTAGATGAAAGGACCATCCTCTCCTACCTGACCACCTGTCCAGTCTTTCACGAGAACACGGAGCTGACCCTGAGTTTGAGGTGCATCTACTGTGATAGTAGAACCAGTGTAAGTCTTGCCTGTTACCAAGTCGGTATAAGTACCAGCTGGGCAATCTGTGAAAGTAGCACCACCATTGAGGGCTACGAGAGCGTAGCTGTCCTTGTAAGCACGCTTGAAAGCGATACCGCCATTGGCTTTGCAACCATCTGTTGTCCACTGACCCTTGCGAAGAGCAGGAACAGCCTGACGAATCTTGTTCAGACGGATGAGGTGCTGAGCCACATCATGATTCAAAGAAGCTGCCACGTTACCTGAAGCCTCAAATTCACCGAAGTCGGTTGCAGTAACGTCACCAGTGATATAACCACCGAAGTAAGCACGACCGGTGTTAGAAAGAGGACCATTAGGACCTTTATCAATTACTACACCGCGACGGAAACCTACCTCAGAACCATAATAGATACAAGGAATACCACGGAAGGTAAACAAGAGAGAGAGGTTCTCAGCCCACTGAGCATCTGTACCACCAAAACGATTTGTGTCGTTTGGACCTGGACTGTAGTCATGGCTATCTACATATACTACATTGTAAGTAGCGTCATTATAGAGTTCGTCGCCGCTTGCCAATCTGAAAGCCTGTTCAGCTGTGTTGTAGCTGTAGTGCATTGGGAAGTCAATGACGTTGAATCCACTGTTCTGTGAGTAGTCTGGCTCATGCCATGCACCATTGAGCATCTTGGCATTGTTGCTCGTTGGAGAAGTTGTCTCCTCCAAGCAAAGCTGTTGTGGGCCCACAGGCTCAGCACCCTCAGGAAGTACCAAATTATCCCAGTAGCTTTTGCTTCCATTCCATTTGTTGAGCAAGGTCTCGTCCGACTTCCAGGTATAGAAATAGCAAGAGAGGTTTGCCTGACCTCTGTAGGTGACATCGTTCATACGAGTACAAACCTCACCATACATGAAGAAAGGAGCCTTGTTTAATCGCTTATCCTCGTACTGCTTACCAAGTGCTGTAAATTGAGGGATGAACTGCTTGTTGAATGTCAAGCGGGAGATATGGCCGGATGTATCAATACGGAAGCCATCGACACCCATCTTGATGAACTGACCATAGCAATCTACGAGATACTGTGCCACCTCATCATTCTCAGTGTTGAGATCCACACAGTCACCTGCAATCTGACCCATCCAACGGCTTGGGTTGTCCCAGTTCCAGTTGTTGGCTGTATGATGCCAATAGTTATGTATATCGTGGTTAGTGCCATCTGTATTCTTCATCAGGGCAAGACGACGCTGATACTGTATCTTTACATTGCTTAAGTAATCACTACCCAACTTGCTCTCATCTGGAATCATACAAGCATCGATGTAAGCCTGGTTGCGAAGCTGTGTGTCACGGTCGAATATCTTGCAGAGCTTCTCCTCACCGAAGTTACCGGTATGGTTGAGCACGATGTCGAGGATAATCTTGATACCCTTATCGTGAGCTTTGTCGATGAGTTCCTGAAACATCACGTCACCACTCTTTTTGCCGTCACCGCTCTGATAGCGACAGTCAACCTTGGAGAAATCCATGGCATGATAGCCGTGGTAATCGTAACCAGAAGCGTTCTGTACGACAGGAGTAATCCAGATGGCAGTGAATCCAAGCGCCTTGATGTAGTCGAGCTTGTCGATCACTCCCTGGAAGTCACCTCGCCAACAAGGGTCCTTGGTTCTCTTCTGTTCCTTCTGGTTGTCCCAGCAGAGCACATTGTTTTTAGGGTCACCATCGTAGAAACGGGTGGTGATCATAAAGTAAATACTTTCGTCTCGGAAGTCAGTACGATTGCTGGTAAACGTGTCCGTTGCCATCGTCTGCATGGAGACTAACATGAGCATTAGTACCGCCCATAATCTAAATGTAAATTTCCTCATAAGATTGACTGGTTATTTAATTTTTAGTTAGCATGAAAATGTCAATATAAGATGTTTTGATTGTTATCGCAAAGTTAATGCAAACCGAATGTAGAATATCAAGCTTGCTTGAATGTTTTGCTGAGGTGCAGCTTAACTTATCGCAAAGTTAAGCATTATATATAAAAGGTAGAAAGATTTATGCAGAAAAGAACAAAAAAACGTGTGCAATCGATTACATAAATATTTTTACAGATGAGTAATAAAACAAAAGATGGAGGGTTGTATCACTACAACCCTCCAGGATAACAATAGCACTTAATAAAACCTAATTTACAAAATCTCAATTATATTTACAAATTGTATGTATCAACATTTACTTGATGACAAACTTCTTGCCATTACAGATGTAGGCACCTGGAGCCAAGATGTACTCAGCATCCTGAACGTTGCTTACCTCGGCAACCTTCACACCAGAGAGGGTGTAGATCTTCACTGCGCCAGCCTTCTGGACTGCTACACTCTGGTTGATGCCTGTGATGACCTCGTTGGTTTTACCACTACGTTCGTAGACTGCACCATTGACGAAAGCAGAAGTACCAGTCTGGTTGTCACCATTACCACCATTATTATTGAAGATAATATTTTCAGGAAGTGAAGTCTCAGTACCATCATACTTCCAGCACCATACATCCATGCCCTGACGCTTCTCGCCTGTGTTGACACAAAGAGTACCAGGCCATCCACCTGCATATTTCACTTTACCATCACCACTCCAAACGTAAGCATGAATATTAGTCCAGCCTACAGGAGCGAGGAAGTAAGCGTAGATACCTGATGGTGTAGGGATTACTATCTCAGCCTTCTTGTTGAAGGTAGCAGTACCAGTCTTAACCTCATCCTCTGCATTAGTTGCGCTCCAAGTTACTGTCTTGCTCTCGCCTTCCATCATGTCAGCACCGAGTGTGAAGGTTGCTGGCTTACCAGGAGTCAGATTAACCTGCTCGCCATTACCAATCTTATACCAACCGCCCTTGGCATTGCCGCTGAGGGTAGCTGTTACGGAGATGGTTTTCTGGAAGTCACCACCGTTAGGGCTCAGAGTAACCTTGGCTGCGGTATTGACAGGAGCATCAAGGGTCTTGACACTTGTACCACCATCATACTCCAAGTAGATATCGCCTGTAACACCTTCAATAGTACTTGACTGCTTGTCATTACCATTATTCAGAATCACATTGAAGCTCTCTACTCCATCGAAAGTCTTGTACCAGTAGTTGACACCGCCAATCTCTTCAGGACCATCCATAGTCTTACCATGCCATTTACCAGCCAACTCTTTAGCAGGTTTGCCAGGAACCCAAGCATAGATAGTTGGAGCCTTGTCTGCCTTTACATATACGGTGATAGCTGCATTAGGATCCACCTTGGTGTAGGATACAGAACCATTCTTCTCACTCTTGTCGTTCTTAGCATACCATGTTACCGCCTTGGTCTGCTTGAAGTTCATGTCGTCACCGATAGTGAATGTCTTGGTCTCGCCTGGAGCCAACTCTACCTTGTCCTGACCTTCTACCTGGAACCAACCAGAAGTTGCCTTACCGCTAAGGCTTACCTCTACAGTAACAGTATTGGTGCGGAAAGTACCACCAGCCTGAGAGAACTTCAAACCAAACTCATTAGTTTGTGGCTCAACCCATGTTGTACCATCTTCCTCATGACCATCGTAAGCCTTTTCAGCCTCCGACTTAGCCTTAGGAGCCTCGTTATAGATGAAAGGACCATCCTCACCTACCTTGCCACCCTTCCAATCCTTCACGAGAACACGAAGCTGACCCTGAGTTGCAGGAGCTTCAACGGTGATAGTAGTACCAGTATATGTCTTGCCTGTTACCAAATCAGTATAAGTACCTGTAGGGCAATCTGTAAAAGTAGCACCACCATTGATGGCAACGAGTGCATAGCTGTCATTCTTATAAGCACGCTTGAAGGCGATACCGCCATCAGCAGGAGTACAACCCTCGTCGGTCCACTGACCCTTACGCAAAGCAGGAACAGCCTGACGAATCTTGTTCAGACGGATGAGGTGCTGAGCGACATCATGATTCAATGTAGCAGCCACATTGCCTGTAGCTGTGTAGTCACCGAAGTCAGATGCATTTACATCACCTGTGATGTAGCCACCGAAGTAAGCACGACCAGTTTCAGAGAGAGGACCATGAGGACCATTATCAATCGCAGCACCGCGACGGAAACCTACCTCAGAACCATAATAGAGACATGGAATACCACGGAAGGTGAACATCAGAGAGAGATTCTCTGCCCATTGAGCGTCAGAGCCACCGAAACGCAACTTGTCGTCGGTTTGCTGAGGACCGTAGTCGTGACTGTCTACATATACTACATTAAAGGTAGCATCATTATATTTCTGGTCACCGGTCTTTGCCAAACCGTATGCGGCGGCAGCATTACCGAAGTTGTAGTGCAATGGGAAGTCAATCACATTGAAACCACTTGCCTGAGAATAGTCTGGCTCATGCCACTTACCATCCACCATAAAGGTATTGTCGCTTGTTGGTGTTGGGGCATTGTCTGACTCACAGAGAGCCATCTGATGGTCATCTACACCAGTACCGCCATTGGCTTTATCAAAGAGTACCTGTGTATCCCAGTAAGACTGGCTGCCATCCCATTTGGCGAGCAAATCCTGTGGAGCCTGCCATGTGTAATAATAGCAAGAGAGGTTCTCCTGACTACGGTATGTGATTTCACTGTAACGGGCGCAAACCTCACCATACATGAAGAATGGAGCCTTGTTCAATCGCTTGTCCTCATACTTCTTACCGAGGGCTGTAAACTGAGGAATGAACAGCTTGCAGAAGGTAAGACGTGAGATGTGACCGGAAGTATCGATACGGAATCCATCGACACCCATCTTGATAAAGCTGCCATAGCACTTTACGAGATAATCTGCTACGTAGTCGTTCTCGGTATTCAGGTCAACACAGTCACCTGCAATCTGAGCCCACCAACGATTAGGTAAGTCCCAGTTGAAGTCACCTAAGTGGTGCCAGTAGTTGTGAACATCCTGGTTCTTGCCACGGGTGTTCTTCATCAAGGCAAGACGACGCTGATACTGCTCTGAACCGATACTTGTAAGGTAGTCGGAACCCAACTTCTCCTCATTAGGAATCATACAGGCATCGATGAGTGCCTGAGTTGCCAAGTCGGTGTTACGGTCAAACTCCTTGCAGAGTGTCTGCTCACCGAAGTTACCGGTGTGATTGAGTACGACGTCGAGAATAATCTTGATACCCTTTTTATGTGCCTTATCAATGAGTTCCTGGAACATGGCGTCACCGTCCTTGCTGCCATCGCTGCTCTGATAACGGCAGTCAACATGCTGGAAATCCATGGCATGATAACCATGGTAATCATAACCGGAAGCGTTCTGCACTACTGGTGTAATCCAGATGGCTGTAAAACCCAATGCCTTGATGTAGTCGAGCTTGTCGATGACACCCTGGAAGTCGCCTCGCCAGCAAGGGTCTTTTGTTTCAATCTGCGCTGACTGGTTGTCCCAGCAGAGCACATTGTTTCCTGTGTCACCATCGTAGAAACGCGTGGTCATCATAAAATAGATACTTTCGTCTCGGAAATCAGTACGATTCGATGTAAATACATCGGTAGCCATCGTCTGCATGGAGACCAACATGAGCATGAGTACCGCCCATAGCCTAAATGTAAATTTCCTCATAAGATTGACTGGTTATTTAATTTTTAGTTAGCATGAAAATGTCTATATAAGATGTTTTGATTGTTATCGCAAAGTTAATGCAAACCGAATGTAGAATATCAAGCTTGCTTGAATGTTTTGCTGAGGTGCAGCTTAACTTATCGCAAAGTTAAGCATTATATATATAAGGTGGTGAAATAAATGCTAAAAAGTGCGAATATTTATATGCAATCGATTGCATAAATATCTTAACATTTTATACTATTCAAAACAAAAGAGGACTGCATCTCTGCAGCCCTCTTTATTAATAATAGCGATAAATTTAACTAATTAAACAAACCCTTAAATAGTTTTTACATTTTTACTTCTTTCTTATAGCCTTAATCCCATAGCGATTTGCCCTTTGGCCAGGGAGTATCATCGAAGAAATCATCTGTAAATTCATTCTTCTTTGAACAAGCACCACCATCATCATCTTGATCTTTATAGATAGAGCCTTTGCTAACAGACTGTAGAAGTGAATCCAGAACCACAAAACTTACTGAAACATTCGGTTGTTTATATATCTTTTTCATCTTTTTATTTGCTTACTTGTTCTACAATGCTTATATTTACTTAACCACGAACTTTCTGCCGTTGTGGATATAGATACCACCTGCTGTAGGCTTCTCTACTTGCTGACCGCTCAGGGTGTAGTATTTGCCGTCATTCAACTTAGTGCTCTGATTTACCACCTCGTTGATACCTGTTGTACCGCCTACATTAGCAAAGTCGAACAAGAGTGCAGGAATATACATAGATTTTCCTGTGGCTGGATTTGGTTCAAACTGACCATATTTAGTACCCAGCTTCATCTTTGCTGCTGTTGCACTTTTTACTGGCAAATAAGCACTGTTGCTATAGAAGAGACCTGAACCTTTAGAGAGCCAGAAACCTAAGACGAACTGCTGTGCAGTATAAGTAGTATAATCGTTCAATCCTTTCTGAGCACGGAAGAAACCAAAGAGATAATTATACTCATCGGTAGTTGCATTATAAGTTGGAACTACGTCAGCTTCAATCATTTTCTTCAAGAGATTTTTACTATAGTCAGCTGTTGTCTCAGCACCAGTATACTCCTCCATTGGAATCACCAAGGTGTTGTAAGATGTCTGTGAAGGACGTTCATAGAATTTGCCACCACCCTCTATATTTGTTGCATCTTTCTTAGTAGCAAGAATCACTCCAACATTAGCAGGAATAACGTTTGCAGTCTCTGAATCAGAAATTTTCTTCAAAGAGAACTCTACGCTATTAGTTCCTTCTGTCATATTATCAACAATGAAAATATCAACATCCTTAGAAATCTTCCAAGCCTTGCTATCGCTCCATGTTCTGAAGAACTTATATCCACCTCTCGAGAGAATTTCGCGTTTGTCTTCAGTCTTATACTGAACATCTTCAAAGTCGCGCAGCACCAAATCACTATTTTTATTAATGGTGTAATAGTAGTCAGTAACTGGTTCACCAGCAACGTTATATGTATAGAAATAAAGACGTACTGTCCAGCGTCCAGCAGGACGGTTCCAGATGATATGATATTTATCTTCGCTGTATTCATTAGCTTTAGTATAATTAACCTTATTAGGATCACTTGCATCAGCAGAATGTCCAGGTTTAGTATCGGTATAAAGAGTCTTAGCCATCTTATCAGCTTCTGTTCCATCAGTATCCTCAAACCAGTTGATTTCAGGTACATGGTTTCCTACGAATCTGAAATGCTTTTCGCCATCACCAACTTTTGTTACTACAGTAGTCGTATAGCACTGCTCAACATCATCGTAAATCATATTTGCTGCATGAGAGGTGAAATCCCATGAGCCATCTTTATTCAATGTACCAGGAATAGCATCACCTACCATAGATACAGAGGAAATTTTAAAGCCATGACGCATGAATACTTGACCACGTATACCAAGGTGATTTGTAGTATTTGCAGATTCATAATTAGCCTGTTTAGCTTTATATTCAACGATTATAGTACCTAAATCACTACCAAGCATTGGTTTCTCATTAGGAGAGAATTCGTTATGCTGATCATTTGAACTAAATTCGTAACCACCATTTCCTTGCAAGAACAGTTTGTTTGCTGTTGCAAGATAGTTCTTACTATTCTCAATAGTTCCATACTTACCTTCGGTATATGAAATTAAGTTAAAATCATGGACATAATTTGATATTACATAGTAATTACAACCTGCAGAAATATTTGCTGAAGCATAGAATTTATTACTAAAAAATTTTTCATCCTTAGCGTAAGCATCATAAAGAGGCATAGCAGTGGCATCAGGAGCATCACTGATAAAGTAAGCTACACGCTTGTCACTATCATGCTCAATCTTCCACTTCTTAACTTCATGAGTCGTAGGGTCGACAGCAATATACAGATTATACATACCATCAGAATATTCATTTTTGGTTTCATTACGACTGGCAAAAAGCCAATAATTGGTATTCTCTTGAGTAATAGGATCACAAACATTAGCCTGAGCATCTAACCACCCTGTAGACTTATCCGTATTTGGGCAAGTTCTACTGATATCCTTTATATTTCCTGGACCAAAGATATTTTTTGTTTTTCTGAACTCATCTACATACATCACCTGTGCATGAGCATTAAGAGAAGCTGGAATCTCTACCTTATATATTTCATAGTCCTTTACAATGCTTTCAATGGTAGCATCATTCTTCTTCTGCTGCTGGAACTTGAACACTGCATCATCATAGGTAACTTTATCTCTGTCACCTTCAACTCCGCTAAAGGTAAAGAAGCTACCAGCGAGATAGAATCCCTGAGAGTAAACATGATTTTTGAGACGATTAGTATTCACGGTCTCCCACTTCTCGGTTGTGGTGCCGCCACTACCTTCTGAGCCACTGCCTTCAGAAGGAGGAGTAGTAGAAGTTGTTCCGTTTTTATAATAATACAGACCATCCTTAACTACCCAACCAACAGAAGAAGGATACTTCTTCTCTACATTATTATAATTATTATTATTAAATAAGACAAACGCCTTCCCAGAAGCACATTCTTTCAAGTCAATTTTCCATGTTACTACTTTAACTTTCTTACCATTCTTATAATTGACTTCCTTTATGTTCGTAGCTGTAGCTACTTGACCAGGCCACTTTACGGTCAACAAATTAGAACCATCATCTGGTTTAGTACTATCATATACATAAGCAGCATAATCTCCCCATCCATCTTCATCTACGAAATGGATAGTAACAATCTCTGCCATCATTTTTAGTGGTATGCACATCAAGAAGCACAACACCATCATCATTAGCGTAAATCTTTTCTTCATAATTATATAGCTTTAAACAATTTAGTTTTTAGTCAACTCGTTATTTCTCGTTAGGTTTTCTTTCCTTGTTTTCCTAAGCCAAGGAAATATCATTTGAATGGAAAACTATATTGTTCTTCATTGAAAGAATAATAAGTTAGTTAGAAACAACTATTTCGTTATGCTCATTTTCCTACTCTTGAGCTACAGGCCTTTCCTGTAACGCCGTAGGGCGATTTTTAATTAGATTACTCCATTATTTTCGTTGCAAATATATGAATATAAAATAAGCTATACAAAAATGTGAACAAATAATAAAACAATTAGCTGTGCAAACGTTTACATACCATCATCCTCGTACTTGAAGCAGAAAAGTAAGCAAACATGCACTGGGAGGGCGTGGCATCTTGCCCGCCCATAAAAAATGTCCCAACCATTCAACACTTAACATTTCTCCACCCCCAAAAACACAAAAAGGCTGGGAGCAATATTCTTGCCCCAGCCGTACCAATCAACTTTTATTCAGAAAAACTTAAATACGATTCTTACTAATCAAATATCATTTGAGAGTAAACTTATGCGACTGCAACATCTCGGTAGGATCGAGCGCCTTGTCAAGCTCCTCCTTACTCATAATGCCCTGCTCTATCACAATGTCGTAAACCGAACGTCCTGTAGCATGAGCCTCCTTAGCCACCTTGGTACTTTTCTTATATCCAATGATGGGATTGAGAGCTGTCACGATACCGATGCTGTTCTTTACCATTTCATAGCAACGCTCCTTGTTGACAGTGATACCAAGGATACACTCAGAAGTAAGAGTCTCGATGGCATTCTTCATCCAGGTAAGGCTCTCGAAGAGACTCTCTGTAATGATAGGCTCCATCACGTTGAGCTCCAACTGTCCTGCCTCTGCAGCAAAGCTGATCGTAGTATCGTTACCAATCACCTTGAAGCAAACCTGATTAGTCACCTCAGGGATAACAGGGTTCACCTTACCAGGCATGATAGAAGATCCAGGAGCCTTAGGAGGAAGGTTAATCTCATTGAGACCGCAACGAGGACCAGAAGCCATAAGGCGGAGGTCGTTGCATATCTTAGAGAGCTTCACAGCCAGACGCTTCAGCGCAGAAGAATAGCTTACATAAGCACCAGTATCAGGAGTAGCCTCCACGAGGTCGGTAGCAGTAATAAAGTTCTCGCCAGTGAGCTTACTCAAGTTAGCAGCACAGAGCTTAGCAAAGCCAGGAACAGCATTCAGACCCGTACCAATAGCCGTACCACCCATATTGATTTCGTGCAACAGCTTCACGTTGCGCTCCAAATTGAGGATTTCCTCCTCTAAGTTGTTAGCATAAGCATTAAACTCCTGACCGAAAGACATCGGCACTGCATCCTGCAACTGAGTGCGTCCCATCTTGATAGCGTCAGCATACTCGTCTGCCTTATAGCGGAAGGCACTGATAAGTCCGGTGAGAGCGCCCACAAGATGTGTATTCATACGAATGAGAGCCAAGCGGATACTGGTGGGGTAAACATCGTTGGTACTCTGACCGCAGTTACAGTGGTCGTTAGGTGAACAATATTGATAGTCACCCTTCTCATGACCCATGAGTTCGAGCGCACGATTGGCAATCACCTCATTGGCATTCATATTAACAGAAGTACCAGCACCACCCTGCACCATGTCGATAGGGAAGTTTTCATGCCACTTGCCTTCGATGATCTCACGACAAGCTTGAGCAATAGAGCCCGAAATCTCGTCATTGATAACACCCAAAGAATGATTGGTCTCAATAGCAGCCAACTTCACGTATGCTATGGCGATGATAAAATCGGGGTTATCGCACATTGTCTTACGAGAAATGTGGTAGTTGTTGATACCACGCTGTGTCTGAACACCATAAAGTGCATTTACTGGAACCTTGAGCTCACCGAGAAGATCAGACTCTACTCTGTATTTTTTTTCTTCAACCATAATAAGATATATTAAGCGTTAATATTTTGTTTCGTTTTGTCGCTGCAAAAGTACTACTTTCTTTCCACTCTCCCTTTATAAATTCAGAACCTTTATTTGTAAAAACCGAACTTTCCTAAAATCACGCTGAAATCATCAGCAAGATTGCACTGGGAGGGCGCGGCATCTTGCCCGCCCATAAAAAAAATGTCCCAACCTAATTAAAAATAATTAGAATGTAATACAACAAAGGGCGGGCAAGATGCCACGCCCTCCCCAGTGCAATTCCGCCCAATAAGCTGCAAGGCTGTTGTTCCTTAACTTCTTTAACTTCTCTAACTCCCTTAACTTCCCTAACTCCTCTAACTTCCCTAACTTCTCTAACTTCTTGAAGATCTCCTCTAACTTTCCTTAACTTCTTTAAATTCTCTAACTTCTTGAAGATCTTCCCTCGAAGAAAAATCTTCTCGAATAAATACCCCTCCATCTCAAAAACTTTTCGTATCTTTGCATCGATGATAGGATTAGCCGATTGTAACAACTTCTACTGTTCGTGTGAGCGTGTATTCCGCCCCGACCTGAGAGATAAACCCGTTGTCGTATTAAGCAACAACGACGGATGCGTCATTGCCCGTTCCGAAGAGGCCAAAGCATTAGGCTATAAGATGGGCGACCCCTTCTATCAAGTAAAAAACAAGCTCGAGGCTGAAGGCGTAGCCATCTTCTCGAGCAACTACACCCTCTATGGTTCCCTGTCAAACAGGGTGATGTCTATGCTCTCCCATTATTCACCACATATCGACCAATACTCCATCGATGAGAGTTTCTTCGAGGTAGACGAGTCCATGGCAGAGGCTTTCATCAAACAATATTCCGACAACCACAATATGTTGACGACAGACCAAGAAGGCTCCCTCTTGCACCGCTATGGCGCAAGGATTTCTTACGAGGTACTCAGAGCTGTTGGCATTCCCATTTCGATAGGAATAGCAGAGACCAAGACGCTTGCCAAGATAGGTTCCAAGTTTGCAAAGAAATACAAGGGTTACCAGGGATGCTGCATCATCGACACAGAAGAACGCCGCCACAAAGCCCTTTCTCTCTTCCCTATAGAAGATGTATGGGGAATAGGCAGACAGATAGCCCGCAAACTCGACTATATGGGAATCCATACGGCAGCTCAGTTTGCCGACAAGAAAGAGAGTTGGGTGAGAAGCCACTTCAATATCACCACGGTAAGAACCTGGAAAGAACTGAATGGCGAGAGCTGCATCAGCATCGATGAACTGCCCCAGAAGAAGAGCATCTGCACCAGTCGAAGCTTCTCCGACGAAGGCATTTCCGACAAAGACGTGATAGAGGAAGCTGTGGCAAATTTCGCGGTGCGATGTACAGAGAAGCTACGTCGGCAAGGCAGTGTATGTCAAGGCATTACCGTCTTCGCTTGGACATCTCGTTTCAACGAGCAAGCACCCGAATTTACCATCCACAACTCCCTCACACTCCCCATACCCACACAGGCACAAGACGAGATTGTAGGTGCAGCCCTTACCATTCTGCGAAGTCGCTATCCCCACCCCATAGATAGTCGCCCCGACCGTCTTGAGTTGACATTCAGATTTAAGAAAGCTGGTGTCATACTCTGGCAAATATCTCCGAGCAACCCTCGCCAACAAGACCTCTTCGACCCTATAGACCGCAATCGACAGAAGGCCCTCATGGACGCCATCGATGCCATCAACCGCAAGAACGGACATGGCACCATCCGCCAAGCCATACAAGGCACCAACTGCCGATTCGACTTGAAACGGGAATACATGTCGCAACGGTTTACAACAGATATCGACGAAATCTTAGAGGTGCAATGTTAAGTGTTGAATGTTAAGTGTTGATGTTGAATGGTTGGGGCTTTTTTATGGGCTTAATAAGCAATAAGGCTATTGTCTTAACTCCTCAGCGACCATAGGGAGCGATAACTCCTTTAACTTCTCAAAAAGAACTTCTCTAACTCCTTAAACTCCACAAACTCCACAAAAAACTACTCAAAAAAATATGGAAGACAAAATAAGACTAACCATTCACCCTGCCACTATAGGCGAGAAGACACCCATTCCCCTGGCAGGACAAAGTGTGAAAGCAGGATTCCCCTCCCCTGCACAAGACTATATGGAGGGAGACATCGACCTCAACGAGGTACTCATACAGCATCGTGAAGCCACCTTTTACGTCCGCATATCGGGCGACAGCATGACAGAGGCAGGCATCCTCGACGGAGACCTTGCCATTGTAGACCGACAGATAGAACCCTCTAATGGCAACTTCGTCATTGCCTTTGTTGATGGCGAGTTTACCATCAAGCAGTTCAAGATAGACCCTTCGGGAACTTTCGGTTGGCTCATCCCATGGAACAAAGCCTACTCTCCCATTCGTGTCGACGAGAATAACCGTTTCTTGATATGGGGTGTCGTCACCTATGTCATCCATCGCATAGCAGAGTAACTATGCTGTAAATTAGTATCAAACGCATCATAAACAATTAACTAAACTTTCGCATATCAGGAAGTTAGAGGAAGTTAAGACGTATGTATCTTAGGAGAAGAAGTTAAGGAGTTAAAGGAGTTAAGACGTAGGTCTTGCTGCTTAAGAACTACGCCCAAAAAGACTATTGTCTTAACTCCTCAGCGACCGTAGGGAGCAATAACTCCTTTAACTATCCTGCGCCCACCTAATGATTGTAACGTAAAAGTATGAATTATCAGTGTATATTTATTCAGGATAATACATTATAATATAAATATTAAGCAAATCACTTGGAATAAAAAGAAATTTTTTGTAAATTTGCAGCGTTTTTAATTAACTTAATGTAGCCCAAATTCATTTTTAGGGAAAAATGCGATATGGGTGACGAAGAGTCGTCTGAAAATATGATAGTTATTGCAAAAACGAGAAGAAAATAAGAAACAACAATTAATACATTTTTAAACAACCAAAAGAAACAAACAAGAATGAGAAGAATTTCCCTATTGCTTGTCTCTCTTATCATGTTGGTTGCACAATCTGCTTTGGCGCAGAACTTCAGCGTCAAGGGTACGATTATCTCTTCGGAAGATAACGAACCGCTGATTGGTGCTACTATCCTACAAGAGGGAACAACAAATGGTGTTGCCACCGATGTAGATGGTAACTTCACCATCGAGGTAAAGGGTGCTTCGAAGGCTACGCTGGTAATTTCGTATATCGGCATGGTGACCCAGAAGCGTCCTGTCAATGCACAGACAAAAACTCTGAATGTAACACTCGACCCCGACTCTAAAGTAGTGGACGAAGTGGTAGTAGTGGCATACGGAGTGAGAAAGAAAGGAACCATCGCTGGTTCGGTTTCAGCAGTAAAGGCAGAGAAGATAGAGAACGTGCCTGCTGCCAGCTTCGACCAAGCTCTGCAGGGTCAAAGTACCGGTCTGCAAGTCATCGCCTCTTCGGGTGAGCCCAGCAAGGCTGCCACTTTCCAGATTCGTGGTACCAACTCTATCAACTCGGGTAAGGCTCCCCTCTTCATTCTCGACGGTGTGCCAATCTCAAGCTCCGACTTCAACACGCTAAGCCCTAACGACATCGAGAGCATCTCGGTACTGAAGGATGCTTCTTCTACCTCCATCTATGGTGCCCGTGCTGCCAATGGTGTGGTAGTTATCACATCGAAGCGTGGACTCGCCATGGACAAGGCTAAGATTACCCTGCGCGCACAGTATGGTTTCTCGGAGTTGGCTCAGAACAACTGGAAGATGATGAACACCGCAGAGCGCATCCAGTTTGAGAAGGAAGTGGGCCTCGATGCTGGTAAGGACTATAACCTCCTCTCTAAGATAAATGTAAACTGGCTCGACGAGGTGTTCAACGACCGTGCACCACTGCAGAGCTATGAACTCTCTATCAACCGTGCCACCGACCGTCTGAACTACTATGTTTCGGGAGGATTCTACGACCAGGACGGTATTGCACAGAACTCAACCTTCCGTCGTTACAACCTGCGTACCAACGCCGACGTGAAGGCCAGCAAGTGGCTCAAGGTGGGCACCAACACCATGGCTGCCTATGAGGAAGCTCAGCAGGCTGACGATGGTAGCTACACCACCGTGACTCCTATCTCGGCTTGCCGATTCATGTTGCCATACTGGAGCCCTTATGCAAAAGACGGAAGCTTGGCTTCACTGTCTAACAAAAACTGGGCTGGAACCACAGAGAACCCTATCGTATACATGGGTAAGAACCCTATCAAGCACAAGAAGTACAAGGTGCTCTCTACCATGTATGCAGAGATCTACCCTGTGGAGAATCTCACCGTCCGCACCCAGTTTGGTGCCGACTTCACCCACTCTGCTTCTTTCTTGCAGTCGTTCCCAAGCCTTTCGTCTAACAACGGACAGGGTACTGCAGCTCGACTGAGCAACGATATCCTCAACCTCACAGAGACTACCACTGCCAACTACCGCTTCAGCCTGAAGGACATCCATGCCTTAAACGTGATGCTGGGTCAGGAGGCTGTGAGCTATCACTCTGAGGGATTCCAGGTATATTCTAAGGGACAGACCACCGACCTGCTGACCAATGTGTCATCGGGTACTCGTGCCGCCCGTTGGGGTGACTCTTCGGCAGACTACTCTTACCTGTCGTTCTTCATGCGTGGTGAGTACAACTACAAGGAGCTCTACTATGCCGACTTCTCGCTGCGTACAGACGCCTCATCACGATTTGGTAAAGACCACCGCTGGGGTACATTCTGGTCATTGGGCTTCATGTGGAATGTGAAGCAGACCAACTGGCTGAAGGACATGAGATGGCTCAGCAATGCACAGATAGCTGTCAGCACAGGTACATCGGGTAACTCAGAGATTCCTAACTACTATCACCTTGCACTCGTTTCGGGTGGCGCCAGCTACGACGACGTGGCAGGTTTATACCCTTCACAGAGTGGCAACGAGGACTTGGGATGGGAGTCTACCTGGGCGAACAACTTCGCTCTGCGTTTAGGATTCCTCGACCGCATCAACTTCAGCTTCGAGGCTTACTACAAGCGCACATCCAATATGCTCATGCGTGTGCCTGAGTCTTATACCGTAACAGGAGAAGGCTACCGCTGGAAGAACGTGGGTGTGATGGCCAACAAGGGTATCGAGCTTAGCGCCGATGGCGACATCATCCGCACACGCGACTTCACATGGAATGTAAGCGCCAACGTATCATACAACCAGAACCGCTTGAAAGAACTCTACAATGGAGTGACCGAATATGTGAACTCAACAACGGGTCTGAAATATGTGGTAGGCCACTCGGTAAGCGAGTTCTTCTTGAACCGCTATGCTGGTGTCAACCCCGCTAATGGTGAGCAGCTATGGTATGACAAGGATGGTAACGTGACCAACGAGTTCCGCGAGAGCGACAAGGTGATGACAGGCAAGACTTACGATGCACCATGGATGGGTGGTTTCGGTACCAGCCTGCGCTGGAAGGGCTTGCAGCTCACAGCACAGTTTAGCTGGATAGGTACTCGCCATGTCATCAACAACGACCGTTTCTTCGAGGAGAGTGGTATCATGTTTGGTACAGCTTACAACCAGTCGAACCGTCTGCTCTACGACCGCTGGAAACAGCCTGGCGACATCACAGACATTCCACGTTGGGGTGAGATTACTCAGCTCGACGATCGTTTCCTCGAGAATGCTGCGTTCTTGCGTATGAAGAACCTCAGCTTGTCTTACTCGCTGCCACAGACCTGGTTGCGCAAGACTCACTTCTTCAACATGGTGCGCATCTACGGACAGGCTCAGAACCTCTTCACTATCACCAACTTTAATGGTCTTGACCCAGAGGTTTCATCCAATATTTACCAGGCGCAGTATCCTGCTTCACGCCAGTTTACGATGGGTGTGGAACTGCAATTCTAAGCATGAAAGGAGAATCATAATATGAATATTAAAAATATAAAGACATATATCCTGTCGGGCATCATCACCCTGTCGCTGTCTTCATGTCTTGACAAGTACCCTGAGGACTCTATCCCCATGGACAAGGCCATCAACACAACAGAAGACGTCAACAAGTTAGTGATAGGTATCTACGACAGCTTTAAGAGCAGTGCGCTCTATTCGGGCAACCTCACTATCCTGCCCGACCTGCAAGCAGACCTCGTGTTCTGCGTAAAAGGATACTCGAATACGTATGGTGACATCTTCAGATGGAAAGACATCAAGCCTACCAATACTGATATTGAGGCTGTGTATGCGTCCCTCTACGGAGTGATCAACACCTGTAACTACTTGCTCGACAACATCGACCGCGTGAGAGCTAACACCAATAGCGACACTGAGCTCGACCAGTTGGAGCAGTATGAGGGCGAGGCTCGCTTCGCTCGCGCCTTGGCTTACTCGGAGCTCATCAAGTGCTACTGCAAGGCTTACGATAGCGATGAGCAGGCTGCCAATGAGCTTGGCGTAGTCATCACCGAGCACTACAAGGGCAACGAGGCTCAGAAGAGAGCTACCCTGAAGGAGTCATACGAGTTCGTATTGAAAGACCTGGATAAGGCTACTGAATACCTGAAGGTAGACGAGGATGAGAAGGGTGACCTCTACGACATGCCTTACTTCACCGAGTTCGCTTGTCATGCCTTGCGTGCGCGCGTATCATTATATATGCACCGCTGGGACGATGCCATCAAGTATGCTTCTAAGGTTATCAACAGCAAGCGCTACTTCATGGCAAGCTGCACACAGAATATTGGCAGCACCAGTATGTATGACTATCAGTGGCAAGAAGGTAAGTCGACAGAAGGTATCTGGAAAGTGGAATTCACCCTCAACAGCTACGGAGGAGCCCTCGGCACCGTGTTTAGCAACTACAACTATGCGACCTATCGTCCAGACTATGTGCCTGCTAAATGGGTGATCAACTCATACGACAATAACGACTTGCGTGCACCTTCTATCTTCCGCACAGTAACCACAGGCTACGATCATGCGCTGAGCTGGCCCATGCTCATCAAGTATATGGGCGACTCAGACTTCAGAAGAAATAACATCCTACATGTTCACCGCCCCACCGTGCTCCGTCTGTCAGAGCAATACCTCATTCGTGCAGAGGCTTATGCTATGAAGGAGGAATACACCAAGGCTGGTAAGGACATCTCTACGCTGCGAACAGCTCGCTATTCTACCTATGGTGGCAACACTGCTCTGAGCAAGAGCAACGCCATGGATGTGATAGAGGCTGAGCGTGTGAAGGAACTCTACATGGAAGGTTTCCGACTCAACGACCTGAAGCGCTGGCACAAGGGATTCAAGCGTAATATCAATGACCAGCCTGCTGCTAACTTCGTACAGAGCAGTCTCAAGGTAGAAAAAGACGACCCACTCTTCGTATGGCCTATCCCTCAGCATGAGCTGGAGGCACCAGGTTCGGAGATTGAGCCTAATGAAAGTAACAAATAATAAAAATATAAAGAGACGATCATGAAGAAAATAATGATGGGATGCTTGGTAGCAGTAGCTGCTATCATCGCTCTTGCGAGTTGCTCGCAAGACTACACCACTTATTCAGGTCCGAGCCACATCATGTTCTCTGATACGCTCTATCAGTATCCTGTACAGCAGAACAACGAGATATTCAATGTTCCTGTATCAGCCACTGAGAGAGCAGACTACGACCGAACCTTTGCGGTAGAGGTGGTAGACAAGCAGAGCAACGCCATTGAGGGATTGCACTATCGCATCCTCAACAACACCGTCACCATCAAGGCGGGAGAGATTGTGGGCAACGTGCAGGTACAGGGTATATACGACAACATTGGCAAGACCGACTCCCTGGGCTTCACCCTGAAGTTAGTGATACCAGAGAAGTACAACTGGACTCAACTCTATAAGGACTACACACATGTAGTGATGCTGAAATCTTGTCCTTTCGACATCAACAACTTCACAGGATGGTGCGTAGTGACTTCAACATTCTACAGCCAATATCTCAACAACGTGAGCCACAGACTCATCAGAACAGAACTGGTGGAAGGCGAAGAGAACACCGTGCTCCTCAAGGGCGTATACTACGACGGCTACGACATGAAGCTGAAATTCAGTCCTGGCAACCCACTGGAACCCAAGGTGGAGATGGACGAGCAGATCGTAGGTAATACTGGCGAGGCCTTCGGAACAATCTACGGAGACGGCAAACTGCGCATCAAACAGCTTCCTGCATATAACTCTTATTTCAACACCTGCCAGAACTATGTGATGCAATATGTATTGATGAGCGTCAACAAGAAGGACGGCACACTGCTCGATAACGTAAATATGTATATCAACCTCTTCGAGTGGGTGAGCGATGCTGAAGCTGAGAGAATACAAAGAGAAGGCTTTTAAGTCATTGGAGATGTCTTAAAAATAAACATCACACAAAAAAGAGAAAACATTCAACAATCAATAAGAATTAATGAATATGAAATCATATCTTTCTAAATATTGGCTCGTCCTCATGGTGCTGGCTTCTGCCACACTCTTCGCAGCTTGCTCAAGCGACGACGATGCCACATCTAACCCTGTTTTCCCACAGGTACAGACTATCGCCGGTGCTGCTGGCGATGAGTTCGACTTCACCTTCGAGGCCAACGAGAACTGGAGCCTCGCTTCATCTGCCATCTGGTGCAAGATGGCACAGAACGCAGAGGCGGCTGATGCCTTCGTACTAAACGGTACTGCTGGCAAGCAGACCATCAAGGTAAAGCTTACAGCCGACGATGCAAGCAAGGACAAGACTGTGGCCCAGCTCTTCCTCAACATGGGTGGCCAGAAGGTGGCTATTGCTGAGGTTATCCGTTCGGCTAATGGCTACAACCTTGAGGTGTGCGACGAGAATGGCAACCCTATCGACGAAATCGTAGTGGGTTACCAGGATGTCATCGGTCAGCCTGTCTACAACAAGTTCATCGTGAAGGCCAACTATCGTTTCGCCATTACCAACACTCCTGCATGGGTTGATCTCGAGGGCGGTTACCTCGTAGGAAAGCCTAACGTAGATGCCAAGGGTGGTGTTACCTTCAAGGAGAACCAGGGCTTGAGCGCCAAGTATGCCATCAGCAAGGAGGACAATTACACCATCACATTCTCATCAGAGGATGGCAAGGCTGAAAAGACCATGCCCGTTGTATTCAAGGGAATGCCTGCTGGGGCCATCAACATTGTTCGTCCTGAATCATCATCCCTCTGGGCTGTATGGAGCGTTTCTGCAGATGGTAAGACATTCACACAGAACAGTAGCAGTCTGACTGGCGAGACCACCAGCAGCACGACTTATCACAACTTCGTACCTTTCAAGATTTCTGCCCTGAACGATGCTTATAAGTTGGTGGCTTTCGAGAAAAAGAATGGTTATCTCTATGAGGACGACAGCCAGGTGATTCAGCTCTCTGGCGAGAATGGTAATGCTAAGCTCACTGTCAAGCCTCTGTCAAGCGGCAGCCGTGAGTTTACCGTTTACGTACTGCCACAGAGTGTGTACGAGAGCTTTGAGAATGGTCTCGACGGTATGCTCGACGAGAACTGCGCTGAGGTGCGTACAGAATACGACAACTACTTCCTGATGAACATTGAGCAAAAGGAAGAGAAGGGCGATGAGAGCGGTATCACCAAGCCTATTGTTACCAGCATGGGTATGCAGGTGGACTGCGCTAAGTCTGACAACGCAGACTACAAGACTTTCTTGAGAGACAACTTCGGCTATATGGGAGATGATATCTTTGAGGCTACTGTAAATGGAGGTTTCGTGGCTGTTTATCCTCAGTTGGAGGATTGGAATCCAATGGCTGGCGATGGCGTAATCTTCGCCGACGGCACAATGAATCTCATCGAGAACTATTCACTGGAACAGGACGAGACAGGTATCTATGCTGGTGTGAATACCAAAGCGCTCACCTTCCCTATCATCGCAGTATTCCAAAACATGACGGGCGAAGTGAAGCGTGTGGTTATTATCAATAACATGGGTTTTAGAAGCAAGAAAAACAGAAAGTAATGAAGACAATCTATCAATACAGCAAGGCATTCTTGTTGCTCATGGTAGCTATGCTTACCATGACCCTGACAAGTTGCTCGGACGATACCACAGAGGGCTGGGACGGCACATACGGATATGTGCAGTTCATGGTCTCTAAAAGAGTATCGTCAAAGGCCACACGTGCCGCTGCCGTCGACAAACTTGAGAAGTTGGCTGACGCCAAGAAGATCAAGGTGGTGATGGAGCATGAAGGCACAACCGTGTCGCAGACATTAAACCTCAACGCCTATAACGCTGAGAATGCAGAGTATGGCTTGAGAAGTGACAAACTGCAGCTCGCTTCGGGCACTTACGCCATCATCGGTTTCTATCTCTACGATGGTGTAGACGAGGAACTCTTGGCGTCTTCTGCCACAAACGAGTTTGTCGTAGTGGGCGGAGGACTCACCAAGCAGGATCTCACCGTAGCTACTGTGGAGCGTGGTAAGGTTCAGTTCGACCTCGTGAAGGAATGGAAAAAGACACGTGGCGCCAACGAGGAGTATCTCTTCTCTAACATCCGCATGGTGGACGTCAGCGTGACGAACCTCTTCACTCGTGAGACCTTTAACTTCACCGACCTCAAGGTGAACTACAAGGAGGAGAGCAAGGACTATCAGGATCCTAACAATCCTGACGACAAATACATGAGCGTTGGTAAAGCACACTGCGACTCTACGCTGTGGTTGCCTGCAGGTACTTATCAGGTGACTTCTTATACCACCTATGGCAAGACGGGAGCTGTGAAGACCACTTACGAGACACAGCCTGTTAAGGGCGAGGCATTCGTGGTGACCGACAACCATCTCACTGACAATGCACAGGTGCCTGTGCTCCTCTCTGAGACCAAAGAATACATCAAGGACTACAAGGCGCTGAAGGCTCTGTGGGAGTCGCTCGGCGGTAAGGACTGGAGTTTCTATGGCGACGCTACCTTCCATGGTGCTAACTGGAACTTCAACAAGGAACTCGATATGTGGGGACAGCAGCCTGGCGTAACGCTCAACAGCAATGGCCGTGTCATCGGTATCATCATCGCTGGCTTCGGTGCTAAGGGTATTGTACCTGATGCCATCGGTCAGCTCACTGAGTTGCAGGTACTCAACTTCGGTTCACACGACGAAAAGATAGGTGCTAACCTCTTCGATGAGTATGATGCTGCTCATCTCAGTGCCGACCGCAAGATGGCTATGCGTCACGACTATGAGAACAAGTTCCTCAAGTATGACGCGCGTGCCAACATGTCGGAGATGATCATCAACAGCTTCAACTCTGACGCTAAGAACGTGAAGAATAAGATTCAGAAGGATTCACGCATCCAGCTCAAGGATGCTCAGATAGGTCTTACCACCAACCAGATTACGGGCATTTCAAAGGCCATCTATCGACTCACTAAGATGCAGCAGCTCTACATCGGCAACTCACCTATTACAGCCAACGAGGTTTGCACCAAGTTCTACGACGACGAGACTTCTGAGTATCATCGTTTCGCAGAGGAGTTTACCGACGAGTCATGGGAGGCAATGACCAAGCTCACCGACATGGAGCTTTACAACTGCCCCAAGCTCACACGTATTCCTGACTTCTACTATGAGTTGCCTAACGTGCAGGCATTCAACCTGGCTCGCAACAAGGGCATCTCTGCTCGTCAGCTGCGCGATGACTGGGAGAGAATGACATACAACAAGATTGGTAAGACTATCCAAATCTTATACCTCAGTCACAACAACTTGGAGGAATTCCCCGACACATGGGCGCTGCGCAACATGCTGAAGCTCGGATTGCTCGACTTGGCTTACAACAACATCAAGAAGGTACACGCCTTCGGCAAAGAGGTGGAACTATCTTCACTCTATCTCAACAACAACCAGATAGAGGAGATTCCTAACGACCTCTGTGGATTCTCTGAGAACATCGAAAGCCTGAACTTCTCGTTCAACAAGATCAAGAAGATTCCTAATATCTTCGATGCAAGTTCGGTTCACATCATGGGATCTGTAAACTTCTCGAACAACGAGATTACAGGTGTCGACAATACTGGTGGATATAAGGGAATCAACGCCAACAGCGTGTCACTGGCTAACAACAAGATCAGCAAGTTCCCATCTGAGATTTTTGCAGCAGGCTCGCCTATCACTACAATCGACTTGAGCGGCAACCTGATGACATCTATCCCTAAGGGATCTATCAAGGGTAAGAACGCATACCTCTTGCAGGTAGTCGACTTGAGATTCAACCACCTCACAGAACTCTCTGACGACTTCATGAGCAACAACATGCCTTACCTGTCGAATATCGACTTGAGCTACAACCAATTCAGCCAGGTACCTCCACAGCCTCTCAATAGTGGCTATCTGCGTGCCTTCGGCATCAACCACCAAGCTGACAGCCAAGGCAACCGCACACTGCGCACATGGCCTACGGGCATCACCAAGTGCCCAAGCCTGATACAGTTCCAGATTGCTGATAACGATATTCGTAAGGTGGACGAGGTTCTCACTCCTCACCTCTATATCGTCAATATCAAGGGCAACCCCAACATCTCTATCGATGTAACAAGCGTGTGTCCATATATCAAGGCAAAAGCTTATATGCTCTTCTACGATAAGAACCAGGACATCCGCGGATGCGATGCGCTCGATCTCGAAAATTAAATCTTATAAGGAAGTCAATTTTTAAGTATGAAATATAAGAATCAATTCACATGGCTCCTCGCTCTGGGTGCTGCGCTCTTCGCAGCATCCTGCAGCGACAGCGACGATGTGCAAATCCCTGGAGGCATTGCCATCGACAAGGAGCAAATAGAAATAGGTGCTGAAGGCGGAAGCCAGCAGTTTACCATCCAAGCTTCTCAAAACTGGGTGAGCAGCGTGGCAGACACCTGGGTTACGATGAACCCTGCTAATGGTGTGGGCTCTACCACTGCTACTATTGATGTGGACACGACACTGATGAACGGTCGTCGCACCACTGAAATCATATTGGAAGGTGCCAACCATGAGCGCCGCACTCTCTCTATCGTACAGTTTGGTTTCGGAAAGCAGATTGCCATCAAGGACCCTGTAGTGGAAATCGAAAACTCGGCTGCCTACGACAAACGTAGCTTCGAGAATGTCATCACTGCCAACGTGGAGTGCAAGATAGGAGATATCGAATATAGCTTTGAAGGAAACCTCAGCGAAAGCGAGAAGGCCGACTATGAAAGCGAGCGCGAAGGATGGCTCCTCAACGAAAAGAACGAGAACAAGCTCATCGGTGCAGACCTGGGCATCAAGCTCGACCGAAAGGCACGTCCTCGCACCGTGAAGCAAAAGATGCGTTGGAACATGAACATCGTACCTGCTGTGCGCGTGGCTAAGGTGCATCTCGTTCCTGTACACGAAGAGGATAAGTTGGTAGATGCTGACGGTAACGAGACTGAGGACGTGATTCTCACCGTGCGTCAGGCTGCTGCTCCTAAGATAGAAGACAACCGTGCAGGTGACTCGCTCTCTATCATCATGATCAACCAGAAGATCAACAGCATGGCGACCTTCGACACCAGCGACAACATGCGCAACTGGAGCAACGTGGTGTTGTGGGAAGCTACAGATGCTTTCGTGAAGCAGCACCCAGAAGCTCTGGGGCGTGTGCGAAGCGTGAAGTTTAGTATGTTCAACCTCAAGGCTGGTGAGACACTGCCCAAGGAGGTGAAGAACCTGAAGTATCTCGAAACTTTCTCTATCGCCAGCAACGAGAACAACCAGATTCGCAATATGGAGCTGGGTGAAGATATCTGCGAACTTGCTTATCTGAAGAATCTCACCGTGCAGGCTTATGGCCTCACCAAGTTACCTGCCAACTTCAAGAAGCTTGGTAGAAGCCTGGAGGCTCTCAACCTGGTGAGCAACAACTTCAATAAGCTCTCCGACATCACCAATGTGGTGAATGCAAAAAACTTCCCTCATCTGCACACATTCATTTTCTATGCACAGCGACGCACTGACGTATGCATCAACTTGCAAGGTCTGAGCCTCGACGGAAATGGTAACTTCGTATACAACAACTACCCTATCGGTCTCTATGGCGACATCAGTGGCGACTACAAGGAACGCAAGGCTTTCCTCTCACTCCTTACCTGGGAGAATCTGCGCGTACTCGAGCTGTCATACTGCTTCTTGGAGGGCGAGCTACCATCTGATGATGATGTAGACGCTGCGCTGCGTGCTGCTGGCAAGCCTACTCGCTACACAGCTAAAGACTTCTCTAACAACAAGAACGAGTGGTATGAAAAACTCGTGGGCGATACCTGCAAGTGGTTGCTCTCTAATCGTAGCAATCCTATCACATGTCGAACAAAGGATGGCAAGGTGGCCTACGAGAAAGTTTACCCAACAGACGTGCCTCGCGTACTGCCTAAGTGCCGCACACTGTCACTCAACCTCAACTTCTTCACAGGCGCTGTGCCTAAGTGGGTGTTGTTCCATCCTCGTATGGTGCAGTGGAGTCCTTCGACAATGATCTTCAATCAGACGGAGCGCGGAATCAACACCAGAGGCGCTGAAGTAGGATTCAATAATATGGCTGAAGATACATTCTCCTTTGAATACTATTACGGCACCAAGGATCCAGGCAACAAGACTGAAGTTCCAGGAGTGGCTTATCCATTGTACTATCGCGCTTACGTAGCTGCAGGCGACATCAACGAGGCTACCGTACTCGCTAAGTACAAGAGAAGCAAGAAATAAATGAAAATATCTAAATCAACGAAAATGAAGAAAATATTTTTCTATATCTCTATGTTCGCTATGGCATTGACAGGTTGTACAGACAACCTGTCGGCCATCGACAACACAGGTGGAAAAACTGACATCACCATTCCTGCTGATGCCGAGGCTGGAGAGCTGATTATCAAGTTCAGCCCAGAAATGAGCGACATACTCGACCAAACACAGATGAGCAAGACTCGTGGTGCTTTGGCCACACGTTCGGGCATTCCTTCTACTGATGAGGTACTCGACATATTGGGTAGCTACAGCTTCGAGCGTGTGTTTCCTGTAGATGCTAAGAACGAGGCACGTACTCGAGAGGCTGGACTCCACCTGTGGTACACCGTGAAATTTAACAAGGGCACTGACCTCAAGGCTGCAGCTGAGCGTCTCAAGCAGTTGGGCGAAATCAGTAAGGTGCAGACCAATGGTCGCATCAAGCGTGCATACAATTCGGATAACAAGCGCATCTTCCTCAGTGAGAAGGCGCTTCAGCAACGTGCCACACGTGCTACTGCTGGCGAACCTAATGACCCTGGCTTCGGTTTCCAGTGGCATTATCGTAACCTTGGTGAGGGCAACTATGGTTTTGAAAACCTCAACCCTAACGAGGCTAAGGCTCTGGCTGGCTGTGATGTCAACGCACTCGAAGCATGGAAGACTTGCTCGGGCGACCCTTCTATCATCGTCGCTGTGCTCGACGAGGGTGTGATGTACACACATCCTGACCTCGCAGCTAATATGTGGTGCAACCCTGGTGAGACAAAACAGGGCGACAAAAACGATGGCGACGGAAATGGTTATGCAGGCGACTTGCACGGATATAACTTCGTAGAGAATAGCGGAAACATCACCTGGGCTGACGCCAACGACTCTGGTCACGGTACACACGTGGCTGGTACCATCGCTGCTGTCAACAACAACGGCGAGGGCGTATGTGGCGTGGCAGGAGGTGACGGAACTCCTAACTCGGGTGTGAAGATCATGACATGCCAGTTGTTCTCGGGTCAGAACTTAGCTACACTGGCTGCCGAGGCAAGAGCTATCAAATATGCTGCCGATAATGGTGCTGTCGTATTGCAGTGTAGCTGGGGTTACAACTCTTCTGAGAGTAACATCCTGAATGGTTACACACCAGGTCCTGCTACTGAGAAGGAATGGGCTGAAACATATCCATTAGAGAAGGAAGCTCTCGACTACTTCATCACTAATGCAGGCTCGCCTAACGGCATTATCGATGGTGGTATCGCTGTCTTCGCTGCAGGCAATGAGTATGCTGCTAATCCTGCCTTCCCTGGCGCTTATTCTAAGTGTGTTTGCGTGGCTTCACTCGCTGCCGACTTCACACCTGCTTGCTATACCGACTTCGGTTCACTCGTGACACTGAGTGCTCCTGGTGGTGACCTCGAATATTATGGTAAGATAGGTCAAGAGGAAGATGAGTACTGGGCTGAGACTGCCGAACAAAAGGGTGCTGTACTCTCTACTATGATCAAGAACGGCAAACCTGCCTATGGCTACATGGAAGGCACATCTATGGCTTGTCCTCATGCTGCAGGCGTAGCTGCCTTGGGATTAGCTTACGCTGTGAAGCAGAACCGCCATTATCGTGCTGCTGACTTCATCGCTCTGATGAAGAAAGCAGTGAAGCCTCTCGACGGCTATTATGAGAATGGTGCTACAAAGACTTATTATCTCAACCACACTACGATGGGTGCTTCGCCTGAGGTAGTAGAACTCTCCAAGTACATCGGCAAGATGGGTACAGGTCTTATCGACGCTGGCAAGCTCCTCGATGGCATTAAGAACAAGGAGTTCAGCTCTGATATGAAGTTGCCTAACATCTACGTTGGCGTCGAGAATACTATCAAGTATAATCTCGCACTCTATTTCGATGGTATCGCAGATGGATACTCTTGCAACATCGCAAACAACGAGATTGCAACTGCTTCGGTAGAGGGTGCCACTCTCACCATCAAAGGTTTGAAGGCTGGTAGTACTTCACTCACCATCACTGCAGGCGGCAAGACCCAAACTGTAACTGTCATGGTTAGACAAGGCGCTAACAGCAACGGATGGATGTAAAAACTCTTAAACAAGTAAGATGAAATTTCCCTTCATAAAAACCATCATAGCATGCTTCTTGGCCTGGCCCATCATGGCTCAGGCTCAAGAAGAGCTATTGAAGTTTGACACGCCACTCATCAACGCTGGCACCATGACAGAGGACGATGCTCCACAAACCTTCACCTTTGTGGGAAAGAATGTGAGCAACAAGGTGATTCACATCACTGAGGTGAGAACCAGTTGCGGATGCACAAAGACTTCTGTCATAGGCGACGTGATGCAGCCTGGCGATAGCTGTCAAATTCTTCTTACCTTTACACCGAATCGCTATCCTGGCACCATCAACACGGGTGCTCTTGTCTATCTCAAAGAGGTGAAAGGACAGCCTGCTGTAAAGTTAGCTCTTGCAGGACAGGTGTTGCCTGGTGCAGATGCGTGGGCTCGCTATCCTCACAAGATGGGAACACTGAGACTGAAACAGTCGCAGATGAGCATCGAGGTGGTAAGACCTGCCACAAGTCCTTCGGGGCGCATCCTCTGCGGTAATAGCGGTGATAAACCGCTACACATAAGCAGTCGTTTTCTACCTCTCTATGCTAAGCTCAAAACAGAGCCTGAAGTAATAGAACCTGGTGGCGAAGCCGATTTCGTCGTTACCATCATGACCGACAAGATACCGACTACCATGCCTGAGACTTTCTCCTTCCCTATCGTTCTCGAAGGAATTGAGACAAGACCTTCCGACAGGACTATAATGGTAAAGGTAAAAAGGATGATAGAAAAGTAAAAAAGGGAAAACTTGGAAAGAGTTAAAATATTAAAAGTAAAAAAGTAAAACTATGGCATATTTAAAGAAAATCTTCACCCTCATGGTGATTGCTCTCTTGGCTTGCAATTTCACAGCTTGCAGCAGCGACGATGACGCACCCGAGGAAAAAGAAATCGAAGTAACACCTGCCAACATACATGGCACATGGAAGTTGGTGGAATGGAACAATGGTGAGCAGGTGCCTGAAGGCGTGTACTGCTACATCGTCTTCGACCGCAAGGAACAGACATTCAAGATGTATCAGAACTATGACAGCATGTATGGTCGTTTCATCTCTGGAACATTCTATATCAAAAACGACCCTTATCAGGGATACATCATCAATGGTTACTACGACAATGGTGTGGGCGACTGGCAGAACAGCTACATTGTAAATCGTCTCCTCCCTTCAGGCACCATGACATGGACCGTACAGGGCGATGCTACCAATGTCTGTCGCTATGAGCGCTGCAGCGAGGTGCCTTCTGAGATTGTCAAAGAGACAGAGGGTAAGGCGGAATAAAAAAGACTTTTTAGGACTGTCTCTTAAAACATTTTTTAGTACTCTATAACATACAAAACCGACTCGGTTCTGACCTTTTTCAGAATTCCGAGTCGGTTTTGTATTTGACTAAAGTTTCGCATGTACAGAAATTATAGTAGTTAAACAAGTTATAGTAGTTAAACAAGTTATCACTCCCTTTCGGTCGTTAGAAGTTATAGCCAATAGCATTTTTGTTGTATATTTAGCTATAAAGCATATGGCTTTAACTTCTCTACCTTCTTTAAATTCTTTAACTTCCCCATTAGCGATAGTTGAGTACTGTATGGTACAAGGCACTTAAAAATTCCGTTATATTAAAATCTAACATAGATCTTATTTTTATTTTTGCAAAGATTTAAAAGGAGTACATTATCTGGAAAAGAAAAAAAATAAGAGAAGATTATGAAACAGTACCTTTACGCCCTCTTGGGCGGATTACTTATCTTGAGCCAGCCAATGGCGACGCATGCTCAACAGACAGAAAAGATGATGAAAACCGAAACTGACAGCATCTTAGCAATGAAGGAAAAGCTTCGTCAAGACAGCATCATGTGGGAGAAGCAGCTCTCAGCCGTAACCATTAAAGGAACACGCTCGCAATTCCGCCAGAAGAATGGTGGGATCGTAGCGCGTATCTCGGGAACTTCGCTTGAGAAGGAACCAACCGCAACGGAAGTACTTGGCAAACTTCCCGGAATGTTCAAAAACAAGGATGGCAAACCGCAGGCATTTATCGGCGGCTCACCCGAAATCTACATCAACGACAGAAAGGTGCAGGACTATAGCGTGGTAGAAAACCTGCCCGTTACACAAATAAAAGAGGTGAAAGTGATTCACCATCCCGGAGCCGAATACGGCAACAACGTAGGCTGCGTGCTGCTCATCACCACCAAAAAGAACCTGCAAGGACTCGCCATCGTGGAGAACTCCGGCTTCCTCTTCGACTCCTTCGTGAGCAACAACCACGACCTCGACCTTACCTACACCCACGGCAAGATGACCTACTACGGCAAGTTGGGCTACGACAACTGGCAGGGAATATGGAAAGAACAGGACATCGCCACAAATTACGTAAGCGGCAACCAGATGGACGCTAATGCCACCACCTACATTGCCTCCGCCACCCTCGACTGCAAGCACAGCTACAACGACCACTTCTACTGGAGCGCCGGAGCTGACCTCGCCCTGACTGAAAAGCAAGCCATCGGAGTGAAATACGACGGCTACAACATCCATCAGCCGATGCCTTTCAAGATGACGAGCTATGCGATGACCAACAATCACGTAGATGACAACGTAACAGGCAACAACAAGTTTTTCTATTACGACTGGCAGCACCACGTAAACGCCTTCTACCAAGGCAAATACGGAGAGAAATGGAAGCTGAACTTCTTCGGCGATTTCGTGAAGCTGCACACGGAGCAAGCCCAATTCGTGGATGAGATTTCGGAGAAAAACTTAGTGAATGGAGTTAGCGAGGAAGACGCCAGAAACAAGTTCACACTCCTGCCGCAAAGCGATGGAACCATCTGGGGAGCAAAGGCCCGCACCAACTACACCATCAACGACAAGCAAACCTGGATGATGGGCGCCGAGTACAACTACGTGAAGAGCGAATCGCGCACCGATTACACCCCTGCCGATAAGGGAACCTCCACCCACAGCATCACCAAGGAAAATCATGCTGCCGTCTTCGCCGAGTATTCACTCGATTTCAAACCCTTCTCATTAAGAGTCGGATTGAGATACGAGCACGTGGACAGTCGGCTGAAATATCTGAAAGAGGAAACTGGAAGAACAGGAATTGGAAGTTCTGAAAATGGAAATTCAGAAACTGGAACAACTGGAACAGGAACGCTAAAAGCAATCTCCGCTAATACTCCAATACATCGCAAATACGACAACCTCTACCCTTCCCTCCTGCTCACTCATCAGGCAGGCAGATTCTCCCAGTCGCTGAGCTACCGTTCTTCCGAAATCCGCCCATCCTTCCAGAAGCTGAACACGGGCACGGTTTACGCAAACCACTACATGAGACAGATAGGAAACAGCCAGCTGGAGCCATCCCTGCGCCACGAGTTCCAATACCAGGCAAGCTACGGCGACCTCTTCCTCCAGGCAAGCTACACCTATGTGAAGGATTACATCACCAGCATCATCGAACCCGATTCAGATGACCCGCAAACGGGCTACATCACCTGGACCAACATCGACCATTGCTGGAACTGCGGCAGCTTCCTCGGCTACCGCCACCGCTGGGGCTTCTACGAGCCACAGCTACAGGCTGGCATCCAGCAGGGCTTCATCAAGGCCATCAGCATGGGCAAGGAGAAAAGCTTCCACGACCCCTACTACATCTTCAGCCTCTACAACGGCTTCCATCTTCCAAAAGGCTGGTACATGAACCTCTCGTTCTCCTACCGAAGCAGCGGCACCTACGATTTCATCACCATCTGCAGCGTGCACAACTTCGACTTCCAACTCTACAAGAGTTTCCTGAAAGACCGCCTCTCGCTAAGCCTGAACGTGAACGACATCTTCAACACCAAGCGCCAAAAGACCGATGGCATCTACGGCAACGTGCGGTTTCAGCAGCAGAAGTGGGAAGACACCCGATGCGTGCAGCTCCGCCTTACCTATCGCTTCAACCAAGCCAAGAAGCAATACCGTGGCGAAAACTCCGCCAAGGAAGCTATGGGAAGAATGGGAGGAAAATAGAAATCTTCCTCGGTTTCTTTAGAAAACCTCCTCTTTTTAGAAAAGCTCTCTGGGTTCAACTATAAAAAGACGAATTCTCTGCTTGATGAATCTATATGATTTTGCCACAGCAGAGATTTTTTTCATAAAAGGGGTTATTAATTTGGATATAAACTTGTCTATTTACTTAGAATATAGTACATTTGCTACGTGTTTATTGCCTAATTGTAATTTCGCAGTATAAAAACAACTAAAATTAAAGCTAATGATCGACTGTCAGATAATAAAAGATGGAAAGATAGAAGGGGAAGTAAGGCAAAACGGCCTTACCTTCATCGACAACCATGGGATGGAACGGAGCAACCACATCGAATCGGATGCCATGGATGTTTCGCTCAAGGAGTGGCATTACCAGAAGTTTGGCATTATGAACCAACACTATTTTGGCAAGGCGAACAACGCCAAGTTTATCGCACAGCACGAGGTCAGACCAGCCCTGCTCTTTTCCATGCCAACCCTTGGCGGCAGCATGAAAGAAGTGTACGGCAGTCGTGGAACAAAAAAGGAAATGATGTGGGAAACAGGCCAGGCAAGCCTCTGTTTTCTAAGCGGCGAAGGTGGTGCCAACACGCACTTGAACCAGGGTACCCAATTCGAAATCTTCAACGTGGTCATCCCGCAGCAATTCATAGAAGAGCTTATCGAGCACGACCCGGAGGCTTTTGATCAGCTCTCCCCTCTAACCAATCCTACCTTCGACACCCAGACCATCATCAAGTACAACCAGCCCGCCATAGCAGCAGTCATCAAGGCGGCACGAGACATCCAGCGTTCCCGCTTGTTAGGCAACCAAGCCTCCAAATACCTGGAATCGAAGATTATCGACTGCTTATCAGGATTTCTCCTGCCCGCCAGTCTCTTACCAAGCACACAACCCCTCAGTATCAGCATACGTGACAAGATACACGATGCACAAAGCATCATCCTCACCCATTACCAAGAAATGCCTTCGCTTCACGAGTTGGCGGCAATGGTAGGTACCAACGAATGTACGCTGAAGAAAGCCTTCAAGCAGGGTCAGCGGATTTTTACGGTTGGTAATACTATATAATTAC
>UMGV01037399.1_pt1 | contig 42697 bp, 35 predicted proteins | sample 1965361 | NCBI WGS metagenome assembly UMGV01 (sample SAMEA4836081, study PRJEB28245) | human gut metagenome | biome: gut microbiome; material: fecal sample | place: Denmark | collected 2008
TGTAGTTTTCTCAGATTACTGTCTTATCGGCACACGGCTAAAGGCGTCCTTTTTCCTATCCAAAAAATGGCACAAAAATTTTCGCAAAGTAACATACTTTGCGAAAACTTTCCAATTTCAACCGAATAACAGTATATACCAGCCGTTTTTCCGTGTCAACAACGAGTTCTAATTTTCGACTTTTTTCTGGTGTAAAGCTGGAATGCCTTGCAGCGCAAGGCGTTCCGCGCTTTTTCGCAAAGTATGTTACTTTGCGAAAAAACAGTTCAAAAGAACCGAGAATTTCATACAGCTGAGTTCTGTGACGTCGTGTGGCTGTGTGTTGTAAAGGCGAGTTTTCGTCAGGGCGCAGCCTAAAAGGAACATGGGTCAAAACCCACCGCGGACGGCACTGTGAGCGCAAGGAAACGACCGAAACGGCTTTGAGCCGCTGGGCAATACCCGCCATTGGGACGCGAGTCCTGAGAAGGTAGGTCGTGTACGGGGAAACCGCTGGAACACAACGGTTTTATGGCGCGAGGGCAGTAGAATTACACGAAAGAGAACTTGTTTGCAGCGGCGCTTCTTCGTTGTGACGAGGGTAGGAGTGTACGCTGACGAGATTCGTCAGCGTTTTTTCTTACCGCCACATCACCATAGGGAGGAGTATGTCCATGAGCCATTTGAACCCCAACCAGCATTTTGATGTTGAGAGCTGGCGCGACCGGCAGATCGCCCAGCGCACTAAGGACGCGTTAGCGGCGCGGGACGCGGCCTTTGCCGAAAAGCACGCGGACACGCCCCTGCGAGAGCTGGCGCTGTATCTGGCCCGGTGTGCCCGCACCCTGCGCCACAGCCCAGCACCCTGCGAGGTAGACGGAGGCACATTCATCGAGGAACGCTTCGGCAGTTGGGACGCAGCCCTGCGGGCGGCGTGTCTGCCGCCTACGCGGACGAAGGCGAAGCTGAACGGCACGGCCCGCTACCGCAAGGAACGGGCCATACAGGAGCCCCTGTTTCTGGCGGAGCGCAAGGAGAAGAAGCGCCAGAAGCAGATCGAGAAGAACCTGCGGCAGGGCCAGTTGGCTCACGAGAAGGCCGTGAAGCGCCGCGCAGAGCGGGAGACAGCCGAGGCCGAGAAAGCCGCCGCCGAAAAAGACACCAACCTTTGTCAAGCCGAGATGACCTGAACGGAGGTCATCAGCTTTCCATAAGGGGGGACGGGGTCTAAGCCGCCCCGTCCCCTCTTCCTCAAAAATCCAGGGCGCATAGCCTTTTCATATACAGAAAAAATCGCAAGGAGGAACAAATGATGAAGAAACGGATCATTTCGCTGCTGTTGGCGCTTGTGATGACGTTCAGCCTGCTGCCGACGATGGCATGGGCTGCGGATAACGATTGTAGCGCCGCCGATGACGGCAGCGTCACTTGGTCGTATGATGTCGACACCACGACCCTGACCATCAGCGGTAAAGGCGCGATGAAGGATTATGCGAATGCAAATGCCCAACCATGGAAAGCAGTAAGAAGCGGTATCACTAAAATTGAATTGGGGGCAGAAATTACCCGCATTGGTAATTTCAGTTTTACCATGTTCAGCAAGCTAACTGAACTGAGTATTCCCAACGATAGCAAACTAGAAAGCATTGGGAAGAACGCGTTTATGGGTACGGCTAAGCTTACGTCCGTGCCGCTTCCTAATTCTATTAAAACAATTACAGATACGAATGTAGCGAATAAAGAATTACATTTTCATGGAACAGCAGCTGAGTGGGAGGCTCTTAACTATACAGCCAAAAAGAATGTTTACGTTCTCAATGAAAATGGCGAAGAAATAAAATATGAAGCTGATCCATATAGTGGCAAATGTGGTAACAACGCAAATTGGAAATTTGCTCCTGCTTCCGGAACCTTGACTATTAGTGGAAACGGGGAAGTGTTTGATTATAGTTCCGCAACTGCTGCGCCTTGGTATCGTCATAGAGATTCCATTACGACAGTTATTGTGGAGGACGGCATTACCGCAATTGGCAACTATGCTTTTGCTGATGGTGTATATGGGCAACTGATAACTGTAACACTGCCAGATACGGTAGGAAAAATTGGAGCACATGCATTCCAGAAAGATGCTAACCTTGAAAATATAGCTCTCCTAAATGTTGTAGAAATTGGAGAATACGCATTTGAAGGGTGTGCATCTCTGAAAACTATAACTTTGTCTGCTGTTACGGTAATTGGCCGGAATGCTTTCAATAACTGCACTGGATTGACTGACGCATCTCTTGGAGGAAAAACTGCGAATGCTCTTAGCATGGGCCTTCGAGCGTTTCAGGATTGTACCAATCTAAAAACAGTACAGTTTGCGAATGTGGAGAACATCGGTCAGTATGCCTTTATGGGAACGGCACTGGAAGAAGTAGACCTTACGACTGTAAAGAGCATCGGTGGTAGCGCATTTAGTGGTGTGAAGTCTCTGCGTACCATTACTTTCGGGGAAAACCTCACATCCATTGACGGTGCTGCTTTTGAAGGAACTGGTATTGAAGAAGTGACGATTCCAGCCGGAGTCACCACAATGGGAAATGGCAGCTTTACCAAATGCCTATCGTTAAAAAAGGTTATTGTGTCTGAAGGAATTGAGAAAATCCCGTATATGACATTTTCCGGGGACACCGCACTGGAAGAAGTAACACTGCCTGTTTCACTTACGCTTGTGGATGAATACGCTTTTGACAATTGCACAGCATTGACAAAGGTAAACTATTCCGGAAGCCGGGTACAGTGGAGCAAAATTGAAATCAAGGCCAATAATGATCCGCTGATTGCAGCCATGGGCACAGTAGCGGTAGCGGGAATAACTCTGGACAGAAATGCGCTGGCGCTGACAGCGGGTGGTGAAACAGCAACCCTAACAGCAACAGTTTTGCCGGAAGAAGCTACGGATAAGACTGTCACCTGGAGTTCTTCTGCGGAAAATGTAGCTACAGTAGAGAACGGCGTAGTGACTCCTCTTGCGGAGGGAACCGCAATAATTACTGCCAAGGCGGGAGAGTTTTCTGCGGAATGTACAGTAACGGTTACTGCAAAGACAATTGCTGTTACCGGAATTGCCTTAGATCAGAACAGCTTGAGTTTAGAGGTTGGAGAAAGTGTTACACTTAAAACGACAGTTTTTCCAGATGAGGCAACTAACAAATCGGTTGTATGGACTACCTCGGCCGAAAAAATAGCTGTTGTAGAGAATGGTACCGTAACGGCAGTGTCCGAAGGTGTAGCTACTATTACCGTGAAAACTGTAGATGGGAACTATTCTGCACAATGTCAAGTTTCGGTTTCTGTTCCTGAAGACGTTATCGATTTGACTAAATTCAATTTCAGATTTAATAATGTTGGTGCAGACAAGGATTTAGGGGATAACCCGCCTATTTTGAATGCAGTGGGCAATAATGTATATTACCTAGAGGCTCCCACGCAAGCCGTAAGAGGATTCCACAGCACAACACTGACTATCACCGCACCTGATGATATTAAAGATGAGTTTGAAGTTGTCTACACAACGTGGAATACAGGCGATGGTGGGGATCATTGCTATGGTGAAAAGTCAGTAACCTCTGAAGGTGGAACGGTTACTCTTAGAGACTACGCTAATCCTTGGGCGCAAAAATTTGAGTATTCTGATTTTACGATTCGCTATGGCAAAGAGAACAAGGAATATACAATTAAACTCCAGCCATACAATGATTTAAGGAGACTTTGGCTGTACCCTACTGAGTCCGGGTCTAGTAACCGTTTGACTATTGAAAAAACAGGGAAAAATGAGTATGCGGCATCTGTAATCAGTGGAACAGAATATACAATTTTGGCAGCAGGAGGCTATAGTACTCGAGGAGGCGCAATACCGGAAAGCAGGATTTGTATTAGTGAAGTTGGAACAGCCAATACAAGTCAGGCTGAGCATTCAAATGAATCTTTGACATTGACTCCTGAACAAGAAGGCAGTATAGATATTGAAATCCGTATTGTGAACGACAATACAGATCCTAAGATTGCTGAAACAGTCTACAAATTGCACTTAACAGTTACGGAGCCATCCCATAATCCACTGACATTTGAAAGGTTTACAGCCACATTGAATGATGAGGAGGTTCCCTTCAGTGAAAGCAATTACAGAATCCCCCTTGTTACGCAGTATGATAAGTTGATAATATCAGTATTTTTTGAAAATGCGGGTGATGATGTAACCTACCAATGGGAGTGCGGCATTGGAGCAAATAAGTTTCCTGTAGGGGAAAACAGTAATGTTTTAACCGTAGATACCTCCTACACAAAGCTGCAATATTACTATTTTACCTGTACCGCTACCAGCAATGGAGTAAAAATAAAGTCTCCAACAATTAATGCTCGGAGAGTTATTCCTCTTTCTGTTGCGGCACCAGTGATAACGACGCAGCCTATAGGAGCCCAGTATAAACTTGGAGCGACACCTGCTGTTTTGTCTATTGAGATCAATGACAAGACCGCATTGGCACACTATCAGTGGTATAGCAGCGAAGAACCAACTAGGGAAAAAATGGAGCTTATAGAGGGGGCGACAAAATCTGCTTATTCTCCCCCAACATCGATTCCGGGGACGAAGTATTATTGCTGTGAAGTGTATTATACGGTGCAAAATATTGATTCCGATAAAACACTCTCAGATTTTGCAAGAGTAATAGTCAGTTCTTCGGATATGCCATGGGATGGAGATGGAACGCCTGATAAGCCGTTTATACTTTCTACGGAAAATGATCTAGTTGAGTTAAGTAAGAATGTAGCAAACGGACAGAACTATTACGGCGTATACTTCCAATTTGCAAATAATATAAAGCTTTCTGCATCTTGGAAGCCAATTGGCACAACGAAAGATGGAAGCGGTAATGGCCTTTATGGAAGAAATATCTGGCCGTTTTCCGGAACACTTGACGGTAATGGATATACTGTCATCATTGCGTCTGGCGGAAAACCACTATTCGGCTATGTACGGCAGGCAACAATTAAGAATTTGAATATTCAGGGAGATGATATTGACGGATACGGTTTGATAGACTGCTATGAAGTTGACTACGGAGACTTGGGTGATTCCAACAATACACCAGAGACAGTCGATATTATTAATTGCCATATCCTGCCAGGAACGTCTATAAGAAATTCTGGCTTCTTAGGCGGGAATGCCTCTGGTAAGAATGTTGTACGCATTGCGGATTGCTCTGTGGCACAGGGCGTTGTGATTGGTACTGGGATGCGAGAAAATGCCACTGGTTCTCTTGCGGGAGAATTCAATGGTAGTGTGAAGAACTGTTCCAGCGGTGCAACTGTTAAGGGTAAAAATAAAGTTGGAGGACTGGTTGGTGCCAAGGGACAATCTATGGGAGATTGTACGATTGTCGGCAGTACGTTTACTGGAATTATCGAGTCAGAAGGTAGCGCAGGGGGAATCCTGGGCAACGGATTTGATGCCGTAACAGCTCCGAATTCTCCGTGCGTATCGATTATTGACTGTAAGGTTTCAGGTACGGTTTCTGGTAAAGACTATGTAGGTGGTATTTTGGGCGCTGAAGGCCGCTATATCACCCAATGCTGGGGAAATGGCATAGGAAAAATCAGCAATAATGCGTTTACCGGGACGATACATTCCAGCGGTAGTTATGTTGGTGGAGTCATAGGCTATATGCACTCGCTCAACATTTATAATCAGATTGAAAACAACTACTACTATGATGCTGTGGTCAAGTATGTCAAGGACAACATCGACAGCAACGGACGGCTGGACAAGAACAAGGCTACCGAAAACGCCCGCATTATCCTGGCGCTGACGGCCATCGGCAAGGATGTGACGAATGTGGGCGGCCATGACCTGCTGGCCGGGCTGAATGAGATGTCCTACCTCTCCAAGCAGGGCATCAACGGTGCGATATTCACGCTGATCGCGCTGGACAGCCACAGCTACACGCCTGCCGGCGATGTGACCCGCGACAAGCTGGTACAGGCTATTTTGGACGCGCAGATCAGCAGTGACGGCGGCTGGAGCCTGGACGGCAAGAACGCCGATGTGGACATGACCGCCATGGCTATCCAGGCGCTGGCAGCCTACTACAAAAGCAACAGCAGCGCAAAGAAGGCTGTGGACAAGGGACTGAGCTGGCTTAGCTCCGTGCAGCAGAATGACGGCGGATTCACCAGCTGGGGCGCAGCCAGCAGCGAATCCTGCGCGCAGGTCATCGTTGCGCTGACTGCACTGGGCATTGACCCGGCCAAGGACAGTCGGTTCATCAAGAATGGTGTCAGCGTGCTGGACGCGCTGTGCAGCTTCGCGGTGAATGGCGGAGGGTTCAAGCACCTCGCCACCGAGACAAGTGCCAACGGCATGGCGACGGAGCAGGGGTTTTATGCACTGGTGGCATATTACCGGCTACTGAACGGCCAGACCAGCCTGTATGACATGACGGATGTGAAACTGGAGGGCGTCAAGGCCGAAGAGCCGGTCGATGATACCGACAAGCCGGACGATGCTACTGACACGGATACACCTGTCGATACGGAGGTCGGAGAGGCCTCCAGTGGTGGACAGGTGGTGCTGTGGGTGGTCATCGGCGTGGTGGCTGTCGGTGGTATTGCCGCACTGGCGGTGACCAGCAAAAAACGGCATGGCAGAGATGCGGAGTAATTCTTGAATACACCAACGCAGGGGCGCGGAAGCGTCCCTGCGTAAGGTGCTTTTGTGAGGGTTTCAACATGAAAAAGATGTCATTCTGCTTGTTGCTCTTAACGGCAGTGCTGCTATTTTGTGCGGCCTGCGGCCAGACGCAGACGGTGCAGCCGGAGGATACCGGCGACAAGGATCAGTACATGACCGACCCGGTGCCGGAGGGTAAACCGGCACCTGTAGAGCCGCAGGACAGCAACGTGGATGCGGACACAAAGTATACCTGCACTATATCCATCTCCTGCGAGACGATTTTGGACAATATGGATAAGTGTGCTGAGAGCAAGAAAGCCCTTGTGCCGGAGGACGGTATCATCCTTCCAGCCACAGAGGTAACGTTCAGCGACGGCGAAAGTGTCTACGATGTACTGCAGCGTGTCTGCAAGGCAAATAAGATACACATGGAGTCCAGCTTTACGCCGGTGTATAACAGTGCCTATATCGAGGGTATTCACAATCTGTACGAGTTCGATGTAGGGAAGCTCTCCGGCTGGATGTATGCCGTCAACGGATGGTTTCCTAACTACGGCTGCTCCCGCTACCAGGTGAAGGACGGCGACGTCGTGGAGTGGCGCTATACCTGTGACCTGGGAGAAGATCTCGGCAGCGGTATGGGTGGATAATGGAGACACCATGATATAGAGAACGCTGATATAGGAAGCGGAGTTCCCGGAACACATTGGCCTCTGGAGATATTCGAGAGGCCGCCTAACCATGCGACCAGACAACACAACAAAGCGGGCAAAAAGCCAAGGATGGCCCTTTGCGGCCATCCTTGGCTTTTTGTCCGCTTTTCATTATGCGGATACCAATTTCATTGCCGTGCCCCACCGTTTCTGCCGTTTGCGAGTTCTCCACAAATGACGAAACGGAGGGAATAAAATGCACTTTCAGCCAATTCAATTCGGAGAGCGCATCAGAAAACTGCGTAGAGAACACCACCTTACGCAGGAACGACTGGCTGTGATGCTCAACATCAGCGTGGAACATATCAGAAAAATCGAGCTTGGCAAACGAGGCATATCTATCGATTTGTTGTTGGACCTATCTAATGTATTGGAGGTTTCCTCGGATTTCCTGCTCAAGGGGCAGCCTCTCGCGGCTGTACAGATCAAGGAGCTTACGGCCCAAATACATAAAACTCTTGAGAAAATAGATCGATTGAGTGAAAAGCGGGGGTGACAGTGCAGGTTTCCGTTGCAAACCTGTACTACTGCGCTCTTCAAATGACAGAGAAGCAGATTTACAATTTTCTCAAGCCAACCAAGCGGCTTGTTGTACCTTGAAAAACGCCATTCGGCCATATCCGGCAACTGGATCACATCAGCAGATGAGCCTCCGTAAAAAAGAGGACAGCGATGCGGAGAACGCGCCATGACCACCTGCACGGGAAGCTCCCGTGTCAATGCAGGTCCCAAATCGGAAGGTGCCCAGCGATACCCGTTCATCCAAAAGCAGCCGCGGCAGGCTGTCTCGCCATGACCTCATCTGCCTACAATGGTACTTCTGCACAGCGATGCCTTCACAAAATCGGTGCAGCTCGGAGAGATCCTCGGAGGGGTGAGATTCCCATGTGCGGCGCCCACCGCAGACCAGTTGACCGCCCATCAGTCCGGGAAGTAGTGTCGAATAGGACTGGACAAACGACAGAAACGGCGTGGGCCGTTCCGGGAAACCGGGGCGGCCCCGCCACGACCTTTGCCTGATGGCAGAAATGCGGGTGCTGCACTTTCCCTCCCCCTCACATACCTACTACCTATACCCCATTACCTCTTACCGCAGCACCCGCGTTTGTGCCATCAGAAAACGGATATAAGGAGAAAACTATGCAGGATAAGAACGTTGATTTTTGCGGCATTTTGAATCTTTTGGCCGCGCTGAAACGAGCCGGTTTTCCCAAGACGGAACTGGAGCAGGTCGCCGTGCGTATCGCAGTGCAGACCGGCGCGACGATCCCTATTTCTTTCTGAGCTTCTTTGTAAAAAGCAGTAGCTTTACAGTGGCGGTTGTGGTATGTTGTGTTGCTACAAGGAGGAGGTGAGCGGCCACGGAAGAAAAAAAGATCAACGGAAACCTTGCCCTGGATGGCAAGGAGCGACGGGTCATCAGGATCGAGGCCACCCATGAGAGGGATGCACAGAAGCTGCGGGTGGCAGCTTACTGCCGGGTCAGCTCATCCTCGGAGGATCAGCTCAATTCCTTCGCAGCGCAGAACATCCACTATACACAGTACATCATGGAACATGAGGACTGGCGGCTGGTGGACATCTACGCCGATGAGGGCATCACCGGCACCTCGGTGGAGAAACGGGAAGATTTCAAACGGATGCTGGCCGACAGCGGACGCGGACTCATTGACCGTATTCTGGTCAAGTCCATCTCCCGCTTTGCCCGCAACACGGCGGAGTGTCTGGAGGCCATTCGGCAGTTCCGAGCCAACGGCACGACCATCTTCTTCGAGAAAGAAAACATCGATACGGCACGGGTATCCTCCGAACTGATGACCGCCCTGTACGCAGCCTTTGCACAGGCCGAAAGCGAGTCTATCTCCGGCAATATCCGCTGGAGCTATCAGAAGCGGATAGAACGTGAGGAGTTCAGCACCTACAGTGCCCCGCTGGGATATGATCTTGTAAACGGTAAACTCGCTATCAACAAAGCTGCTGCGCCAGCAATATACTTCATATTCCATAGTTATATAGCTGGGACAAATCCGTCCGAGCTCGTGCGGATACTAAACAATGCAAATGCGCTGAACCGGAAGTGGAATACTTATCGAATCAACTACATCTTACAGAACGAGCGCTATGCAGGAAACGCACGTCTGCAAAAAACATATACGACCGATACATTCCCCCGTACTGTGAAAAAGAATCGCGGAGAGCGTCGTATGTATCTGATCTACGGCTGTAATCCTGCCATCGTATCGCAGGAGGTCTTTGATAAAGCACAAGCGTTGCGGTATAGCCGAAAGGTGATCCAAACACCAACGGATCGTCCGCTTCAAAAAGTGCTGCGCTGCACCTGCGGTTCCTGGTGCAGAAGCCGTTGTGTCCACGGCACATGGTATTGGGCTTGCCGCCGTCACGATGAAGATAAAACAGCCTGCCCCATCACCCAAATCCCCGAAACTCAGGTTCAACAAGCATTCCTCCGGCTGTATTACAATCTCAAGCACCAGGGCAGCCACATCCTGTCCGACTTCATCGCCAACCTCCAGTCTATCCGTGAACGGAAATTCCTCTGGAGCGTGGATGTCATTGAGCTGAACAAACAAATAGCGGAACTTACCAGTCAGAATCAACTGCTGGCCATTCTGAGAGAAAGCGGCTGCGTTGATCCTGACATTTTCATATCCAAGAGCAATGCGCTGACCGAACAGCTCCGCGCCGCCAAGCAAGCCAAAAGTAGGATACTCAACCAAGACGGTGATGATACCATCCCCTGCACCCAGGAGCTCATCACCATCCTCAAAAGAGGGCCTGAAACGCTGCGCAATTTTGACGGGGAGCTGTTCGGTCAGCTTATTGACAAGGTCATCATCGAGAGCAACACCAGCCTGCGGTTCCGCCTGAAAAATGGACTGGAGTTGCGGGAGAGCATAGAAAGGACGGTGCGGTAATGGGCAACAGGAAGCTGCCCTTCGGCTACAAGATGGTCATGGGCGAGATAGTCGTTCATCCGCAGGAGGCACAGGCGGTGCAGGGCATCTATGCCCGCTATCTGGCAGGGGCATCCTTCAATGACATCACTGACCATCTGAAAGAAAAAGGGCCGCCCTACGATGCGGACAAGCCCTGGAACAAGAATATGGTGGCCCGTATTCTGGAAGACAGCCGCTACACTGGCACAGACCGTTTCCCGGCTATCCTCGACGCAGATCAAATGAAGGAAACCACCCAGCGCCGGTCAGAGCGTAAGCCTGCGGTGCAGATAACCGAAGCGCAGAAGACGCTGCGCCGCCTGTGCAACGGCAGGCCCAGCACGGCGGTGGAGTCACAGGTACTGTCTCTGCTGAACGGCCTTACGGCAGCGCCGGAGCAAATCAAGGCGCAGCCGCAGACAGTCAACCGTGGTGAGCTGGCCGAAATGGAGCGGCGATTTTCCGCAGCACTCACCACCAGCCCAGTGGATGAGAACAACGCTAAAGAGCTCGCCCTGCGGCTGGCAGGAATGCAATATAGCGCCATCGGCGGCAGTGAGTACGAAAGCCAGCGCCTGCGGCATCTGTTCACCGGTGCCGCACCGATGGCGGAGATCAATGTTGAATTACTGAAAAACACAGTGGCCCAGGTTTATGTCAAAAAGGGGCACGCCAGCCTGTTGCTGAAAAACGGCCAGATCGTTGAGAGGAGCCAGTGAACGTGGGAGAGAACAAGCCGAAGGTGATGGTGATACCCGCCGTGCCAAAGAACACAGGGCCTGCCGAGCAGCGGCAGCTTCGGGTGGCGGCCTACTGCCGGGTATCCACCAAAGAGGAGGATCAACTCAACAGCTACGAGGCGCAGAAAAACTACTACACCGATAAGATCATGGAGAATAAGTCGTGGACGATGGCCGACATCTTTGCGGATGAGGGTATCACCGGCACTTCGGCCAAGAAGCGGGCGGACTTCATGCGGATGATGAAATGGTGTAAGCAGGGCAAAATCGACCTGATCCTCACCAAGTCTGTCTCCCGCTTCGCCCGCAACACGGTGGACTGCCTGAACTACGTCCGAATGCTGAAGGCGCAGGGCATCGCGGTCTACTTTGAAAAAGAAAACATCAACTCCATGGATGAGTCCACAGAACTGATGCTGACCATGATGGGAGCCTTCGCACAGGCGGAGAGCGAATCCATCTCCGGCAATATCCAGGCGGGCAAGCGCTACGCCATGCAGCGCGGTGAGGCTACCATTAACTACCACAATCTGTACGCCTATGAGAAAGGACCGGATGGTAAGCCACGGGCCATTCCAGAACAGGCGGAGATCGTCCGGGAGATCTACCAGAAGTACCTCCGCGGTGACAGTCTTAACATGATTCGCAAATATTTGGAGGAACACCACATTCCGAACGCCCGCGGCGGTGCAACATGGTCGCATACGGCAGTGCGCGGTATTCTTTCCAACGAAAAGTACGTGGGTGATGTCCTCATGCAGAAGACTTTCCGTCAGGATTGCATCAGCCACAAGGCTATCCGAAACACAGGACAGCGCCCTATGTATCTGGTACAAAATAATCATGAAGCGATCATAGACCGCAAGACATACGACGCAGTGCAGACAGAGTTGGCGCGGCGCAACGCACTGAAGGGCAATACACAGAAAAGCACTCCCAGCGGCAGAAGCTGCTACACGCCGAAATATGCCCTGTCAGATCGGGTCATCTGCGGTGAATGCGGCACACTGTATCGCCGCTGCACCTGGGTCAACAGGGGAAAGAAGCACATCGTCTGGCGCTGCATCAGCCGCTTCGACTACGGCAAGAAATACTGCCATGATTCGCCCGCCGTGGATGAGCAGCAGCTCCAGCAGGCCATCCTGCGGGTTATCAACGGCGTAATGTCTGAGAAACCCGCACTGGTGCGGCGGGTCACGGAAAATCTACAGGTGGTGATACGCCCCAGCCGAAGTGGAGAACTTACCATCGCTGATATCGACCATCAACTGGAAACGCTGGCGCAAGAATTTGACACAGTCTTCGCAACTGCGGCCTCCGGCAATAGTGAAGACTATAGTGAGCGGTTCAAGACGATCCTTGCCCAGCAAGCGGAGCTGAAGGCCAAACGTGCCGAACTGGAACAACAGCAGGCAGAAGATGCAGAATTGAACAGCCACATGGCGAAAGCCGCCGATATAATAGAACAGGCCGACACTGCCATTACAGAGTGGGACGAATACCAAATTCGTGCGTTGGTCGAGTCGGTCAGGGTATTGTCTAAAGATGAAATACTGGTGCGGCTAAAAAGCGGGATCGAGAAAATTGAAAAGTTACAGAAGTAGATTGAATACAAAAGAACTCCGCTTCTCGAACACTTTATCGAGAAACGGAGCCTTTCTTACATATTTTCTCTCGACGGATAGGGGGTCATTTGCTATACTGAAAGCAAAGATAATAATTGGGAGACACCGTGATATGAAGAAGATCCTATTTGTTTGCCACGGCAATATCTGCCGCAGCCCGATGGCCGAGTTTGTGATGAAGGACTTGGTGAAGAAAGCTGGGCTGTCGTCACAATTCCATATCGAGTCGGCGGCCACTAGCCGTGAGGAGATTGGCAACCCTATCTATCCTCCGGCACGGCGCAAGCTGACAGAGCACGGGATCTCCTGTGGTGGTCATGCGGCGCGGCAGCTCACAAAAAGCGATTACAATGCATTCGACCTGCTCATCGGCATGGACAAAGCCAACCTGCGGAATATGCAGCGCATCTGCGACGGTGACCCGGATGGCAGGATACACCTGCTGCTGGACTACACCGGCCACCCCCGCGATGTGGCCGACCCGTGGTACACCGACGATTTTGAGGCCACATGGAGGGACGTGCTTGCGGGATGTCAGGGGTTGCTGAAAGAGTTATCACAGAAACGAGGTGAGCAGGATGGCACAAAATGATAAGATCCAACTATTTGAGGACAAACGCATTCGTACTGCGTGGGACGAAGAAAAGGAAGAATGGTACTTTTCCATCGTCGATGTTGTTGCCGTGCTGACTGAGCAGCCTGATTATCAAGCGGCACGCAACTACTGGAAAGTTACCAAGAAGCGGCTTAAAGACGAAGGCAATGAAACGGTTACATCTTGTAACCAGTTGAAAATGACTGCCTCAGATGGCAAAAAGCGTCTGACCGATGTGGCCGACACGGAACAGCTTCTCCGTATCATCCAGTCTATTCCTTCATCGAGGGCAGAGCCGTTCAAGCTGTGGTTGGCACAGGTCGGCAGAGAGCGCATTGAGGAAACCATCGATCCAGAGTTGACCATTGAACGGGCGCTGGAGACATACCTCAAGAAAGGCTATACCCGCGAGTGGATCAACCAGCGGCTGCAAGCTATCCAGGTCCGCAAGGAACTGACGGATGAATGGGATGCCCGCGGTGTACAGAAAGGCGTGGAGTATGCAATACTTACCGATGAGATATCCCGTGCATGGTCGGGAATGTCTACACGACAATACAAGAACCTCAAGGGCTTGAAGAAAGAAAACCTCCGCGACAATATGACTACGTTGGAACTGGTGCTGAATATGCTGGCGGAGGCGACCACCACGGAGATATCCAAGCAGAAAGCTCCGGAGACATTTTCGGAAAACATTGATGTGGCGCGTGCCGGAGGAAAAGTGGCCGGTGATGCACGGAAAGCCATTGAAAGCCAAACCGGTGTTCCCGTAATCACCGCCAAGAACGCTGCACAGCTCAATCAGGTTGTGACAGATTTGCTGGAAGGAGCGACTACGTCACCGGAAAAGCAAGACAAAAGGCACTGATTTACTGACAACAAAACCTGTGGAAAATCACAAAAAAAGAGACACCCGGTGGGTGTCTCTTTTTTTGGAGCAGGGTACGGCGATTTTACTGCGCAAAATCGGTCGCCTTGCAAAATGCGGCAGGGAAGGGTATAATCCATTGCAGAGCACACCTTACGGCAAAGGAGGATCTTCCATGTCACAGGTCACCAAGCGGGCACTGGAATCGTCGCTGAAAAAGCTGCTGCTGGAAAAGCCGCTGCACAAGATCACCGTCAGCGACATCACCGACGACTGCGGCATCAACCGCATGACGTTCTACTACCACTTCAAGGACATCTATGATTTGGTGGAGTGGTGCTGTCAGGAGGACGCCAGCCGCGCACTGGCGGGGAAAAAGACCTATGAGACGTGGCAGCAGGGGCTTTTGCAGATTTTTGAGGCGGTGCAGGAGAACAAGCCCTTTATCCTGAACGTCTACCGCTCCGTCAGCCGGGAGCAGGTGGAGAACTATCTCTATCAGGTCACATACCGGCTGCTGGAGGGCGTGGTGGAGGAGCAGGCCCGGGGAATGTCCGTGCGCCCGGAGGACAAGGCCTTTATCGCCACGCTATATAAGTATATGTTCGTGGGGCTGATGCTGGACTGGGTGAAAAGCGACATGAAGGGCGACCCGCAGGTCATCGTGGATCGGCTGGAGCAGGTGATCCACGGCAGCATCCGCGCCGCGCTGGAGCGCCTGCGCACCGATAAGCCTTTATCAAATGCGGCCGAATGATAAAAAACTGAACAGCTTATGCCCCGGTGATAAGTTTTTTATCATCGGGGTCTTTCTGCTGATTGAACAAAATCTCCGGGGGATGTATGCTTTCACCATCAAAGGAAAACATACAGTTTACAGGAGGTTTGCATTATGTATTATTCCAGCGGTAACTATGAAGCGTTTGCCCGTCCCAAGAAGCCGGAGGGCGTGGACAACAAATCCGCCTATATCGTGGGCAGCGGCCTGGCGGCCCTGACCGCCGCCTGCTACCTGGTCCGCGACGGTCAGATGAAGGGCGAGCGCGTCCACATTCTGGAGAAGGGCCCTACCGCCGGCGGCGCGTGCGACGGATGGAGGTTCGAGAACATCGGCTACGTCATGCGGGGCGGCCGCGAGATGGACAACCACTTCGAGGTCATGTGGGATCTGTTCCACTCCATCCCCTCCATCGAGACGGAGGGCGTCAGCGTACTGGACGAGTATTACTGGCTGAACAAGGCTGACCCCAACTACTCCCTGTGCCGTGCCACCGTCAACCGCGGCGAGGACGCCCACACCGACGGCAAGTTCGACATTTCCGACAAGGGCGCGATGGAGATCATGAAGCTGTTCTTCACCCCCAACGAGGACCTGCAGGACAAGCGCATCACCGATTTCTTCGACGATGAGGTGTTCAACTCCAACTTCTGGCTGTACTGGCGCACCATGTTCGCCTTTGAAAACTGGCACAGCGCGCTGGAGATGAAGCTGTATATCCAGCGGTATATCCACCACATCGGCGGCCTGCCCGACTTCACCGCCCTGCGCTTCACCAAGTACAACCAGTATGAGTCCATGATCCTGCCCATGGTCAAGTATCTGCAGGGCTTCGGCGTCCAGTTCCACTACGGCGTGCAGGTGACCAACGTAGAGTTCGACTGTGCCGACCCCAAGCACAAGCTGGCCAAGCGCATCGACATCCTCGAGAACGGCGAAAAGGGCGGCATTGACCTGACGGAGAACGACCTGGTGTTCATCACCAACGGCGGCTGCGTGGAGAATTCCTCTATGGGCAGTCAGAACACCCCCGCGCCCTACAACACCGAGATCAAAGAGGGCGGCGGCTGGGATATGTGGCGGAAGATCGCCGCTCAGGACTCCGACTTCGGCCATCCCGACAAGTTCTGCTACGACCCGGAGCAGACCAACTGGATGAGCGCCACGGTGGAGACGCTGGACCAGCGCATCATCCCCTATATCAAGAACATCTGCAAGCGCGACCCGTTCACCGGCAAGGTGGTCACCGGCGGCATCGTCACCGTGAAGGACTCCAGCTGGCTCATGAGCTGGACCATCAACCGCCAGCCCCAGTTCCGCGACCAGCCCAAGGATCACTGCCTGGTGTGGGTGTATTCTCTGTTCACCGACAAGCCCGGCGACTATGTGAAGAAGCCCATGCGGGAGTGCACCGGTAGGGAGATCTGCATGGAGTGGCTGTATCACATCGGCGTGCCGGAGGAGCAGATCGAGGACATGGCCGAAAACAGCGCCAACACCGTGCCGGTGATGATGCCGTATATCGACGCGTTCTTCATGCCCCGCGCCTACGGCGACCGGCCCAAGGTCGTGCCCGACGGCAGCGTGAACTTCGCCTTCCTGGGCCAGTTCGCCGAGACGCCCAGAGACACCATCTTCACCACCGAGTATTCCATGCGCACCGGCATGGAGGCCGTGTACACCCTGCTGAACGTGGACCGCGGCGTGCCGGAGGTCTGGGGCAGCGTGTATGATGTCCGTGATTTGCTGGATGCCACGGTGAAGCTGCGGGACGGCAAGTCCCCCACCGACATGGACCTGAACCTGGTGGAGAAGCTGGCGCTGAAGAAGGCGCTGAGCAAGATCGAGGGCACTGACATCGAAAAGCTGCTGAAGGAGTATCACATCCTCTGATGCCCTGTGCCGCGCTGCGCAAGAGGGAAGACCGCCGACAGCGGTCTTCCCTCTTTATGTTCGTCTATCTTATTTCCTCCGGTCCGCCTCGATGAGCAGCTTCAGAGCCTCCACGCCCACCTGCACGGCAGAGGTGGTGTCCTCGCTCATGTCCTGATCCAGCCCGGCCTTCTCCCGCTCCTGATTCCACACCACGTGGAAGCAGCTGCCGCAGCGGCATTTCAGCGCGTCCGCCACCACGAACAGCGCCGCGGACTCCATCTCGCTGGCCTTGACGCCCAGGCGCTTCCATGCCTCCCACTTGTTCAGCAGCTCGTAGGACACGGGCATCTTCGTGGGGCTGTGCTGGCCGTAGAACGCGTCCTTGCACTGGACCACGCCTACCTGGGTGCGCTTGCCCAGCGCTTTCGCCGCCTGCACCAGCGCCGTCGTCACCTCAAAGCTGGCCACAGCGGGGTACTCGATGGGCGCATACTCCCGGCTGGTATGCTCAAAACGGATCGCTCCGGTGGCCACCACCACGTCGCCGCTGCGGACATCCAGATCAATGCCGCCGCACGTGCCCACGCGGAGGAAGGTGTCCGCGCCGATGTTGTGCAGCTCCTCCATGGCGATGGAGGCGGACGGCCCGCCGATACCGGTGGAGCAGACGGACACCTTCTCCCCCAGCAGCGTGCCGGTGTAGACGGTGTACTCCCGGTTGCTGGACACAAAATGCGCGTCGTCAAACAGCGCGGCGATCTTCTCGCAGCGGCCCGGGTCGCCGGGCAGGATGACGTAGCGGCCCACATCGCCCTCCATACAGTGGATATGATACTGTTTTTCCAGCGTTTGCATCGTATATGTCCTCCTTTTGACAGGTTCAAATTTGATAAGTGTCTTTGATTATATCCCAGACCGCGCCAAAAAGCAACGGCGCAAAAGGCAAAAAGTGTCGCGGCTACAAACGTCGCATCGGCAGATACTACATCCGGCGACAAGATCGCACACGGAGGGAAAAGGAGGACATGACCATGGAAAAACGTATTTGCGCGCTGGCGGCGGCGCTGATCCTGGCGCTGACGCTGACGGCCTGCGGCGACACGGGCAGCACCAAGCCCGACACCAACAAAGACCCCGACACCACACCTAACGGCAACGCCAGCACCCAGCCAGACACCAACGGCGCTGTTCCCGGCGATGATCCGGAGCGCGTGGACGGCAGCGACGCTTCCGCCGCCGCGGAAACACGGATGGGCCGCAGCACGGCCCGGCGCAGCCGTGACGCCGCCGCCTTTGACAGCGACTATCAGGAGATGCTGCACAACGGGCGGGTGACGGACACAGACGGCTTTTTGGACAACGACCGGTAACGGGCTGAAAAAGGAACGTCACCGACGTTCCTTTTTCAGCATTCTTTTTCATTATGTATCCCCTTGCATTTTCAAAAAAATGGGATATGATATAAGTGAAAAAATATGAGCCGCTCCGGCGGCGGAGAAAAGAAGGTTTTCACTATGACAAAAATCGACATTGTATCCGGCTTTCTGGGCGCCGGCAAGACGACCCTGATCAAGAAGCTGCTGGCGGAGGCGTTCCAGGGCGAGAAGCTGGTGCTCATCGAGAACGAGTTCGGCGAGATCAGCATCGACGGCGGCTTCCTGAAGGACAGCGGCGTGCAGATCAGCGAGATGTCCTCCGGCTGCATCTGCTGCTCCCTGGTGGGCGACTTCAACAAGGCGCTGAAGGAGGTCCACGAGCAGTTCCACCCCGACCACATCCTCATCGAGCCCTCCGGGGTGGGTAAGCTCAGTGACGTGATCGTGGCGGTGGAGAACACCGTCAAGGACGTGCCGGATATGAAGCTGAACAGCTTCGTTACCGTGGCCGACGCCACCAAGGTCAAGATCTACATGAAGAACTTCGGCGAGTTCTACAACAACCAGATCGAGTCCGCCGGGACGATCATCCTCAGCCGGACGCAGAAGCTGAGCCAGGAGAAGCTGGAGGCCGCCGTGGCCCTGCTGCGGGAGAAGAATCCCAACGCCGCCATCCTGACCACCCCCTGGGACGTACTGGACGGCGAGACCATCCTCAGCGCCATCGAGAAGGTTTCGCTGGCCGACGAGCTGCTGGCCCGGATGCAGGCCGAGCACGCGGCGGACGAGGCGGAGCATGAGCATCATCACCACCATGACCACGATGATGACCACGACCACTGCTGCCACCATCACCACGATGATGACGACGATGACGACCATGAGCACTGCCATCACCATCACGACGATGACGATGATCACGACGAGCATGACCATGACCACGAGCATCACCACCATCACCATGACGGTGAGGAGTGCGATGATCCCCACTGCGGCTGCCACCATCACCATCATCACGCCGACGAGGTGTTCACCAGCTGGGGCGTGGAGACGGTGAAGACCTTCACCGAGGGCGATCTGGAGCGCATCCTCTCCGCCCTGGACAGCGGCGAATACGGCGCGATCCTCCGGGCCAAGGGTATCGTTCCCGCCGCCGACGGCGGCCAGTGGCTGCACTTCGACTTTGTGCCCGAGGAGCATCAGGTGCGCCGCGGCCCGGCGGACTACACGGGCCGGCTGTGCGTTATCGGCGCGGAGCTGAAAGAGGACAAGCTGGCGGCGCTGTTCGGCCTGTAAAGCAAGGAGCGACGAAACTGTATGGATATTCCTGTTTATCTTATCGCCGGCTTTCTGGACGCCGGCAAGACCAGCTTCATCAACGGCATCCTGCGGGACGGCTTTGCCGCCGAGGACCGCACGCTGCTGCTGCGGTGTGAGGAGGGCGAAACAGACTACGACCCCCATGTGCTGAGCAACGTGTTCACCTACACCATCGACGAGCCGGAGCAGATGACGCCGGACTTCTTCAAAAAGCTGGAGAAGCAGTACCGGCCCAAGCAGGTCATTATCGAGTACAACGGTATGTGGAGCATGGAGACGCTGTACCGGGAGGGTCTGCCCGCCAACTGGATCTTATATCAGATCATGTGCCTGGTGGACGCCGGCACCTTTGAGATGTACGTGAAGAACATGGGCCAGCTGATGATGGAGAAGATCACCAACGCAGATATGCTCATCTTTAACCGCTGCAATGAAGAGCTGCGGAAGCAGCTCCGCAGCCGCAACCTGCGGATGGTGAACCGCCGGGCGGACATCTATCTGGAGAATGCCGACGGCACCAGCGAGGAATACGTCACGCCGGAGATGTCCCCCTTTGATCTCAGCAGCGGCAAGCTGGACGTGCCCGACAACGACTACGGTATCTGGTATGTGGACATGATGGACAATCCGGATCGCTATCAGGGCGTGGAGGTGTCCTTCAAGGCTATCATGTGCCACTCCAAGAAGTTCAAGGGTGTCCACTGCCCGGGCCGGTTCGCCATGGTGTGCTGCGACAAGGACATGCAGTTCCTGGCGCTGGTGTGCCGGGGCGAGGGGCTGGAGAGCTTCAAGGACAAGCAGTGGGTGAAGATCCACGCCACGGTGAAAAAGGAAAAATGCGACGCCTACCAGGGCGAAGGCCCGGTGCTGTACGTCACCGACATTGCCGCCACCACCAAGCCCGATCCGGAGCTGGTGTCTTTCTGACAACGGACTGTATAATCGCAATAAAAAATGACGTTCTGTATTCGCAGAACGTCATTTTTTATTGCAGCGTAATTCGTCGGGCGTCCCCGTCCCGCAGGGCTACCACCGTGTCCAGCACGCCGTAGGCGGTGCTGCCGCCGAAGGGCGCGCGGTGCAGGGCCGTCACGGTGCTGCCGGGGAGAAACCCCAACTCCCGCAGCCGCCGCAGCATGGCAGGCGGAAAATCCAGCGCTGCCACGCGGCCCTGCTCCCCCGGGGACAGCGTATCCAAAGTCCTCGCCACGGGCAAAGACCTCCTTCTTCTGTACCATCGATCGACAAGGGCAGACCTTATCGATCGATGGTATCTGTGCCAGTGTATGCGCGGCCTCATTTCAGGGTGACGCTGTTGTGCAGCACCGTGGCGCTGTATAGGAACAGCACGTCGGCCTCGACGGGGATGTCCATGACCCGGCCCAGCAGGTCGCTGGCCAGATAGCGTATGTCCACGGCGTACACCGTACCATAGCCCTCCGCCAGCAGCGGGATCAGGCTGCTGCCGAAGGAGTCCCGGAACACGATAAGGGTGCGCTCGTTCTCCGCCGCCGGGTTTTCGATGCGCAGCAGGGACTTGCTGCCGCCCAGGAACAGGTCGTAGGGCGCGGTCTGTGCGGCGGCGAAATCGTACACGCCGCCGGTGCTGTCCGTCTCGTAGTCGTAGACGGTGAAGCCCTCCAGCACGTCATCCGTCAGATAGGACAGCGTGTCCGCCGCCAGCGTCTCCTTCGTCTTGCCCCAGTAGCTGCCATGGAATTCCCCGGCCAGGGCGCAGAGCGTCTCCTCCCGGTCCTCCGGCAGCGTTACATGCAAGGCCTCTGCCAGCCTTTGGGCCACCGGCAGCAGTGTCTCCTGCCGCCAGTGGGGGTCGGTGCGGTAGTAGTCCTCCAGCGTCAGCAGGGACGCGATGTCCACCGCCTGTACCGGCAGCCGGGCGGCCAGCCAGTCCGCCGTTTCCGAAGCATCGGCGGGGACATAGCCCTCCGGCGGCCGGGTGAACTGGGCCTTGTCCGGCACAACGGACAGGCAAAAGCGATAGCCGCTGCCCCCGAAATACGTCTCGATGAGGTGCTGGAAGCGGTGGGCCGCCAGCTCCAGGGACTTCTCGTCCCAGGGCGCATCCGTGGCGGCGGCATAGCCCTCGTAGACGTACACCCCGTCCGCCGTATCCCTTTGGGGCGAGGTGGGCAGCCGGGCAGCGCCCAGAGCCATCACCGCCGCCAGCAGGAGAAATGCGGCCCGCTGCGCCCAGCGCATCACTGAATGGCCTCGTCGTAGACGGCGTGGACGCCGTAGATGCCGTTCAGGTGAGTCATAAAGGTATCTATCAGATCCTCCGCGCCGAAGACGGCCACCACATACTCATCTACCATGGCCACGACCAGCTTGTCGGGGAAGCCGCACATCCACTGACGCTGCATGATGTTGTCCCGCAGCTGCTGTGCCAACTCAGCGGTGTCGCCGGTGGCATGGTAAGCGGCGGCGGTGAAGGTGTTGGCATTCATCATGTGGACAAGGGACGCGGCCTCGTCCACCGCAGCGGTTTCCGGCAGACCCAGCTCGCTGTCCGCCAGCGCACGGTCCTTCAGGTCGAAGACGCCGGGAGCGTCCTCCTTCAGGTTTGCCTCGGAGAAGTCTCCGCCGACGACAGAGAACTTCTCGTCCTCGCCGTAGGTGTTCCACACCGTCTCCAGTATGTTCAGAGCGCTGGTGGGCGTTGCGGGCTTGTCTCCGGAATGGTTGTTTTTGCTGCCGCAGGCGGTCAGGCTGAGCACCAGCAGAGCGGCCAGCAGCAGAGATACGAATTTCTTCATGATAAACCTCCAAAATGATTGTACTTTCCCCGCGCAGGAGAAGCGCGGCTGTGATTTGGACGCAGCCACGTTCTGTTTTGTTCCCGACGGGCGGACATTTTCCGCCCGCTAAGCGTTACAGCCAGGTCTGGTCGAAGCCGTAGGGCAGCAGCTCCTTCAGGGCGAACTTCTTGCTCTCACCTTTCTTGTTCAGGCAGATGACGGTCAACTCCGGAGCGAACTCCATCATCACCTGGCGGCACGTGCCGCAGGGGACGCAGTAGTCGTCGCTGCGCCCGGCGATGACAATGGTGTCAAAGTCCCGGTGTCCCTCGCTGACGGCCTTGAAGATGGCGGTGCGCTCGGCGCAGATGGTGGCGCCGTAGGCGGCGTTTTCGATGTTGCAGCCGGTAAACACCGTGCCGTCCTTGCACAGAAGCGCTGCGCCCACGGGGAAGTGGGAATAGGGGACGTAGGCCATGTCCAGCATGGCCATTGCCTTTTGGCAAAGCTGTCCTTCGGTCATGGGAAATTCCTCCTTATTATCGTGAGTTTTGGATGAAAATATACACGTCAGTTCAGCTCGGCAGCGCCGGTATAGAGCTGGTAATACTTGCCGTGCTGGGCCAGCAGCTCGGCGTGGTCGCCACGCTCGATGATCTGCCCGTGCTCCAGCACCAGAATGGCCTGGCTATTGCGGACGGTGGACAGGCGGTGGGCAATGACGAACACCGTGCGGCCTTCCATCAGGGAATCCATGCCCCGCTCGATCAGCGTCTCGGTACGTGTGTCGATGGAGCTGGTGGCCTCGTCCAGGATCAGCACCGGCGGATCGGACACCGCCGCCCGGGCGATGGCCAGCAGCTGGCGCTCGCCCTGGCTCAGGCTGCCGCCGTCGCCGGTGATGACCGTGTCGTAGCCCTGGGGCAGGTGGCGGATGAAGGCGTCGGCGTTGGCCAGCTTCGCGGCGGCGCGCACCTCCTCGTCGGTGGCGTCCAGCTTGCCGTAGCGGATGTTGTCCGCCACCGTGCCGGTAAACAGGTGGGTGTCCTGGAGCACCATGCCCAGCGACCGGCGGAGGGAGTCCTTGGCGATGTCCTTCACGTCGATGCCGTCGTAGGTGATCGTCCCCTCCTGCACGTCGTAGAACCTGTTGATCAGATTGGTGATGGTGGTCTTTCCCGCGCCGGTAGAGCCTACGAAGGCGATCTTCTGACCGGGCTTTGCGAACAGGGACACATCCCGCAGCACCGTCTTTTCCCCGTCGTAGGAGAAGGTCACATGATTCAGCCGCACGTCGCCCCGCAGCTCCACCAGCGTGCCGTCCGGCTTTTTCCATGCCCAGTGGCCGGTGCGCTGCGACGTTTCCGTCAGCGTATCGCCGTTCTTTTCCACCCGGACGATGACCGTCTTGCCCTCGTCCGTCTCCGCCGGTGTGTCCATCACGGCGAAGATGCGCTCCGCGCCGGCAGCGGCGGACAGCAGCATATTCAGCTGCTGGCTGATCTGGGCCACTGGCTGGCTGACCTGCTTCACATACAGCAGGTACGCACCCAGCGAGCCCACGTCGAACACGCCGCCGATGGCCAGCAGGCCGCCCACGCAGCAGGTGACGGCGTAGTTGATCTTGCTCAGGTTGCCCATGGCGGGCATCATCATACCGGCGTAGGCCTGGGCCGCTGTGGCCGCGTCGCGGTACTCTCCGTTCAGCCCGGTGAACCTCCGTACGGCCTCCGGCTCGTGGTTAAAGACCTTGATGACCTTCTGTCCCTCGATCATTTCCTCGATATAGCCGTTCATGGCGCCCAGTGCCGCCTGCTGCCGCTGGAAATTCACCCGGCTGCGCCCGCCGATGACCTTCACCACCACGCCCATCAGCGCCAGGAACAGAAACGTGATCAGCGTCAGCCACGGGTTCAGCACGATCATCATCACCACCGTGCCCACAAAGGTCAGCACGTTGGAGATGATGCTGGCAAAGCTGCTGTTCAGCATCTCCGACACGGTGTCGATGTCGTTGGTGAACCGGCTCATCAGGTCGCCGGACTGGTGCTGGTCGTAATAGCTTACCGGCAGCTCCTGCAGGTGGTCGAACAGGTCCTGCCGGAGGGCCGCCACCGTCCGCTGGGCCACATGGACCATGATGCGGGCGTAGGCAAAGGAGCACAGGGAGCTGACGGCGAACAGCCCACCCATCAGCACCAGCATTTTCAGCAGGCCCGGGAAATCGCCGGGGATGATATAGTCATTCAGCAGCGGCTTGAGCATATAGCTGGTGGCTACGCTGCCGGCAGAGCTGGCGACCAGGCAGATCGCCACCACCGCCAGCGCGCCCTTATAGCGTCCCACATAGTGCATCAGCTTGCCGAATGTGCCTCTCATATCCTTGGGCCGCTGGAAGCCGTGGCCCGGGCCGCCACGGGCCGCTCTCGATCTGTTCTCAGCCATCGATGCTCACCCCTTCCTGCTGGGATTCATAGACCTCGCGGTAAATGCCGCAATTCTTCATCAGCTGTTCATGGGTACCCAGACCCACCACATGGCCGTCGTCCAGCACGATGATGCGGTCGGCATCCATGACGGAGGTGATGCGCTGGGCGATGATGAGCTTGGTGGCATCCGGCAGCGCCGTTTTCAGCGCTGCGCGGATCCTGGCATCGGTGGCGGTGTCCACCGCGGAGGTAGAGTCGTCCAGGATCAGCACCTTGGGGCGGCGCAGCAGCGCCCGGGCGATGCACAGCCGCTGCTTCTGCCCGCCGGACACGTTGGTGCCGCCCTGCTCGATATAGGTGTCGTAGCCATCGGGCATTTTCTCGATGAACTCGTCGGCGCAGGCCATGCGGCAGGCCTCCTCGATCTCCTGATCGGTGGCCTCTGCCCGACCCCAGCGCAGATTCTCCCGGATCGTCCCGGAGAACAGCGTGTTTTTCTGCAGCACCATGGCGCAGCCGTCCCGGAGCGCCTCCATGGTGTACTCCTTCACGTTGTGGCCGCCCACATACACCGCGCCCCCGTTCACCTCATACAGCCGGGGGATCATGCTCACCAGCGTGGTCTTGGCGCTGCCCGTGCCGCCCAGGATGCCCACGGTCATGCCGCTTTCGATGTGCAGGTCAATATCCGTCAGGTTCCAGTCCTCGGCGGTGGGGTGATACTTGAAGTACACGTGGTCGAAACGGATGTCGCCGTTTTCCACGGTCAGCGCCCTGTCCGCCCCATCGTCGGTGATCTGCGGCTGCTCGTCCAGCACCTCCACCACGCGCTTGCCGCAGGCGATGGCGCGGGTCAGGATCATCAGCACCATGGACACCATCATCAGCGACATCAGTATCTCGCTGGCGTAGGTGAAGAACGCCATCAGGTCACCGGACAGCAGTGAGCCCTCTGCCACATCGTGGCCGCCCAGCCACATGATGGACACGATGGTGCCGCCCATGAGCATGACCATGATGGGCATGAACATGACCACGAAGCCGTAAGCCCGCTCCGCCGTATCCCGCAGCTTATCACTGCGGACGCGGAATTTCTCCTTTTCCTCGTCCTCCCGGACAAAGGATTTTACCACCCGCACGGCGTTCAGGTTTTCCTGCACCACCAGGTTCAGATCGTCCGTGGCACTCTGCAGCGCCGTGAAGAACGGGCCGACGTAGCGGATGACGATGACCACCGCGATGATCAGCAGCGGGATGACCACCAGGAACACCTGGCTCAGGTCCAGGCTGATCTCCATGGCCTTGATGAGGGCCGTGACCAGCATCACCGGGGCGCGGACGCACATCCGCATCCCCATGAACAGCGTCATCTGCACGGAGGAGATGTCGTTGGTCAGCCGGGTGATCAGGCTGGCGGTGGAGAAATGCTCGATGTTGGCGAAAGAAAACCGCTGCACCTGCTCATACTCCGCCTGGCGCAGGTTCGCGCCGAAGCCCATGGATGCCTTGGCCGCCAGGGCTGCCGCGCCCACGCCGCACAGCAGCGCCGCAATGGCCATCAGGAACATTTTCAGGCCCGTCAGCAGAATGTAGCTCCTGTCCCCGTTGGCGATGCCCACGTCCACGATCTCGCTCATGGCCTGGGGCAGCTCCAGCTCCAGCACGGACTCGCCCACGGAGCACAGCACACCCAGCAAAATATAAATTCCATAGCCCTTGGTATACCGGGCCAGTTTTCTCAGCATGGGTCAAATTCCTCCTCTGCCAGATTGCGGGCCACCCGCATCAGGAGGCTGAGCAGCAGCTTCTTCTCCTCGTCGGTGAAATCCCGCTCCAGCCGCGTGTTCACCTGACGCACCACGGCGGTAAAATTATCGTAAAACTGCATCCCCTGGTCTGTCAGCTCCAGGATACGGCATCGCCCGTCCGTCTTACTGGTCGTCCGCCGCAGCATTTCCTTCTCCTCCAGCCGGTCCACGATGCCGTTGACGGTGCTGGGCTTCACCATCAGGTGCTTCTCCAGCGCCTTCTGGTTCACCTCGCCCTCCGCATCGTGGAGGAACGTCAGGGTGCGGCACTGCATGGGCGACACGTCGTATTGCCGCAGCAGCCGGTTCATGAGCTTTTGCACCTGGTGGTGGCAGTAGCCGAACAGCGGCCCGAAGTGGGCGGGTCTTTCCGCCAGAATATCCTTCATGGCAGCCCCTCCTTTTCAAATATTTAGTACGCAAACTATTAGCGTGCTAAATACTACCACGAACGTTTTTTATTGTCAAGGGAACACCCAGCGGCGGCCTGTAAACAATTTGTGAATTGCTTGTCAATCCCATTGACTTCCCCGCCCCCACCCTGTATGATATGCTTGTACGAAGAACATATCCAAGACCATTGTTATTCTCTCTCCTTTTACAAAAAGGGAAGCGGCCTTTCAGGCCGCTTCCCTTTTTGTTCTTTTAACCCCGCGGGCCTTCTCCGCATAGGATATGGCGGAAAAGGAGGAGACGCGATATGGAGCGATACACGGCGGCGCTGGCGGGCAACCCCAACGTGGGCAAGTCCACGGTGTTCAACGCCCTGACGGGCTTACACCAGCACACCGGCAACTGGTGCGGCAAAACGGTGGCGGCGGCGGAGGGCCGCTGCGCCTGCGGCGGCGCGGAATTCCGGCTGGTGGACCTGCCCGGCACATACTCTCTGTACGCCCACTCGCCGGAGGAGGCGGTGACAGATGAATTTCTCCGCCGGGGCGAGGCGGACGTGACGGTGCTGGTGGCGGACGCCACCTGCCTGCGCCGGAATTTGCAGCTGGCGGTGCAGCTCCGCTGCCGCACCGGACGGCTGGTGGTGTGTGTCAACCTGATGGATGAAGCCCGGAAAAAGCACGCCGCCCCGGATACCGCCGCTTTGGCCTCGGCGCTGGGCGTACCGGTGGTGGAGACCGCCGCCCGGGACGGTGCGGGACTGGACGACCTGCGCCGGGCTATGGCGGACATGGCACGGAACAACGCGCCGCCCGCCCCTTGGGAAGATGTGGACGGCGGCGATCCGGAAGCGGTGGCTGCCCGGGCCGCCGCCATCGCTGACGGCTGCCTGCCCCGTGTGGCGGACATCCACCGCCGTGACCGCGGTATCGACCGCATCGTCACAGGGCGCTGGACGTCCCTGCCGGTGATGCTGGCCCTGCTGGGGCTGGTGTTCTGGCTGACGCTGTGGGGCGCCAACGCGCCCTCCGCCCTGCTGAGCCGCGGCCTTATGGCCCTGCAGGCACCGCTGCGGCAGCTGCTGGCCTTTGCCCCCTGGTGGATACAGGGCGCGGTGGTGGACGGTGTCTACCGCACCGCCGCCTGGGTGGTGGCGGTGATGCTGCCGCCCATGGCCATCTTCTTCCCCCTGTTCACCCTGCTGGAGGACGCCGGACTGCTGCCCCGCATCGCCTTTGCCTGCGACCGCTTCTTCCGGGCCGCCGGCGGCAGCGGCCGACAAAGCCTCACCATGTGCATGGGCCTGGGGTGCAACGCCTGCGGCGTCATGGGCTGCCGCATCATCGACAGCCCACGGGAGCGGCTGGCCGCCATCCTCACCAACGCCTTTATCCCCTGCAACGGCCGCCTGCCCACGCTGATCCTGCTGTCCCTGCTGCTGTGGAGCGGCACAGGCAGCTCGTGGGCCGCCGCCGGGACGTTTCTGGCCTGTCTTCTGCTGGCGGTGGCCATGACGCTGCTGGCCACCCGCCTGCTCACCGCCACCGTCCTGCGGGGACAGCCCTCCGCCTTCACCCTGGAGCTGCCGCCCTACCGTATGCCCCGGGTGGGACAGGTGCTGATCCGCTCCCTGCTGGACCGCACCCTGTTCGTGCTGGGCCGGGCCGTAACGGTGGCCGCCCCGGCGGGGCTGGTGATCTGGACGCTGGCCAACGTCACCGCCGGAGGTGTCAGCCTGCTGTCCCGCACCGCCGCCTTTTTCGACCCGCTGGGTCACCTCATGGGCCTGGACGGCATGGTTCTGACGGCGTTCCTGCTGGGCTTCCCCGCCAATGAGATCGTCCTCCCGGCGCTGCTGATGGGCTATCTGCACACCGGCAGTCTGGTGGAGACCGGCGGTACAGCCGCCCTGAGCCAGCTTCTGTCCGCACAGGGCTGGACGGCGGAAACGGCGGTGTGCATGATGGTACTGTGCCTGCTCCACTTCCCCTGCGGCACGACGTGCCTGACCATCCGCCGGGAGACCGGCTCACGGCGCTGGACGCTGCTGGCGGCGGCGCTGCCCACCGCCATGGGCATGGCACTGTGTATAGCCATCCACGGGGTCTGGACGCTGCTGGCATGACCTGTCGGGAAAAAACAGTTGCCAACCGGCGAGTTATGTAGTACAATGATTGTCACGAACTTGTCCTCCGCCAGCAGCTGCGGGGCCGGTCTCGCGCAATGGATACCCACGAATCATGTCAGGCGGGGAACCGAGCAGCATTAAGAGGGATCATCCATGTGCCGCGAGGACGCCGGCCCTGTGGCTGCGGGCGGAGGCCGTTCTTTTTTCATTTTGCATTGCCGGGAGGTGTGCCCGTGTACCAGGCGCTGTATCGAAAATACCGTCCCAAGACCTTCTCAGAGGTGGTGGGACAGTCCCATATCACCGACACGCTCCAGCGCCAGGTGGCGGACGGCACGGTGGGCCACGCCTACCTTTTCACCGGCACGCGGGGCACGGGCAAGACCACCTGCGCCCGTATTCTGGCCAAGGCCGTCAACTGTGAGCACCCTGTGGACGGCGCGCCCTGCAACCAGTGCGCCGCCTGCCGCGGCATCGACGACGGCTCGCTGCTGGACGTGACCGAGCTGGACGCCGCCTCCAATGGCAGCGTCAGCGACGCCCGCTCCCTGCGGGAGGAGGCGGTGTATCCCCCCTCCGTGCTGACGAAGCGGGTGTATATCATCGACGAGGTCCATATGCTCTCCAAGGACGCCTTCAACGCCCTGCTGAAGATCATGGAGGAGCCGCCGGAGCACCTTCTGTTCATTTTGGCCACCACCGAGCTGCAAAAAGTGCCGGCCACCATTCTGTCCCGCTGCCAGCGGTTCTCCTTCAAGCGCATCCTGCCCCGGGACATGGAGCAGCAGCTGCTGAAGGTGGCCAGTGCCGAAAGCATCGACCTGACCGCCGACGGCGCGGAGCTGCTGGCCCGCATGGCCAACGGCGCGCTCCGTGACGCGCTGAGCTTGCTGGACCAGTGCCGTGCCGCCGCCGGCGTCATCGACGCCTCCGCTGTGCTGGACACGCTGGGGCTGGCGGGCAGTACCCAAACGCTGCAATTACAGCGGCTGCTGCTGGGCCGTCAGAGCGGCGACGCGCTGGCCCTGCTGGACCAGCTGTACCGCAGCGGCAAGGACGTGACCGCCCTGCTGGGCGAGCTCAGCGACCTGTGCCGGGACATGACGGTGATGAAGGCCGCGCCGGAGGGCGGCGCAGCCCTTCTCAGCGGCGTATATGACCGCAAGACGCTGGCGGACCTGGGGCGCGACGTGCCCATGAGCCGCCTGCTGTATATGACCGAGACCATCCAGCGCTGCGCCGCAGCCCTGCCGGACAGCATCCGCCAGCGCACCGACGCGGAGCTGTGTCTGCTGCGGCTGTGCGACGAGAGCCTGAACGGCGACGTGTCCGCTCTGATGGACCGCGTCAGCGCCCTGGAGGACGCGGTGAAGCGGGGCGTTCCCGCCGCCGCACCATCCGCACCACAGCCCGCGCTGTCCCGTCCCGCTGCCGCCCCGGTCCGGGAGGACCGTCCTCCCCTGCCGGATGAGCCGCCGTTGCCGGACGAGCCCCCCGAAGCGGAGGACGAACGCCGCCGGGTGTTCGACGTACCCGCCCCGGCCCGGCCTGTAAAAAAAGAGGCCGCTCCCACCTCGCAGCCCGTCAGCGGTGACGAGGCCCTGTGGAGCAGACTCATCGACCACTACAAGGGCCGCCTGCCGGTGCAGTTCCGCGTCATGCTGAACATGGCCCGCGGCGTGCTGGAGGGCGACTGCCTGACCGTGGTCTGCCGGGACGATTTCACCATGCACCAGCTGGACTGTGACGCCGTCGCCGCCGTGCTGCGGGATGTGACCTCCAACGAGGTGGGGCATCCCATCCGGGTGCAGTTCCGGGTGGGTCAGCTCACCGCCGCACCGGCCAAACGTCCCGCGCCGCCCAAGCCCGCACCCCTGCCTCCGCGGGTGGAAACGCCTGTGCCGCCGTCCCCTCCGGCGGAAGTGCCGCCGTGGGAAGCTCCGGCGGACAAGCCCGACAAGCTGAACGAGCTGCTGAAAAACGGACAGCAGCTGGATAATTTCCAAATCAAATAAAAGGAGAACAGAAATATGGCAAAGGGATACAGTGCCCGCAAGGGCTTTTCCGGCGGCGCCGGCATGATGCAGCAGCAGGCACAGATGCAGCAGAAGCTGCTGAAGATGCAGCAGGAGATGGCCAAGGCCCAGGAGGAAGTGGAGAGCCGCCAGTTCACCGCTTCCGTAGGCGGCGGCGCGGTGACGGCTGCCGTCACCGGCAAGAAGGAGCTGGTGGGTCTGACCATCAAGCCCGACGTGGTGGACGCCGAGGATGTGGAGATGCTCCAGGATCTGGTGATCTCCGCCGTCAATGAGGCGCTGCGCCAGGCCGACGAGGCCATGAACAGCTCTATGAGCAGCCTGACCGGCGGGCTGAGCATCCCCGGCCTGGGCCTGTAAGCGAACTTGATAAAAAGGAAAGCCGCCCTCCGGGCGGCTTTCCTTTTTACATACATTCACAGCTCCAGCTTTTTCCCGGTGAAGCACATCACCGTGTGGGAGCGCACCACCACTTTCCCCGTTTCGTCGGCGATCTCGGCGGTGCAGAAGGCCAGCTTTCCGCCCACACGGTCCACCCGCCCCACGGCAGTCAATGTGCTGCCCGCCGACGCGGCGGCCAGATAGTCGATGCTGGCGTTCACCGTCACCACCTTCTCCTGCCGCACCGACATGATGGCCATGCCGGTGGCCACGTCGCACAGGGAGAACAGGATGCCGCCGTGGGCGCCGCCCCAGCGGTTCAGGCTGTTCTCCTGCATGGGCAGCACGATGGTGGCCGTGCCATCATCGGCATCGGTCATGCGCATATAGTTGTGTGTCAGAAAGGGCTCGTTGTCGTTGCAGAAATGCAGCAGCTTGTCCCGCAGCTCAGGCGTCATGCTTTGCGTCCTCCTCCGTCTCCTTTGCCTTCGTGTCCTTCGCCCGGCCCACATAGGCGTAGGCCTCCGTGGGCATATCCCGCCGCTGTAGGCGGCGGTCCATCAGGAACTTCACCAGCTCCTGTATGCAGGCAAACACCGGCACGCCCAGGAACATCCCCAGCACGCCGCCGAAGCCGCCGCCCACCAGAATGGCCACGATGACCCAGAAGCTGGAGATGCCGGTGGCATCGCCCAGGATCTTCGGGCCCAGGATGTTGCCGTCAAACTGCTGCAGGACCACGATGAAGATCACGAAGATCAGGCACTGCTTGGGGCTGACCAGCAGGATCAGGAATGCCGAGGGCACAGCCCCCAGGAATGGGCCGAAAAATGGAATCACGTTGGTCACGCCCACCACCACGCTGACAAGCGGCGTGTAGGGCATGTTCAGGAGCGAGCAGCCGATAAAGCAGATGATGCCGATGATAAGGGAGTCCAGCAGCTTGCCCCGGACAAAGCCGGAGAAAATGCGGTCTACCGTCCGCGTGCCGCGCATCACCGCGTCCGCCTTCTTCTCCGAAAAGGCGGCGTACACCGCCTTGCAGCACCGGGCCAGGCTCTTCTCCTTCATGCCCATCAGGTAGATGGACACGATGATGCCCACGATCAGGTCAAAGGCAAAACCCACCGCGCCCCGGATGCCGCTCCAGATACCGTTGGTCAGCGGCACGACGGCCTTCTGCGCCCAGGGCAGCACCTTGTCCGTCAGGAACGCCATGCCGTCGGTATACCGCTCGGTAATGAGCCCTGCCAGCCAGACGGCGATCTCATTCTCGCTATCCAGCAGCCCGTCGGCCCAATCGTAGATCTTGCGGTAATACGCCTCGGCGTTGTTGATCAGGCTGGTCACGCTGTCCACCAGCTGGGGGATCAGCACGCTCATCAGCAGATACAGTAGGAAGATGACCACTGCCTCCGTCAGCAGAATGCTGACCAGCCGCAAGCCGCCGGAGTGGTTTTTCAGCTCCCGCTTGGGGAACAGCTTCTTCCACCCTGCCCCGATAACCTTTTCCAGCCAGGACATCACCGGTGTCAGCAGGTAGGCGATGGCTGCGCCGTACAGCACCGGCGCGAGAATGGACGCCAGCTTGGACAGGAAGCGCTGCAGCACGCCGTTCTGATAGAACGTATCATAAAACACCAGCACGGCGCAGACCGTCAGGAACGCCGTAAGACCCCATTTAAAATATTGTGTCCTTTTCAACGCAAAGCCTCCCCATCCCGTTTTTTTCTATCATACCCGACCATTCGCCGTTTTGCAAGAGGTTTCCGCCCTTGCAGTGCGCGGACCACCCGGCGGTGCGCAGGGAATGCCTGTTGCAATTCTGCCGGGGATATGGCATAATAGTCGAACACCCTGCGCCTTGACGGCGTAAAAACGATGATATGTGAGGGTCGCACCATGAAAAAGCTCTTGTTTATCGTCAATCCACGAGCAGGAAAGACAAAATCCACCGCACCGCTGTTCGACGCGGTGGCAGCCTTCTCCCGCGCCGGTTATCTGGTGCGGGTGTTCGTCACGGAGGCCGGCGGCCAGGCCCGTGACATCGCCGCCAAATGGGGCGGACAGTATGATCTGGTGGTCTGCGCCGGCGGCGACGGTACGCTGAACGAGACCATCTCCGGCCTGATGCAGCTGGAGCAGCGCCCGCCGCTGGGCTATCTGCCCAACGGCAGCACCAATGACTTTGCCGCCAGCCTGCACCTTCACACCACGGTGGCGACCGCGGCCCGGGCTGTGGCCGGCGGCATTCCCTATTCTCTGGATATTGGGCGGCACAATGACCGGTACTTTGCGTATGTGGCGTCCTTCGGCGCTTTTACGCGCTCTTCCTACTCCGCGTCCCAGGCAGCAAAAAATGCGTTGGGACATTTTGCGTACATATTGGAAGGACTGGGCGACCTGGACTCCCTGCGGCCGTACCGCTGCGCCATCGACGCGGACGGGGAGCATTTCGAGGGAGATTTCATCTTCGGGGCGGTCTGCAACTCCACTTCTTTGGGCGGATTAGTGAAATTAGACCCGAAGCACGTTTCGATGGACGACGGAACGTTTGAATTGTTGCTGCTGCGGATGCCGAAAACGGCGCTGGATCTGCAAAACCTCATCACGGCCATGACGCGGATGCAGTACGATTATCCCGGCGTGATCTTCCGGCACGTCAAAAACGTAGTGCTGACAACGAACGAGAACATCTCCTGGTCGCTGGACGGTGAGTATGCCGCCAGTGCGCCGCGGGTGGAGATACAATGTCTGCCGGGGGCGATAGAATTGGTACATTAAGCGCCAAAACTGGAAATTCACCTTGCATTTTTGTTTAATTTTTTTGGAAATATCTTATAAGACCTTGCATACAGATGTGGACTTTTCTTATAATAATTTGAAAAAAACGGAAAGAGCGCCGCGGCATCGCCGCGGCGCTCTTTTGTGTGTTTTTCTTAGCCGAAGAAGTCCGTTAGCTGACCGTAGAGGATGAGGATCATGCACAGGGGGGTGATGTACTTGACGCAGACCTTGAAGAAGCCGTAGCCGCCCATGGCGTGGCCGGACTGCTCGCACTCGTCCTTGACCATGTCCGGGCCGACCTCCCAGCCGATCATCAGGGACATCAACAGCGCGCCAAACGGCATCATGACGCCCTCAGACAGCATATCGAAGAAGTCCAGCCAGCAGTCGTTCCACATACGGATGGAGGTTTCAGGCAGGTTCAGCAGCTTCCACGGTGTGAAGCTGGCACCGCCCAGCTGGTCGGCGCAGACCAGAATGCAGCCCAAGCCCACGGCGGCGGCGGCGATGAGGGTGTACGCCTTGCGCTTGTCGCCCTTGCCGGCATCACGGGCCTTATCCACGAAGTGGGCCACGATGACCTCCAGCAGGGAGATGGAGGAGGAGACGGCGGCGAACACCACCAGCAGATAGAACAGAATGCCGAAGATAGGACCAAGCCCGCCCATACGGCTGAACACGTTCTGCATGGTGACGAACAGCAGGGACGGGCCGCCCAGGGCACCCTCGGGGTCAAGGGCGAAGCGGCCGGGGATGACGCACAGACCGGCCATCAGGGCCACCAGGGTATCCATAACGATGATGAGGATGGCGTTCTTCTGCAGGTTTTCCTTCTTCTGCAGGTAAGAACCGTAGGTGATCATGGCGCCCATGCCCAGGGACAGGGAGAAGAACATCTGACCGCCGGCGGTGGAGAGCACCTTCAGGAAGCTGGGAGCTTTTTCGATGACGCCGTTTTCAACAGCCCAGCCGGGGACGAACATATACTTCAGGCCGTCCACGGCGTTCTCCAGGGTGCAGGCGCGGATGATGCAGATGAGCAGCATGACGAACAGAGCGGGCATACCCACGGAGCAGACCTTCTCGATACCGCCGCCCACGCCGCCGAGGACGATGAGCATGGTGATGGCCACGAAGATCAGACCGTAGATGATGGCCTCGGTGGGGCTGCCGATGAACGCGCCGAACACGGTGTCGCCCAGCGAGGCTTCGCCGCCTGCGGCAGCGGCGATGGCGTTGGCGCCGAAGCCGGCCTTGAACAGGTCGCCCACGTTCAGAACGACGTACTTGATGCAGTAGCCGCCCAGGGCGCAGTAGAAGAACAGGATGAAGAACGCGGAGGCGATGCCCATCCAGCCCATCCACTTGAACTTCTTGGACAGGACGTGGTAGGCTTCCACAGCGCCCTTGCCGGTCTTACGGCCGATGGCCAGCTCGCCCAGCATGACGATGAAGCCGCAGAGGACTGCCAGGATCAGGTAGATGATGAGGAACGTGAAGCCGCCGGAGGCGCCCATCTTATTGGGGAAGCCCCAGATGTTGCCCAGGCCCACAGCAGAGCCGACGGCAGCCATGAGGAAACCAAAATTGGTTCCAAAGCCTTTTCTTTCTTCCATTGTTTTTCTCTCCTTAACAGATTTTCGTCCCCAAACGCAGGGACATATTCTTGTCGTTCCTGTCTATCGACAGGAAACATTCCGGGACACCGCCATGTCCCGCAGGTGCGTCCGGATGGGTAAAGCACCCATAAAGACTACCTGAGAAAAGTATACAGGAATATCCTTTTGCCTGCAATTAGAAGAATTTATAAAAATGGGACGCCGGATTGGTCATTTTTAACATTCTGTGAACGAATTGGCTTTTTACATTTATACGGGTTTTATTACTTTTAACGGTGAAGGGTTCGGTAAAACGGGATAAACGGAATGGTTTTCTTAACGGAGAGGATAAATTTTCGTTAAGAGAAACATTCGGGCTTGTCGAAAAATAAACGGGGTGTTTCGCGCCCCGGTGTGGGTCACTTTCCTTTGTCTCCGACGGGTCACTTTCTTTCCCTGGCGAAAGAGGGACATTCCGCGCCCCGGCGCGGGGAGCTTTCCTTTGTCTCCGACGGGTCACTTTCTTTCCTTGGCGAAAGATGAGTTGTTCCGCGCTCCGGCGCGGGTCACTTTTGGCCACAGCCCCAAAAGTGACCAAAAGGTCTGCTTGAAACCGCAGGTTTCAAGACTTCCTGCGCGCTATGCCTTGTGGTTATCGATGGCTTTTACCACACGGTCGCGGGGAATTTGACTTTGTCGTGCGGATAAAAGGACTGTCTCTGCGCCTGCGCCGCTGCCGCTGATCTCAGCCACGGTAGAAGCTGCTGCTCTTACATTTCAGGGCAAAAGCGGCAGCGAAAAGAGAAGCAGAGACAGTGCAACATTTAGGTGAAATTTCCGCGGCACAACGTTCGCGTGGGAAAAGCAAGTAGGATAAGCGGCAGGTGAAGCCGCGCAAGGAAATCCAAAAACGTAGTTTTTGGCGGCGTTTTTGGGTACTTTTGCCGCTGATGGCAAAAGTACCCCGCCGGAGGCAAAAGGTGGATCGCCAAAAGTGACCCGCGCCGGAGCGCGGAATACCCCTTTTTCGCTGTTGAAAGAAAAGAGGCCGTGGTCGGCAATTAGAAAAGCTCACCGCGCCGGGGCGATAAAAAAAGACCGCCGGAGGGCGGTCTTTTCAATCTGTCAGGAGAGATGTTGACGGGATGGCGGTCCCGGAAACAGGCTAACAGATTTTTATCAAAAGCCCGCCGCCCAGGGGGTGGGCGGTGGGGTTTTGAACTTTTTTTTGGGGGGATATTTCTTAGCCGAAGAAGCTCTTGAGCTGACCGTACAGGATCAGCAGCATGCACAGCGGGGTGATGTACTTGCAGCAGACCTTGAAGAACGGATAGCTGCTCATCTTGTGTCCGGCGGTGGCTTCGCACTCGTCCTTGACCACCTCCGGGCCGATCTCCCAGCCGATCATCAGGGTCATCAGCAGGCCGCCCAGGGGCATGAACACACCCTCGGAGATCATGTCGAAGAAGTCCAGCCAGCAGTCGTTCCAGCCGCGGATATGATCTCCGGACAGGTTCAGCAGGTCAAACGGCGCCATACCGTTGGAGCCCAGACCGTCGGCGCTGACCAGCACGCACAGCAGGGCGATGAGGATGGAGGCGATGAGGGAATACTTCTTGCGCTGGTCGCCCTTGCCCTTCTCGCAGGCCTCGTCCACAAAGTGGGCCACCACGGTCTCCAGCAGGGAGATGGAGGAGGAGACGGCCGCCAGGACCACGAGCAGGTAGAAGATGATGCCGAAGATCGCGCCGATAGCGCCGCCCATGGAGTCGAACACGTTCTGCATGGTGATGAACAGCAGCTTCGGGCCGCCGATGGGGCCTTCGGGATCAAGGGCGAAGCGGGCGGGCATAACGCACAGGCCCGCCATCAGGGCCACCAGGGTGTCCATGACGATGATGAGGACGGCGTTCTTCTCCAGGTGCTCCTTCTTATCCAGATAGGAGCCGTAGGTGATCATAGCGCCCATGCCGATGGACAGGGAGAAGAACATCTGGCCGCCGGCGGTGGAGATGACGTTGAAGATGCTGGGGGCTTCGGCGATGACGCCATTGGCCACAGCCCAGCCGGGGACGAACATATACTTCAGGCCGTCCGCAGCGCCGGGCAGGGTGCAGGCGCGGATGATGCAGATGAGCAGCATGATGAAGAGGGCGGGCATACCAATGCCGCAGAACTTTTCGATACCGCCGCTGACGCCGCCCATGACGATGAGCATGGTGATGACCACGAAGATCAGACCGTAGATGACGCCCTCGCCCTGGTTGGTCAGGAACGCGCCGAACACATCGCCGCCGTTCATGCCGTTGGATCCGAAGCCGGTACCGAACAGGTTGCCCACGTTGAGGACCACGTACTTGATGCAGTAGCCGCCCAGGGCGCAGTAGAAGCTCATGATCAGGAAGGCGGAGGCGACGCCCAGCCAGCCGACCCACTTGAACTTTTTGGAGATGGCGTGGTAGGCGGCGATAGCGCCCTTGCCGGTCTTGCGGCCGATGGCCAGCTCGCCCAGCATGACGATGAAGCCGCAGATGACCGCCAGGATCAGATAGATGATGAGGAACGTGAAGCCGCCGGAGGCACCCATCTTATTGGGGAAGCCCCAGATGTTGCCCAGGCCCACAGCAGAGCCGACGGCAGCCATGAGGAATCCAAAATTGGATCCAAAGCCCTTTCTTTCTTCCATTGTTTCTCTCCTTTAAATTTTTTCTCCTGATAACACGCCCGCCAAGTCTCTCCGCACGGGCTATGGTAAAAGTATACAGGAAATCCTTGAGGCGTTCAATTAGCATTTTTGATGAAATTTTAGCGGGATATTTTACTATTTTAACATTATCTTAGCACGCAGAGCGGCGGTGTTTTGGCGGGAATGACAACATTTTCGGTGAGAAAGATTGAATTTGACAACGAAATCGGCTGTTTCGGATATAGAGAGTGGATAGTTTCACGAAGAGAAACCGCGTTAAGAGTGTTAAGACAGTGTGAAGAAGGGGCGGTAGGTGGGATGGCGGGCGGGGCAGCCGCGGGAAACGCTTTCTTTTTCGCGGAGGGTGTGGTATACTGACCTGGTATGAAAGGCGGTGGGAATATGCGGCGGTTCTGGACGGCGGTGCTGGCGGCGGCTATGGTGCTGGCGCTGGCGGGCTGCGGCGTAAGGCCGGCAGCCAAAGATGAGGGAGAATTGCAGGTGGTGTGCACGCTGTTCCCCTACTACGACTTTGTGCGGCAGATCGGCGGAGAGGACGTTACGCCGGTGCTACTCATTCCTGCGGGACGGGAGACCCACAGCTTTGAACCGACGCCGGTGGATGTGATCACCATGAGCCGGGCGGACGTGTTCGTCTACAACGGCGGCGAGAGCGAGACGTGGGTGGAGGACATTTTAGACGCGGCGGGAGAGGACATCCCGTGGCGGCTGAAGATGATGGACCAGGTGGACGTGTACGAGGAGGAATTTGCCGAGGGGATGCAGGGCGCGGAGGAGCATGATCACGGCCACGACCATGACCATGACCATGACCATGATGGCCATGACCACGATGCGCTGGAGGACGGCCACGGGGAGAACATCGAGTACGATGAGCACATCTGGACATCGCCGGTGAAGGCCATGGCGCTGTGCAGGGCTATCTGCGAGACGCTGTGTGAGGCCGACCCGGCCCACGGAGAAAATTACCGGGGGCGGCTGGAGACGTATCTGGCGGAGCTGGAGACGCTGGACGGTACGTTCCGGGAGATCGCAGAGCAGGGCCGCCGGAGGCTGCTGGTGTTTGGTGACCGCTTCCCGCTGCTGTATTTCTGTAAGGAGTATGGACTGGACTACCGGGCGGCGTTTCACGGCTGCGCCGGGGACACCGAGCCGTCACTGGCCACCATGAAGTATCTCATCGACCTGGTACGGGAGCAGGAGATACCGGTGGTATATACCATAGAGCTGAGCAGCCGGAAGATCGCCCAGGCGGTGGCGGAGACCACCGGCGCGGCGGTGCGGACGTTCCACTCCTGCCAGACGGTGAGCCGGGCGGAGCTGGACCGGGGCGAGACGTATGTCAGTCTGATGACGGCCAACGCAGAGGTGCTGCGGGAGGGATTATCCTGATGGAGAACACGAAAAAAAATATACTGCTGGACTGCCGGGACGCCAGTCTTGGCTACGAGGGAAAGCCGGTGTGGGAGCATCTGACGTTTCAGGTGCGCTCCGGGGACTACCTGTGCATCGTGGGCGAGAACGGGTCGGGCAAGTCCACGCTTCTGAAAAGTTTGCTGGGGCTGCTGAAGCCTCTGAGCGGGGAGATCGTCCACGCGGACACGCTGCGGGGCGGCAGCATCGGCTATCTGCCCCAGCAGACACGGGCGCAGAAGGACTTCCCCGCCACGGTGACGGAGGTGGTGCGCAGCGGCTTTATCAGCGGAAAGGGAATGCGGTTTTTCTACACGGCACAGGAGAAGTCCCGGGCGCTGATGAACATGGGCAAGCTGGGCGTATTGGAGCTGAAGGACCGGTGTTACCGGGAGCTGTCCGGCGGGCAGCAGCAGCGGGTGCTGCTGGCCCGGGCGCTGTGCGCCGCCGGGGAGCTGCTGATCCTGGATGAGCCGGTGACGGGCCTTGACCCGGCGGCGGCCCAGGACCTGTACCGGACGCTGGAATACCTGAACAAGAAGGAGGGCATCGCCATCGTGATGGTGACCCACGACATACAGAACGCATTGCAGTACGCCACGGCCATTCTCCACGCGGGACACGGGCAGTGGTTTTACGGCACGACGGCGGAGTATCTGGCATCGCCCTGGGGCAAGCGGTTTGGAGGTGAGGGGAAATGAGTCTTCTGTGGGAGATGTTCACGTACCCCTTTATCCTGCGGGCCTTCGTGGTGGGCATACTGGTGGCGCTGTGCGCGGCGCTTTTGGGCGTGCCGCTGGTGCTGAAGCGGTACTCCATGATCGGCGACGGGCTGAGCCATGTGTCCTTCGGGGCGCTGAGCATCGCCCTGGCCTGCGGGTGGGCGCCGCTGCCGGTGTCTATCCCGGTGGTGATACTGGCGGCGCTGGGGCTGCTGCGGATGACGGAGCGAAGCCGGCTGGGCGCGGACGCGGCCATTGCGGTGGTCAGCGCGTCGGCACTGGCCATCGGCGTGGTGGTGACCAGCGTGACCACGGGCATGACCACCGACGTGGACAGCTTTATGTTCGGCTCTATTCTGGCGCTGGACCGGGCGGATGTGGCGCTGTCGGTGGGCCTGTGCGGCGCGGTGCTGGTGCTGTATATCCTGTTCTACCACCGGCTGTTCGCCATCACGTTTGACGAGAGCTTCTCCCGGGCCACCGGGGTGAAGGTGGGGCTTTACAACACCATTCTGTCGGTGCTGACGGCGCTGACCATCGTGCTGGGTATGCGTCTGATGGGCGCCATGCTCATCTCCAGTCTGGTGATCTTCCCGGCGCTGACGGCCATGGGGCTGCTGCGGAGCTTCAAGGGCGTGGTGATCTGTGCTGCGGGGCTGAGCGTGGTGTGCTTCTGCGTGGGGCTGACCGGGTCGTACCTGTGGGGCACGCCGGTGGGCGCCACGGTGGTGCTGGTGAACCTGGCGGTGTTTTTAGTGAGCCGGGGCGTGGGACGCTTAGGCAGAGGATAATATAAAAAGAGACGGCTGGGCCGTCTCTTTTTATATACCTCTTTACACTTTCAGATCCTGGCCGGCGGCACGGGTGTGCTCCCGCATAGCCTGCCGGGCGGCGTCCGCGTCCTGCTGACGGATGGTTTCCAGTATCTCGGAGTGGCGGTTCAGAATGCGGCGCTCCAGCGCCAGCCGCTCGCCGTCGCTTTGGGTGGACATCTTGTCCAGCAGGGTGCGCTTTTCCACATTGCCCAGCACCTCGGTGACGATCATGGCCACCCGGTTGCCGGTGGCGCGGGCCAGCAGACTGTGGAAGCCCACGTCCAGCTCCACGAAGCGGCGGTGGTCCGCCAGCGCTTCCTCCGCCCGGATGAGACAGTCCCGCAGGGCGGCCAGATCGTCCTCTGAGCGGCGCAGGGCAGCCCAGCCAGCAATGGCGGCGTCATTGAACTCCCGGTACTCGCCCAGCTCCTCCAGCGATATTTGGTTGACCTGGAGCATGGCGGCCAGCGGCTCTTCCACGCCGCCGATGGTCAGCTCCTGTACCACCGCGCCGCTGGCGCCGTGGGTGGAGGCCACGTAGCCCCCCTGCTCCAGCATACGCAGCGCCTCACGGATGGTGGGACGGGAGCGCTGGAGCTGCTCCATCATGGCCCGCTCGGAGGGCAGCCGGTCGCCGGGCTTCAGCACGCCGGAGGTGATGAGATCACGGAGCTGGGCATATATGTCCTCACTGGCGCGTTTGGCCTTAATGGGCTGCCAGTCGATGTGGACGGCGCTGCTCATGGCGGACACCTCCTTTCTTTGCTGCACGGTTCATGAGAACGCCCGGAGGAGCAGTTCCTCCGGGCACAGCTTGTCGAAAAAGTCCGAACGGACTTTTCCGACAAGCTGCCTGCAAAATAGCAAAATAAAAAACAGTATTTTATTTTGCTATTTTGGTCGCTGCGGCGGGTGATTGAACGCGAAAGGAAACCCTGACGGTTTCCTTTCACACTATCCTTCCCTCCGATATTTGCAACTAAGCCGGTTTTTCGACAGTCTGCGCCCGGAGGAGCAGCTCCTCCGGGCATTCCCATGTGGGGGGGGGGAAGAATGATGACAGAATTTACGCCTTGAGGGCCTTCATTTCCTCGATCATCATGGGAACGACCTTGAAAAGATCGCCGCAGATGCCGTAGTCCGCCACCTCGAAGATGGGGGCCACGTCGCTCTTGTTGAC
>UMGV01064927.1_pt1 | contig 42675 bp, 30 predicted proteins | sample 1965361 | NCBI WGS metagenome assembly UMGV01 (sample SAMEA4836081, study PRJEB28245) | human gut metagenome | biome: gut microbiome; material: fecal sample | place: Denmark | collected 2008
CAGTTTTTTTGTGGCAATACGTGAATACCGATACGCTTACCCTACAACCATAACAAGATCACCAAGCTGATCAGCAATGACAGCGGTTACTATGTTCCTACGGGTGGCATTGGTTCTGGTACAGGTAATACCTGTCAGGCACATGCTGTAGGCCATGCAGCCAGCAGTTTCTATGTCTATCAGCAGGCATACGACAAGGACGGAAAAGCCATTGAGGGCGTTGTCGTTGACCGTAATGGCGACGGACAAATCACTCCCGCTGACCGCTACTTCTATCACAGCCCCAATGCTCCTGTGACCATGGGCCTGTCTTCTCGTCTGGAGTACAAGAACTGGGACTTCGGCTTTACTTTGCGTAGCAGCATTGGCAACTATGTGTATAACGACATCGCTGCCCGTCAGGTCAACGTTGCACAGAATGGTCTCTATGTCCAGAGTTCGTTCTTCGTCAACCGTCTTTACAGTGCTGTGGCCGACAACTTCAGCTCCAGTGAGGTCTACACGGTGCTCTCAGACCGCTTCGTCCAGAATGCTTCGTTCCTGAAGATGGACAATGTCACGCTTGGCTATTCTTTCAACAATCTCTTTAAAGGCAACAGCTATCATGGCATTGGTGGACGTGTTTACGCTACGGTTAACAATGTGTTCACTGTTACAAACTATAAAGGTATTGACCCGGAGGTCTTCGGTGGTATCGACGGTAATGTCTATCCGCGTCCTATCTCCTTTATCTTAGGTCTGAACCTGAATTTCTAAATCTATAAAGGGAAACAACAATGAAAAAGTTCATTAAATATATCGTTCCTTCAGCGGTGGCCGTACTGTCCATGGGTATGACCTCTTGTGCCGGTGATCTCGACGTGTCACCTATCGATCCCAATACTACCACGTCGGGCGAGAACTTGGGCGACAACCTGCTGAACAAGTGCTACGCCAATATGGCTGTGGCTGGTCAGGGCGGCGCTAATGGTGATTGCGACATCGACGGTCTCGATGGTGGTACCACTGGTTTCGTGCGCCAACTCTTCAATGCTCAATCGCTGACAACCGACGAGGCTGTCTGTGCATGGGGTGATGCTGGTATTTCCAACCTCAACTTTGGTACTTGTGATGCTTCTCATCCTATGCTGGCTGGTCTCTATTACCGTCTGTATGCCGGTATTGACTACTGCAACCAGTATCTCTCTGCTTATGGAGGACAGGATGAAGAGAAGACCGCAGAGGCTCGCTTCCTTCGCGCTTACTACTATTCTGTCTTGATGGATGGTTGGGGCAATGTACCTTTTACAACTACCATTTCTACAGAAAAGCCGCATCAGATCATGCGTGCTGACCTCTACAAATGGGTGATCAGCGAGCTACGTGACGTGGAGGGTAAGTTGTCAGCTCCCACATCTGCTCCTAAGGAGAATGAAAGTGGCTATGGACGCGCAAATAAGTATACCGACCAACTGCTTCTCTCTCGTATCTACTTGAATGCCAAAGTTTATGCTGGCGTAGAGAAGTACGACTCGGCTGCTTACTATGCTCAGGAGGTCATCACCAAGTCACCTTATAAACTGCATAAGACAGCCAAGACAAGTAACTGGACTGCCTATCAAGAGCTCTTCATGGGTGACAATGGCCAGAATGGCGCTACCGAGGAGAGTCTGCTCTCTCTTCCGCAGGACGGTATCTCTACAACGTCTTGGGGTACTACAATGTTCCTTATGGCTGGCTCCATCGACAAGAACGTCCATATCAAGGATGCCAATACCACTGGTGTTAATCTTGTCATTACTCCATGGGCTGGTAACCGTATGAAGAAGGACCTCGTGGAGAAGTGGTTCCCGAAAGACGACGCACCTGAAACCGGAGCTTACGCTATGCCGGCCGCAGCTGGTGATGACCGTGCCATCTTTGACTCTGAGGGGCGTAAATTGGAGAACACCGCTACAACACAGTTTACTGACGGATATGCTACCGGTAAGTTCAACAATTTCTATACGGACGGCACCAGTGGCCATGCTACAGACTTGCCTGACGCTGACTTCTTCCTCTTCCGTATCGCTGAGGCTTATCTCAACTATGCTGAGGCTACAGCACGTGCCAACAATGGCTCTCCCACACCGCGGGGTATAGAATATCTCAATGAGCTGCGCGCTCGCGCCCATGCTGCACAGAAGACAAGCTACACGCTCAACGACATCTGTGATGAGTGGGCACGCGAATTCTACTTTGAGGGTTACCGCCGTACTACGCTGATTCGTTTCAATCGCTTCGCTGGCAACGTGAACTACAACTGGGCCTGGAAGGGTGGTGTGCTCAATGGTACTAACATTGACAAGCACTACAACCTCTTCGCTATTCCTGAGCAGGACCGCAACGCCAACAGCAACTTGGAGCAGAATCCTGGTTATTAATCTGAATATCATCTGAGAGAGCCTCGCGCTCTCTCATGAAGTTAACCATTAAGAACAAAATGAAAATGAAACATTATCATATCATTGCAGGCATGATGGCGGGACTGGCCATGCTGATGTCGGCTTGTGACAGCGATCTCGATCACAACCCTACGCTGCAGACTCCCACCAAGTTCGTGCTCAATACTCCGGCATCTGTCAACAGCACGATAGACCTGGACAACTCAAAGACCATCAACCTCACGTGCAGCCAGCCTGACTATGGCTTCCCAGCTAACACGGTCTACACCGTGGAGGTGGCTACGAAAGCAGACATGAGCGATGCTGTCAAACTGAGCCAGACCTTCAACTCTGCCACCCTCCCTCTGGATGCTGCTGAGTTGGCATCTGCACTCACGACGCAGGAGGTGGCCCAGGGCAAGTCCGAGGCCGATTTCCCTATGACGATCCCTGTCTATTTCCGCGCTACAGCTCAGGTGAAGTCTGCTTCTACCAATGAGTTGTTGGAAAGCACTAAGATACAGTCAAACATCGTCTCTCTGAAGAACGTATGTCTCAAGTTCGCCCTGCCTCCTGTGACCTGCCCAGATAATCTGTATCTTAACGGCAGCTTCTGTAATTGGGATTGGGAGAAGAGCATAACGATGTCCGAGGTTTATGGCACTCGTGACAACGCCAACTCTACCGTTACATTCTGGCATTTGGTCTACATTGACGGTAGTGGTATCAAGTTCAATTCTTCTAAGGCCTGGGATGGAAGCGAAGTAGGATACAAGGGTATTACAGTCGACCCGGCTAGTGATAACGCAGGTACTATCAAGGCTTCTGACGACGGAAACATTAGCTCTTCCGCACCGGGCTGGTATCTGATGATTGTCAAGGCTACTGTCAATGGCCGTAACATCGACTACACTGTGACATTCAACAAGCCTAACGTCTACCTTATCGGTGTGGCTGTCGGTGGTTGGGATGAGGCTAATCCTGCCGGACTCTTCACTGTGCCTTCAACGGCAGACGGTGACTTCGTCTCTCCGTCTTTGCCAGCTCTTCCTGGCGATGACACGGGTTGTATCCGTATTTACTGTAAGGTGCCGGGCTATGACTGGTGGAAGTCTGAGTTCATCGTTGGCGGTAAGTTTGGCAAGACCATTACCTATCGTGGCAATGGTGGTGACCAGGAGCGTGTGGGCACTGCTGCTGGCACAAAGGTCTATCTGAACTTCTCTACCGATACCGGTGATGTGAAAGAGTAAGGTCTCCTCCTTTAATCGAATCTTAACAAACGCTCTGACAGTGGGGGGTGTCCTCCTCCTGTCAGAGCAAAAAGAAGAAAAACAATAACTTATGAAAAAGCTTTCGTTATATATTACGCTTGCTCTCTCAGCCTTGTTTATGGGCTCTTGCAGCGGCGATGATTATGAAAACTGGGCGGATCCGCAGTCTAATCCACAGGAGGATGCCATCACGCTGCCCGGATACAAGGCTGAGGCCGTCAATCCTGTCAACTTGGCTGACGTGGAGGGTGACTCCGTTGCTATTTTCTCACTCAATCAGGCCACTCTGCCTGAGGGCTACAGTCTCACTAATGCTCGTGTGGAACTTACTCCCCAAGGCGTTGACGCTGCCACTACATCAACGGTAAGCACCAGTGTAGATGGCAAGGCTGCCAAAGCTGACCTGCAGGCTCTTATCGAGTCTGCCTATGGCAAGGCTCCTGTTGCACGCACCCTTGCGGGACACGTCTATACTAATGCCATCAAGAATGGTGAGGCTTGCCTCATCGATGCCGGTACTGTTAATGTGGTAGTCACACCGGTGGCTCCTAACATCGAGGCTGCTTATTATGTTGTTGGTGGTGCTACTAATGATTGGTCAAAGGCTTTTGCACTCACACAGAAGTTCAACCATAGTACCAACAACGTCTATGACGATCCTGTGTTCACTATTACCATTAAGGCTGCCACAGACAAGGATGGCAATCCTGCTGATACATGGTTCGCTATTGCTGGCGAGAAGGTTCTCGACGAGGTGAATGCCGGCAATTGGGATAATGTGCTCGGTACCTCCAAGGGTAATGGCAACAATGGTCTGGATGTCACTGAGAAGATGGATACGCGCGCTAATCTCAAGGCAGCAGACAAGACTTTGGGTGACTGCTCGTTCAAGGTTCCTGCTTCTGCAAATGCGAAGTACATCCGCATCGAGATCAACATGTTGGACTATACTTATAAGATTACTCCGCTGTCTTTCGAGCCTTTCATCTATGAGACTGGCAATAATACTTCATGGGGAGACGGCTTGGCACTCTACGGTCCTGCCAGCGATGGCAAGTATTATGGTGCGTTCTACCTGACTTCTGGCTTCAAGTTCCGCTCTAATCTTAAGGATTGGAATGGTAACTTGAACCTTGGTCTGGGCGCAGCTGTTGAGGATGCAACTTCTGGTGATCTTTCTAACAGTGGCAGTTCGTCTGACATTAAACCAATCAAGGATGGATTCTACAATGTCTATGTAGATGCAGCCAAACTCACTTATAAGTTGACTCCGTTCAGTAGCATTGACATCATTGGTGATGGCCAGCCTGGTGGTTGGAATAAAGGCACGGTGATGACTTATGACAGCAAGACACGTACTTGGTCGGCTGTTGTAGAGCTGACTGCTGGTAAGAGCATCAAGTTCCGTTCAGACCAGAGTTGGGACAATGTCAACCTCGGCGGTTCCTTCTCTGCTCTTATACAAGGAAGCAATGACAATATCCCTGTTACGAAGTCTGGCAAGTTTAAGGTTGTCCTTCACTTGGAGAACCAGGAAGCTAAGATTCCTTATGCAGAGTTGATTGCACAATAGTAAGTTTTTACCGCTTTATCATTATATCATGAAGGGGCAGCTCCGTTTGGGACTGCCCTTTTTTGTTTCTTCCTATTTCGTCCCCCGTTCGTGGGTAGCAGGGGACGCTGCGCAGCAGCGTCTTACAGGACGATGCCTCCATCACTCGCATAGCCGCCGTGCTATCTCGTTGAGTCCGAGGCACTCCGAGCGCGTGATGGTCTTGCGCTCGTTGCTGTGATAGGTAGGACCGAGGAAGAGAAGCTGACCGAGAGCGCAGGCATCAAAGCTCTTGCCCGACGGCTTTGCCAAAGGGGCAAAGCCGTTGTCTTTGAGGATGATCTCCGGGAAACCTGCATCGAAGGCTGCGCGCATGACAGCCTTCTCGCCCGGTGACACCGAGGGCGATACCAGAACGGCACCCTGACGGCAGAGAGCCAACGTCTCCGCTGTTTTTGCTGCTATCTGCTTCTCGGAGAGGCTGCGCGAGCACTGTATTTGGACAAGCATCGGACGACGAAGCAAGAAGAGGTTCCCCAAACCGGAAAATGTCATCCCCTTCCACACTAACGACCGCTGGGCCTGGAAGAACTCCGGGTGCTCGCGCTTGACGAGGAGACGGCGGGGATTGTCGGCGAGATAGTGCTTCCAGATGTCGAGCTGTCCCCCGCGGAGGAGGACTTTGTCATTGTAGTTGAGCTCGAAGAGAATGCCGTGGTCGGAGGCTTTACGATGAGCATCTTTGTGCTGACGCTGCACAGCAGCGTCGTACAGAACGGGACAAAGGGCATGGAAGGCTTGTCGGCAGCCGGTCTTGAAGCCGTTGAGGACCTTTCCCAACGGGTTCGCCATCTTGCCGGTGATGAAGAGGATGGCATGGAAATGGTCGGGCATGAGTTGGAAGGCGATGCCTGTCATTTCAGGGAAACGTGCTAGCATGCCTGACCAGTTGTCGAAGATAGCCGCGCCAAGTGGCGTAGGCACCGTGTGGGGCGCATCGGGATCGCCGTAGGGTTTGTGCACATCGCCCACTACCTTGCCAAAGAGCGGGAGCCGCCCTTCCGTAACCATTGTGACAAGATAGATGCATCGGGAGCTGTAGTCATGGCCGTCAAGACGCCGTTTCATGGAGGGTTTCTTTTCCCCAGCATACAGCCGCTTCTTTTTACGTGCTTCTTCATCCATGCTGCAAGTTTTTTGAGATGCGGCAAAGATAAGGAAAAAAGAGACACGGGGCAAGGCTTTGCGGCCTCTTTTTTCAAAAAAAACAGGCGCTGCTGCATAGCAGCGGCCTACGGAACCCAGTCCACCACACCCACAAAAGACATGGCAGAAGGAGAGAGGCCGGGAACGAAGGGCAGGGCAAGAGAGGCAGAAATCAAAAGCCAAAGGGAGAGAGGCTGGAAACGAAGTGTAGGAGGAGAGAGGGGGAAAGGTAGGACGGAAAGAGTGAGCGGGCAATGGTGGGCTGGGGTTCCGTAGGGTGCTGCTTTGCAGCGTCGGGCTGGGTTGGTTGGAACAGCGATGCGCAAACGTTTACGCAAAATAAAACATAATTGATAAAAATCATGCAATAGCGCAACAAGAACTTTTCGTAATTTCGCAAAAGAAAAGCCAAAAGACGGCAGAAAGCCAAAAGGCAGCAAAAAAGTTATATCCACTTTGTGTCAACAGAAAGAGAGAAATCTGAAAACAAATATAATATCAATAATATGAAACGAATACAACATCTTATCCTCGGCATCCTCCTCGCCCTACCAATGAGCACATGGGCACAGGGATGGCCTTCAAACTATGGCGGCGTCATGCTGCAGAGCTTCTACTGGGACAGCTATAATGACACGCAATGGACGAACCTCACGCTCCAGGCTGACGAGCTGTCTAAATACTTTAAACTCGTGTGGGTGCCTCAGAGCGGCTGGTGCAACGGAATGAAACAGATGGGCTATGCTGATATCTATTGGCTTGACCAGCACAGTGCCTTCGGTACTGAGGCGGAGCTCAAGAAGATGATAAGCACCTTCAAGGAAAAAGGTATAGGTACTATCGCTGATGTCGTCATCAATCACAAGAACGGTAAGTCAACATGGGTCGACTTCCCTAACGAGACATACACAAGTAAGACGACCGGTAAGACCTATACCCTTAGCTGGACCAACCCTTTGGCAGACATATGTACCGGTGATGACGGCGGCAAGACCAAAAATGCGGGCTATAACGTATCTGGTGCTGCTGACACTGGTGATGACTTTGACGGTGCCCGCGACCTCGACCATACCAATAGCGAAGTTCAGAACAATATCAAGACATATCTTGACTTTCTCCTCAACGAGATGGGATACACAGGCTTCCGTTATGATATGACCGGCGGCTACTCACCGACATACACAAAAATGTACAACGAGTCAGCGAAGCCTTCCTTCAGCGTAGGAGAATACTGGCGTAGCGATGGCCTTTCCGGCCTGCAGAACTGGATAAACAACACCGGCAAGACAAGTGCTGCCTTCGACTTCCAGCTTAAATGGCTCATCAACTCCGCCTTCAACAACAATTCGTGGAGCAACCTTGCCAACTATAAGTCGCAGAGCCTTGTCGGCAGTGGATACGCACAGTATGCCGTAACGTTTACGGATAACCATGATACATACCGTAACAGCAGCAACATGCTGAGAAACAATATCGAGGCCGCCAACGCCTATATTCTGACTATGCCGGGAACCCCTTGCGTCTTCATGAACCACTGGAAAGCTTATCGCAAACCAATCAAGAAGATGATACTCGCCAGGAAGCTTGCTGGAATATCCAACACCAGCAGCGTTACATCTTCCAAGGGAGAGAACGCTGGCTATTCCGTTACGGTCAGGGGCGACAAGGGCAGCGTGCTCCTCTGCCTCGGCACGACAACGGTGAGCACCAGCGGATATCAGCTTGCTGTGGAGGGCACTAATTATAAGATGTATGTCTCCAACAGCATAGACATTAGCTCCATAAGTGCTGTCGACAATGAAGAGGAGACAAAGGTTACTCTTCCTGCCTGTGCTACGAAGATTACCGGCGCGAAGTACTACTGCTACTTCGAGAAGCCGTCGAACTGGAAGACAACCATATACGCATGGCCTTGGAGTGAGAATGGCATTACGGTGAATGTCTACACCTCATGGCCCGGCTCAACGGCGGATGTGACGAATGTCGGCACCAACCCGGCAACGGGAAACACAGTCTATCTGTGGAAGTACAACGGAACCAAGAGTGTTACGATGATAATCTTTAACGAGGGTAAGGACGGTTCGCAGACCGGCAACCTCGAATTCAAGAACGGCAACTACTATACCGCAGCCGGTTACTACGGAAATGTGGAAGATGCCACTACCGGCATCAGCAAGATAACGACTACAACGAATGTTGCTGACGCTCCAATGTATAACCTCGCCGGACAGCGTGTGGACAGCAACTATAAAGGTGTGGTGATACAGAATGGAAAGAAAGTAATGAGAAAGTAAAAGCCCTTCCCTAAAGCCCTTCCCTAACCCTCCCCAAGGGGAGGGGGATGGCAATACCCGAAAGGGCGTATTTGGGTTTTGATGTAGGGGCGGGCTTTATGCCCGTCCTAACTCTCTTGAAGGTAATCTTTTGATATGAGAAAGATGCCATTTGGGGGTTAGGACGGGCATAAAGCCCGCCCCTACGGCGTTACCCCCTGGTTGTACATTTTAGTACAGCAGTACCAGTCCGGCAAAGGCGGCGTAGCCAATCATGCGGATAGGGTTGATGTGGAGCCAGTAGGTACCTACAAACGTAGCGACGAAGAGTGCTACGCTGATGGAAAACTGCCAGGGATTCTCTGCCCAGGACGAGAAGTTCTCCTTGTCGAGAAGCATCAGCGTAGCGGCGGCAAGCAGACCGACGACTCCCGGGCGCAATCCTAAAAAGATATGCTGAACCGTCGGCGTATTCATATACTTCATAAACATCCGTGCGATGACGATCATCATGATGAACGAGGGCAACACCAGCGCAAAGGTAGCAGTGGCTGATCCCAGCGTCGACATCATCATGCCGTAGCCCGCATTGTTTACCGCGGTATAGCCGCAGTAGGTGGCGGAGTTGATGCCTACGGGTCCCGGCGTCATCTGTGAGATGGCGACGATGTTGGTGAACTCTGCCGTCGACAGCCATCCATGGACGTGCACGGTCTCGTTCTGAATGAGCGAGAGCATGCCGTAGCCGCCGCCGAAGCCGAAGAGGCCGATGAGGAAGAACGTATAGAAGAGTTGCAGAAAGATCATAGATTATTCGTTGATGAGATACTTACCGTAGACATAACCGCCCAGTCCCGTGGCGATGATAATCCAGATAGGGTTGACGTGGAGTCCCCAGATGAGCAATGCCGAGGCAATGGGAATCCAGCAGTTGGACAGGGTGATATGGGCGCTCTTGGCCAGTGTGAATGTCGGTGCGGCGATGAGCGCCACCACAGCGGGACGTATGCCGCGGAACATCGCCTCTACCCAGTGCCATTCCATGATGTGATGCAGAAACATGGCGATGGCAAGGATGATGAGAAAGGAGGGTAGGGCAGAGCCCAGCGTGGTGCACAGCGCACCCTTCTTGCCCTTGAGCTTATAGCCGACAAAAGTGGCCAGGTTGATGGCGAACACACCGGGACAGCTCTGTGCCACGGCGACGTAGTCGATAAACTCCTCCTTCTTGATCCAGTGGTATTTGTCCACCACGTCCTCCTCGATGATGGGCAGCATGGCGTAGCCGCCACCGAGTGTGAAGGCCCCGATCTTGAAGAAGGTGGTAAAGAGCAGTGAATATGAACTCATCAATATTAGTCGATTAATTTAATATCAAGAATTAGAGAATTGCAGAATTATGATGTTGTCATTCTTCTTTATCAAGAATTGGAGAATTCGAGAATTAGAAAGTCTTTGTGGCTCAATAATTCTTTAATTCTCCAATTCTTGAATAAAAAAGTCCCCGTCACACGTTTCTTTCGGAGCGTGTGAGGGGGACGATCTGTTATTGCTTACTTCTTGCAGTTCTCAATCCACTTGCGTGCATTGACGAAAGCTTCTATCCACGGCGTGACATCGTCGTTGCGATGCTTAGCCGGATACCATGCGTTCTGCCAAGGGAAGATGGCGCGCTCGGGGTGTGGCATCATGGCCAGATGGCGGCCGTCGGCCGAGCAGATGCCAGCCACGTTGTAGTCCGAGCCGTTGGGGTTGCCGGGATACTCAGCGTAGTTGTACTTTGCTACGACGTTGTAGTGATCCTCAGGTTCGGGCAGATAGAAGCGACCCTCGCCGTGAGCTACCCAGATGCCGAGCTTGTCACCGCTCAGACTGCCGAGCATCACGCTGTTGTTCTGTGGAATGCTCAGTCCGAGGAACTGGCTTTCGAACTTCTGGCTGACGTTGTGCGTCAGGTGTGCGCGGTGCTTATGCTCAGGGTTGATGAGGTTGAGTTCCACCATCAGCTGGCATCCGTTGCAGATGCCGAGGCTCAGCGTGTCCTTGCGTGCATAGAACTTATCGAGGGCTTCCTTAGCTTTCGGGTTGTAGAGGAAGGCACCAGCCCAGCCCTTAGCCGAGCCGAGCACGTCGCTGTTGGAGAATCCACCGCAGAACACGATCATGTTTACCTCTTCGAGCGTCTCGCGGCCACTGATGAGGTCGGTCATCATCACGTCCTTCACGTCGAAGCCTGCCAGCCACAGCGTGTAGGCCATCTCGCGCTCACCGTTAGTGCCTTTCTCACGGATGATGGCAGCCTTAGGACGTGCAGCCTGCTGAGCGTTGTCTTTCCAACGGTCGGGGTTGAGGCCGAGCGACTCGAAGGAACCCTTGAAGTCTTTGCCGAACTTCATCTCCAGCGGTTGCTTCTTATAGTTGAGATAGCGCTTGCGTGCCATGCCATTCATGCTCTGGTCGCGGTCGAGGAGATAAGAGGTACGATACCACACGTCGCGCAGCGCGTCGATGTCGAATTCATGGCTGTAGTTGCCCTTGACCACGACGATCTTGCGCTCGTGTGGCGTAGGATAAGCGATCTTGGCGTAGCCGATGCCGTTGTCTTCGAGATACTCGCGCAGCTCCTTCTTGTGCTGGTCAGAAACCTGGATGACCACGCCGGGGTTTTCGGCGAAGAGCATCTTCACGATGTCGTCGCTCTCAGGCTCCACGTCGTGGAGGTTGACATGCAAGCCACCCTCAGTGTTGGCAAAGGTCATCTCCAGCAGCGTGGTGATGAGACCACCGGCACTCACGTCGTGACCGGCCATGATCCATCCCTTGCCGATGAGCTCCTGCACGGCATTGAAGCAGTCGGCGAAGTATTCGCTGTTCTTCACCGTTGGCACGTCGCTGCCGATGCGGCCGAGGCTCTGCGCGAAGGCCGAGCCGCCGAGGCGCTGCTCGTCGAAGCTGAAGTCTATATAATATAAGGAGGAGTTCTTGTCGTTGACAACCACGGGGCTGACGACCTTCTTCACGTCGCTGACCTCTGCACCACTGGTGACGATGACAGTTCCCGGTGCGATGATCTTTCGTCCGTCGGGATATTGCTGGCTCAGCGAGAGAGAGTCCTTGCCCGTCGGCACGTTGAGTCCGAGCTCACAGCAGAAGTCGCTCAGAGCCTGCACACCGGCATAGAGGCGGGCGTCCTCACCTTTCTGGCTACGGCACGGCCACATCCAGTTGGCGCTGAGGTTGATGTTCTGTACAGGATAAGGATGGTCGTGATCAGTGGCGATCGGTGCCCAGATGATATTGGTCAAGCTCTCTGCCACGCTGAGCACACTGCCTGCGGCAGCGTCGGCCATACCGGCCTGAGGAGCATGCCCCAGTGCTGTGGCGATGCCTTGCTTGCCACGGTAGTCGAGTGCCACCACACCACAGTCTGACAATGGCAACTGTATCTGTCCCTGCGTCTGCTGGCGGGCTACCTTACCCGTCACCGAGCGGTCAACCTTGTTGGTCAGCCAGTCCTTGCAGGCCACAGCTTCGAGCTGCAACACGCGGTTGAGGTATTCATCAATGTGGTCGGCTGAGTAGGTCACGTCCTCGTAGTGGTGCTCGACGGTCTCGTCGACCATCACGGTCTTGGGCGAGTGGCCGAACATCTGAGCCACGTCGAGGTCGAAAGGCTTCACGCCGTCGCCCTGTACAAAGCTGAAGTGGGCGTCACCCGTAGTCTTACCGACGACATACAGCGGGGCACGCTCGCGCTCAGCGATCTTCTCTACGTGCTCAAGGTGCTTCTCGTCGATGAGCAGTCCCATGCGCTCCTGGCTCTCGTTGGCGATGATCTCCTTGGCCGAGAGTGTCTTGTCGCCGATAGGCAGCTTGGTCATGTCGATCTCGCCACCGCAGTCCTCGACAAGCTCAGAGAGGCAGTTGAGGTGTCCGGCGGAGCCGTGATCGTGGATGGAGACTACCGGATTGACATCTTCTTCCACGAGGGCGCGCACGAGGTTGTAGGCACGCTTCTGCATCTCAGGGTTGGCACGCTGCACGGCGTTGAGCTCGATGCCATTGCTATAGCGTCCGGTATCGACAGAAGAGACGCTACCACCACCGAGACCGATGCGATAGTTGTCACCGCCGACGACGACGATGTCGTTGCCTGTCTGTGGCTCTTTCTTCAGACAGTCGCGCTTCTTGCCGTAGCCCACGCCACCGGCGAGCATGATCACCTTGTCGTAGCCATAGACCTCACCGGCCTGCTCGCCCTCGACAGGCTTGCCGTCGGCTGTGGTGGCGGTGTCGCCCGTGGTGCTCTGATACTCAAAGGTCAGCAGCGAACCGGTGATCAGTGGCTGGCCGAACTTGTTGCCGAAGTCCGAGGCACCGTTGGAAGCCTTGATGAGGATCTGCTCCGGTGTCTGATAGAGCCAGGGACGTGGTGCGATCTTGTCCTCCCAGTCGCGTCCGGCCGTGTCGTTGTCGGTCTTCAGACGTGGGTAGCTGGTCATGTAGACCGCCGTACCGGCGATAGGCCATGAGCCTACGCCACCGCCCATACGGTCGCGGATCTCACCGCCCGTACCCGTAGCGGCACCGTTGAACGGCTCCACCGTGGTGGGGAAGTTGTGAGTCTCGGCTTTCAGCGAGATGACGCTTTCGATAGGCTTCACGCGGAACCAGTCGCTCGTGCTCTGGTCTTCCGGTGCGAACTGCTCGATCTCGGGTCCCTGTGCGAAGGCCACGTTGTCCTTATAGGCCGAGAGGATCTTGCCCGGATTTTCTTTCGTGGTCTTCTTGATGAGTGCGAAGAGGCTCGAGGGGCGCTCCTCGCCGTCGATGACAAACGAGCCGCCGAAGATCTTGTGACGGCAGTGCTCAGAGTTGATCTGTGCGAAGCCGAAGATCTCGGAGTCGGTCAGTGGGCGTCCGTTTTGCTTTTCTATCTTATGGAGATATTCTATTTCCTCAGGACTCAGCGCGAGGCCCTCCTCCTCGTTGTACTTCTCGATGTCGTCGACGTGCTTGATGGGCTCAGGCTCGTGGTTGACGGTGAAGATAGTCTGGTCCAAACCTTTGTACATACGCTGGAGCATGGGATCGTGCTCGGCGTCCTCGCTTTTGACGGGGAAGTACTCCTCAATACGCGAAATGCCGGTGAGACTCATGTTTTGCGTGATCTCAACGGCATTTGTGCTCCATGGTGTAATCATTTCGCGGCGTGGTCCGACGAAGAAGCCGTCCAGCTTCTCGTCGCTGAGCATCTCGGCGTCGCCGTAGAGCCAGCACAGTTCCTGCTTCTCCTGCTCACTGGGCTGGTGGTCCATCTCAGTGGCAATGACAGTCTCCTTCGGAGTCTTAAAGAAAAGAATCATAGTCTCTCTAAAGTTTTATATGAAAGATGTGTAATATTACAAGTGCAAAGATACAAGAAATTATCGATAAATCGTAATCTGAAGATTCAATTTTTAGAGTTGTAGTATGTATTTCTCCGGATTTTCTATATCCTATTTTATAAATGTATCAGCAATTTGATCAGAGCGACACGTCCCCTGAGTGGCAGTCGGGTGTAGATGGTGTTCACCCCGGCGTTTTGTCTGATGATATAGTTTCGTTCGTTGAGTACATTCTCCACGTAGCATTTAGCCTCGAATCTTTTACTGATTTTGTAGCTTGCTTCTGCATCAAACAGATGGCAATTCTTGTATTTCGACGGCTCCACCTCATTGATCATGCTTTGGCATTTCAACTTAATGTTCCAGTGCTTTGATGGAAAGAAAAATACCGACGATTCGCTTTTGAGTGAAGAGAGCACGTCGGAGTGGTTGTAGTTGTTGCGTTCCCAATAGAGAAAGTCTGTAGCCGCCAGGTTCAGCCGCAGCCACGACAGCTTTTGCCATGTGGCGTTGATGCCCATACTGACTATGTGGGAACGGTTGCCGGTGACCACTCCTGACTGGGACAGCGGATAGGTTGAGAGACTATATGACAACTGAGTCTTGAGCGTCAAGCCGGCATCAGAGAGGCTTTTGCTCACTTCGGCGTTGCTCAGGAATGTGCGTCGGTGGTTGTTCTCGGCCACCTCAGAGACGTAAGTCTTAGTTTCGGTATATTCGAAATTTTCGTAGCACTCTCGCCGCTCATCGATATACGATGCCGAGACGTTGAAGAAGAGCATGGTAGCCAGGTCTTGGTAGTAGAAGCCGCCGAAGAGCGAGCTGCTTTTGCTAAAGAAGAGCTGATTGCTTGTTTCGTACCATGAGCGGTAGGAAGTCCTCACCGGATCGAGGGCATAGAAGCTGCCGGGAGTGTCGCTCTTGCTCAGATCCATCGACAATTTTATTTTCCAGTGTGGTGACAGCACATATTTGAAATGTAGGGCCGGACAGAGAAACGGCATCTCCCTTGTCTTCTCGCTTTGTGCGGTTACCGAGGCGTAGAGCCACCCCATGGTCATTTCGAAGGTCGCATAGCACTCTTTACCCCAGGAAATGGTGTAGCTGGGTTGCAGCTGATAGTTGTCCCGACGGCGTTGCACCGTATCTTCTGCCCTGTATTGGTGATAGGCATGGTTGACGAGAGCCTTGACGTCGACATAGCGTCCTCAAAGAGGGAACGAGGTGGAAAAGACGTTCTTCGATGTCCACGAACGCAGAGACAACGGTTCCTCTGCATAGTAGTCCTTTATCGAGTCAGCGAGGCAACACAGCATCTCGTGACGGACGTAGTATCTGGTGAGTGATTTGAATTGTATGGCATTCTGTCCCAGGGTAAACGCTGCGGTGAGATAGTTTTGTAAATAGGTTGGTCGCGCGTGTACGTGCTCCCGAATATCCTTCTCGTTGCTGGTCAGGTGGTTGTCAACGTCATAGTTGTTGTAGGAGTAGCGCAACTCGTTGGAGAGAAACACCTTTTTGGTATTTAGCTCATATCTGATGATGGGCAACAACGTCAATGTACGTCTGCTCAGACGGTTGTCTTCGTGGAGCTGTGTCGTAGTCATGCCTCCATAGGTATAGTCATACAGGCTGTTATACCCTGATCGGTCTTTATAAGCCAGCATGTTGAAGCGCAGCGTGGCATCGGTGGAGAGGTTGACAAGATAGTTGAGGCCGCCGGTATATGACTTATTGGTGGCGTATCGGTTGACGGGAAGGCTTTCCATAAAGGACGTGCCGCGTAACAGTGACGTGGGCGTTGGCTCGTAAGCGTCCAGATCGGTGACGTCGATATGTTCTTGCGTCTCCTCAGAGAGGTCCTTCCCGCTGTTGTTCATCTTTCCGGTCACCATCAGCTGACTGCCACCGAGAACCTGAGTGAGAAAGAGACTATTGTCCCATACTGTTCCTTGTCCACTTCCCAATCCTCCAGCCGCTTCACCGAAGGGACGTGCGCGGTGGCTTTTGTCCAACTTGATGTTCAGTGCGGCTTTGTCACTGATTTGTTTTCCTTGCAGCACCTTGACGGGCTGGTGGTTTTCCATGACCTCTACGCTTTTCACCGCTTCCACGGGCATGTTGCGGGTAGCCTGATTATAGCTGTTGGCTAAGAGGTCTTTGCCTTCAATATAAAACTTGTTGATGGCTTTGCCTTGGTATGACACGATTCCGTTGTCTGACACGTTGATGCCGGGCAACTTTTTCAGAACGTCTTCGAGGTAAGTGTCGCCCGCCTTGGCAAAGGCACGGACGTCATAGACCAGCGTGTCTCCTAAGGCTCTGATGGCGGGTGCCTTGATGGTGATCTCCCTCAGAGCCACTCCTGTCTGAGCAAGCAATACAGAATGGCACCGGCCGTCGGCAAACGCTGATGCGTGGAGTTCTTGCTTCTTATATCCCAAGGCGTAAAACTCCAGCACGTCGTCCTTGCCGGCCTTGACCGACAGTGCTCCGTCGTTATTGGCCAAAGCATAGCCTGCCATCTTTCCATTGCTGAAGACGCGGCACGCAGCACCTCCTAAAGCATGATGGCTCAGGGAATCGCGGACAAGAAACGTCAATGTGGATGCTTTTTGGGATCCTTGACCCCAACAGGCATCCACACTGAGTAAGATGAGTAAAGTGAGATAGCTTCTGAGCATCTATTCCAATTCCATGGGATTATAGGGTTTGGCAAAGACTGTGGCTTTCGTTTCTTCAGGTACTATCACGTCTGTGCTGGTCAATGCTCCCGCAGGGTCGGCACAATAGTTCTTGTAGATCTGTCTTACCGTTTTTCTATTAGTCTTGATAATTTCTTTCTCAGACCACAAATAGATGGGTCGAGGTCCATTGACTTTTTGGAAGCCATTGAGCAGAAAATCAAATTGGTTTTGTGTGTCTGTGACACGAAGTACAAGTCCAGGCAGGCCGTTGAACTTATATGGGCCGTAAGGCATGGTGATCTCCGGAGCATACCATGCCACATAGTCTCGGCCGAAAAGGGAAGTCTTGGCCTTATTGCACTTGTAGCCGTTGATGATGGTGTCACCTTCCAATAGCTGCCAGTCCAGTTTCGGGCAATTCTCATCATATTGATACAATTGGGTGAGTCCTGCCGTGCGTTGTATGATCTCTTTGTTCGTCTTCTTGTCCCAAATAATGTTTTCCATGAACTTCTCTTTTCTGAGAAGAGGCAACAATTGGGAAGTTGTTTCCATTACTGTGATCTGTCTTTGTGCACCTTCGTCATAGATGGAGTCAAAGGACAATCGGTATCTGTCTCCAAAGCGGTTATATCGGTCGCCTATCTCCAAAATGGTTTCTCCATGACGCTTGGAATTGGGATCTGCGGCATCACGGACATAGGTGTAGGCATAGGTGGCGATATATTTGGCTGGCTCTAAGATCTTCTTGGCTATCGTATCACTTTTCATTCTCTTTTGTTTACCAGAATTTCCCCAGTCAATTGTCTGGGCCATAGAGGTGGCGGATAGGCCAAAGAGAAGAAAAAAAGATAATAAAATGTTGCGCATTAACGTATGTTGAATCAGATGGTCTTTGAAATTTTCTATAGATTACCAGGTTTAGTCATCGCAGAGAACATGCTCTATGGCCATAACCTGTGTTTTCTATTGCAAAATTACGAAACGAATAGCAAATATCTGCCAAAAATATAAGCTTATTAACGTCTTGTATGTTTTTTATACAATGTTAACACTTATCTTTGCGTATAGACTTTTTGCTTTTAGTATACTTAACTGCTATGGTAAATCTCTGCCCAAAGAGATTGCTTTCTATTCATTTTTCTTTGTAAATGTTTAGACCGACCTCTTCTTCATTACATACATAGATTTTTTGAATATTTTGTCCATGCAGTTTTTATGCGGTCCTCTTGTCTTTTTAGGGCGATCGGGTGGGTGTAGGATTTTGGTCTAAGGGTGTTGCCCTGAACTAAGGATGTGTTGTTCTTTTCGGGCGATCGTTGTTGTAAGGTGAAACAGAGAACTTATGGGGAAATGTGCATGTGTTGTTTTCAGAGCGATACTTGTTGGATGTTTTGACAAAAAACGGCCTCTATTTTGCGATTCTTTTCAACGAAGCGGCCTTTTTGTCGTGATTTTGCGAAAAATGGCAGGTTTTTGTAAAGTGCTGAATTATAGTCATTTAAGGAAAAGACCATTTTGGGGACAAAACAAAAACGGTACTTTGATGAAAAATTCTCTAGAGAATTTTTCATCAAAGTACCGTTTTCTATGAGTCATCTCAGCCTTTTGACCCTGTCATCTCGGCTTTTTGACCTTGAAAAGTCACTGTTTTATGCGGGAGAGGCCTCTTTTTTATGATATAGAGCGAGATGAATGTACAAAAATGCCGCTGGATTCTCTCTGGAAGCAACAGTTTTGGTGACAAGCTTTTGTAAAGTTCGTTGAGGTCTGTATCACTGGTGGAACTGTACCGACCCCTCCCTTTGGGAAAGGTGGGGCTCTCCACAACGTGTCTATATATAATATGGTGTATAAAGCTAAATAAAGTGTGCTTTTCTTTGTTAATAATAGATTATTTACTATCTTTGCAGGTGTAAATAATCAGCAAGAAAGCGTATAGACGCCGATATGGCATGTTTATGCTTTGGAATATTAATTTTCTACAGCCATGAGAATAGCAAAATACGACTATGAGGCGATGCCGAGGGAGACGCGCAACCTCTATCTGTTGATGATGGACAAGACCGCGGGCGGTCAGACCGCCTTTGCCCAGGAGATTGGCGTGCGCCAGCAGACACTCACGCGGCTTTTCCGTCCCGACCCACGCAACGGGCGCTATCCTGCCATCAGTCCGGATATCAAAGAGAAGGTCTGCCGGCACTATGGCTTGGACCAGTCTTTCTTCCTTGCCGAGACAGAGGGCAGTCTGCGCAACACCGATCAGACACGCCCGCGTATCGACCAGACGGCGTCGGCGGGCAAGCTCACCGAGGAGATCGATGTCTCCTACGAGCGTTATCCAGTCATCAAGCAGCTGCCCGACTACGACTTCACCATTCTGGTGAAAGGCGACAGCATGGAACCGGAGATCAAGAGCGGCGACGAGCTTGCTTGCCGCGTGGTGACCGATGCCAGCTTCATCCAGTGGGGCAAGGTGCATGTGCTGGATACTGACCAGGGCATCGTGGTGAAGCGCATCTACGACGATAAGGATGGGCTCAAGTGCGTGTCGGACAATCCCAAGTATCTGCCTTTCACGGTGCCGAAAGACCAGTTGCGCAGCGTGTGCCTGGTGGTGGGACTCGTCAGGTTTTAAAACGAAAATCGCTGGAATGCCGCGGCATTCCAGCGATTGCTGATTCTTGGTGGTTGTCAGTCATGAAGAGGCTTCACGAGCGTTTCTCGGTTAAGGCTCGCCAAGGTAGTAGAAGATCCATTTGACTTGCGCCGGGGTGAACGTGCGTTGATGACCGGTGTAGCCAAGGTCCTGCAGTCGTTTCAGCAGGTCGGGACAATGCTCTGTCCATTGCCTGAGCTTTCTCCATGCGGCTCCGGGAGTGTCCTGTGGGCAATACATCATGGCGAGTTCCGTGCGTCCGTATGCCCGAGCCTTCATTTCTGTTTCTGTCTTAGTTGGTTCAATCATGCTTTTGTTGTGTTGAATAGTATTAAATGGTTGTTATTGATAACTCTCTTGGTTCATATCCTTCTTTTGAAATGTTTTTGATTTGTCAATGTGTATGGTTGTAGAGAAAGGTGATGCAAAGATATAAAAAGATTGTGAATATAACAAATTAAAACCAATAAAAATATCATTTACAAGCGAGATTTTGCTTTTATGGACTTTTCCCCTCAGAAACAAGATTGTGAAAGGACAAGCACAAAAACGCCCCGCAGTCATCGCGACTACGGGGCGTGGAAAGTGTTCACAAGAGAGATTACATACTAATATTGTGTGTTTTCAGGATCCCAGTTGGCCCATCCGGTAGTCCAGTCCGTACCGTCGGCGAAGGCTCCTGCCGTTTTTGAGAGTCGCTGGTTGGCCTCGATGATGCTCTTGATGCCGCTCCAGGTCATAGCCGTCCAGTTGAGGATGCTGTTGTTGTTGGCAGCGAGCGTGAAGAACGAGCTGGAGAACGACGGCTTGGAAGCGTCGGTGGTTTTTGTATTATAGTCGTAGAGCCCATCGGTGTAGACTTTGTTGAAGTCAGAGCCTGTGATGGTCATGCCGGCGAAGATGTTGTTCTGCAGTTTCATCAAGCCTTTTGATGCAGCACCCTGCGTGTCGCCTTTCTCGTTGTCGAGGATGATGCCGACAGGCCAGCCGATGAAGACGCTGTTGAGCACGTTGAGGCGCGAGTTACGACGGATATGCATGGCAGCCTGGAATTTGCCCATAGACGAGCCGTTGCCTGGGTTCATGCCGCCGCCATTGATGTAGTCGGTGGTGTTCTGGAAGTTGGCGTCGAAGGTCTTCGGCCCGAGGATGGTCATATACTTCAGTGTAGCGGTCGTGTAGGGCTCTGCCGTAGAACCGCTGGCATTGTTGTCGCTTTCGAAGCTGTTGCTCTGTGAGGCATCTGCAATTTTGGAGTCACGGACGCTTAGTCCATAGGTTACGCTGCCGGCGAATCCGTTGTCGGTGTCGAAGTCATCGTCCCATCCTCTGTAAGCGATGAGGTGCTGGCAGTTCACCGTGCCGCCGAACCACTCGTAGGAGTCGTCGTTGGAGTAGCTCACCTGCACGTGGTCGATGGTCGTTCCGGCTCCCACCGATCCGAGAGTCAGGCCATTGATCTCCTGGTCTTTTTGGAAAGGATAGCCAGCGAACTCAATGCGCACATACTCCAGGTCGCCAGAGTTGTCGTTGGCATCAGTGCCTCCGTGCTTGGTGCGGGGACCTCCCTCGATCTGCTGGTTGAGCACGCCGTTGTTGTTAGGAGCCTTTCCGCAGAGGATGATGCCGCCCCAGTCACCGGGCTTCCGGCTACCGGCAGCCATCTCCGAGGTGAAGACGATCGGGCTTGTCTGTGTGCCTTTGGCGATGAGCTTGCCGCCTGGCTCGGCGATGAGGGCAGCCTTGGTGTCCTTGTCGCCCTTGATGACGGTGCCCGGCTCGATGGTCAGTTCAGCACCGTCAGCGATGTACACCCATCCTTTGAGCAGGTAGGTGCCTTTCTTAATAGTCTGCTTGCCCTTGAAGACGAAGTTCTGGTCGCCGTTGCCGATGACGACACCATTTGCATCGTCCTTGCCGTTGTCGTCGAAGAGAATGTGGTCGCAGGCCTTGAAGCCACCGTCGGTGGACCAGTTGTAGACGACAGACGTTCCGCCGTTGTTGCTGCCGTTGTTGCTGCCGCCATTGTCGTCGTTGTCACTGCTGCACGCTGTCATCGAGGCAGCGAGGGCCAGGATGCCCATGCATCCTAAAAACATCTTTGTTGTTTTCATCTTATTGTTGTTAAGAGTGATTATTTTTCCTTTATAGTTCCGCTAGTTGCTCTAGTTGTTCTAGTTGCTCTAGTTGTTCTAGTTGCTTTGGACTCTATAGCTTGAATGTCACCGTGGCCTGCAGGTTGCGCCCGGGCTTGTAGCGTCGGGTGACCTCCTGAACTTTCTTACTGCTGCCGCCTACGCTCACCGTAGTGAACTGTTTGAAAGTGATGTTTTGGTTGAGCAGGTCGCGGGCGGCGAGCTTCAGTTCCACATGTTTGCCAAAACGCTTGCTGACGGTGAGGTCAAAGGCATCGCGCGGCATCTCGTAGCTGTTGGGCACTTTGACGTTTTTGTCCATGCCTTCGGAACGTCCCACACCTACGATGCGTTTGCCGATGCGGTTGTAGAGAAGTGCGATGTCGAGGTCGAGCGGCTGGCTTTTGTAGAAGAGTCCCGTGTTGACGAGGTAGGGTGACTGTCCCTGCATGGCGCGACTTTCCTCATTGCTGCCCGGCTCAAAATTGACGCGGCTATGGATGAGTGAGCCGTTGAAACTCCAGTTCAGGTCGGGCAGTCCCATGAAGGCGAGGTTCTTGCGGATGTCGAGCTCCAAGCCGTAGTTGTTGGCTGAGCGGGCGTTGGCATAGGAGTAGATGACATCGGTGCCGCCCGCCATGGTATAGACCCACTCGATGGGCGAGTCGAAGTGCTTGTAGAAGGCTGCTAAAGATATCATCTCGCCGCGGCTGGGATACCACTCATAGCGCAGGTCGAGGTTGTCGACATAGCAGTTCTTCAGGTTGAAGTTACCCTCTACGTTGCTCGCCAGGTCGAAGTCATAGTAGACCGATGGCGAGACCTCGCGAAACTCCGGGCGGTTGACGCTGCGGCCATAGCTAAGCCGGATCTGGTTTTTCTCGTCGATCTTATAGGTGGCGTTGGCAGATGGGAAGAGGTCGCTGTGACGATAGTAGTGGCTCTCGTGGCTCGTCTCATAGGATTTGCTGTTGGAGATGAGTTCCATCTGGTTGTATTCAAAGCGGACACCGGCATGGATATCCAGCCTGCCAAAGGGGAGAGCAGCACTGACATATCCAGCCCCCAGTGTGTTGTGTCCGCTGTAGTCATTGATCTTGTTGACATCCTCGAGCAAGTAGAGCTTGTCGGCACCGTAGTTGTCGGCATTGCTCAGCAGGCTTGTCATCTCCATCGAGCGGAATCCGCTGGGCAGGCTGTTGCCTTCGGCGTTGTACCAATACATGAAGTTGCGGGTGGTGTACTTACGGGTGCGGTACTCGCCGTAGGCACCCACCTTCACCTTAGGTTGCCAGTCACCGAAGGCAAACTGATGCTCGTCGTTGACATTGGCAGAGACGATGTGCTCGTCGAGAGAGGTCCACTCGCGCGAGATGTCGTTTTGATAGAGCCACACATAGTTGTCGCTCTTGCTGTCATCCTCGTTGTAGAGGATGTATTTACGACGGTCAGGCAACCGGCGATTGGCATACGCATAGCCGACGCTCCAATCAAGTGCATCGCCACTGAGGGTATGGCGGCCGGTTATCTGACCGGTATAGGTTGTTCTGCTACGATAGTAATATTCTGCCGAGCGTTCGGGCTCGGACTGGGCACTGAGGCCTTCACGCCAGGTGTATCGGTTGTTGCCGATCTGGTTGAAGACGTTCTTGAACTGGTATTTGTTCTTGCCGCTGGCACTGAGCAGGGTCATGTTGAAGAGTGCGCCGAGACGTACGTTGTGGTTGTACTGGTTGTCGGTGGAGAGGCGCAATGGGTTGGAGCGGTCGTTTTCGGTGTCGTAGGCTCCATAGAAATTGTTGAGCATGTCGCGGTAGACGCGGTACTCGTTGGTGTAGTTCACGGCGGCGATGGCACCGAGCTTTCCGGCGGGCAGTGTCCAGCTGTGGCTCCAGTCGGCAGCGAGCTTCAAGTCGCCCCAGGGATGTTGGTTCTTCACTGCCCAGTCGTTGTTGAGGTGGTTGTCCGAGAGGCTGTACATGGTGTTGCCACCGCTGTTCTTTCCGAGGTTGGCCAGGGTAGCGTCGATACCGCCGTGGAGCGAGCGCAGTCCGTTGTCGAAGCCGAGGAAGTCGGTGCCACTCTGCTTGGTGGCAAGGAAACTCTTGAAGGCAGACGCACTGTTCCAGTTGCCGCCCACAGAGACGTGAAAGGCATTCTCCAAGGGTATCTCTTTGGTATCGATCATGATGAAGCCACCTGTGTAGTCGGCAGGATATTCCGGCGTCGGAGACTTCACGATGGTGAGGTTGTCGATCTGGTTGCTTGGAATCATGTCGAAAGAGAAGGCGCGCTGGTCGGCCTCACTGCTGGGCACGGCACCACCATTCATCCACACATTATTATATCGTTGGGCCAGGCCACGCACCATGACGAATTTGTCGTCGATGAGGCTCACACCGGGCACGCGGCGGATGACTTCGCCGGCATTGGCGTCTTGGGTGAGCTTGATATCCTGGGCCGAGATGTTGCTCACGATGACGGGACTGTTTTTTACTTCGAGCACGGCGGCCGTGACAGTATTTCTTCGTTTCACGCCGGTCACCGTGACTCCTTTCAGTTGCTGTTCATCAGGCTTCAGCGCGACGGTGAGAACGTCTTCTGCTGCTGAGGCCTTTGAGAGAACCCCGTCAATGGTTGTATTCTTGTACCCCACGTATTTCACCAGGAGGGTGTAAGGCGTGGTGGTCGAGAGATGTTCAAAATGAAATTGTCCGTCGGTGTCGGTGACAGTCTTCGTGTCAGTGCCTTGCAGGCTGACGACCGCACCGATGAGCGGTTCTTTTGTTTTGGCGTCAACCACACGTCCGACGATGCTCTGTGCCTGGGCGGTGGTGACGACTATCAGCAGCGCGGTGGCTGCTATTCCCCTTTGTAGCTTTCTCATTGTTACTGATTGTATCCTTACTTTTGTTATCTGTTGCAAAGTTAGCAGATAGATGTTTCCTTTTGATGTCCATACGTTTACAATGGATAGACAGAAACAATACAATATAATGACGGGAAAGGTAAAGGTGCAAGAAAAAACAAGTGCAAAGCTCCCCTTGTTAGCCTGCAATTGCTTATCTTTGTAGCTGGGAACAATCGGTGCAGTAGCATCTCATGTTATAGCTTATGGAGAATACACATCAAGACGGTAAGGAGCTGTCCGCAGATAAGGATAAGAAAGTGCTTCGCGACGTGGTCGACTGGCAGCACCTTCACTTATATCAGAAATCAGATGTACTCTATCAATTAACCTTTATTTTCTGCCAGCGGTTTCTTCCGAAGTATGGTGACCGCACGGTAGACCAAATGGTACAGGCGGCACGATCGGGCAAGCAAAACATTGTGGAGGGCTCGGAGGATGGCATGACCTCCACTGAGATGGAGATCAAACTGCTCAATGTGGCGCGAAGCAGCTTCCAAGAATTGCGTGAAGACTACCAGGACTACCTCAACTCACGCAATTTGCGGCAATGGGATTTTCATTATTGCCGCTACAATGGCATGTTGGCTTATTGCCGGGAACACAACCTGTTTGCCGACTATAAACCTTATGCTATGCGATGGACAGCGGAAGAGTTTTGCAATGTCGCTCTGACGCTTTGCCACATCACCGACAAGATGATGTGTAGCTATCTGAAGTGGCTGGAAAAGAACTTTGTGCAGAAGGGTGGCATCAAGGAAAGAATGTATGCGGCTCGCACTGGCTACCGCCAGCAGCAAGATGAGCTCTTGAGTAAATACAAGCAAGAGAACGAGGCTCTCAAACGAAAATGCTCGGCCTACGAGCACGAAATACAAAGCCTGAAGGCCGAGCTGGCTAAATTATCTAATGCAGTTTGTGACACTAGTACCACTAGTACCACTAGTACAACTAGTATAACTAGTGCCACTAGTGATACTAGTTCATCTAGTTCTCCTAGTTCTCAATGAACTTCTTGGCAGCACGCAGCTGGTGGCGCATGATATTGAGAAACTCATCCGTCTCCTGCAGAATGTTGAGATATACGAGTGATACCTGAAGCATCTGTGTGCCGGTAGACTGCTGGATATGGTCGATAAGTCCTTTGCGAAGTGTTGACAACTCGTCGCGGCAGAGATCAGCCTCTGAGAGGATGTCGCGGTAGTCGTCGTACTTACCATTGGAGATCATCTCCTGCGTCATGTGCATGAGGTCGTTGACCTTTTGGCGAACGGGCTGGAACTCATGGATATATTCCTCGGGTATCGGATTGAAGTTGTTGTCGACATGCTCGCGTACCGGTTCCAGCATACGGCGCAGGCAGTAGATGAACTGTTGGTCGGAGTTGGCGCCGAGGTGGAACCAAGTATTGCGCTCGATAGCAATGTCCTGTGGTGATTTCTTCAGTCCGAGCATTTCCTGACGGCGGTATTTCTTCAGGTTGTCCTGCTCCTTATGGAGTGACTTGCGGCACCGGCCGAGCTCACGTGCGTTTTGTCCGGTGAAGCCGTCCATGATCTTGTTGAACATGTCAAGCGCATAGTGATTCATATTGCATTGCGTGCTGCTCACACGCTTCTGCAGCATATCCCAGACAAGCTCGGGATCACGGGTGCGCATCATCAGGCGGAAGCTGTCCTCGTCCTTGGCCTCCTGTTCTTTCTTCTTCTTGTATTGTTGGTTGCTGTGCCAAAGCAGATAGACGACAAGCACCATGAAGCCCACTTGCAGTACGATACCGCCATACCACATTGTCAGAGCCACCAGTGAGCAGGTGATGAAGGCCACACCGGCAGTGATGAACCAGCCACCAATGACGCTCAGCACGCCGGTGACACGGAATACGGCGCTCTCACGGCTCCAGGCACGGTCGGCAAGACTGGAACCCATTGCTACCATGAATGTCACATAGGTGGTAGACAATGGCAACTTATGATTCGTTCCGAAGGTGATCAGCATGGAGGCAATCACCAAGTTCACGGCGGCACGCACCACGTCGAAGGCGGCTTTGTCATCGACAAGCTCCACCTCGTTGGCGTTGAAACGGCTGTTGATCCAATTGCGCAGGGAAGCGGGGAAGATATGTGCCACGCTCTCCACGCCCCACTGGCAGAAACGGACGATGGCACGGGCTGCCTTGGACGAACCGAACATCTCGTCGCCCTCGTCCTGACGGGCCAGGTCCACGGAGGTCTTGATCACATTCTGGGCTTTCTTGGAAGTACCCATTGCCACGATCATGATGATGCCGGCTGCCATCAGATAGAAAGGAGGAGTCTTGGCACTCTCCATCAACGATTTCATCATGAACGTGTCTACACCGGCACCATGGGCGTTGGCGGCATAATCCTGATAGGAAGCCAAACCGGCCAAGGGCACACCGATGAAGTTCACAAGGTCGTTACCGGCAAAGGCCATGGCAAGACCGAAGGTGCCCATGAGCACGACAAACTTGAAGATGTCAACGCGGCACAGGTGCAGGACTTCCATGACGATGGTAGAGCCAATGAATGTATAGATCAGCAGCAGGTTGATATTGCTGTTGATATAGTCGCGCACGCTCTCGCTGACGTAGGGACTGTTGCCGACACCTTTCATAAAGATGAAGTAGGCCAGCACGGTGAACGAGATGCCACCGAAAATGGCGATGGCGTAGCGGCTGTGCTTCTTGTAGTTGAATGTGAAGACCACACGGCTGATCCACATCACAACCATGCCGACGACAAACGAGATCGCCACGCTCACAAAGATGGCGATGATCACGCTCAGGGCCTTGTCGGAGTTGAGCAGCATGCCATAGTCAAGACTCGGGTCGCCCATGATCTTCAATGTCGAAATCATGAACGCACCGCCGAGGAGCTCGAAGACCAGTGATACCGTGGTCGACGTGGGCATGCCTAATGAATTGAACACATCGAGGATGATGACATCCGTGACCATGACGGCCAGGAACACGGTCATCACCTCATGGAAAGAATAACGGGCCGGCATCATGATGCCGTGGCGCGCAATGTCCATCATTCCCGATGACAGCACGGCTCCTAATACCACAGCGACGGAGGCAATGATGAGCACCGTGCGGAATGTTGCCACACGAGCACCTACTGCCGACTGCAGGAAGTTCACCGCATCGTTGCTCACGCCCACGAACAAGTCGAAGACCGCCAGACAGAGCAGGAAGATGACGATACACAAATAAATTGTTTCCATAAATGATAAGTTATATTCTTTTTGTGCGCAAAGTTAATCAGTGTATATTACAAGTGGTTTAAACACATATTACAATAGTGTTCACATGTATTACAATTATGTTACAAATAGCTATTGGCCGGCTCTTTTTGTTATAGGTAGTATTTGAGTCAAGTTTTTGGAAAAACAAACTGAAGGGCGAATCAAAAAATGAGGAAGAACGCAATAATTTGTGAATGCGGAATGTCGTATTATGAATTATTTCTTGTAACTTTGCGCATGAATCCACAATGAACAGAGAGGGAGACAAACCTATTTTATCGAGTGACGAATATTATGGAAGACAATGATATATTCTTAAAGAGCGTGGAGATGATGACACGTGTCTCTGACGATGAGCGTCGGATGGCCCCCCAGGGTGATACGCCTTTACCCTCGGTCGATGCACTGCGTGAGATGGTAGAACTGGTGAAGATGATCGTCTTCCCCGGCTTTTTCGACAAGCGGCAGATCGACAGCGACATTCGTTCTTACCATATTGGTGTGAACATGGAGCGGCTCTGTAGTCTCATGCGCAAGCAACTGACATTGGCTCTTTGCGCTGATGGCAGCGATGAGCACAGTGCAGAGGCAGAGGCCGCAGAGAAGTCCTTAAAGCTGATCGGGCAGTTGCCTCTCATCAAACATCTGCTCTACACCGATGTCGAGGCTATCTTCGACGATGACCCGGCAGCGTCCTCGCATAGTGAGGTCATCTTTTCCTATCCGGTCATTCATGCCATGATTCACTATCGCTTCGCTCATGTACTTCATGAGATGGGTATCCCTGTTATACCTCGTATCATCACTGAGCAGGCACATGCCAATACGGGTATCGACATCCATCCGGGTGCCAAGATAGGGGAGTACTTCTCCATCGACCACGGTACGGGTGTAGTTATCGGTGAGACTTGCGTCATTGGCAATCATGTGCATCTCTTCCAAGGTGTCACACTCGGTGCGGCACACACTGAGAACCCTTATTACACACTCCATCAGCAGCCCAACGAGGAGACGCGGCGAGACCACTCACGCCTTGTACCACGCCACCCGGTGCTTGAAGATCATGTCACGGTATACTCCAACTCCACACTACTGGGGCGCATCACCATCGGCCATGATACGGTTATCGGCGGTAACGTGTGGCTCACACACAGCGTGCCGGCCAATTCCACCATCATGCAGAGCAAGGCTATGGACGTGAGTTTCACCGGTGGACTTGGTATTTAAGGGTAGCAAGCAGATGAAACTGTCATGATATAGAAACATTATTAGTGTCTCGTGTATGAAAAAGAAGAGTATTATCAATGAGTTGCGTGACTACTTGATGATCACGATAGCGATGATCTCCTATTGTATCGGGTGGAACGTATTCCTTTTGCCTAACAATATCACCACGGGCGGTGTGCCGGGTATTTCTTCGGTAGTCTACTGGGGTACGGGCATTCCGGTGCAGGTGACTTATTTCGTCATTAATGCTTTCCTGCTTATTGCTGCCCTGAGAATCCTGGGATGGAAGTTCTGTGTGAAAACGATCTATGCGGTGGTGGTGTTGACATCGCTCACCGCCTTGGCGCGACACAACCTCGTTGGTACCCATCTGCTCGCTGACCAGCCTTTTATGGCAAGTATTATCGGTGCTATGTTCTGCGGTGGTGGAGTAGGACTGGGACTGGCCAATAACGGATCTACGGGCGGTACGGATATCGTGGCGGCCATCGTCAATAAGTACCGCGATATCTCCTTGGGCCGTGTCATCATGCTCTGCGATATTGTCATCATCACCTCTTCTTATCTTGTTCTTCACAACTGGGAGCAGGTCATCTATGGCTATGTGGTGCTGATGGTCACCGCGTTTTGTATCGATCAGGTTGTCAACTCCATGCGTCGCAGCGTGCAGTTCTTCATCATCTCTGACAAGTACCGCGAGATAGCTTCGCGCATCGCGGTCTATCCGCATCGTGGTGCTACGGTCATCGAGGCGCACGGCTTCTACACGGGCCATCAGGTGAAGATGCTCTTCATCATGGCCAAGCGTCGTGAGAGTAACACCATCTTCCAGATCATCAACGATATCGACCCTCGTGCTTTCGTCACTCAGACCAATGTCATTGGTGTCTATGGTGAGGGCTTTGACAAGTTCAAGGTGCACAAGATGACCAAGAATGGCTATGAGATCATCAACCGCGAGAGAGCGGAGATAGAAAAACTCGAAGAACAGAACTAATAATTCTCTTTGAGATAAAGAGCAAGGGGGGCTGCCGTGCGGCATAGCCCCCCTTATATAATAATAGGAGTGATCCTTACTTGTTGTTGCTCTTCTCTGGAGCCTTGTCGATGAGGTCCATGAACTGGTCGAGCTTCGGCGTGATGATTATCTGGGTGCGGCGGTTGCGCTGTTTGCCGAGTTCTGTGTCGTTGCTGGCCACAGGGTTGTATTCGCCACGTCCGCCGGCGGTCAGTCGCTTAGGTGCCACACCGAAGTGATCAATGAGATACTGTACCACACTGGAGGCACGCAGAGCACTGAGATCCCAGTTGTTGCGGATGTTCTTCATGGATGGTGCGGCTGTGTTAACAGGCACGTTGTCGGTGTTGCCCTCGATGAGCACGTCATAGTCCTTGTAGTCTGTGATGATCTTAGCAATTTTGCTCAGCGTCTCCTGGGCACGGTCGTTGATCTCATAGCTGCCACTCTTGTAGAGCATGTTGTCGGCCAGACTGATATAAACAACACCCTTGAGCACTTGCACGTCGACCTCTTTCATCTCCTCCTTGCTCAGTGAGCGGGTCAGGTTGTTGGTGAGCACCATATTGAGCGAGTCGCTCTTGCTCTTGACCTCCACGAGATGGCGGATATACTGGTTCGACTCGTTGATCTGGTCAACGAGTTTTGAGATGTTGATGTTGTTGGCGTTGGCATTGTTGAGACTCTTGTCGAGAGATCCTTGCAGCGAGGCGTAGTCTTTCTTAGCCTGAGCGAGCTGATCCTCCAAGGAGCTGACGCGAGCCTGAGAGGCAGCGAGTTTTTCCTTGGCATCCTGATAGTTGGCGGTCAGTTCACGATTTTCTGTTTGGCAATTCACCAAGTCTTTTTTGCTGGCGCAGCTGCTGACGAGCATAGTGCCGGCGAGCAGAGCTACAATAGCGATGTTAGTCTTCTTCATATTATCTTGTTTTTATTTATAAATGTCGTTTCATATATTGCGTTGACCCCGGAACCCTTCGTAATGGAGTCATCGTAAAGCCATTTTATTGCAAATATCGTTATTATGACGCAAAAAAGAAAGGAAAGTTGCATGAGATTAGTTTATTTTAACCACATAAGTGAGCTTTTTAGTTTCTTTTGGTAGGAGATAGCAGGAAAAAGAAATATCCACGCATCAGGAGCATCGATGCGTGGATAAAGATTCCGGCTATACTTATGGTTTCACCTTTGCCGTTTTCATGTCGCGGTAGAGTCCGTCGACGATGGAGTCGGCAAGCGAGATGTTCGGTACCATGATTTCGCTGCATCCGAGTTGCTTGCTCACGTCGAGGAAGATGCGGGCTGCGGGAACGATGACATCAGCACGGTCATCCTTGAGGTTGAACGAGATCATGCGCTCCTCAATGCTCATCGGCTTGAGCATGGAGTAGAGCCGTTGCAGTTCGGTGATGGAGAGCTTCTTGTTTTTGCTTTCCTTGCTGATCTTGAACAGCTTGTTGATATTACCACCCGAACCGATGATGTGTATGTCGGGGTATAGCTTGGCATATCCTTGCAGATCAGCCTCCATGGCTTTCCAGGCTTCTGGTGTGACGCGGTCAGAGAGCAGACGCAGCGTACCTATATTATAGGAGTGGCTTTCGGCGAGCGTGCCGTCATGGATGAGTGAGATCTCTGTGCTGCCACCGCCCACATCGACGTAGGCGAAGTTGCCTTCATTGGAGTCGGTCTTCTCCACAAGGTTGTTGACGAGCAGCAGTGCCTCGTCGGGACCTTTGACCACCTCCAAGTCGAGTCCGCTCTCTTTCTTAATCGTCTTGATCACCTTCATACCGTTTTCGGCATCGCGCATGGCCGACGTGGCACAAGCGCGGTAGGCATCGACGCGGAAGACCTTCATCAGTTGCTTATAGGCTTTCATCATGTGGATCATCATCTCCTCACGTTCTTTCGACACCTTGCCGAGCGTGAAGACATCCTTGCCCAAGCGCAGAGGCACGCGCACGAACATCAGTTTGCGCACGCGTTCCAATCCGACAGCCTCGTCGTCGAAGGCCTTGATGAGCAAACGGGCTCCGTTGGAACCAATATCAATAGCTGCTAATGTACATTTCATGTCTTACAGATTTTATGTTTAAACGTTTTATGAATCGTTTATTCAATGATCATCACGAAGCCTCCTCTTGGGGCGCATTTCACTGTGCGCGTGTTAAGAGGCTTGACTTTTTTGAAGTTCAGGCTACCGTCGGTGAGCAATCGGCAGGTGTACCTGCCTTTCAGTTGCAAAGAGCTGAGATCCACCGTGAGGCCGAGTTCTTCGTCAGTGCCGTTGATGCCTGCCACATACCAGGTGTGTGCCTTTCGTCTTGCCATCACCACATGGTGTGCCGGATAGCCGGTGAGCAGTTTAGTGTTGTCCCATGTAGTAGGCACCGTGCCGAGGAAGTCGCATACTTGCTTGTATTTTTTTTGCAGGAAGCTCTCGGGCCTATCGGCCAGATGCTGTAGTGCGCTTTCGAAGAGCACAGTCAGAGCCACCTCGTGCGCGTCGGTGGTGATGTGTGGGTGCTGAGAATTAGAGAAGGCGCAGGGTGTGTAGTCCATGGGTCCCACCACATTGCGTGTGAAGGGCAACGTGGCGTTGTGCCCGGCAGCGCGATTGGTGAGGGTGGCCCTGTTGTTGTACCATTCGGCTCCGTATACGGCCTCGGTGGAGAGGAGGTTAGGGAATGTGCGTTGCCATCCTCGGGGTAAAGTAGCTCCGTGGAAGTTTACCAGCAGGTGGTGTCGCGCCGCGTCGTTTAGTAAATCGATGCAGTATCGCATCACAGGCTGTGTGTCGCCTCCAAAGAAGTCTATTTTCACGCCGGCCACGCCCATTTTCTCGCACCAAGCAAACTCCTTCTCGCGTTTTTCGGGGTCGTTGAGTCTCCACTTCGGCCCCGGTGCGCCATTTACCCATCCACAGCACGAGTTGTACCATAGCAGTGGCTTCACACCTTTTTCGTGAGCGTAGCGCAGGGCGTCTTCCACGTTACCGCCATTATCCATCTCGTCCCATTCGGCATCGATGAGTACGTAAGGCAGATGCATGGTGGCGGCCATGTCGATATACTGCTTCACGATCTGGAAGTCTTTGGAGCCATGGTTATGTGCCCAGTATATCCAAGACACCATGCCGGGGTGTATCCACGTATTGTCGGTGAAGGTGGAGGGTGGGGCAACGTCTGTAACCAGAGTAGACTCCACCACATCGGCGAGCGAGCCTATTATCATGACTCTCCAAGGGCTCATCCATGGTCCGCTTACGAGGCTGTCGTTTTTGTCAGGCACTATGCGGTAAAGATTGGGAGCTTGTGTGTTGTAAAGACAAGCGGCACTATTATAGTCGTGTATGTCGGCCTCGGTCAGCAATGTCCACACGCTGCTATGTGGGTTGGCCAACACGGGGAAAGCCCACCGTCTGTTGTTGTCCTGACTCCATCCGTCAGTTGTCTTTGGATAGAATTCCTCATAACTGTCGGTCCATTTCATCATCCACCGTGGCGTGCCCTGGGACAGGTCGAAGGTTGTTTGCTCGCCACGCATGGTTCCGTGGTTCATGTTTGTGGCGTACCGGAAAGCCAATCCATCGTTGTAGAGTCTCACAATGAGCGTAATACCCAATCCTTGACTCGGGCTCTTCCCTAAGTTCAGACGATACTCATTAGCCTGATTGGTACAATGTCGTTTCTTACCAGACAGCATGTAGTAGTCGGCCTTCACTGTGGTTGGTTTCCCCACGCCGAGTATGCAGAGGGCTGTGGTGTCGTCGGGTTGTGGCGTAATGCCCAATCTTGTAATGTGTGCCACGGTCACGTTTCCACAGTCAACATTGAGTCCGTGTGTGGTGGCCAGGGCCTTGATTTTTCCATTGGGCGAGGTCATAGTCTGTGCCGGACAGCAAGTTGCCACGAGCAGCAAGGCAAGGCAGAATAGTTTTTTCATAGTTTTTTCTTGATTTGATGAAACATGTACAGGCTGCGTTTGCAGCTTTGTTTGCAAATATCGTGAAAAACTACGACATGTGCAAGGCATTGCCCTTGTTATTGTCTTGAAGCTGCTTTTTTTTAGTGGACATCGTCTGCCGACGCACTTTATTGATCCTACTGCTCGTTGCCGTTGTGCTGCAGGTAGTATTTGTAGAGTTCTTCCTGGCTGCGGAAGAGTTCGCCCTGTTGCAGTTGGTCGGTACCCTTTCCGTCGACGAGTCGTCCGTTGGTTGTGTCACGCAGTCCGTATTCCACCGTGCGTCGCAGATCTTCTTTTAGATCCTCGTCATAGACCGGTGTCATCACCTCGATGCGACTGAGTAGGTTGCGTGGCATCCAGTCGGCCGAGCCGAGGAAGTATTTGTTCTTTCCTCCATTGCAGAAGATGAGGATGCGGCTATGCTCAAGGTACCGGTCGATGATGCCTACGATATGGATATTGTCCGACACACCCGGTATGCCCGGCACGAGCGAGCAGTTGCCACGCAGCACAATGTCGACCTTCACACCGGCTTGCGAAGCCTGATAGATTTTTGCCACCACGTCGGGATCGGTGATATGGTTGATCTTGATTTTTGCCCAAGCCTCTTTGCCCTCTTTAGCGTTCTTGATCTCTGTGTCGAACATGTGTAGGATACGGTTCTTCATAGCGTTGGGTGAGACGAGCAGCTGACTAAAGCGTACCTGCTGGAACGGTCGGTCGATGAACTGGAAAACCTTTGCCACCTCTGAGACTATTGACGGCCGGGCCGTCATCATCAGATAGTCGGTATACACCTTGGCGTTGCCTTCATGGAAGTTGCCGGTTCCCACGCAGGCGATGTCGCCTTTCTTGCTGCTGATATAGAGGAGTTTGGAATGGATCTTCAGTCCCTCCACGCCGAAGATGACATTTACGCCTTCCTCTTGCATACGCTTGCTCCACTTGATGTTGCTCTCCTCGTCGAAGCGGGCGAGCAACTCCACCACGGCTGTCACCTTCTTGCCGTTGCGGGCTGCGCAGATGAGTGCCTTGACGACCTTGGAGTCCTTGGCCAACCGATAGAGCGTGGTCTTGATTTCTTTGACCTCTGGCTTCAGTGCCGCCTCACGCAGCACACGGATGTAAGCGTCGAAGCTGTGGTAGGGGACATGGATAAACCGGTCTTTCTCACGGATGAGATCCAAAATGCTTTGCTCAGAAAGAAACTCCGGTTTCATCAGATGCTTCCATTTAGGATATTTCAATTCGTCGTGTCCACAGTCGGGGAACTTCATCAGATCCTTATGGTTTTGATAGCGTCCGCTGGCCAGCGAGGTGTCGAGTTCGCGGATGTCGAGGCGCTCAAGAATCTTTTTCTGCATGCTCTGTGGCATGTCGCGGTCGTAGAGCACGCGGATAGGTTCACCGCGTTTGCGGCTGTCCACGCCGATAGCGATACGCTCCATAGTACCGTAGTCGGCATCGTTGTCTACCTCCATCTCGGCATCTTTGGTGAACTTAAAGCTGTAGGCGCGGAAGTAGCTCGGCCTGAGTCCGATGAAGATAAATGGCAGGCAGAATCGGATGACGTCGTCGAGATACATGATGTTGTCGTATCCGTCGGAAGCCGGTATCTTAATGAAGCGTCCAAATGTCTTGTCGGGCACCTTGATGATGGCATATTTCGAGTGTGTATCTTTGATGATGGTTTTCTCTACGATTAGATAGATGCGGTTGTCTTCCAAGGTGCTCAGATCCTTGATTTCGCTGAGCCAGATAGGGTTTGTCGAACCGTTGAGTTTGTCGTAGTAGAAATTCTCAAGCCATTTCTTCTGTTCGTCGTTGAGCTGCGTCTCGTTGACCATTCTAACCTTGTGGAGTTCCAGCTCGCGGAACACCTGTCGTGTGGCTTCGGTGTATTCCTTGCTGTAGCTTTCGTTGAGCAGGTTGATGGTCTTGATCGTGCGCTTCACATCCTGTTTGGTGTGCTTATCCACGTCGTCGCTGGCCAGGATGCGATTGAGTGAGGCCACACGCACACGGAAGAACTCGTCGAGGTTGTTGGAGTAAATGCCCAGGAATGAAAGCCGCTCCAGCAATGGCACGTATTCTTTCTTGGCTTCCTGCAGGATGCGGTGGTTGAAATACATCCAGCTCACGTCGCGTTTGACGTAGAGGTTCTTGAGTCTGTCTTCCTTTGTCATGGTGCTATGTTGTTTGATGCTTGTTGAGGCTGAGATAAGTTTATTTCATTCGGCCGGTTTGGTGTTGGAAGTAGAGGTCATTGGCTTGTCAGCCATTCCGCCTTCTTTTTTCTTTTTGTCTTTCTTTTCTGCTTTTTGGTCGCTTTTCTTATGATCTTTCTTATCGGCCTTATCGTTCTTCTTGGCAGTTTTTTCTTCTTTCTTGTCTTTCTTGTCTTTCTTTTTCTCCTCTTTTATCTTCTTGCCTTTGTCTTCATTGTGGCCTACAACCAAGTAGTTGATGTCGCCGTCGTTGAGGTGCAGAGCCTTTCGCAGAGCTTTGACTATATCGTCGGGAACAGAGATGTCGTGCAACTCATCGCAGGAGTCGAAAGCCTTGCGGCTAACCTTCTTAGGCGCACCCTCAAAGACCACGCGCTTGAGCCGGTCGCAATCACTGAAAGCATACGGTTCTACTGTTTCCACCGAAGCGGGGAGCACGATCTCTTCCAAAGCATCACAGTCGGCAAAGGCCTCGCGGGCGATGTCCTTCAGTCCCTTGGGGAGAGTCACTTTCTTCAGATGTTTCTTTCCTGCAAAGGCCATCTCGCCGATCGTCTGTATGGTGGCAGGAATGCTAACCTCTTCGCGGTCGCCCCGTGAATAGACCAGTTGGGTGCGGTCGGAGTTGTAGACACCCTCTTCGTCAATGGCAAAGTCCTCGCTGTCCAGTTTCTGCAATGCCAATGTCAGGACAGCAGTCTCAAGTTTGCCGCCTTTCTTTGACATCTTTGTAATTCTCTCCAGTAACTCTTTCTTATTTGCTTTCATATGATTGTAAGTTGATATGCTCGTTTCCTTTCTGCTTGCAAAATTACCAATTATCTCTAACACATATTGTTCATATCCGTTACAATGATATTACAAAGCTATTTCAATGGCTATTGTCATGTCTTTGTAACATCTGTGTCACCTTTTCTAAATATGGCAAAGCTAACTTTGCGGATGTAAACGCAAGAATGCAACATATATGAAAAAGATTCTGTCACTTGTGCTTTGCTTGCTGGCTGCTTGGTCGGCTCAGGCTCAAGATGTAGACACGCAGCCGCAGGTGCATGGCACGTTGCGCGGTAAGTATGAATATCAGACTTCGGAGGGCGAGGGCCGTTTCGAGGTGCGCACGGCACGTGTCAGTGTCAGCGGCAAGCTGATGCCCGAGGTGGAGTACAAGGCAGAGATCGACCTTTGCGATGAGGGCGTCATCAAGATGCTCGATGCCTACACGCGGCTGAAGCCTTGGCGCTACTTCCAGTTCACCATAGGACAGATGCGTGTGCCGTTTACCATCGATGCTCACCGCTCACCCGACCAGCAGTATTTTGCCAACCGCAGCTTCATCGCCAAGCAGGTGGGCAATGTGCGTGACGTGGGAGCCATGGCTGCCTACGACTTCCATGTGGGCTTCCCCATCCGTGTGCAGGCTGGACTCTTCAATGGTTCAGGTCTCACAGGACAGAAAGACTATTGGACCAAGGGAACGAACTTCTCCTCTAAGGTGCAGTTCTTCTTTCCCTTTCATACCGACCTGGAGCTCAGTGCGCAGAAGATCACCCCCAACCACAATACAATTATGATGTACGACGGTGGACTGACCTATCACCGTGGACCGTTTCTCGGTGAAGTGGAGTATTTATATAAGAGATATTCCCACCATCTATACAAAGATGTGCATGCCGTGGATGTCTTTGCCAATTACGACATTCCGGTTCGCGACAAGCGTTGCTTGATCAGAAAGGTGTCGCCGCTTATTCGTTACGATTTCATGACTGACCATAGTGATGGTACGAAATATGACGACAACGGCAACATGGTTACCACTGACTATCAGCGCAACCGTCTGACAGGAGGCGTGACGCTGAGTCTTGCCAAGCCTTTTATCTCCGATATCCGTATCAACTACGAGAAATATTTCTACCGCAAGGACGGTATTCCAAAAACATCAGAGAAGGACAAGATCGTTATCGAGTTTATGACTCATTTCTAATGTCGTGGAGGAAAATTTGCTTTAAAAGGCATGACTGGGATGTAAAACAGAAAAAATGATTATCTTTGCAATATAACATCAATAAGCAATGGAAGAAGAAAAGAAATACAAGATACTGGTCGTCGACGATGAGGACGACCTCTGCGAGATTCTCAAATTTAATCTTGAGACCGAAGGCTATCAGGTCACCACGGCCAATTCTGCCGAGGATGCACTGAAACTCGATATAGCTTCTTTTGATCTTTTGCTGCTCGACGTGATGATGGGTGGTATGTCGGGTTTCGCCATGGCCAAACAACTCAAGGCCAATCCCTCGACAGCCAGCGTGCCCATCATCTTTCTCACGGCGCGCGACACGGAAAACGATACGGTCACCGGCTTCAATCTTGGTGCCGATGACTATATCTCCAAGCCGTTCTCCTTGCGTGAGGTACTCGTGCGCGTGCGCGCCGTGCTGCGCCGTACCTCTGAGCACCAAGGCTCAGAACCTGCCGTGCTGCGTTATCAGGGATTGGAGATGAACCTTGACAAGAAGACGGTGAGCATCGACGGTGCGGACGTGCCCTTTACCAAGACCGAGTTTGAACTGCTCCATCTTCTGCTTGAGGAGAAAGGGCGTGTGTTCTCACGTCAGGAGCTCATCGACAAGGTATGGCCCAAGGACGTGCTCGTGCTCGACCGTACGGTCGATGTCAACATCACGCGTCTGCGCAAGAAGATCGGGCGTTTTGCCAAGTGCATCGTCACACGACTGGGCTTCGGCTATTATTTCGACGCTTAAAGGGTATGTGGCTTGGGACATAGCGTCCCATTATAATGGTTTGTGTTAATGGATAGATATTTTGGTAAGGTGAAAACAATCTCTGTCGGCAATAAGCTCTATCTGACGGTTCTTTCTCTCTTCTTGGCTTTTGCGGTGGCGTTCATCGTCTTTCAGCAGGCCAGGGAGAAACAATACAAGATAGGGCTGCTGGAAGCCCGGCTCGAGAGCTTCAATGCACAGATATATGAGGAGGTACAAGGTAAGCGGCAGCCGGTTGACAATACACTGACGGCTCTCGTGAAAAGTTTCAACAACAAGGAGTTGCGTGTCACCCTCGTGCGCAAGGACGGACGTGTGCTCTACGACAATTTCCGTCGCGACTATGCCCAAATGCCCAACCATGCCTCGCGCCCGGAGATCAAGGAGGCTCTGCGACAAGGACACGGCACGTCGCTCGCGCGACATAGCAGTACCCTCGACCGCGAGTATTTCTACTCTGCTACTTATTTCAAGGGCGACGGTATCGTGGTGCGCACGGCTCTGCCTTACGACAACAATCTGGCGAAGACTTTGCAGGCCGATCAGCACTTCATCTGGTTTGCCCTGGTGATCATTGTGTTGCTCACCCTCGTGCTCTACCGCTTTGTCAACCGCTTGGGTACAAACATCACCAAGCTCCGCATCTTCGCTTCGCGTGCTGACCACAACGAGAGTTTGGAGACTGAGGACCTCGCGGCATTCCCCGACGATGAGTTGGGCGAGATCGCCGAGCGTATCATCAAGATATATAAGCGTCTGCAGACCACACGGCGCGAGCAGGATATCCTCAAGCGACAGCTCACGCAAAACGTGGCGCATGAGCTCAAGACGCCCGTGGCCAGCATTCAGGGCTATCTCGAAACAATCCTTGAGAACCCACATATCGATGCTCCTACCAAGGAGATGTTTCTCCAGCGCTGTTATGCCCAAAGCGAACGGCTCACCTCATTGCTCCGCGACATCTCCACGCTCAACCGGCTCGACGATGCACCTAACATGCAGAACTTCGAAGACGTGAACATCTCCGAGATGGTGCAGAACATCCAGAAGGAGACAGCCTTGCAGTTGGAGCAACGCCATATGACATTCCATAACTATCTGCCTGGCGAACTTATCGTCAAAGGCAGCCAGTCACTGTTATACAGTGTCTTTCGCAATCTCACTGACAACGCCATCGCCTATGCCGGCGAGGGTACGTCGATCACGATCACCGCCGAGCGCCATACCGATTACTGGACGTTTGTCTTCAGCGACAATGGAGTCGGGGTGCCGCCCGAGCATCTCTCGCGGCTCTTCGAGCGCTTCTATCGTGTTGATAAGGGACGCAGCCGCAAAATGGGCGGTACGGGCTTGGGACTGGCCATCGTCAAGAATGCTATTCTATTGCATAAAGGTACCGTCAACGTGCGCAACAACCCTGATGGTGGTCTTCGCTTCACGTTCACTATAGCGATATAAATATGAGGCTGGGTCTTTCCTTTTGTCAAAGGCTCAGCCTTACTTTATCTTGTGAAGGGTACTTGCTTATCTTGTGAAAGACACCTGTCTTTCCATTCCGTTCATTCCTCTTACCGTCAGCCTATATATCTGCTCCTTTACGAAGGGGTAACGCCGGAAGTCGGCGAACGTGGCGATGGCCTTGCCGTCAATGGCCACGATGGTGTCGCCCTGGCGTAGGCCTGCCCGGTATTCAGGGCTGTCCTTCATCAGCAGGCCGACCATGGCACGCCCGTCTTTGCCTGGCACATAGGCAACAGTATAGGTTTTGTTGTTCACCTCCACGCTGTCGCCGCCCTCGTAAGGCTGAAAGAAGATCTTGCGGCGGAAACCGTTGATGGTCACCGCGCCATAGCGCAGGATGCTCGCCCCGATGCGGCTGGCACCCTGTGTGGTCATTGCTCTTACATCTTTGAACGAGAACGTATCCCATTTCAGTCGGTCGAGTTTCATAAACACCACCTCCGACGAACGCTCAGCGCCTAACTGTCCGATGGTGAACGAGCCGTTGACGCGTTCCTCCACCTGGCTCTCCACATTCTTGCTCTTATAGGCGTGCACGTCGAAGCTCTCCTTGTTCATCGTGAAAAGCTGGCGGGAGCCCGTATCGAAAAGGACCTCGTCGGTATGGCGCTTAAACGGACTAACAAGCACATAGGGCACGAACCATTTCAGCCGATAATGCAGCCCCACGCCGGGCTCACGGTCGAAATAGTCGCGACGGTCGGTAAGGATCATCCAGCCATGGCGCGCATCGATCTTGCAGCATAGTCCCTTGTTGAGCAGGTCGAAGCCGAGGATAGTGTCGTAGGTGTGCCGTGTGGTCTGTGGGCGGAACACCGAGGCCACATAGTGCTGGAGAGTCAGCCTGCCGATGGTCAGCGGCGGCAACTCCACCACAGCCACCGTGTCGAGATTGCCGGCGGCGTCGCGACTGACGACATTGCCCAACGGGCGCAACCCTTGTATGCCACTGCCCATGTAGATTGAGCCCTGGCTCGATCCTGTATCGAGGTTGAAGCGACAGGGACGCCCGTCTGCTGTGCCCATGATGTATATCTGGTCGTCAACAACCTCTATGGGGATCGTGTCGACAAAATTCGTTTGGGAAAAGGTGAAGCTGGTGTCGTAGCTGTGCATCTGTGCCTGCGTGTTCAGACAGAGCAGTAGGCCGACCAGCAGGATGATGGTTCTTTTCATGTTTGTATCATGTTTACTATGTGGCAAAGTTACAAAATATGTGCTATTGGTGCTTGTCCTTTTGATGTTTTTTCTTAATTTTGTTACCAAAACACGATGACTATGAAAACAGAATTTGAAAAGATGCGCTCGCAAGAACTCTATCATATCGATGATCCTGAGATACAACAGAGTTGCAACGAAACTAAGGAGTTGCTCTTGGCGTTCAATCAGACCACGCTGACATCACCCAATTTTCGGTCGTTGCTTCAGCGTGTGGCACCGGGCATACCCGACTCGTCGGTGATCTGTCCGCCGTTTTATTGTGACCATGCCAGTAGTAACCACATCGGTGAGCACGTGTTCATTAATTACAATTGTACGTTTCTCGGTGGAGCCATCATCACCATCGGCAACCATGTGCTCATTGGTCCTAACTGTCAGTTGCTTACGCCCCAGCATCCCATGAACTATCTCGATCGGCGCAAGCCCATGGAGACGTCTTACCCGATCACCATTGGCGACGACACTTGGCTGGGCGGCGGTGTCACCGTCTTGCCCGGCGTGACCATCGGCAAGCGTTGCATTATTGGCGCCGGCGCCGTCGTCGTGCATGATATTCCCAACGACAGCCTTGCCGTGGGTAATCCTGCTGTGGTGAAGCGTCGCCTCATTCATGAGAAAACAAAACCCGAATGACCTTTTAGACATAAGCACATGCTTTCTTGATCCTTTTCGCTTGGGTCTGTAGGTTGCTTCTTTGCAGCGGCACAGGGCCTTCGCTTTTCATAAATATGTTCTTTCTGTCCAAAAGAAAAATATGTTCTTTCTGTCTTTCTGTCCAAAAAAGAGAAATATGTCCTTTCTGTCTCAAAAGACAAAGAGCGTATCTTTCTCTGTCTATATATATAATTATGTGTCATCCGCTCTTTTTGTCCTGAAAACGGAAAACTTGCGTATTTCCTTCAAAAAAACATGGTAAAAGTTTGGAGGGTATTGGTAAAAGCTGTACCTTTGC
>UMGV01079314.1_pt1 | contig 42405 bp, 28 predicted proteins | sample 1965361 | NCBI WGS metagenome assembly UMGV01 (sample SAMEA4836081, study PRJEB28245) | human gut metagenome | biome: gut microbiome; material: fecal sample | place: Denmark | collected 2008
CGAAAGCCAGTAAAATGGCAAGTGGGAAACTTTAGTTAAGTTACATCTATCGCAACAAGCTCATGCGTGCCGTGCTTGCTTTGTTTGTCATTATCATCTGCTATTCACGTATCTATCTCGGCGTGCATTACCTGGGTGATATCCTTTGTGGTGCGGCTATTGGCATTTTGGTGGCTCGCATCGTCATCACTTCCTGTCCGTCACGTTTGCTGCAACGCTACGACCGTATGCCGTGGGGCGTTGCCGCGGTGTGGTTCATCACTACACTTCTCTTACTCGTGGTTCCCTTAAGTTAGGCGATTGTTTTCAGAAGTGAAATATCAGCAACACCAATGGCGTATAAGATAATATAAAAAAATCCGACCCCGTCAAATGACAAGAACCGGATTGAATGAAAGGAGGAAGTGGTGCCTCTTGGAGTTGAACCAAGGACACATGGATTTTCAGTCCATTGCTCTACCACCTGAGCTAAGGCACCCTCTACTTACGCATTTCCTTGTTATGGAGTGATATTTCTGAAATGCGAGTGCAAAGGTAGCACTTTTTTAGCAACCTCGCAAATTTTTCTTCATAAAATTATCTCTAATTCAAAAAAAAGTGCTACCTTTGCAACCGCAAAACAGAAAGAGGTGCTTCGTTGCTTCTGTATGTGACTGCATCGGGATGTAGCGCAGTTGGTAGCGCACTACGTTCGGGACGTAGGGGTCGCCAGTTCGAGTCCGGTCATCCCGACCAACAAAAAGAGGAATGCTTTACGGAGCATTCCTCTTTTTTGGTTGGTACTGCTTTGCTTGTGAAATGGGCGGTCGTATTGCTTTGAGATAGACACACGCACCTTATATATATGTTATGCGTGTCTTGCACATTATATATATAAGGTGTATGTAGCCTTACTGTTTAGAACTGATTTTCGATAATGTCTGTGAGTACATCCTTCATGCTCAGTCCTGCGGCTTTCACTTGCTGTGGTATGAAACTTGTCGGTGTCATGCCCGGCGTGGTGTTGATCTCCAGCATATTGACTTTGTCATTGCCTTGGGCATCTTTGCTGATGATATAGTCGATGCGGATGATGCCGTTGCAATGAAGGATGTCGTAGATATGGCTGGTCTCTTCTGCTACTTTCTTTGCTGTCTCTGGACTGAGGCGGGCAGGCGTGATCTCCTGAACCTGACCATTGTATTTAGCGTCATAGTCAAAGAACTCGTTTTTCGTCACCACCTCTGTAGCCGGGAAGACGACGGCCTTGTCTTTGGTTTTATAGCAGCCGATGGAGATCTCTGTGCCCTTCATGAAGCCTTCGATCATCACTTCGTTGCTCTCCATGAAGGCAACGCGCAGGGCGGGAGCCAGCTGGTCGGCATTCTTCACCTTCGAGACACCGAAGCTCGAACCGTCGGCAGCAGGCTTGACAAATACCGGCATGCCCAGACGCTTCTCAATGGCGGCAGCGTCATAGCTCTCGCCAAGGCGAAGCAGAATACTGTCGGCAACGTTGACACCAAAGCCGCGGAGGTAGTTGTTAAGCACATATTTGTTGAATGTCATTGCCTCTACGAGCACACCGCTGGTAGAGTAGGGCAGGTGGATCAGATCGAAGTAGCCCTGCATGATGCCGTTCTCGCCCGGAGTGCCGTGGATGGTGATGTAGGCATAGTCGAAGACGACGGCTTTGCCTTCCTTGTTGATGAAGGAAAAGTCGTTGCGGTCGATCTTGGCGATGTCACCGTCTTCGTAGTTGACATGCCAGTCCTGTCCTTTCACGTCAACGATATAGACATTATAACGTTCCTTGTCAAAGAAGGAATAAAGACCTTGTGCTGAGCGCAATGATACGTCGTGCTCGGATGAATCGCCACCGCAGACGATGGCAATGTTTCTCTTTAAATCTTTCATATCATTTGTTTTTCGTTAATTCCTTATTTTGTCCTGTTATTATGTACTGAGCAATTCATCATCCAACACTGAGCAATTCATCATTCAGTACTGACCTGTTCTACATTGCTCTGTTCATCTTTCTTATTGATCATTCAGCGTTCTGTTCGTTCCTTTGATGAAGGTACGCCACTTGTCGATCAGTGCAGCGAAGTCTTCGGGCCATGGCGAGTCGAAGTCCATTTGCTGATGAGTGCGGGGATGTACGAAGCCGAGCGTCTTGGCATGCAGTGCCTGACGGGGACAGATCTTGAAGCAGTTGTTGATGAAAGCCTTGTAGGAAGCACTGCGCTGTCCGCGCAGTATCTCTGTTCCGCCGTATCTCTCGTCGCCAAAGAGCGGGTGCCCGATGTGTTTCATGTGGGCGCGGATCTGATGTGTGCGTCCCGTCTCGAGAATACATTCCACAAGGGTGGTATAGCCAAAACGCTCCAATACTTTGTAATGAGTAACGGCAGGCTTGCCAATGCCCGATTCCGGGTCGAAGACCTTCATGCGCAGTCGGTCTTTAGGGTCGCGTCCGATGTTGCCTTCTATGCGTCCCTCGTCTTCCACGATGTGTCCCCAGACGAGAGCATTATAGGAGCGGTGAGTCGTCTTATGGAAGAATTGTTTGCCCAAAACCGTTTTAGCTTCCGGCGTCTTCGCCACGACGAGCAGGCCGCTTGTGTCCTTGTCGATGCGGTGCACCAGTCCTACTTCCGGGTTATTGGCATCGAATGAGGGGACATTGCGCATGTGCCATGCCACAGCATTGATCAGCGTACCAGTGAAGTTTCCGGCTCCTGGGTGCACCACCATGCCGGCCGGCTTGTTGACCACCATCAAGTCGTCATCTTCATAGACGATGTCGAGTGGAATGTTCTCCGCCACGATGCTTGTGTCGTGTTTGGGATAGTCGAGCATGAGCGTGACGACATCTCCCGGGCGTACTTTGTAGTTGCTCTTGACAGCCTTGCCTGCTACGCAGATGCATCCGGCGTCGGCAGCAGTCTGAATACGGTTGCGGCTGGAGTGCTGCATGTGCTCGGCAAGGAACTTGTCGATGCGTACGGGTGCTTGTCCGGCGTCGACGACGATGCGCCAATGCTCATAGCGGTTGCCGTCGGAAGGATTCTGGTTGCCGCGACCGTTGTCTTCGCTCTGATCCAGCTCGTCGTCCAGCAAGTCTGAGAAAATGTTTTCTTCTGCCATGTCTGTTTTTCTTTGTTGAGGAGAACGCAGTCTTCGTGGAACTATTCGCCTGTGTTGGTGTTCTCTTCCGTGTTGTTGTTTTCGGGCTGGTCGGGCGGTGTAGGGATCTCTTGGAAGTTGTCTACGTCACCGCTCTCGTCGTCGGTATTGTCGTTCTCTATGTCTGGATCGATATAGTTGATGTCGTCGCTTTGGTCGAGCTGTCCGTCACCGACCTGAATGATCAGTGTGGCATCGATCGGAATCTTATCTCCGGCAACCACATGACGTCCGTTGACGGTGATGCCATAGACCCAGTCCTTCTCTCCTGGTACCGATTGCGGCTTGCCCAGTTTGAATCCCATGGCTGTGAGTTTTGCCATAGCCTCTCTCAGCGAGCTGTTGTCGATGACATCGGGCAGGGTGATTGTAGGAGAGTGTGTGGCATTGATGGTGACATAGATAATATGTCCCGACTTGACGCGCTCACCAGGTCCCGGTGTCTGCTCCAAGATAGCTCCTGGTGGCAGAGAGCGTACATAACCCGTATCGCTTACCTCTATCTCCAGCCCGAGACTGTTGACGATCTGCTCAGCATCGGCGTATCGCTTGTGCAGAATATTGGGGATGGGAATCGACTCGCCGTGGTGGGTGTACAGGTCGATGCCAAAGCGGAAGCCCAAAGCCAGCGCAACGACTACGAGAGCCATTGCCGCGAGGTTTCCCCAGAGATAGGTACTTTTGAACTTGCCTAAGAATTCAGATATTGTCATCGGTACTTTATTTAATACAAAGGTAATGCAAACCGCTCGAAATACAAAATAAAACCCGTGAATATTTTCTTTTTCGTTGTGTCAACGGTGGCTCTTTTGTTATTAGCCACCGTTTATCAGCAACTGTCTCAGTAATGTTTGGTGGCCGCATCCTTTACGTTGTGATAGCCACCTTAGATACGGCAAAAGCAGCAAGGAAGAGTTATTCTTGCTGCTTTTTGCTGCCTTGCGCATAGACGCTAAGGAGTTACTTGCCGTGGTTCTCGTCAGAGACGGTCAGTTTCTTGCGGCCATGAGCACGACGGGAAGCCAGCACGCGACGGCCATTCTTTGTGGCCATTCTCTCGCGGAAGCCGTGCTTGTTGACGCGACGGCGGTTGTGAGGCTGAAATGTTCTTTTCATCTTTCTTTATTGTTAATTTATTATTTGTTCCTTCTCTTTTTGAGCCTTTGCCCTTCTTATGGCTTGCAAAATTACGCATAATTTTCGAGATGACAAAGAATTAAGTGATTTTTCAGTGCTAAAAAGATGTTTTTATCTAAAATTATAGTAACTTTGCACCTGCAAAAGCATGATAATATACTTATAATATACACACAATGATTAATTCACAGGAAATTAAGATCGGAACATGCATCCGCATGGACGGCGGTATTTGGAAGTGCGTTGACTTCCAGCATCGTAAGCCAGGAAAAGGTAACACTGTCATGAACACCAAGCTGAAGAACGTGGCTGACGGCCGCGTGCTGGAGCGTACTTTCCAGATTGGCTTCAAACTCGATGATGTGCGCGTAGAGCATCGTCCTTACCAGTATCTCTATGAGGATCCTACTGGCTACATCTTCATGAATCAGGAGACTTTCGAGCAGATTCCTATCTCCAAGGACATGATCACGGGTTGGGAGTATATGAAGGAAGGCGACGTCGTTGACGTCCAGACCGACACTTCCGACGGTACCATTCTCTCTGCTGAGATGCCCGTGAAGACCAACCTGAAGATCACTCACAGCGAGCCGGGTGTGAAAGGAAACACTGCTACCAACGCTACCAAGCCTGCCACGCTGGAGACCGGTGCTGAGATCCGTGTGCCCTTGTTCATCAATGAGGGCGAGACCATCACGGTCGACACACGCGACGGCAGCTATGTGGGCCGCGTGAGCGAGAAATAATTGGGCACTAAGCCTTACGCCATCCTTCCTTTTGCGAAGGGTGGCTTTTTTTTGTTAACGACCGCTCGCTACTGAGTCCGGTCAGCGTCTTGGAGAATTCTATTACTATGGAGAAACCTTTGAAATATTCTTTTGTCATTCCTGTCTTCAACCGTCCCGATGAGGTCGACGAGCTGTTGGACAGCTTGACACGCCAGTCGTTAAGCACTTTTGAAGTTGTCGTTGTTGAGGACGGCTCGCAAGTGCCTTGCCATGATGTCTGTGCACGCTATGTGGGAAAACTCGATCTTCACTATTTCAGCAAGCCTAACAGCGGACCCGGACAGAGCCGCAACTATGGCGTAGAGCGTGCGCGTGGCGAGTATGTCATCATTCTCGATTCCGACGTAGTGGTTCCTCCCGGCTATCTTCAAGCCGTTGACGATGAGTTGCAGCGAGAGTCCTGCGAGGCTTTCGGCGGTCCCGACCGTGCTGCCGACTCGTTCACTCCTACTCAAAAGGCCATCTCTTATTCCATGACGAGCTTCTTCACCACTGGTGGCATTCGTGGCGGAAAGAAGAAACTCGACAAGTTCTATCCCCGTTCCTTTAATATGGGCATCCGTCGCGACGTCTACCAGCAACTTGGCGGCTTCTCCAAGATGCGCTTCGGCGAGGACATCGACTTCTCCATTCGCATCTTCAAAGCTGGTCTTCACTGCCGTCTCTTCCCAGGCGCGTGGGTTTATCACAAGCGGAGGACCGACTTCCGCAAGTTCTGGCGGCAAGTGTTCAACAGTGGCATCGCCCGCATCAACCTCTACAAAAAATACCCTGACAGTCTTAAACTCGTACATCTCCTGCCGATGGTCTTCACGCTTGGCGTTGTGTTTTTGGCACTGTTGTTTTTGGCCGGTCTTTTGTCAGTCCTCTTCTCTTTAGCGCGGAGTGAAAGAGACATGGGACTCTATATGATGACATTCGCGTTGCTACCCTTGATTCTCTACAGCTTGCTGATCCTTGCCGACTCAGCCCGCCAGAGCCATAGTTTGAAGATCGGAATGTTGAGTGTACGGGCTGCCTTCACCCAACTCATGGGTTACGGCTGTGGTTTTCTTCAGGCATGGTGGCGGCGTTGCGTGCGTGGTCAAGACGAGTTTGCTGCTTATGAGAAGAATTTCTACAAGTAGACATTTTGTTTTTATCTGTTTTCAATATTTAAAAGACTGCCTATGAACCGAAATCTCTTTCGTATGGCAAAGGCCGTTGTGCTCCTTGCCGTCTTATGGATGTCCGGCATGATGAGTGCATTGGCCAAGAAGACCACAGTGGTAATCTCCTGCGACGGCTTCCGCTGGGACTATACCGAGATGTACGATACGCCTTTTCTCGACCTGATGTCCCGTCAGGGCGTCAAGGGCGAGCTTGTTCCCTCTTTCCCATCGAAGACATTTCCCAACCACTATACCCTTGCCACCGGACTGCGTCCCGAGCATCACGGTATCATCGCCAACTCGTTTCTCGACCGTGCCACCGGAGAGCGCTTCTCGTTGTCCAATCCCAAGACCAAGTGCGACGCCCGTTTCTACCATGGCGAGCCGCTTTGGCTCACAGCCCAGCGTCAGGGGTTGCATACGGCTGTCTTTTATTGGCCGGGGTCAGATGTGGCTGTTGCCGGTCATTATCCCGACCTTTGGCACAGCTACGACGAAAAGCCACATCTTACATTCAGCCAGCGTGTCGACGGCATCATGCAGCAACTCACGGCAAAGAATTGTCCCGACCTCATCATGGCCTATTTTGAAGAACCTGATGCCAGCGGACATAACTATGGCCCACAAGCCAAGCAGACACGATTGGCCGTGGAGCGCATAGACTCGCTGTTGGGCAGTTTGTGGACACGCATCGGCAAGGCGGGGCTCCAAAACAGCGTCAATCTTGTCATTGTCTCCGACCATGGCATGACGTGGTTCACACCTTCACGCCAGATAACAGTCAGTAGTTATCTTCATAAAGAATGGTATCAGAGCATTGAAGGCAATCTCCCTGCCAACATTTATGCACCGGCGCGTTGGCAGCAAGACAGCATTGTCGCAGCACTGAGTCATGTGGCTCACTTGCGTGTGTGGCGCAAAGACGACATTCCCCAGTGGCTTCATTACCAGTCCGACCCGAATATTGGCGACGTTCTGGTGCTGCCCGATGAGGGCTTTCTCTTCACCGACGAGACATGCCACGATGGGGGCGTGCATGGCTTCGACCCGGCTTACAGCGACATGCACGCCCTTTTCCGCGCCATGGGCCCCGATATTCGTAATGGCGGTGACGTGGGAGTGTTCTCCAACACCGCCGTCTATGCTTTAGTCTGTCACCTGCTTGGCGTCAGCCTGGCACCCAATGACGGCATGGAGGATTACCAGCGGATAGCCATCAAGATGTTCAAGGATGGAAAAGCTCAGCATTAGTCATTGGGACGAACAAGACCGGCCGCGCGAGAAAATGATGCGGCTCGGAGCGGCAGCACTCAGCGATGCCGAGTTGCTTGCCATCCTCATTGGGTCTGGGTCTGACCGGCAGAGTGCTGTGGACTTGATGCGCACGGTGCTCAGCGACTGTAACTATAATCTCAACACGTTAGGCAAGAAGACCGTCAACGACCTGTGCCGTTACCACGGTATGGGGCCGGCTAAGGCCATCACCATTCTTGCCGCCTGCGAACTTGGCAAGCGACGCAAAGACACCGTCGCTGAGGAGCGACCCGATCTCGGTTCTGCCACAGCCATCTACAACATGATGCATCCCAAGTTGCAGGATCTCGACGTAGAGGAATTCCACATTCTGATGCTCAACCAGTCGTTTAAACTCATCAAGGAAGAGTGCGTCAGTCACGGCGGACTCACAGAGACAGCCGTCGACATTCGCATCATCATCAAGGACGCCCTGCTCTGCAACACCACGGTACTTGCCGTCTGTCACAACCATCCCAGTGGCAACAAACGGCCCAGTCGCTTGGACGATCAGCTCACCGACCGTATTCGCAAGGCGTGCGAGCTGATGCGTATCTATTTCCTTGACCATGTCATCATCACCGACGGCAGCTATTACAGCTATCGTGAAGAAGGGCGGCTGTAGGCTTCCCGCATCAGCAAAGCAGCCAAAACAGGAGACTGTGTATAAAAAAAAACGACTAATTTTTGTTAGTTTGCTTTTTTTTACTTATATTTGCGTCATCATTACATAACTACAACACATCATACCTTTGACCAGACATCAATGAGAAAACTGATATTACTGCTTATTGACATTCTTATTTTGGTGCCATTATGGGCTCAAACCACCTATCGCGTCACGGATTACGGGGCAAAAGGCGACGGAACAACCGATGATGCACCGGTTCTCCAACGTGCTATTGATGCATGCAGCGCCGACGGTGGCGGGCGTGTACTCCTGTCGCGTGGCAAGATTTTTCTTTCCGGTCCTTTACAGTTGAAGTCCGGTGTGGAGCTGTATCTCGATGCCGGAGCCACCTTATTGGCCAATCCTGATGAGAAAGTCTATCGCCACAGTGCCTTTGGCAGCAATCAGGGCGAGGGTATGCTATGGCTTTGGGCCAAGGATGCCCATGATGTCCGCGTATGTGGGCGTGGCACCATCGACGGCAACGGCGTGCGCTTCATGGGTCGCGAGCTGTCCGACTCTTATGAGCTCAAGCCCGTGACCACCTTTGATCCCCGGCCGCATGTCCTCACGCTCATTGGCGTGAAGAACGTACAAGTGCGCGACGTCACGATCCGCGAAGGTGCTTACTGGACACTCCACCTCGTCGGTTGCGACGACGCAGTGGTCGACGGCATCAATCTCCTCAATAACTTGAAGATACGCAACGGCGACGGCATCGACATCGACCATAGCCGGCATGTGCGCGTCAGCAACTGTCATATCACCTCCGGCGACGACTGCATCTGTCTGAAAAACCGCCGCGAGTTTGCCGAATATGGTTCGTGTCACGATATTGTAGTGACCAACTGCACGATGAGTTCGCGATCCTGTGCCATCAAGATCGGGTCGGAGAACATGGATTCCATCTACAATGTCAGCATCGACAACTGCGTCATCACCCGTTCCAACCGTGGACTGGGCATACAAAACCGCGACGAGGGCACGGTGACCGACGTGGTTTTCTCCAATATCATCATGGACCTGCACCTATGGAGTGACGTGTGGTGGGGGAAGGCCGAGCCCATTTACGTCACCAGCTATCCTCGTGCCGACGGCAACAACAAGGATGCCAACTGGCGTTTCCCCAAAGGCGAGACCCACGGACGCTGTGGAGAGGTAAGTCGCATCTACTTCCGTGGTATCGTCGCCACGTCGGAGAACGGCTGTTTCATCGGTGGAGAAGCGGGTAAAGTCAAGGACATTCATCTTGACAATGTCAGTCTGCGCCTTTGCCACATGACGGATTATAAAGGCGGCATCTACGACAAGCGTCCATGCCGTGGCGAAGGCTATATATATAATAAGGTGTATGGCGTCTATGTCGACCAGGCTCAGGACGTCCATACTACCGGACTCTCTGTCACAGCCCATGGCGTGGACTACGGTGGCCCAGCCTTTGGACTTTAACCAATTGTCAACCCCTTGTAATGTACTTGACACATATTCGTGTTAACTTTGCACTTATATTATAAAACTATATCTATTATGCGAAAAAGACAAACCCATTTAAAGAAGGGCATGCAGAAAGCCGTGCTTTCCGCCTCTCTTCTGCTTTGTGGCACTGTGGCCATGGCCCAGAGCCAGAAGTCTGGTGTCATCACCGACAGCAATGGTGAGCCTCTCGTCGGCGTGACCGTCATGGAGCAAGGTACCACCAATGGCACGGTGACCGACATCAACGGCCGCTACACCATCACCACTACGAAGCCGGGCACCAAGCTGAAGGTTTCCTACGTAGGCTATGAGGACCGCGTGATTGCGCCGGGGCAGAGCGTGAGGCTCAAGGCCGACGACAAGACCCTTAACGAAGTGGTCGTAGTGGGCTACGGCACCATGCGCCGCAAGGATGTTACCTCCTCGATTACCACCGTGGACGCTAAAGACCTGAACACGGGCGTGTATACCGACCCCGCACAGCTGTTGCAGGGCAAGGTGTCGGGGCTGGTCGTTTCGAACACCGCCGACCCCAGCGGCACGCCCTCCATCACCCTGCGCGGGGCCTCCACCCTGCGCACCGGTGAGGCGCAGGAGCCTTACTATGTCATCGACGGCGTGCCGGGAGTTGACCTGTCTTTGGTGTCGCCCGACGACATTGAGAGCATCGACGTGCTGCGCGACGCTACCGCCACAGCCATCTATGGATCCAAGGCTGCCAACGGCGTGATCATCATCACCACCAAGAAAGGCAAGAAGGGGCGCACCAATGTGACCTATTCTACCTATATGGCCTTTGACCGGGTGAGCAAGAAACTCGACGTGATGACCGCCGACGAGCTCAGGGCTTATGCCAAGGCCAATAACTTTGAGCTGACCAACGACGAGGGAGCCAGCACCGACTGGCAAAAGGAGGTGGAGCAAACGGGATTTGCACACAACCACAACGTGAGCATCAATGGCGGCAACGACAAGACCAGCTACAATGCCAGCATTAACTACATGAACCGTGAGGGCGTGGTGAGAGGCACACGCATGAACCGTGTCAACGGGCGCGCGCTGGTGAGCAGCAACGTGCTCAACGACCACTTGAAACTGTCACTCGGTCTCAATGCCAGCGAGGGGCACTTCCGCAGCGTGCAGATGGGCAACGAGGGAGCCAGCGTGCTCGACGGCATGTACTACTATTCACCTTGTGACCCGGTATACAATGCCGACGGAACCTTCTACGAGGCCAACGGCATATCGCAATACTACAACCCTATGGCCATGATCAGCCAGGACAGGTTCCAGCACATTCGCCGGCGCTACCAGATCACGGCCAACGCCGTGGCCACCATTATGCCCGGGCTCACCTGGACGGTAAACTACTCTTACATGAACCATCAGAACATGTTCAGTGGTTACAACAGCGTTTACTCACAACTGGTAAAGACCAACGGCCAGGCCTCGCGCAACACTTATCAGGGACACAAGCAGGTGTTTGAGACCTTTGGCAACTGGACGAAAACCTTCAACAAAAAGCACACGGTGGGACTGATGGCCGGTTACTCGTGGGAAGAGAAGACCGACAACGACGGCTTCGGCGTGACGGTATACAACTTCTACAACGATGACGTGAGCTGGTACAACCTTTCTTACGCCAACGAAATCAACGGCATCGACGGTGTGACAAGCGGTGCCGAGTACACCTTGCGCATGATCTCGTTCTACGGACGTGTGAACTATTCATACAACAGCAAGTACAACTTCCAAGCCACGCTCCGGCGCGACGGCAGCTCGGCCTTTGGACGGAACAACCGCTGGGCCACCTTCCCCTCTGTGTCGGCCGCCTGGCGCCTGTCGGAGGAAGACTTCATCAGGAACCTCCATGTCTTCGACGACCTGAAGTTGCGCGTGGGTTACGGTGTGAGCGGCAACTCCTTGGGCTTCGATGCTTATTCTGCCCTGCGCACCTACGGGGCCAGCGGATGGTTTACCTATATCGACGCCAACGGAAACGCCGCGCTGCGACGTACGCTGGCAGCTACCAGCAATGCCAACCCTGACCTGAAATGGGAGAAAACGGGCATGTTCAACATCGGACTCGACTTCTCTTTCTTCAACTCACGCTTAAGCGGTACCATTGAATACTACGACAAGCGCACCAGCGACCTTATCTACGACTATCCCGTCTCTACCAACCGGTATCCCTATGGAACCATGACGGCCAATGTGGGAAAGATAAGCAACAAGGGTGTTGAGCTTACCATTAACGCCGTGCCGGTAAAGACCAACGACTTCCAATGGCAGACCATGATCAACCTCTCGCACAATAAGAACAATGTGGAGAAGCTGTCCAATTCTCAGTTCTCGGTAAAATATATCGACGAGGCCAATCCACGTATCGCCGGATTCTCTTCTACCAACAGCATACAGCGCATCATGGAAGGCCAGCCTCTCGGTACGTTCTATACCTGGGAGTTTGCCGGCTTCGACGAGAACGGCAAGTCGCTCTTCTATGAGCACGACGAGAAGACGGGCGAGCGCACGGGAAAGACCACCAACGCGCCACAGGAGAAGGACCGTGCCATTGTGGGATGCGCCCAACCTGATCTGACTCTGGGATGGAACAACACGCTCACCTATAAGAAATGGTCGCTCAACATGTTCTTTACTGGTGTGTTTGGCAACGACGTGTATGACTGCACGCGCGCCCAATACAACACAGTGAGCAATGTGGCGGCCGGCAAGAACGTGCTCAAGGAGGTGGCCTCCTCGCAGCACTTCGGCGACGGTTACGCACAGGCTCCCTCTGACCGTTATCTTGAGAACGGCAGCTATCTCAGACTGTCTACCCTCACGCTGGGCTATAACTTCGGCAAGATTGGCGACTGGCTGCAGGGTCTGTCTGTGTATGCCACGGCCAACAACCTCTTCACCATCACCAGCTACAAGGGCCTTGACCCGGAGGTGTCGTTGGGCGGCATAGATCCCGGTATGGACTATCGGTGGAGCTTCTATCCCCATACCCGCTCATACATGATAGGACTCAAGGTAAACTTCTAATTTTAAAGCAATGAAAACAAGACTATATTCTTATTTCACCGCCGGCCTGCTCGCCCTCACCATGGTAGGCTGTACGGATTTGGATGTTGACGTGAAATCCAAATATACAGAGTATCCTTCGTCAGAGGTGGCTCTTGAAGGCAAGATGGCCGATGTGTACTATGCTTTCCGTGGTGCCCTTGGACGCCGCTTCAACGAAGCACAGACTTTGACGACCGAAGAGGTGGGTGTGAGCTTTGACGGTGACTGGGTGGACAACCGTAACTACTCCCACATGAGTCTGCACGACTTCTCGGCCGACGACGCTTCCATTGGCTGGTACACCGATCTGGCCTCGGGTATTACCAAGTGCAACCAAATCATCGTGGACATGGGCGGAGACAATGCCGACCCCAAGATGATAGCGCCAGCAAGAGCCATGCGGGCCTACTACCACTTTATTCTGATGGACAACTATGGCGCCGTGCCTATACTCGACAAAATACCCGACGAGGATGCTGGCGTGGAAAGAAAGAGCCGCCCGGAGGTGGCCAAGTGGATAGAGAGTGAGCTGCTCGGCGTGATTCCTCTGCTGACAGACAAGAGCGATGCCAGCACTTACGGCAAGCCCAATAAGTGGATGGCCGAGGCTCTGTTGGTGAAACTTTATCTGAACTGGGCCGTCTACGCACAGAGCGACGTGACAAAGTATGAGCCCTCACAGGCCAACGAAAAGCTCAACGACTGCGTGAAATATTGCGATGACATTATCAAGAGCGGTCTCTTCTCGCTCGGTGGCGGCGTGAAGTCGTGGCGCGCAAAGTTCTATCCTGACAACGGCGCGCAGGTCAAGGACTTCATCTATGCCATGCCTTACGATGCCGTTTCGGCACAGGGCAACACCTACGGCCGCTTCCGCACATGGCGTAAGGCCGATGGTGGAACCAATCAGGCCGGCACGAAGATGAGTTACTACGGTGAGCCGAGTATCAAGTCGTTTGGCGGCAACTTTGCCATGTCGCCGGAGTTTGCCGAGCTGTTCTCGCTTCCGGGCGACAATCGTAATGATGCTGTCTTGGGCGGCGATGTCTACATCCTCAATCCCACTACACACGAGAAGACTTCAGAGAGGTGGCTCTATGCCGGCAAACCGGTGACCTTCACCAAGACCATCACCCTCAAGGCACAGGACGCCGACCTGAACGTGGGCAACGATGCCAACGGATGGAGCCAGGGATGGAAGAGCATTAAGTTCATTCCGGCCAATGCTGACTATGTGGCTTGCAACGGTCGTGACCAAAGCAACGACATTCCCATCTTCCGCTATGCCGATATCCTCCTGACCAAGGCGGAGTGCATCCTGCGTGGGGCCACGGCTACCAATGGTGACACGCCCGCTTCGCTGATGAACCAGATACGAGCTTATGCCGGTGCGCCCACCGTTACCTCGGTGACGCTTGACGAACTGCTCAAGGAGCGCGGACGCGAGTTCTTTGACGAGAACTGGACGCGAAACGACTGGATTCGCTTTGGCACATGGGAGAACGAGTTCGGCGTCCACCGCAAGAACTTCCCAACGGCCAACTTCGACAAGACACGCCGTATCTTCCCCATCCCGACAGAGGTGAGAAAGAAGAATACCAACTGGGAGCAAAATCCCGGCTATTAAAGCCTGACAGATATTGGGCGGACTACTCCTTCGCTGTGGGGGAGTGGCCCGCCTTGATTTTTTTAAGATGAACCCTTTATCATGTCGTATTGATGAAACGTATTAGCCTTATTCTCCTCTTACTGTGTTCTTTGTGTCGTGTCATGGCTCAGGACATCGTGGTGCATCGAGGCGCCAATGCGCTGGCACCCGAAAACACCATAGCCTCGGCCGACTCGGCGTTGGCCTATGGCGCAACATGGATTGAGGTAGATGTACGCCCCAGTAAAGACAGTGTGCTCTTTAATCTTCACGATGAGACGCTCGACCGGACCACCAACGGGCACGGGATGCTCGCGGATTGCACCGCGGACGAGACAAGAAAGCTCGATGCGGGGGCATGGTTCTCTTGTCGCTATGCCGGTACGCCCGTTCCTACTATAGCCGACATGCTCGACCATCTGCGGGGGCGTGCCGGTGTGTTCTTCGACGTGAAGCGTGGTACGCCCGTGGAGCAGCTCGTAAAACTTGTGCGGTCCAACGGGTTTGCCGACAAGAGTTTCTTTTGGTTCGGTGATGAGGCCATGCTGAAAGCGTTCGTCCGATTGGCTCCTGACATGAAAGTGAAGGTCAATGCTGCTGATATAGACAGACTGAAATACTGGCAAACTATCTGCCGTCCTGCTTATGTAGAGATTGCGCCACGGCAAATCACGCCCACGTTCATGCGCTATTGTCATGCGCATGGCATCAAGGTGATGGCCGCGTGTCAGGAAGACGATGTGTCGGATTTCCCATTGGTCATCAAGGAAAAGGCCGACTTGGTGAATCTTGATCGCCCTGAGTTGTTCCTTCCCTTAAAGCGGGGACGCCAGGTGATTCTGTCAACGGCTCAACTGGGCATACCCGCCGACGGAAAGACACTGTGTACCGAGCGCCTTCAGCAGGCCATCGACAGGTTGGGGCGTGAAGGCCGTGGTACGTTGGTGCTGAATCCCGGCACATATCTGACGGGACAGCTATGGCTCCGTAGTGGAGTGGAGCTGCATTTGCAGCAAGGTGCCCAGCTGTTGGGGGCGGCAGATCCTTACTTATATCATCAGGTGGGGGCTCTGACCGATGACGGACGACACGACAATGCCTGCATGGCGCTTATCGTGGCACAGAATGCACGCGAGATGCGTATCACCGGCCAAGGCACGATCGACGGTAACGGCACGGCCTTGGCTCTTGCTGCCGACAGTCTCTACCATTTGGGAAAGCTGTCCGACGCACATTACAATACCAGGAGGCTTCGACCTTCAGAGCTCGTCAGGCCCAAGCTTGTCTATTTCACTCATTGTGACGGCGTGACGTTTCTTGGCATACGCTGTAAGAACAGTGCCGGCTGGGGACTGTCTTTTCAGCATTGTTCCAACGTGATGTTGCAAGGAGTCAACATGGAGAACAGAGCGTACTGGAACAATGACGGCATTGACCTGATTGATTGTCGGCATGTGCTCGTGAGTGACTGCAAGGTCAACGCGGCCGATGATGGCATCTGCTTGAAGTCTTATGATGTCCATGGCGGCTGTGAGGACGTTACCATCCGCAATTGCGAGGTGCGTTCGTCGGCCAGTGCCGTAAAGTTTGGTACAGCCTCATGGGGATCGTTCCGGCGCATTCATGTCTCCCACCTTGCCGTGTTTGATACGTTCCGCTCTGCCATCGCCATCGAGAGTGTGGACGGAGCTATAGTGGACAGCGTGACCGTGGAGCATGTCCGGGCTTTCCATACGGGCAATCCTCTCTTCATCCGTTTGGGTCATCGCGCAGGGGCGCGGGTGGGTTCCGTCAGTCATATCACCATTCGAGACTTGGTTTGTGAGGTGCCCTTCGATCGCCCGGATCTCAACTATGACCTGCGCGGACCGGAGGTGGATTTCTTTCACAATCCTTTCCCAAGCAGCATTTGTGGCATTCCCGGACATCCTGTTCGTGACGTAATCATCGAAGACGCCACACTCGTCTACCCGGGGCGAGCCTCCAAGGCGATGGCCTACATGCCGCTTTGGCGTGCTCATGATGTACCGGAGAGCCCCGACAGCTACCCCGAGTTCAGCATGTTTGGCGAGCTTCCTGCTTGGGGCTTCTATCTCCGTCATGTCGACGGGCTTACGCTCCAAGGCGTCAAGCTGTCACTTCGTGAGGCTGATTACCGTCCGGCCTTTGTGCTGGAGGATGTCGCGGATGTGAAATGGAAAGGAGTGGAGGTGCCGGGGAATATGAAGAATCAAGTGTATATAGTGCATTAATATCTGTTTTCTCGTTTGGGTGTTATCCTTATATGAATCTTCCCATTAGAAACATTTTGCAGCGGGCTGCCCCTTATCGGTGTAGCCCGCTTTTGGTGAACGTCTATAGAGTGAGCCTCTCCGGAAACATAGCCTTCCCTTGCGTAAGTAGAACGATAGTGCTCTGATAATTATAAAACAACTTGACAAAACTACGTCTTTCTGTACTTCCATTTTAGAGAGTGCTTATGCGTCTGTAGCATCTTTTTTCGATGATTTCTTGGTCGTTCCATCGTTTTTCACTGCTGAAAGCGACTTGAAACGGAGCTTTTTGGCTTTTTACTTTTCCCAAAAGCCAGTTTTTCACGATCAAAACGGTGAGATGACCACATAAAAGTACCTTTTTCTCCGAAAATTCTCTAGAGAATTTTCGTAGAAAAAGGTACTTTGACAAGATCATCTCGGTACTTTCTTCTGCTCATTCTTCCTTTTTGAAGTACAGAATAAATGAGCATTTGTGTAATACACTGTAAATCAGTGGGTTATATTTCTATTCTCTAAAATGCTCAAAAATGCGCTGAAAATCGCGAAAATCGAGCCAATGATAGTCATGCTTCAAAAAATCCGATTCTCAGGGGCGGAAAACTGTCAGTTTCAATAACATTTTTGGAAATTCTAATATTGCCGCTTGCTTCTTGCGTTTTATGGGTGACTCTCCGAGGTCGCCTGCTTTTAATAGGTTTCTTTTGCCTGTTGCTTCTGAACCTTCTCACTTAGTCGTAAGTCAAGATAAAGGCTTACGTCAAACAGCCAAGTAGATTTACGTCAAACAGCCAAGCAGATTTATGTCAAACAGCCAAGCGAATTTGCGTCAAACAGCCAAGCAGATTTGCGTCATACAGCCAAGCAGATTTGCGTCAAACAGCCAAGCAGATTTGTGTCAAACAGCCAAGTAAAATCGCGTCAAATAGCCAAATATTTTTCAAAACTCTTGGATAATCAATTAATTATGCGTATCTTTGTTGTAGTAGTTTTTAGTTAAAAAAAGCACGAAATCGCGTCTTGTTCTTGGAATATTTTGTCCGTAATAACCTTCATTCTATGTCTCGCAATATTCTTCTGATCGTTTTCCTGTCTCTGACGACAGTAGTCCAGGCCCAGTTGTGGCGTAGTGTCAATCCGCTCATCGGCAGCGAGGGTGAGGGCAGGGTGTCTGTGGGTCCTGCTGCTCCTTTTGGGATGGTGAAGCCTGGTCCCGACTGTCTGACGATGCCCAATGCCGGATGGGCGCCACGGCCAGAGATGGTGAAAGGCTTCTCGCAGACTCATGTCAGCGGTACGGGAGGCGGGCAGAAATATGGCAATGTGCTTATCCAGCCTTTTCGCCGCCATGAGTCGATGACGCCGCAACGCTTGCTGCTGCCCGATGGCAAGGTGGGCGTGGTGCCTTGCTTCCTCCATCACCGCACCTACGAGAAAGTCACGCTCGGAAAATACAGCTGTCGTTTCGAGGACGGCATCGGCGTGGACATCACCGCTTCGGCCCGCTGTGCCCTCTATCGTTTCCGCCATGCCGACGGACTGCTCGTTGATGCCGCGTCGTTCTTGGGTATGGACACCATTCCCGACAAGCGTGAGACCCAGCAATATGTGGCTTCCAGCATCAGCGTCAGTGGGCAGAAGGAAGTGAGCGGCTCCACCACGGTGCGCGGCGGATGGAACAATGGCGGTCCCTATACGGTCTTTTTCTGTTTGCAGAGCAGTGCGCCGTTTGTGAAATCACGGCTGTTTGGCGGTCGTGCCGCCTCGGTCTGGTGGGGCGACAGCGTCGTGGAGGTGAAGGTCGGTATCTCTTATGTGTCTGTGGAGCAGGCGCGCCGTAATATCGTTGCTCAGGATTTCGACACGCAGTTGCGTCAGCTTCGTCAGCAGTGGGACGAGACCTTGGCGCGCGTGCCTTATGAAGGGAACAGCCGGGAGCGCCGTATCTTCTATACAGCACTCTATCATACACTGCTCATGCCGGTGGACAAGACCGGCGAGTGTCCACGGTGGTCGGGCACGCCCTACTATGATGACTTCTATGCCCTGTGGGATACCTACCGCACGTCGATGCCCCTGCTCATGGAGTATTACCCCGAACGGGCGACAGACATTGTCCGTGCGCTCTTGGCCATCTACCGCCATGAGGGTTACATGCCCGACGCGCGCAGCGGCGATTGCAACGGGCGCACGCAAGGAGGGTCTCATGCCGACGTGGTCATCGCTGAGGCCTACGCCCGCGGACTGAAAGGCATTGACTATCGCGAGGCGTTGCAGGCGATGCTCAAGGACGGCGATGTGCCGCCCGCAGACGACGAGAAGGAAGGGCGCGGCGGACTCCGTGAGTATATCCGGCTGGGCTATGTGCCCTATGGCATACCACGGGCAGGCACCCGCACCGTGGAATACAGCTACAACGACTGGTGCATAGCGCAAGTGGCGAAAGGTCTTGGCAAGCATGCTATCTATAACAGGTATATGCGCCGGTCCCGTTCGTGGCAAAACCTCTGGCGCAAGGACTATGAATGGCGGGGCATGAAGGGATTTATCCTGCCGCGGGATGCCAGGGGCCGATGGCTTGACTCGGTGGAGTGGGGCCGTTCCCGGGTCTACCGTCCGAAGATCGCTTATCGGCCCGACACGAAGGTGGCACCGTGGTATATCCCTTGGTGGGACACGTTTTTCTACGAGGGTCTGTCGGCCGAATACTCGTTGAGTGTGCCTCACGACGTGCCGACACTCATCCAACTTTGTGGCGGTGACTCCGCCTTCCGGCGCCGTCTGGATACCTTCTTCGATGAGGGTCACTACAATGTAGGCAACGAACCGTCGTTTCTTACACCTTATTTATATAGCTACATCGGCCGCTCCGATCTCAGCAGTCGGCGGGTGGCGGAGATCGTCCACCGTTGCTTCTCCGACAAGGCCGACGGCCTGCCGGGCAATGACGACAGCGGGGCTATGTCGGCGTGGTTGCTGTGGGCGATGCTCGGCCGCTATCCCGTGGCGGGACAAGGGAAATACATCACCATCGATCCGGTACGCTTCCCCGAGAAAGCTGCGACTTCGGACAACGCTACTTCCACGGTGCACTTTGTGCTTAACCGCCAGTATCGCAATTGGCCGTTGAGCATGTGTTGGCAGGGCGACACACTGGTGGTGACCTGCCACGACTGCACGTATCGCCTGCCCCGGCGAGTCGTCGACCATGCCCAAGGCTTCTGTTGGGAGAGTCCGCAGAAAGCGGGTGTACGGTACGATGCCGAGGGAACCTTTCTTTTCATCTCGCGTGATGCCCTTGACAGCCTGCAGCGTACGGGCAGCTTTGTCTACGACGGCATCACGTGGCGACGCATGGACGAGAACGGACAGCGCATCCATGTGCGTGCCGATGTAGACGGGACGGAAATGTGGATTTCAACAATAGGGTCGCTTCCTTGGGTGACTAGAATGCAAGGTAACCGTTTAGGCATCGACTGGCAGATGGATGACTGCTGACAGATGCGGTCGGTCATCTATATCGTTTTCTCCATGATATAATCGTTCATGTAGAAGCCGTGCCCAATAGGGAAATCTCCCTGACTGCTTATTTTCAAGCCTTGACGGCTATAGAAGTGCTTGGCGCGGTTGTGACGGTTGACATGCAGAAAGAGCGTACAAGGCTCTGGATGCTGCTCCTTGACAAAGGCGACAGCAGCATTGAAGAGTTGGCTGCCCAAATGCTGGCTCTGATAGACTGGGAGGATGTATATCTTCTGCAGTTCATATCGGTCTGCTTCTGCCTGCTGTACCGATGCATATCCAGCCGGCTTGTCGTCAACGAAGAGCAGCAGATAGGTATGGTGCTCGACAGTCATCTGCCGGCGGAGCGATGCTTCGGAGTACATCATGTCCATCATGTATTCGCACTGTTCCCGTGTGATGATGGTCTGGTAGGTGTCGGGGAATACTTTCTCCGCCATAGCCCTGATGATAGGAATGTCGTTGAGGGTTGCTTTTCTGATAGTTGTAGTCATGTTGATAGGTTTATGTTGGTCAAATCTTTATTCAGTGTTGTCTTGCTGATTCTTTTACGATATCATAGTAAAGATCCACCGGACTTTCATGCCACATCTTTGTGCTCTCCTGTGAAAGCTTTTTATAGGTGGAAGAAGCATAGACTTTTTTTATAGCATCTATGAGACTGATATTCTCTTTAGTTGTGAGAATATCTGCAATTCTACTCACTTTTGATGGAATAATTAAGTAGAGATTTTGTTGAGTAATGTCTCCAATCATAATGTTACCTTTTCAAAGATAAGTGATTTCAGCTGGATAAGGGCTGTATCGTTGAAATCATAGACGTTTACATATCCTTTTGCTATCTTACTTTCCCGCATGCGTCGTTGTACCCACCTTTCTGCTTGCCAATATGCAGTGGTGGTGTAGAAACCAGTTCCATAGTCCAACCGGCGATTGGGATCTCTTATTTCTGGTTGCGTGACAACTTCCAGACTCCCATGATAGACATTAATGATTGCCATTTGCTGCCTCCTTTCTGTTCTTGATGAACTTATTGATATCACCTAATATCCATTGGGCAGATTGGGTGTGAAGTACATCATAGAACTCTTGCAAGTATTCAAAGACGCCATATCGGTTGAACAAATTCATGACTTGTTCACCCTCCATGCCTTTTTCTGTTTTGTACTGCTCTATACAAAACGAAATAAAGTATGCAATATCTTGTCTTTCCTTTTGTTCCATCATTAAATTCTTAGTCATGCAAAGATACGCATATTTCATTAAAGTAACAACAGATAATCGTGCTTTGAGCCTTAAAATAGCGAAAATATTCGTAACTTTGTAGGGAATCTAACTTTTGACTAAGCATGAAAACGAAAACCTCTATAGTCCGTCGTCTCCGTCTTTGTCGTTGGATGGCGATGTGGGCTTTGCTGCCGTGCGCGATCTTTTTGCACGCTTTGCCGCTTGCCGCCCAAAAGGGCAGCGACCGGAACGCCTATATACAAAAGACTTATCAGCGGCTGGGCGGCATCTACTATGCCTATCCCGTGCCGGAGAACAACCTCTTTGCGGCGGCGCCACAGGGCTACGAACTGGTATACCTGAGTCATTACGGACGGCATGGCTCACGCTGGATGACGAGTGACAAGCGTTATGAATGGTTGTGGCAGCAGTTCGAGGACGAGAAACAGTTGACACGGCGGGGGCGTAGCGTACGCAGTCGGCTGAAAAAGATCTGTGACAATGCACGGGGCAATGGCGGACAGCTGTCGCCCGTAGGAGTGCGGCAACAGCAGGGACTTGCTGCCCGCATGGTATCCCGTTTTCCGCAGATGTTCGGTTCGGATAGTCACGTAACCGCAAGGTCGAGTGTGGTGCGCCGTTGCCGTAAGAGCATGGAAGCCTTTGTGGAAGAGATGAAAGCCCTTGGTCTTGGTGCACGGATAGACATGCGTACCGACTCGGTCGACATGCAGTGGATGAGCCACGAGAGTCCTGACGAGATGCTGTTGAAGTTACAGACCGACAAGAGCTGGACGCTGCCCACGCATCGCCTGCTTGCCTCGCTCTTCCGCCACCCCGAGGCTATCGCCGACACGGCGCGCCTCTTCTCTGAACTCTATGCCGTGGCTTCCGACCTGCAGGATGTCGACATGCCCGGCATCTCGCTCTACGATCTTTTCACCCTCGACGAGATGCGCTATTGCTATCAGCGCGCGTGCCGTGAGATGCGCTATGAGAATGGGGTGGATCCTGCCAATCACGGCATCCCGGTGCAGTGCGCTGCCAATCTGTGGGGCAACATCGTACTTTATGCTGACAGCGTCTTGGCCTCGGGAAAGCCTGGTGTGACGCTGCGCTTCGGCCACGACACTGCTCTCTACCGTCTGTTGAGTCTGCTCGGAGCCTCGCCCGTAGTGGACGACAGTCTGAATCTTGAAAACTTGGTGCCGATGGCTGCCAACCTGCAAATGCTGTTCTACCGTAACCGGCAGGACAGCGTGGTGGTGGCTTTCTACCTCAATGAGCGTCCGATGTCGCTGCATGGTGCACGTCCGGCCTTTACGCTTGACACTTGGAAAGTCCCGTTTTATTCATGGACAGCGTTGAAACGTCATCTTCAGCATTACCTCGACCGGCAGAAATGGATGGACCGTACACGCGCCATCAACACGATGGTGGGTACCGACTACGCCACGACAGCCTCTGCCGGACGCTATGGCAAAGGATCGGAGGAGCACGGACAGACGCTGCCCGCAGTGCTCGTGCCCCATGGCATGAACTTCTGGACACCACAGACACAAGACACGGAACAGAAGTGCCGCGCGCCTTATTATTATAGAGACTCGCTGTTCCAGGGTTTCCGCGCCAGCCACTGGCTCGTAGGCGGTTGTACCCAGGACTATGGTTCCTTTACGCTCATGCCGATGACGGGGCGGCTGCGGTTGAAACCCGAAGCGCGCGCCACTCCATTCAATCACAACGATGAGTTGAGCCATCCTTATTATTATGGTGTCTATCTGCCTAAGGAGAAGCTGATGACCGAGATGACGGCGACGAGCCGTTGTGCCATCTTTCGCTTTATGCCCGACGAGGGTGGTGAGATGCATATCGTCGTCCAAGCAAACAACGACTATCGGGAGGGCTTCGTCGCCGTAGACACCGCCCGTCAGTGCATCTGGGGCTACAACCCCGTGCACCGCATCTATCAGGGCTGGGGCGAACGGGCAGGCTTCAGCGGTTGGTTCGTCGTACAGTTTCAGCGACCTTTCCGCCACTGTGGCGTGAAAGACTCCGTGGCCTTCGTCACGCTCGACGTGAAAGGCGGAGAGCAGGTGCTGGTCAAGGCTGCCACGAGTTTCACGGGCATCGACGGTGCCTGGCGCAACCTCCACGCCGAGCTCCCAGGCTGGGACTTCCTCGGCACGCGGCTGGCGTTGGACCGTATCTGGCAGGATGAACTGCGGACCATCGACGTAGAAGACAGCGACAAGGCGAAGGTCAACGAGTTCTATGGTGCGCTCTACCGTACTGCCTTCGAGCCGCACGCTATCAGTGACGTCGACGGACGCTATCCCGCCTTTGCCTCTGGACAGCCGATGATGCCCGACAGCACGGACAGGGGGCGCAGCCGCTACATGGACTTCTCGATGTGGGACATCTACCGTGCCGAGTCGCCCTTGCTGTTGCTGACACATCCGCAGATGGCTTCCGACATGATACAAAGTCTCGGAGGTATGTACCGCGAGGGCGGTTGGATGCCGATCTTCCCTTGCTGGAACAGTTATACCAGTGCGATGATCGGTGACCATGCCGCCTCGCTCGTGGCCGACGCGGTGGCAAAGGGACTCGATCGCACCCATCCCTTTGACCTCAAAACGGTCTATGAAGGACTGCGCAGGAATGCTTTCGACAGTCCGAGAAACGCTGACGACTATGCCAATGGCATGGGACGGCGCGCGCTGAAGAGCTGGCTGCACTATGGCTTCATCCCACTGGAAGACAGTGTGAAAGAGGCTTTCCACACTCAGGAGCAGGTGTCGCGAACCTTGGAATATGCCTACGACGACTACTGTGTGGCGCAGGTGGCCAAGGCACTGAACCAGAAAAAAGACTATGAGACTCTGATGCGACGTTCTCGCAACTGGATGAACGTGCTGAATCCCCGTACGGGTTGGGCAGACGGTCGCCATGCCAATGGCAGCTGGCTGATGAACCGCGACCTGACGAGTCGCCTGCCGTTTATCACGGAGGGAGCCGTCATGCACTATAGTTTCTATGTGCCGCACGACATTCCCGGTTTGATCGGGGCGATGGGCGGACGGCAGGCGTTCATCCAGAAGCTCGACACCCTCTTTGGCTTCCATCGTGATGGACGTCGTGACAGTGTCTGCTATTATTGGCATGGCAACGAGCCTTGCCACCACATTGCCTACCTCTATGCCTTGGCGGGTGAGCCGTGGAAGACGCAGCGGGTGGTCAGCGATATTCTGCGCACGGAGTATCGCAATGTCCCCGGTGGCTTGTCGGGCAATGACGACGCCGGGCAGATGAGTGCGTGGCAGGTGTTCTCCATGCTCGGCTTCTATCCTGTCTGTCCCGGCACTGCGGAGTATGTCATTGGCATCCCACAGTTCAGCCATGCGCGCATCGGACGGCTGACGATAGAGACGCGGGGTGGTGGCAATGGCAACTGCTATGTTCTGCGCATGACGTGGAACGGAAAACCTTACACCCGCTACACTCTTTCTCACGACATGCTGACCAATGGTGGACATCTCGTCATAGAGTTAGGGCCTGAGCCACTGAGGTAATTCAAAGAAGAGAGGATGCGATTGTATCACCCCCACTTAAGAAGAATGCATCAATCCTGCTTAAGTGGGGGTTAATACTTGATCCTGAAATAGTCGAGCAACATCTTAAACTTGTCTTGCGCGGCTAGGCAGGTGTCGATCAGATAGCCGCGGATGTGGGGATATTCGTGCAAGCCTCGGTAATAGAAGAAGCGCAAGTCCTCGTCGATGATGAACGGTATGAGGTTATGTGCCAGGCATTCTTTGAACATGATGAGGCGCCCTACACGTCCGTTTCCGTCTTGAAACGGGTGAATAGACTCGAATTGTTGATGGAAAGTGATAATACATTCCTCGTTCTTGTCTTTCACACTTCTATACCATTTCAGCAGTTCTTTCATGTCTTCGTTGACTTTTTCGGGTGCTGTAGTCTCGATGCCACCAACTTCGTTGGGCAGGCGTTTATAGTTACCAACAGCAAACCAGTCTTTTGTGCTGTCCGTCGTTCCTGTTTTAAGGATCCTGTGCAACTCTTTGATGAGGCTTTCGGTCAATGGAGAGGTTGCGTGATCTATGATATAGTCTACGCAGCGGAAATGGTTGACGGTCTCGATGATGTCGTCCACTTTTACGGCCAGGCCTTCTTGTGGGGCTATCGTGTGCGTCTCAAAGATCATGCGGGTCTGTTCTTTGGTCAGTTTGCTACCCTCAATGTGATTGGAATTGTATGTTAAGTCTACTTGGACTCGATGATAGATTCCACCTTTTATTTTCCCATCTTTCTGTTCTTTCAAAGCTTTGAGTAGTGGTGATAGCTTCTTGTTTTGGCTACGGCTGGGCAGCACAGCATCGGCCGGGATGTTCCATGTCTTTCCAGAGAGGAACGCTCCTGGTATTTTTCCCTGTCTGCAATAGTTCCTGACGGTTCTGTCTGAGATGCCGTTGAGGGATGCGAATTGTGAGGATGTTAATACGTTCATTTTCCGTTATCGGCAAGTTCTGTTGGTTGATATAGTGCAAAGATACGGTTTTTTGCCGATACTGGCAAGTGAATTGGACTTTTGCTTCGCTTTTTTGCCGATAAGACTTTGGACGGAGTATTTGTAGCCGCAAATTGTCGAAAACGTGTATTCTCTCTTTGTGTTGCTTGGTTATGTTAATTGCTGCTTCACAGCAACGGGAAGTCTTTCCTCATTGCAGTGTCTTGATCTGTTTTTTGTTCAGCTAATAGTTATCAACAAACAAAGGCCTCCACGGAATTCCGTGGAGGCCTTTGTAGTTAGTTTGAAGTCTATTGCTTATCAGAGCAATTCTTTTCTTAGTTGTCGCTCTTCCCGAAGATACGCAGCAGATAGAGGAAGAGGTTGATGAAGTCGAGGTAAAGCTCCAGGGCACCGAGCAGTGCGATCTTCTGTGAAGCCTCGCTCATGTCGGGCTGCATGGCCAATGCCTGCTTGATACGTTGGCTGTCCCAAGCGGTGAGCCCCACGAAGAGCAGTACGCCGATATAGCTCAGGATGAGGTCAAAACCGGAGCTGCGCAGGAACATGTTCACCACCGAGGCAATGATGATGCCGATGAGTCCCATAAACAGGATATTCCCGATTTTGGCCAGATTGGTCTTCGTCACATAGCCATAGAAAGCCATGGCACCGAAAGTACCGGCGGTGATGAAGAATACCTGAGTGATACTCGTCATTGTGTAGACGAGGAAGATACTCGACAACGTCACGCCGTTCAGTGCCGAGTAGATGATGAAAAGCGTGGTGGCGGTAGACAGCGACAGCTTGTCGATACGCGCGGTAGTGTAGAATACCAGTCCGATCTCAGCGATCAACAATATCCAGATGGCAGCCCGACTGCTGTATAGGGCTGTCATCAGGTGAGGACTGCTGGCCGTGCCAAAGGCACAAATGCCAGTGATGACCAGTGCCAGTGCCATCCATACATATACCTTTCGCATCAGCGCGGGAAAGGCGGTGGAGAGTGCACCTTCGCGTTGGCGGACGATCTGTTCCAAATCTTGTACTTCCATTGTTGTTGTTCTTTAGTTATGTTTATCGTTTACTATTGTCTGCAAATATATAGCTTTCCCTTCTGAAAAGCAAGAAATATGCCAAGAACAGTGTGCGATTTAATGTTTTTTGTATTGCTGCTTGTTGGCTTTTGATGCCTTTTCAGTAATTTTGTGTACTATTCATCATTAACAAGACAAGATGACACAATATGATCATATAGCAAAGGGATGGTTGTGTGCCCTGTTGGCAGTCTTCGGCTGGACCGTGGCTTGTGCACAAGGGGTATGGGACGTGAAGACAATACGCTTGCACAATGGCTTCACCGTGTGGCTCAATATCGACCACAGTCAGCCCAAGGTTTATGGCGCGGTGGTGGTGAAGGCCGGTGCCAAAGACTGTCCCAACACGGGCATTGCCCACTATTTCGAGCACTTGATGTTCAAGGGTACGGACAAAATCGGCACGGTGGACTATGAAAAAGAAAAGCCGTGGCTCGACAGTATCTCGCATCAATACGATCTGCTGGCTGCCACGACCGATGCTGCTCGACGGCTGACGATCCAAAAGCATATCAATGCACTGTCGGTCAGGGCTGCCGACTATGCCATCCCTAACGAGTTTCAAAACCTCATCACCCGCTTCGGCGGGACTGGACTTAACGCCTATACGTCGTTCGATGAAACGGTTTTCTACAATACGTTCTCGCCGCCGTATCTATCGCAGTGGTGTGAACTCTATGCCGAACGTTTCCTCTCCCCAGTCTTCCGTCTGTTCCAGGGCGAATTGGAAACGGTGTATGAGGAGAAGAATATGTACTCCGACAACATGCTCGTGCAGGCCGCTGAGGCTGCCCAACGCTATGCGCTGGCGGGTACCCCCTATGCCTATCCTATCATTGGGGCTACTGACAGTCTGAAAAATCCGAGACTCAGCGAGATGATGCGCTTCTATCACCGCTATTATGTAGCAGGCAACATGGGGCTTATCCTCTGTGGAGACCTGCGTGCAGACTCCATCATGTCGCTGCTTGAGCGTACTTTCGGGCGGTTGCCCATGGGACAGGCACCGCAGACGCCTAAGGCGGTGCTGCGTGACTTCCGTGGGTCGAAACCGTTGAAATTAAAGTTACCGATCCCCGTTGTCAAGGCCGAGGGCTATGCTTTCCTTGCTCCACAGGAGGGCAGTCGCGATGAGGCTCCTTTCCAAGTGATGATGACGATGCTGTCCAATCCGTCACACACAGGACTGCTCGATTCGCTCGACAATGCCGGAAAGGTGATGGCGGTCATGGCCGGAAGCTATTACTTCAAGGACTTTGGTGCTTTTGGCTTTGGCTTTGTGCCCAATCTGCCCTTTGGTTCTAAGAAGAAAGCAAGCCGCCGTTGCAGGCAGGCCATCGGCCGCTTGCGCACCGGACAGTTCGACGATGCTCAGTTGCAAGCGGTGAAACGCTCGCTCATCCGGCAGAAGTTGCTTAGCTTGGAGACTGTCAGCGGGCGCAGCTCAGCAATGATCAACGCTTTCTCGCATGGACTTAGCTGGCATACCGTGCTTGCCCAAGCTGCGCGCATCGACAGCGTGACCCATGATGATGTCGTCAGGGTGGCGCGTACCTATTTCAATGATGACTCTCTCGTGGTGAAAAAAGCCTTTGGACGTTATCCCAAGGAGCGAGTGGCACAACCTGGCTATCAACCTGTGAAGGCCCGTCATGCCGGTGAGCAAAGCAACTATGCCAAACGAATCGAGACACAACCTGTGGACTCGGTGCCCCCAAAACTCGTTGATTTCAAACGCGATGTTGCTGAACGGTCCTTGTGCCCCTTGGTGCGATTCTATGGGGTGAAGAATCCGGATAACGAGATCTTCTCTCTTCAACTCTGCTATCGCCGTGGCTCAGCCACTGACCACCGTATAGAAATATTGGGAGACTACCTCAATCGTGTGGGGACTACGTCGAAGTCTCGCCAGCAAATGGGGCGGGAACTCCAACAATTGGGAGCTACGCTCGATGTGTCGGCCGATGCCAGCAATGTCAAGGTGACACTGATGGGCTTTGATTCTCAGTTTGTTCCTGCTTTGCGCTTGTTGCGCTCGTTTCTCGACAGCGCGGCAACGGACAATGCCAAGTTGCGTGTCTGCTGTAAGGAACTCAGACTTAACCGGCGGTCGTTTCTGAAAGAGAATGCCAACATTGCGGATGCTATCTATCAAAAGGTTGCCTTGGGTGACAGTTCTCCCTATCTTTCGCGGTTGACAGTCAAAGAGGCAAGACGCCTAAAAGCCTCTGACCTTGTGAACCTCTTCCGCGAGGTGCAACGCAGTCAGCTCGACATCATCTACACGGGTACGCTGCCCGTGGACAGTGTTGCTCATCTCGCCGCAACCGCTCTGCCACTTGACAAAGTGTGCCGTCCTTGGCGTCCGGTGCTCCATCCTTTGCAGTCTGTCGACGTGCCTACGGTCTATGTCTATGACAATTCCCGTGCCCGCCAGACCATCGTCGGCTCTTACCAGCAGGTGGGGGCTCTGCCTGCGGATAGTCTGCGGGCACCGTTCCATTTGTGGGGAACCTATTTCGGGGGTGGCATGTCGTCGGTGTTGTTCCAGGACATCCGTGAGTTTCGCTCTTATGCCTACTATGCTTATGGCCGCTGGCTCCAGCCCGACCTGCTCGTTCATCCTCAGTCGCCTTGCGCCTATACCACCCGCTTAGGCTGTCAGTCCGACAAGACGATGGCGGCACTTGGCGTGCTCGACTCCGTACTCCGCAAGATGCCTGTGCGTGAGGAAAATGTCCGGACAGCACGCCAAGGCTTGGTCAACGCCGTCAACAACGGTTATCCCACTTTTCGCTCGTTGGGCAGCTATGTCGCCACGTGCCGGCTGAAAGGCTATACGCTGGATCCGGACTCAGTGACGCTTCGTTTGCTGCCAAAGCTGGATATAGGTGATGTCTCCCGTTTCTACCAAAATCATGTGCAAAACACTCCTGCCTGCTATATTATTGTGGGAGACAAGCGCAAGCTCGATATGAAACAACTGAAACGGTATGGCAGGGTTGTCTTACTCCGGAAGCGTGACATCAGCAGATAGACACGATGGTTTGATGACAATAGCATGACCACGTGCATGTGTATTCGTGTGGAATATATGAAGTTCAAAGGCTTCTTTCCTCAGTTATTATAGAGGAAAGAAGCCTTTGTGCGCTATCTTTTCAGATTGTATATTTTGGCTTTACCACCCTTCACCGTCAGCTTGGTGTAGGGTTCTGAAGGAAATACGATGTTTGTCATGGCCATCTTGCCGTTAGCATCGAAGGCTTCAATACTGCTCTTGTCGATGAAGATTTGGAGCGTTCTTATCTTGCCATAAGTAGGTGCCGTCGTCAGCGCGGGGAAGTCGGTGCTGAAATCGGTCATTCCACTCTTCGTGCGGTCCATGGAGAACTTCTCCTCCTTGGCGTTATAGGTCATGGTGACGCTCTCGCCCTTGCCGTTGGAAAGCGTGATTACGCTGTTGCCACGGAGTTGCACGTCGACGCGGCAGGCAGGTGTCAGCGAAGCCTGAGGTTTCTTGGAGAAGGCGTCGAGGATTTCCTGTGACGGCTTCACGCTGCAATAGCCGGTGCCTTTATACTCGAAGTAGCCTAAGTCACGGGCGATGCCGTTGGCGGAGCGATACTGCTTGGTGGGTACCTGCGCGGCATACTGCCAATTGCTCATCCACGGCAGCGCGACATGGCGGCCATTGGGAGCATTGTTGAACGTCACAGTGGCATAGTGATCCTTGCCCCAGTCCATCCACTTCGTGACTGACGGGTCGCTGTCGCAGATGAACTTGTGGCCGTCAAAGGAGCCTGTGAAATACTGGGTTGCCGAACCACCGAAGGGACCGCCGGGATTGATGTTGCAGACGAGAATCCAGTGGCCACCACCCATGTCGAGGAGGTCGGGACACTCCCATACACCGGCGTGGGAGCCGTAGCCCTCACCGAAGTCGCTCTCAAAGGTCCAGTCCTTGAGGTTCTTCGAAGAGAAGAGCTTCATGTGCTGTTTCTCCGAGACGATGAGGATCCATTTCTGCCCTTGCGGGTACCAGATGACGTGTGGGTCGCGGAAGTCGGGGATATCGGAGGTCAGCACCGGGTTGTCTGCATACTTGGTGAAGGTCATGCCGTTGTCGGTGCTGACGGCCATACTCTGTGTCTGCGCCTTGCCGGCGGAGGTGTAGTAGGCCACTACGGCTCCCGGGCCGAAGCCAGCTGTATTGTCCTTATCGACCACTGCCGATCCGCTGAAGATAGTACCCAGAGCATCGGGCTCGATAGCCTCGCCCTCAAACTTCCAGTGGCAGAGGTCTGTGGAGGTGGCGTGTCCCCACGTCATATTCTCCCACGTTGAGCCGTAGGGGTTGTGCTGGTAGTAGAGATTCCAGACTCCGTCCTTATAGAACAAGCCATTGGGATCGTTCATCCAGCCGTAAGCCGGCGTATGATGATAGACTGGGCGAAACTTCTCCCGGTTCTTCATGTCTACGGTTTGAGCGGTCTTGAGCAACTTCCAAACGGCAAGGTCGGAAGTGGCAGCCTTGCTGGCAGAGTTGGCGACATCGCCGCGGTTGACGATGATATCCAGAAGCACCGACTTTCCGTCCTTGGTGAAGCGGCTGATGTCGAGGGGGACATAATAGTCTGCCTTGTTAGCAGCCAGCCGTACATTGAACTCCTGCACTACGACATTGTCCTTGATGACGCGGATGTGGTCATAGCTTTGGGTCTCTTCTACGGGCAGCAGGACATAGCGGTCGTGGCAGGGAATTTTGACCATGACGTGATCGTCTGCGAGAACTTGCGTATGAAGCTTTGTCTCAGGTTGTGCCGTCAAAGGACCAGCAAGCATCAGAAAAGTTAAGAATAGGAAAAGAGAGATTTTCATAAGTCTGAAGGGTTTTAATATTGGTGTACCTCCACATTGCTTACGTTTATTGCTCCATCATAGCTGTTGATACTCCAGCAATTTTTCTGGATGCCATAGATGCGGTTGGTGTAGCAGGCCACATCATTGATGTACATCACGCAGACGCTGTTGTCGGTGTAGATGGTGATGTGGTAGGTGTTGTCAGACGGACGGTTGAAGACGTATCCGTCGATGCCGCCGATGAATCCGGCACCCTCGGTGCCTTCCTCTTCAAAGTTGACCTTGCGCGTGTTGTCGCTCTCGGGGTTGACGACAAGCGAGTAATACTTCTTAGAGTCCCTGCCTCTGACAAGTGAGATACCAAATTTATCCGTGTTGCCGCTGGTCTTTACCGTGAAAGAAATGCGGTTGCAGGTTCCTAAGCGGTTGAAGAGCACGTTGGCATTGCCCGTAAGCTGGAAGCTATTACCGCTTTGCGCTGAGGCTCCCTCACTGAGCGATTCAGCCTTGAGGGTCTGCACCTTGTTATATTTATTGCTGATTCCTTGCACCTCACCCAAGGTCAGCGTTCCATCGCTATGCTGAATGAGGCGGTGCATGACGAGGTTGCCGGCCCACTCTGGCTCAGCGGGATAAGCACCTACTGCCGTATTGTTCTTTCCCGAGCGTGTGGGGCACCAGCCCCAGATATATCTGTTGGTACCATCGGAAGCCGTCTTGCCGGCATAGAAGCCACGGCTGTCGAGGAATCCCTCATGGCTGTCAGGCCATCGACCGGCATCATTGGCCGTGCACGCCTTGAGCTCTTCGAGCGTCTTGCCTTTGAAATACTGCACACGGCGCACGGCAGCGTGCTTCTCACTGTAGATGAGATACCACCAGTCGCCCATCTTGAAGACATCGGGACACTCGTAGAAGCGGTCCCACATCATGTTCATAAACTGTCCGTTGCTCGTCCAGCTCTTCAGGTCGTCGGAGACGAAATCTGCCAAGGTTCCTTTGTTGTTGGTTGTCGTCGACACTATCATGTGCCACTTGCCGTCGTCGCCTTTGAAGACAAAGGGGTCGCGGAAGTCATTACGGCTGTAGCCATAGTCGCTGCCACGGAGGAGGAACGTGCGGCTCTTGGTCCAGGTCTTGAAATCGGGCGAGGTAGCCATCATCACGGCCTCACCGCAGTCATCTGCCGTAGGCTGGTATTTGTTGCCGGTATAGAAGGTATAATACATTCCGTCGGCATCGTTGTACACCGTAGAGCCCGTTCCTAACGCAGCATCCTGCTCCTGAAGTCCGCCGCAGGGGATGAGTTCGCCAAGCGGTGTATAGCTGGCACCGTCGGTTGTGGACAGTCCCCAGATGGGATGATAGGTTCCCGCCTGGTTGGGTCGGAACTCCTGAAGATAGAGGATCTTGAAGTCACCGGCCTTAGGGTCATAGAACGGCATGGGGTCACCCACATAGCCCACGGAAGGCTTATAATATGTCTCCTGCTCCTGGGCGTCAGTAGAAGCAAAGTAGGTCGTTGTCGACCAATCCTTTGTCTCCACGGTCTCGTTGTCGCTGCTGCAGGCAGTCATCGCCATGGCAGTCGCCATCAAGGTAGCAAATATCATTGGTTTCATGTTGTGCTGAGTTATTTGTTCATAAGATAGTTGAAAGCATTCTTCGTCATACGGGCCACGTTGGCGTGATAGCCCTCCTCGGACAGTGGGGCCACGCTGTACCAGTCGTAGCATCCCGAACCGATGCAGAGGATGTCGCCGTGCCCATTGGCAGCCGGGAATTCCCATGCCACGATGGCACCGTCGCCTCCATAGGCAAGGTCTGTGGCACCCGTCTTGCTGCGCCAGGTAGCATAGTCGGCATATCCGCCCCAGTCGCTACCGATGTGCCATTGTGCCGTAGAGTTGGTGATGCGGTAGCCAGCGTCGCAAGTAAAGACAGCATTCGCGTCACCGTCCTTCATGACGAGATTCTGGAAGAGCGGATGGCTGGTATGTCCCTGGATAGAGAAGCTCCACGGCCCATTGACAGTCTCGGCATCGGCCTCGTTCTGTCCCCAACAGTTGTTAGGACAAGCGTTGTTGGCAACAGCTCCTATCTCTGCCGGCATGTTGGTGGCATAGCGTGTGAAGAGGAACGACCCACCATTGTTGTAATAGTCGCGGAGTGCCACCGCAGCGTTGATAGCCTCCGGTGCCGCTTTTTCAAAATCTTCCTTTCCGTCGACACCGCCGTCTTTGTGGAAATGCCACCAGATGACCTTACACTCGGAGAGGTCGACCGTTCCGTTCTTGATGTCATCGAAAGAGGCATAGAGTGAGTTGGGGATGTTGGCCAGCATCCAGTTGCAGGCTGTCTGCTCCTCTATATTGAGCTGGTCAACGGACTGCGCCAGTCCGACATAGACAGCTGAAGGCTTGCCGATGGCAGTCACGGTGACGGTATAAGTGGCCGAGGCCGTGTTGTTGGTGACCGTGTATTCCACCGGATGCGTGAAGTCGGTAGCCACCCCGCTTTCAGGAGATACCGTGGCGTTGGCACTGAGTGTGATGGTCGGTGTGAGGCTGGCCAGGTTGAGGGTGTTGGGGACGAAGACGGAGATGGTCTTCTGCTCCTCGTTGATGACACCCACATAGGTACCGTTAATCTTGAACGACGTTATCTTAGCCTCATCGTGCTGTGCCGATATGGTCCAGTCAAGGTATACATCGCCGTTAGTGACATGCATGACCTGTGGGGTGAGAAGATTGAGGGCGTCGCCCTCCTTGATATTACTCTCGGCTCCGTCACTCAGGCTGAGCGCCGAAATTTTCATGTTGCGGACATCGTAGCCTTCCGGCACCCTCACCATGATGGTGCGGGCGGACTTGTCGATGATGCCATCGTAGTTGTCAGCTTTCAGTGCCGTTACGTCACAGTTGCCGTCGAGCAGCAGGTCAGAGACATTGGAGTCGGAGCAGGCCGACAAAGCCAATACCATGACAACAGCGTATAGAATAGAAAAAATCTTTGTCTTCATCGTTACCATTCTCCTATGTTTTGTGTGTAATGTCCATTGGAAGCTGCTATCTGAGCGTATGGAATGGGCAAGTACTCGTTTTTGTTCTTAGTGAAATGAGCAGCTGTGTATATGGAGCAGTCGTTGGCCTCCTCAGCATAGTACTTGTTGAGGACTTTGTCGGCTTCTCCCCAGCGTACGAGGTCGAAGAATCGCTCACACTCCATGCCCATCTCCAAGCGACGCTCCATCTTGACAATCTTCAGCGCCTGGGCCTGGTCATAGGTGCCTTTGTAGGTGGCGATATTCATCTTCACGCCATAGTCGTGCTGATAGTTGGCGATGACGCTGGTGCTCTGCTTGGCGCGCTGCCGCAGCTGGTTGACGAGGCTGATGGCCTCGGGGATACGTCCGTCGTTGAGCTGTACGAGTGCCTCGGCACGTTCCAAGAGCACATCGGCATAGCGGAAGACGATGCGGTTCTCGGATGTTCCCCACCAGGAGCCCTTGATGAGATAGGAACCCACGAGGTCAGGGTCTACATTCTGCTTGAGGGTGACATAATGGCCATAAAGACCGTTGGAGCGGCTCCAGGCGGCACTGTTGTCCATGATGTATTTGGGATTGAACTCATAAGGCAGTCCGGGCATGCCGACGGTGAGGAAGAGGCGCGGGTCGGCATAGTCGGTGGCCTTGTCGTAGTCTTTCTGATTGTAGGTGTCGAGCAAGGGCAGTCCGTCGGTACTGGTACGGTAGGCGTTGACAAGATTCTGGCTCGGCTTGTAGAAGTCGCATCCACCATCGGTGACGCCGGGGATATTGGGTACGATCAGACCGTAGCTCCAATTGAGGTTGCCATATTTCGTACCGTCGTTCTTTGAGTATTGCATGGCCCAGATGCTCTCCTTTCCGTTCTCATACTGCTCCTCAGGGCGGAAGTTGTTGTGGAAATCACTCTCCAGTCCATAGCCACCGGCGGTGTAGATAGCCGGATCGCTGTATTCCACCACTTTGGCGAGGTCATCTTTGTTAATGCTCGTCACCTCATTGGTGTTGGGGTCATCCTGATGGTATGCCTTATAGAGATAGGCCTTTGTGAGGAAGGCGGCGGCGGCAGCCTTTGTTGGCCGACCCTTGTCAGCCTGCGTGACAGGCAGTGTCTTGTAGGCTTCCTCTAAGTCATCGATGATGAGCTGCCAGCCCTCGTCGTTGCTGTACTGTCTGTTGGAGAGCTCGTTATACTGCGCTGTGGTGAGATGCTCATCCATAATGAACGGGATGTTCTTATACAGTCGCTTGAGAAGGAAATGACCGTAAGCGCGCAGGAACTTCATCTCAGCGATGCGCTCGCTCTTCAGTGGATAGGTAGTCTCATCGGTCTCATCGAGCAGAGCGATGGCGGTGTTGACACGGGAGATGCCGTTGTAGAGGCGCTGCCACATGTCACTGATGTTCCAGTTCGTTGTCAGAATGCCCTGAGAGATTTCAAGCTGATGGAACACGTCACCGTCGCTGGTACCATTGCCGCCCTTGTAGGCATCGTCGCTGCGTACATCATAGTTCCACATAGAGAAAGAGGAGTTGATGTCCTCAGCGGAAATCCAAACGGCATAGGCAGAGATGACGAGGTTATCAACATATTGGGACGACTTTACCTGTTCATCCGTCAGAACACCCTGTGGGGTCTGTTTGTCAAGGAAGTCGGAGCAGCTGGCCGTCAGCAAGCTGAGAGCCAAGGCTCCTATATATATAGACTTTTTCATGGTAGTGATAATAGTGTTAGAATGTAACGTTGACTCCGAACGTGATGTTCAGAGGGATAGGATAGCCATAGTTGGGGTTCTCCGGGTCCACGCCTGTAAAGTTTGATGCGTGTATCGTGAGCAGGTTCTGTGCGCTGACATAGAATCTCAGCCGCTGCATGAACAGTTTCTTTGCCAGACTCTCGGGCACGTTATATCCCAGCTGTATGGTGCGCAGCTTCAGATACGAGCCGTTCTCAACCCAGTAGGACGAGACCCGCTTCTCGTTGTTGTTGTCACTCAGTGAGAGTGCCGGGATGTTACTGTCCGGATTGGTCGTGCTCCAGGCATTGAGCAGACGGGTGCCTTTGTTGAGGAAGCCGATGTTCAGTCCGGCCCAGATGTCGGTCTCTTTCTTCAAGTCGGAGATGACATCTACGCCCTGTACACCCTGCCAGAACATCGTGAAGTCGAACTGCTTGTATTGCAAATAGACGTTCAGACCATAGGTGAAGTCGGGTACGGGATTGTATATCCAGTCCTGGTCGGCTTCCGTGATGACGTTGTCGCCATTGAGGTCCTTCCATCTGATGCGTCCCAAGGCAGCCCCTTCCTGCTTGGCGTGGTTGTCGATGTCGTCCTGGCTCTTGAAGATGCCGTCAGCGACATATCCCACCTGCGCGCCCATAGGATGTCCGATGACACTCTTCACGCCATTACCTCCGAAGGTACCGTTGGCAGCGACAGTGGCGGGCAGCTTGGTAATCTTATTACGATAGGTGCCGATGTTGCCGGTGATGTCATATTTCAGTCCCCACCGGGTGTTCTTACGGTAACCGAAGTTGAACTCCACACCCTTGTTCTCCATCTCGCCGGCATTGATCCACTGTGAGCTACCCTCTCCCATGGCAGCGATGCCAGCCATCTGCACGAGGATATTGGTAGTCTTCTTATAGTACCAGTCAAGGCTGCCGTAGAGCGAGTTGTCGAAGAGCGTGTAGTCGAGACCTAAATTAGTCTGCGTCGTGGTCTCCCATTTGATGTCGTCGTTGCCAATCTGGTTGCGCTTAAAGCCTGACGAGAGTATCTGTCCGCCATTAGTGCCGGCGATGTCGTAGGATGTGCCATAACTCTGTCCGCCGCTCTCGTTGACACCATAGTTGCTCTCATAGATGGTGTAGCGGGCTATATTGGAGATTTCCTGGTTACCGGTCTGTCCCCATGAGGCACGCAACTTGAGGTCGTCGATCCATTTCGCCTTCATAAACTTCTCCTGGCTGATGCGCCATCCAAGAGAGAAACTGGGGAACATTGCATAGCGGTTGTTCTTGCCGAAACGGCTTGAACCGTCATAGCGCACTGTGGCGGAGGCCAGGTATTTGTCAGCATAGGTATAGTTGGCCTTACCAAAATACGATACCAGGGAATAGCCTTCGCCACCACCGTAAGCTTGGGCAGAACCCATGCCGGCACTGGGCCACATGTAGTTAGGATTGAGAATGATGTAGCTTTCTTTATAGCCTGAGAAATTGATATCATCCTCTCGGTTGAGCTCCACACCGGCCATGGCATCAAAACGGTGCTGATCCTTGGCGAAGTTATAGGTCGCCACCGCATTCCACATCCATTTAGTCCAATGTTCCTGTTTTGCTTCCACAGCATTGGTGGAAGTTGCCACATTGCCTTCAGTGATGGGATAGGTGAAGAAGCGCTGCTGCTTCTGCGCGTAGTCGAGGCCGAAGGTAGAGCGGAGGTTGAAGCCCTTGAAGAGATGAAGATTGACATAGGCGTCGCCAAAAGCACGCCAGTAGGTATACCGGTTGTCGGCGTTGCGATGCAGACGTGCCACTGGGTTCTCACGGTCCGGGTAGCCGCCCACAGGACCGGCATAACTGCCATCGGTGGTGTAGACGGGGAGAGAGGGGTTGAACTGCAGGACATTCTCTAAAAAGCCACCGGGAGCCTGTACCTCTGAGGTGCGGTTCAGCGTGAAATGCTCACCCAAGGTCAGCACGTTCTTGATGACATCGTATTCCGTATTCATACGTGCAGAGAAGCGTTCGAAGTCAGATGTCTTGATGATACCCAGATTCTTATAGTAGCCTAACGAGAAATAGGAAGAGCCGCGCTCAGAACCGTTGCTCACCGCCACATTATAGTTCTGAATGACGCCCGTGCGCGTTGTCTCGTCAAACCAGTCGGTGTCTGCGGCGGGTGTCGTCCCGGCAGCGTCGAGATATTTCGACATGCTGATGCTGTTGAGCATAGGATAACCGGCTGTGTTGTAGCCCCAGTTGTAGTGATAGCCCAAGCCGTTGGTGTTTGGATCCAGTCCGTCGTTGACATAGGCTTGCCACATCACCTGACCATATTGCTTGGCATTGAGCACATCCATCTTATGGGCATACATGGAGGCTGCCACAGAAGCGTCGACATCGACCTTCACCTTGCCATTCTTACCTTTCTTTGTAGTGATGATGATGACGCCGTTGGCAGCGCGGCTGCCATAGATAGATGCAGAAGCCGCATCCTTGAGCACCTGGATGCTTTCGATATCAGCAGCATTGAGCTCGTGCATGCCGGCTTTTGTAGGCACGCCGTCGATGATATAAAGTGGGTCATTGTTGTTGAGCGTTCCCACACCGCGGATTCTCACGGTAGCAGCTCCTGAGGGTGAGCCGTCGGCAGTGATATTCATGCCTGGCACCCTTCCCTGCAAAGCTTTCATGGGGTTGTTCTCGTTTTGCTTGGCCAAATCATCGACGCTAACTACAGAGATGGCGCCTGTCAGATCGGCTTTACGCTGTACGGTATAGCCGGTGACTACAACTTCATTGAGTTGTTTGCTGTCATCGTGCAGCACCACCTTCATATTGTCGGCAGCCGACGTGGAAGTCGTCTTGAAACCGATATAAGAGATGGTGAGCTTGCTACCTGCAGGTACATTAATAACAAACTTTCCATCGATGTCGGTCACCACACCATTGCTTGTGCCTTCCTGCATGACAGTAGCACCGATAACCGGCTCGCCAGTTCCGTCTACCACCATTCCGGTGATGCGGCTTCCCTGCTGGGCTTGTGCTGTCAGACCATACCAACATGCCATCGCCCCAAATACAAACTTAAAAGTCTGGTTCATGTTACTTTGGTTTAAGTTTCTAATTACTTTTGGTTTCTGCCGCAAAGTTATGGGAATTATTATAATATGGTGTTACAAAATTCTATCAGCGGTTTTTAAAATCCATGCATGATAGAAATTTAAATGGCAATGATAGAATATTTAAACTCGGCTCCGCTTTTTTCAGCCAAAGCCTTTCAAATATGAAAGAAAAACAATATCTTTGCAACTGACAATCAGAAAGAAACCATGAAACCGCTATTGCTGAACCTATTCTTTTGCAGAGACTCTTTTCTGAAGAAAGCAATGTCATGCAAGATGGTGTTACGCTTCGTAATGCTGTCGTGCCTTTGTCTCTTGATGTCATGCCAACAGCACCGCTATCGCATCGGTGTCTCGCAATGCAGCAATGATGGATGGAGACAGAAAGCTAATAGTGAAATCAAAATCGGGCAATATCAATATAGTAATGTCGATGTCGTCTTTGCCTCTGCTGAGAACGACGGCCGACGGCAGGTGGCGCAGATAGATTCTATGGTGGCCGACGGCGTTGACCTTCTTGTCGTCTCCCCAAGCGATACTAAAACGGTGTCCCCGGCTATTGAGCGTGCCTACGATAAAGGCGTTCCGGTCATTCTTTATGACCGGATGACCCAGTCTGAGAAGTACACCGCTTTCATTGGTGCTGACAATGTTGCCATAGGCCGCTATATGGCACAGTTTGTCATATCGCAAGTCAATAATGGAGATGACGTCGTGGAGATCACAGGACTCGAAGGCTCTACACCCGTTGAGGAGCGGCATCGCGGCTTTATGGAAACAATCGCGAAAAGCAATAAACGCATAAAGGTAACGACCCTTCAAGGCGATTGGACAATCAAAACTCCGCGAAAGTTGATGTATCAATTTCTTAAAGAAGGTCATCGCCCTGTATGTGTTTTCTGTCATAACGATGGCGAAGCCCTTGGCGCTTATCTTGGGGCTAAAGATATGGGGCTGGAGAAAAATATGAAATTCGTCGGTATCGACGGATTACCCGGACCCAACCAAGGTGTGGAATGGGTGCGTGAGGGGAAACTCACGGCTTCATACATCTATCCTACTAAGGGTGAGAAAATCATTCCCCTCGCAATGAATATCTTGCAGCACAAGCCGTTCCAGCGCATCAATATCCTTACCTCGGCTTTGGTAACAAAGGACAATGCGACAATCGTTGACATGCAGAACCGAGAGATGCTTAACCAAACGGCCAAAATTTCAGAGTTATACAACAATATCGACAGATATATCAATTTGTATCAAAGTCAAAAAATTATACTCGTGATGGCTGTCATCGTGGTGCTGTTGCTCATCGTCATAGCTGGCTACCAAGTATACCTGCGTAAGACACACGAACAAATCAATAAGAAAATACAACAATGGGATAAAGAAAAAATAGACTTCTTTACCAATGCAAGCCATCAGTTGCGTACACCTCTGACACTGGTGAGTGGACCCGTGGAACAACTACTTGCAAGCAATACATTGAAAGGAAAAGACCTCGAGACGGTAAAAATGGTGAGTCGTAATGTCCGTCAGCTCTCATTGCTTATTGATGGCGTGCTGTCTTTTGATAGCAATAACACTACTGTTGACGACAACACTGTACCGTCGTGTCAATCTCAGCATGAATACGCCAATGTCACAGAAAGTGAGAATGTTAAGACTGTACAGCCTTCATTGGCTGATGATATCATCAATGAGGATGACAGTCGCCAACAGATTCTTATCATTGACGACAATGCAGACATACGTAACTATCTGAGAAGCATACTTGAAAAGAAATATAATGTCTTTGAAGATGCCAACGGGAAAGAAGGGGTCAGTATGACACAGAAATACTTACCCGATCTGGTTATCAGTGACATCATGATGCCAGAGATGAACGGCTTGGAGTGCTGCCAGATCATCAAACAGACTAAGATAACTTGTCATATACCTGTCATCTTGCTTACGGCACGCGCTCAGGAGGCACAACGTATCGAGGAATTTGGGCATGGTGCCGACGAATATATGACCAAACCATTTAGTGCCGAAGTATTGCTTGCACGCGTCAACAATCTGCTCAGCAACCATAAACGGTTGAAAGAAATTTTTGACAGCAACTCCGAGTGGGTTCAAGCAACGAAAAATATCGAAGGTAGCGACAAACAGTTCGTCGAACTGTTGCGTAAGACGGTATTGGATCATCTCTCAGATCAGAAATTGAAGAAGACACAGGTTGCTGACATTATGAATATCAGCTATATACAACTGTATAGAAAGACAAAAGCTATCATTGGCATTACGCCAGTGGAGCTGCTACGCAAAGCTCGCATTAAGCGTGCACTGCTACTATTGCAGACAACAAATCTCACAATAGCTGAGATCGCCTATCAGACTGGTTTTGGAAGTCCTTCATATCTTAGTGTGTGCTTCAAAGAAGAATTTGGAAAATCACCAAGTGAGATAAGAACTTCGAATGATTTCGAAGACTTAACAAATCCCTTATAAACTTCTTGCTTTCCTGCCATCTTTTCCCTGCTATCTCTGTGTATCGCTGTCTTTGCGTCTCTTTTTGTTGTGCTGGGTTCTGTAGGTTGCTGCTTTGCAGCG
>UMGV01083225.1_pt1 | contig 41986 bp, 32 predicted proteins | sample 1965361 | NCBI WGS metagenome assembly UMGV01 (sample SAMEA4836081, study PRJEB28245) | human gut metagenome | biome: gut microbiome; material: fecal sample | place: Denmark | collected 2008
TTCATCTTGAGCTCCATCGTGGTATAGACCTGCTCGCGGGCAAAGCCGAGCTCCATCAGGCCCGCAAGCGTAAACTTGATCATGATGGGAGGGCCGCACATCACGACGGTCTTGTCGGTCGTGAAGCCGAGCTCCTTGACGTAGTTCGGCACGAAGCCGACGTGGCCGTCCCAGTCCGGCTGCTCGCGGTCGATGGTCAGATGGACGTTGATGCCGTCCTCTTTGCACCAGACGTTCTCGATCTCCGGATAGTCTACCAGGTCGTCCTTTGAGCGGGAGCCGTAGACAATGTCGATCTTGCCGTAGCGGTCGCGGTAGTGGCGGCAATAGTTGATGACCGAGTGCAGCGGGGCAAGACCGATGCCGCCCGCGATGAACAGCAGATCCTTGCCCGCAAACGCGGTGTCGACCGGGAAGCCGTTGCCGTAGGGGCCGCGGACGGTGATCTGCTGGCCGGGCTCCATGGCGTGGAGCCATTCGGTCACACAGCCGCATTTTTTAATGGAAAACTCCACATATTCCTCCAGCGTGGGACTGGACGTGATGGAGAACAGCGCCTCGCCGACGCCCGGCACGGAGAGCATGGCGCACTGGCCGGGGATATGGACGAAGGGCTTTTTGCCGTCAAGGCCGACGACGCGGAAGGTCTTGACATCCGGCGTGTCGACGCGGATATCCGTGACGACGGCGATATTGGGGATCAGCGGATCGTTTCTCATGCGTGTTCCTCCCCAAGTGTTTTGATGACTTTGACGATGTTCATATGGATGGGGCACTTGGCAAGGCAGCGGCCGCAGCCGACGCAGCCGAAGCACCCGTCGTTATTATCCGGGAAATAGACCAGCTTGTGCATAAAGCGCTGCCGGAAGCGCTCGAGCTGCGTCGGGCGCGGCTGACCGGCGGACATCTTCGTGAAATCCGAGTACATGCAGCTGTCCCAGCAGCGGAAGCGGCGGACGAGCTTGCCGGAGTCGAATTCCTTGATGTCATAGCACTGGCACGTCGGGCAGACGAAGGTGCACGTGCCGCAGCCGAGGCAGCTTTCGGACAGCTGCTTCCATTCCGGGCGGTCGAAGAGTTCCTTCGTTTTGCCTGCGCCCACGGCGGACAGATCGAGCCCGGCCAGCGGGAGCTTTTTGAGAAGCGCACGCGTTTTTTCCTGCTGGGCCGCGACTGCCGCACCGTCCGTATCCTCCAGCATGGGAAGCTTCGCGGTCAGCGCCGCGCCCTTTTCCGTGTTGGCCTGCCAGAAGAGCGTTTCGTCCTCGATCCAGCAGCTGATATCGCCCTGCGGGGCCGCAGGATCGATGCCGAAGGCCGGACAGAAGCACGTTTCCTCGGGGCGGGTGCAGGCCAGCGTCACGACGGTGCCGTGTGCGCGGCGGGCGGCGTAATAGGTGTCCTGCGGTTCGGAAAGGAAGACGCGGTCGAGAATTTCAAAGCTTCTTGCGTCGCACGCGCGCACGCCGAACAGGACGAACGGCTCCGCCGGGTCACGCGTTTCCACAAGGTCAAGCTGCCTGCCCGTCACGCGGAAGCCGACGAGGTTTTCCACCTGCGGGAAAAACAGATCCTTGGCCGAGCGGACGGTATTGAGCTTCTTGGTAAGCGCTATACCCTCCTGCCAGACGGTGAAGCTGGCCTGACCGGCGGCGTCGTCCGCCGGAATATAGAGCTTCCGGTCTGCCGACACGGCGGCAAACAGGCTTTGAAGCTTGCAGAGGGGAAGCTGTTTCATTGCGCACCTCCTCTTTCATAGACGACGGACGGCTCACAGTCGTCCTTACGGAAATCCATGAGCGGCGGGCGGGAGTCAAAATCGGCTCCGGCCTGATAGTCGCCGTAAAGCTCGTTGATGTCCTTGATGAACTTGCGGTTCAAAAGATGCAGCGGGATATGCTGCGGACAGACGCGGGAGCATTCGCCGCAGTCGGTGCAGCGGGAGACGACGTGGAAGGCCCGGATGATGTGGAACATATTTTCCTCAAACGAATCGGCGATGGCCTTGTTCTCAAAGCCAGAATCGTGGTTGTCGAACACGCACTTTTCGCACGAGCACGCGGGACACACGTTGCGGCACGCGTTGCAGCGGATGCAGCGCGACAGCTCGCCGCGCCAGAACGCGTAGCGCTCCTCGGCTGTCATGGCTTCGAGCTTTTGAACCTCGTCGAACCGGCCGCAGTCCACGTTTTCCTCGCCCTGCTCGCCAAGCAGCTCGTCATAGCAGACGATCTTTTTACTCTTGCAGGTCTTGCACTTGAGCAGCAGCGCATCGGCCTTTTTGATCGTTTCCTCGCCGTAGATCGTGGAAACGCAAAGAGCTTCGCCATCCTCCGTCACTGCCGTGACACCGGCAAGGCCCTGCTCCTTGATGGCCTCCATGTCGCACATCCCGCCGCACTGTACGCCGACGGCGTAGACCGTCTCGCGCAGGATGCGGTGCTCCTTTAAAAGCTGGACAAACGAATAGCTGTCGCAGGGCTTCAGGAACGCGGCGGCCTTGCCGCCCTTGCGGGATTCCGCGATGAGATATTTGGACAGATTCGCGCCGGAGAAGACGCTCCAGACGAAATTTTTCTCGATATCTTCCACGCTCGTGAATACAGACGGTGTCAGATCATAGAAGAATTCGCCCGCGCGCCAGCCGATGACGCGGTCAACAATCTGATCTTGCAGCAGCTGGATCGCTTTTTCCTTTACTCTTTGCATCTCAGATCCTCCAGTCTGCGGTTCTCGCCGAGCTTCGTGATCGTCTCGGCGAATTCGTTCATGGTTTTGGCGAACTTCGCGCCCTCCGCTGCCGAGACCCATTCCACGCGCGTGCGCTCACGCTCGATGCCGAGGAAGTCCAGCATGGAGAACAGGAGCGTCATGCGCCGCCGGGCATAATAGTTGCCGGTCGTGTAATGGCAGTCGCCGGGATGGCAGCCGCAGAGGATCACGCCGTCGGCCCCGCGCTGGAACGCGCGGAGAATAAACATCGGGTTTAACCGGCAGGAGCACGGAATGCGGATGATCTTCACATTGGCCGGGTAGCTCAGCCGGTTCGTGCCGGAAAGATCGGCGCCCGCGTAGGAGCACCAGTTGCAGCAGAACGCCACGATCGTGGGCGTCCAGGAGCCGTTTACCTGCATATCGCATCCACCTCCGCAATGATTTGCCGGTTGGAGAAGCCCTTGAGATCCATCGCGCCGGACATACACGCAACGGTGCACGCGCCGCAGCCCTGACAGACTGCCGGGTTGACCTGCGCGACGCGCCGCACGAGCGTCGTGCGGTTCGGGCCTCTGAATTCCTTGTCAATGTACGTGATCGCGCCATACGGGCAGACCTTTTCGCAGTTGGAGCAGCCGTTGCACATCATCTCATCCGGCTGCGCCACGCACGGGTTGCACGTCAGCGAGTCCTTGCACAGAAGCCCGATGACCTTCGCCGCAGCGGCGGACGCCTGTGCGACCGTCTCCGGGATATCCTTCGGCCCCTGGCACATACCGGACAGGAACACGCCTGCCGTCGGGCTTTCGACCGGGCGGAGCTTCGGGTGGGCCTCGGTGAAGAAGTCGTTCGTGTCCATGGAGGCGGTCAGCATCGTGGCCAGCGGCCGCGCGGACTTATCCGGCTCGATGGCGGCAGCCAGCACGACCATGTCAGCGTCGATATGCAGCTGCCGGTTGTCCAGCAGATCGGATGCCAGCACCTTCAGCTTGCCGTTTTCGGGCGTGACCTTGCCGACCATGCCCTTGATGTAATGCACGCCGTACTGCTCGACGGCTCTGCGGTAGAACTCGTCAAAGTTCTTGCCGGGGGTGCGCACGTCGATGTAGAACACATACACATCCGTATCCGGGTATTTTTCGCGGCAGAGCATGGCGTGCTTCGCCGTGTACATACAGCAGATCTTGGAGCAGTAGGGCTTGCCCTTCTCCGCACCGTCGCAGCGGGAGCCGACGCACTGCACAAAGACAATGGTCTTCGGATGTGTCCCGTCGGACGGGCGCAGGAGCGTGCCGCTCGTGGGGCCGGCGGCGTTCATGAGACGCTCAAATTCGAGGCTGGAAACGACGTCCGGGCTCTGGCTGTAGGCAAATTCGTCGAATTTGGAAAGATCGATGGGGTTGAAGCCCGTCGCGGCGACGATGGCGCCGTATTCCTGCTCAATGAACGTGTCGATCTGCTTGTAGTCGATCGCTCCGGCGGAACAGACCTTCGCGCACACGCCGCACTTGCCGTTTTTGAGCATATTGCAGTAGTTGGGATCGATGGTCGCGACCTTCGGCACGGCCTGCGCAAACGGGATATAGATCGCGCGGCGATTGTCCATGCCGAGGTTAAACTCGTTCGGGACCTTCTTCTGCGGACACTTTTCCGTACACAGTCCGCAGCCGGTGCAGACGTCCTCCTTGACGAAGCGCGCCTTGCGGCGGATCTTTACATGGAAATTGCCGACGAAGCCGCCGACGGATTCGACCTCGGAATAGGAATAGATATGGATCTTTTCGTTCTGCGCGCAGTCGACCATTTTCGGCGTCAGGATGCACGCCGCGCAGTCGAGTGTCGGGAACGTCTTGTCGATCTGGGTCATCTTGCCGCCGATGGTCGGCTGCTTTTCGACGATATCGACCTCAAAGCCCGCCTCGGCAATGTCCAGCGCCGTCTGGATGCCCGCTATGCCGCCGCCGATGACGAGCGCGCGCTTGGTGACCGGGCTGCTGCCCGCGGTCAGAGGCGCGTTCAGATGTACCTTGGCGATGGCGGCGCGGCCCAGAATGATGGCCTTTTCCGTGCCCGCTTCCTTGTCCTTGTGGATCCAGGAGCACTGTTCGCGGATGTTCGCGATCTCGACCATATAGGGGTTCAGACCTGCCTTTTCGCAGGTCTTGCGGAACGTCTGCTCGTGCATTCTGGGCGAGCAGGAACAGATGACCACGCCGGTCAGACCGTATTCATGGATCTTGTCCTGAATCATCTGCTGCCCGGTCTGGGAACACATATACTGATAATTTGTGGAGAAAACAACGCCGGGTTCCTTTGAAAGAGCCTGCGAGACGCGTTCCACGTCGACGGTCGCGGCAATGTTGCTGCCGCACCAGCATACGAATACGCCGATTCTCTGCATTGCGTTCCCTCCTTACTTTTTATATTTGCGGAACGCCGCGGCAATCGCCTGCTGCGGCAGTTCCTCGTCAAGAATCTCCGGGATGCGTTCGGGCTTCAGGTGATCCATGCCCTGCTGGCGCTGCACGGCATTGCGCACGGCCTCAATGAGTTTTGCAGGCTCGACGTTTCGGGGACAGCGCTCGACGCAGGCAAAGCAGCTCAGACAGGTGTAGATGCCCTTCGAGGAAAGCAGCTCCTCAATTCGGCCGTTTTCGACCATGGAGACAAACTGATGCGGATGGTATTCCATCTCGTCATACGCCGGACAGCTCGCCGAGCATTTGCCGCAGCGCATACACTTTCTGGGGTTTACGCCGGAAATGCGGGTGACGGTTTCGATCATGTTCTGGTTGTTCATGCGTCCTCCTCCCCGCAGCCGAGCGCTTCGGCCAGAAGCTCCGTGAAATAAACGACAGGCAGCGCGCCGTCCGTGTTGTGCAGCAGATTATAGCTGCACAGGGGACAGGCCGTGATCAGAAGCTCCGCGCCCTGCGCCTTTGCGTTGTCCATGATCTTCTGTGCCTGCTTTGCGGCGTAGGACCTGTTCTCGACCGCCATATAGCCGCCGCAGCATTCGTTGCGCTGCGCGTAAATCACAGGCTCCGCGCCGATGGCCCGGATGAAGTCCTCCAGCATTTTCGGGTTCTCCGGGTCGTCAAACTGCATCTCGCGGCTGGGCCGCAGGAGCATACAGCCGTAATACGCGCCGATCTTTCTGCCTGTAAGCGGCTTTACGACAGCTGCCTTGACTGCATCCCAGCCGATCTCGTCGCGCAGGACTTCGAGATAGTGCAGAACCTTTGTCTCACCCTCGTAGGGCGTTTCCGGCTTTAAGTAATTGTTGACCTTGACGCGGATGTCCTCATTGTGCTGCATATCGCCGTTCACGCGCTTCAAAACGTGATGACAGGCAGAACAGAGGGACACCAGCGGCTGACCCGCGTCACGCGCGGCCATGAGCGCCCGGACGGAGGAAAGCCGTGTGGCAATTTCATCGTTTGCCTGCGGATACACCGCGCCGCAGCACTGCCACTCCGGGATCTCGCACAGCGAAAAGCCGAGCTTCTCCGCTGCGCGCCGTCCGGCTCTGTCCAGCTGCGCGCCCTTTGTCCTGAGCGTGCAGCCGGGGAAATAGCTGTAATTCATTGCGTGTCCTCCCGTCAGATCATGTTCTCCGGGTGGAACACCTCGTCGAAGCGCTCCGCCGTCAAAAAGCCGAGGCTCACGCAGGCTTCCTTGAGGGAGATGTTTTCCTTGTAGGCTTTTTTAGCCGTCTTCGCCGCGTTTTCATAGCCAATGTACGGGTTCAGCGCCGTGACGAGCATGAGGGAGTTGTGCAGATTGTGCTCCATCTTCTCTCGGTTGGCGCGGATGCCGCAGGCGCAGCGGTCGTTGAACGACACGATGGACTCGGCCAGCAGACGTGCCGACTGCAGGAAATTATAGATGCAGACCGGCATGAACACGTTCAGCTCGAAATTGCCCTGCGACGCGGCCATGGACACGGCCACATCGTTGCCCATGACCTGCACGGCGACCATCGTAACGGCTTCGCACTGGGTAGGGTTGACCTTGCCGGGCATGATGGACGAGCCGGGCTCGTTTTCGGGAATGAAGATCTCGCCGAGGCCGTCCCGCGGGCCGGAGGCCAGCCAGCGCACGTCGTTCGCGATTTTCATCATATCGGCGGCCAGCGCCTTGAGTGCGCCGTGCGCGAAGACGATCTCGTCCTTGCTGGTCAGCGCGTGGAATTTGTTCTCTGCCGTTTTGAAGTCCTTGCCCGTCAGCTTCGCAATTTCAGCGGCGACCGCTGTATCGAAGCCCTTCGGCGTGTTGAGGCCCGTGCCGACGGCGGTGCCGCCGAGCGCCAGTTCCTTCAGGGGCTTCACGGCCAGAAGCAGCAGTTCCTTATCCCGTTCCAGACTCGATCTCCAGCCGGAAATTTCCTGCGGGAAGGAGATGGGGGTGGCGTCCTGCAGATGCGTCCGGCCGGACTTGACAATGCCTGCATTTTCTTCCTCCAGACGGCGGAATGTTGCTGTCAGCGTGTCGATGGCGGGGATGACCTTGTCCTCAAGCGCGCAGACCGCCGCGATGTGCATGGCCGTCGGGAATGTGTCGTTGGACGACTGCGACATATTGATATCATCGTTCGGGTGCAGCAGCTTTTTGCCCGCAATTTCATTGCCGCGGTTGGCAATGACCTCGTTGCTGTTCATGTTGGACTGTGTGCCGGAGCCGGTCTGCCAGACGACGAGCGGGAAATTGTCCAGAAGCTGGCCGGAAATGACCTCGTCCGCCGCCTGCTCGATGGCAGCAAGCTTTTCTTCGGTCATTTTTTCGGGACGCAGCGCGCGGTTGGCGCGCGCAGCAGCTTTTTTGAGAATGCCGAAGGCATGGATGATCTCGGCGGGCATCGTCTCAATGCCGACGCCGATGGGGAAGTTGTTGTGGCTGCGCTCGGTCTGTGCGCCCCAGTATTTGTCCGCCGGGACGCGAACCTCACCCATGGAATCGTGTTCGACGCGATATTCCATCGTTTTTTCTCCTTTTATATATCAGATCTCGACCTGACGGATGACTTCCTTCAGCTTTTCCGCGCTGGCGCGGAGCTTGTCGATCTCGCCGTCGGTCAGCTGGTTGAGGATCTTGCCGCGCACGCCCTGATTGTCGACCAGCGCGAGCGTGGACAGGCAGACATCGGACACGCCGTATTCGCCGTGCATCATGGTAGAGACGGTCACAGCCGTTCCGGCCGTGCTCTGCACGCACTTGCACAGGTGGCAGACCGACATGGCGACGGCATAGAACGTTGCGCCCTTGTTCTTGATGACCTGCGCGCCGGAGGTCTTGACGAACTGCTCAATCTCCTCGTAATCCTGGTTCCACTTGATGCGGTCACAGTCGGGGGAATGCTCCTTATAGGAATCAATATGGTTGTTCGCGATGTGCACAAGGCTCCAGGGCACGAAGGAGGAATCGCCGTGCTCGCCGTAGACGTGCGCGTGGACATTCTTCGGGCTGATGCAGAAGCGCTTTGCAAGCGTCGACTGCAGGCGGCTGGTGTCGAGGATGGTGCCGGAGCCGATGATGTGGCTCTCGGGAACGCCGGAAATTTTGTGGAACACATACGTCAGCACGTCGACCGGGTTCGATACGATAATATAGATGGCGTCCGGCGCGGCAGCTGTGATCTGCGGGGCAATGTCCTTGATGATGTTGACGTTGGCCTGCGCCAGCTCCAGTCGGCTCTGTCCGGCCTTGCGGGGAAGACCCGAGGTAATAATGACAATGTCGGAGCCGGAGGCCGCGTCATAGTCGCCGGAGCGGACGATCGTCGGAGAACAGAACGGCGCGCCCTGATAGATATCCATGGCCTCGCCAAAGGCCTTCTGCTTATTGACGTCGATCAGGACGATCTCGGATGAAATGCCCTGGATCATCAGGTCGTTCGCAATCGTGGAGCCGACGCTTCCCGCGCCGATAACAGTGATCTTGCTCATACACAAAAACCCCCAATTTCAGATTTGAATCGAACAAAATATACCGATATAATTTTATCGGTTATTGCGATAAAATTATATCGGTATTATGCTGGAAGCACCAATGCTTTTTTATGCAAAGATATATTCTTTTTGATATGTTGGTTCAATTCCGTTCCTGTGGGAAGTATCAGACAAATGCCTTATGTTCCCGCACAAACTGCACGAATCCGGCCTCGATCTCGCTCATTGCATATTGCTTATGATATACCAGCGCGTTGAGATACAAACTCTGGTTGTCGCTGCACGGGAGCTGGACAAGATTCCAGCGCTGGATGCAGTGCTCCGGGATGGCGGGGGCCAGCATATAGGAATTCGGAATTGTTTCGAGGAGCGTCATCTGCGCCAGACGGTCGACGCAGTAGATCTTCCGCCGCACCGGCTCCTCCGGCTTGCCCTGTACGCGGAACACGTCCCCGTGAACGATCTCCGGCAGCCCGTCAAGCTCCGTGCGCAGAATGGAGCTGCGCCCGGCAAGCGGATGTGACTGGTTCATGGTGACGAGGTAGTGGTATTTGCTCAAAAGCTCGAAGCTCAGGCCGCGGGCGCTGGTCTGCTCGTCAAAATAATCGCGGTATTCCGAGCGGAAGCGGATCACGCCGATCTCCGTCTCGCCGCTTGCAAGCGTTTCGAGCGCCGTGCGCGCGTGGCATTCGCGGATGACCGCGTCGACCGGCTCTGCCTGCGGCAGTCCGGCCAGATACTGCGCCGTCAGATCCAGCATGGCCGCCGAGCGCGGGATGCACACGCGCAGCCGGTTCGCCACGGCCCGCTTGGGACCGAGGGCCTCAATGGCCTCCGTCTCGCGCAGGATGGACTTTGCGTGCTGCAGAAAGATCGTACCGCGCGTCGTGGGCCGGACGCCGCGCGTGGAGCGCTCAAAAATGCGGAAGCCCAGCATCTGCTCCACATCGTGCAGGATGCGGCTGAGATTCGGCTGGCCGATAAACAGGTTCTCCGCCGCCTGCGAGATCGACCGGGTGCGTTCGATCTCGATGATATACTGCAAATGCTGTGTGTTCATAGCTGTACCACCTTCTAATTTATATCATTTCTAATATATCACCTTTTTCGCCGTTTTGCAACCGGAGGCGTACCGGCGCTCTGCATAAAATCATATACCCTTTTTTGCCGTCTCTTGGCGCTTTTCATGCCCGGACAGCACCGGCAGCTCGGCAAAGAAGGTGTTGACGCCGCCGTCGCTTTCTGCCCAGACGCTGCCGCCGTGCGTCTGCGCGATGGCCTGCGCGATGGAAAGGCCGAGGCCAAAGCTGCCGTCGCGCGTCCGCGCGGCGTCTGCGCGGGAAAAGCGGTCAAAGATCTGCCGGAGCGCCTGCGGGGAAAGCGCCTCGCCCTCGTTTGAGACGGACAGGCGGCAGCGGTTCTTCCCGCAGCGGGACAGGCGGACGGCGACCGTGCCGCCGGAGGCGTACTTCCGGGCGTTGTCAAGATAGATCTCCACGAGCTGGCTGAGCTGGCGTTCATCGCCGCTGACGGTGATGTCCGGCTCCAGTTCGGTCTGCAGTGTCAGACCACGTTCAAACAGCGCGGCCTCGAACAGCAGCGCGCTGCTCTCAGTGATCTGACTGAGATCGCATGGCGTGAATGCACGCGACGCCTGTTCATTCTCGGCCCGCGCCAGCTCCAGCAGCCGCTCGACCAGCGCGCGCATCTGCTTCGCCATGGCGTCGATGCCGGAAAGGAAGGTCTGCTTCTGCGCCGTGTCATAATCCGGGCTTTGCAGCAGCTCCGTGTTTGTCAGAATGACGGTCAGCGGCGTTTTCAGCTCGTGCGACGCGTCGGCGACAAACTGCTTCTGCTGCCGCCACGCTTCCTCCACTGGCCGGACCGCACTGCGCGCCAGCAGCACCGCAAGGCCGAAAAAGGCAAGCAGGCCGAGCGCGACGAGCAGCGCGCCGGTCTTCAAAAGCGTGCGCAGCGTCTGCTGCTCGCTGGAAATATCCGCGAAGATCACGCTGCCGGTCACGCGGCAGTAGCGCAGGCTGTATTCCGGGATCTCGCCGATGGCGTCCTGCGAAGCCTGCGCCGCGGCGGCAACCATCCGCAGAAACGTCCGGTCGGTCAGATCGTAATCGCTTGAGCCGATGGCGACCAGATTGCCGAACGCGTCGGTCTGCAGCACGAAATACGGCAGGCGCACCTGCTGCGGTTCGCGCTCCGGCTGGACAGGCGCGAAGGGGTCGGCTGCGATCGCCTGCATCATGCTGATCGACTGGGTGCGCAGATTCTGCTTCGTCAGCGTATAGAAAAGGCCGAGGATCGCGCCGAGCATCACGGCGGCGACCAGCACGATCGCAAGAATGATCTTCAGACGCAGCTTTTTCAGCATACCTCGCCCACCTCCAGATGATAGCCCAGCCGCCGCACGGCCTCAATGCGCACGTTCGAGCCGATGGCCGCAAGCTTTTTGCGCAGGAAGCCGACGTAGACCTCCACATGGTTCTCCACTGCGTTCGAGTCAAAGCCCCAGACCTTGGACAAAATGGCCTCCTTGGACACATTCTGCCCCTTTGTCTGCAAAAGATACCGCATCACGTCGAATTCCCGCGCGGACAGCCGCAGCTGCCGCTGCCCGCAGATCAGCGTTCCGGAGGCCAGATCGAGCGTCGTGTTGCCGAACGAGAGCGCGTTGACCTCCGCACCCTGCCGCCGGAGCAGTGCACCGACGCAGGCCAGCAGCTCCCGCGCGTCAAAGGGCTTCGTGAGATAATAATCCGCGCCCGCGTTCAGCCCCTCGATGCGGTCTTCGAGCGACGACTTTGCCGTCAGCATCAGAATCGGCGTCCCACAGCGCTTCGCGCGCACCTGCCGCGCGACCTGATAGCCGTCCATGCCCGGCATCATCACGTCGAGGATCAGCAGGTCATATACGCCCGTCTCGGCATATTCCGCCCCCGTCTCGCCGTCATGCACCGCCTCGACGGAAAATCCCTTCCCCTCCAGCATGGCCCGGAGAGAGTCCGCAAGCAGGATCTCGTCTTCAATGATCAGAATTTTCATATCATAATACCTCAGGTTCAAATCGCCGGAAAATGGTATGGCGGCATCCAAAGGGAAGCCTTGTGTGCGTCCTATCCCTATCAACTATATTCGTTTTTTTACCGCTTTTCAAGGAAAACCGCAGAAAAATTGTCTCCCGGCCAAACGGCCGGGAGACAGGAAAGATGTATGCTTATGCCTTTTCGCTCTGTGAAGCGGTGAAGCGGTTCAGGATGGCTGCGAACTGACAGCGGGTGGCGGTGCCGGTGGGCAGGAGCTTGCCGTCGGTGCCGTTGATGAGGCCCTGGCCGACAGCCCACTGCATGGCGGAAACGGCGTAGCCGCTGACGCTGGCGTGATCCTCAAAGCTGATGAGGTTCTCGGAGAGCGTCACGGCGTCCATGCCCTAATAGACGGCGTAGCTGAACAGGAACTTCGCAAGCTGCTCACGGGTGACGGCCTTGTTCGGCTCAAAGGTCGTGGCGGACGTGCCGCTGGCGATCTCGTTCTTGGCGGCCCAGGCAACGGCTGCTTCATAATAGCTGCCGGAGGCAACGTCGGTGAACGCGGCCTTCTCAGTCACTTCGGGGCTGCCCGCAAGACGGTAGAGCGTCGCGACGACCATGGCGCGGGTCATGGGCCTGTCCGGAGAGAAGGTATTTCTGCCGGTTCCGGTCATCAGTCCCTCATCCGTGCAGAACAGAACGTCCTGCTGGCAGACCGCCTCGGCCTTGACATCCGCGAAGCCGGAAGCGGCCAGCAGCGCGCACAGCAGGAGCAGCAGCGCGCCCCGTGTCAGAAGCCGTTTCATGACGCTCCCTTCAGCGTGGAATTGGCGAGCATGGCCCGCGCGTCCTCCGCAGTTAAGTCGTAATTCCAGAGCAGCCTGAACATTTCCTGTGTCTTTTCTACCATATCATAGGCATAATACTGCGGATACAGAAGATTTCCCAGCCACCATACGCCCAGCAGCATATTAAGACTCGGGGGATTGGAAAGCCAGTTGTAGGGCATGGATGGAATCTCGTAATACCGTCCGGCTTCGATCGCGCGCAGCGGCTGCCACGCTTCGTCGTCTGCCGCAGTCTGATAAATGCTGCCCGCCGCAAATAAGATCACGTCCGGGTCAAAGCGGTAGAGCTGCTCAAGATTGATGGGATTGCCGCCGCCCTTGTTGCTGACGTCTTCGACCACGGCGGCGTTTTCAATGCCTATGAGATCGAGCACCTGCGCCTGAATGGAGCCCTTCGCGTTCGTATTGAGGCCGGACGAGCCGGAGGTGTACAGAACGGAAATACGCTCCGTATCCTGAATTTTCGCGGCGTTTTCCTCCGCCATCGAAACCGTTTCCTCGACGAATGCTGCCAGCTCCTGGCCGCGCGCTTCTTTTCCGCTCAGAATTTTTCCGAGCGTCCGGTATGCCTCCGCCATGTGCGGCAGATCTGCCTCAATGAAGATCACAGGCATGCCGATCTGCTTTTGCAGCGCGTCCAGATCGGCGGCCATGTTGTCCTTTTTGTCGCCGAGATCAATGACGACCTGCGCGCCGGAGGTCAGAATGGATTCCAGATTCAGCGTCGACTTGCTGCCGTACATCTGGCCGGTCGTCGGCAGATCGATCAGGCGCGGGTCGAGATATTTGTACTGGCTGGACGACGGCGTTGCGTTGATGGTCGTCATATATTCGGGCGCGATGGTCGCCAGAAACATCGACGCGACCGCGCCGCTCGGAGCTACGCGCGTGAGCGTTTCGGGAATCTCGACCGTTCGGCCGAGCGAGTCTGTGAACGAAACAGTCGGCTCCGCAGACCGTGCCGGCTGCCCGGCGGCGCAGCCGGACAGGCTTCCGCACAGCAGCGCCAGCGCCAGCAGCAGGGCGAAAATGTTCTTGTATCGCATGGTTGTCCTCCAAAGAAAATAACGTTCGGGAAAACAAAGCCGAAAGGCTTCCTTTCTGCTTGCATTATACCAGCAGCCGGACGCGATTGCAATAGAGTGTTTCACTATTTCAAACAAAAAGAGGCACATTTCCGCATGGTCGAACGCACAGGACCCCGCCGGGCGGCAGTGCCCGGCGGGGTCTTGTGGCTGTGCGGCGCGGATGCAGAAGGGAGATGTCAGAAAGGATGACGAGGAATTGGAACGAACAAGGTCTGCAAGCGTCCGCACAGTCCGCTGTCCGTTTCAGCACTGCCATCATACCATCGTCCAGACTGCAATGCAAGCTGATATTTCGACAATAATGAACATAGATACGATAATAACGAAAGAATACGGAGATTGAAGATCATGGAAAGCAGGAACGCTTCGGCTCTTTAAAATAAAAAAGACACTTGCGAACGCTTGTTTGCCATGCTATAATGAAAATCTAGACTGTCTTCCAGGAAATGAACTACAGAGAGGAATGAGAGCCATTCATGAAGGATATCCTGCCTTATCTGAAGCCGTACCGCAGGCGCATTGCGCTGGCGATGCTGCTGGTTGCGGCGGCGACGGTGTGCGATCTGCTGCTGCCGACGATCATGAACGACATTTTGAATAACGGCGTCCGGCAGTCGGACTTTGCGTATATCGTGCGCTGCTGCGCGTGGATGCTGGCCGTTGCGGCGGCTGGCCTTGCCGCGCTTCTGGCCGGGCGGAAGATCAGCTGCGATGTGGTTGCGGGCTTCAACGCCGACCTGCGCACGGACGTGTTTTCCCTCGTCAACAATATGACGTTCGAGGAATTCAACGCCATCGGCGCTGCCGCGCTCCTGTCCCGGTCGACCTACGATATCGGAACGGTCTCCTGGGTCGCGTCGATGATCTCCGGCAGTCTCATTACGATCCCGGTGCTGTTTTTCGGCGGCGTCATTCTGGCGCTGCGCAAGGACGTGATGATGAGCCTGATCCTGCTGCTGTTCGTCCCGGCGATCTTTCTGATCGTCCGGCCCATCAGCAAGCGCATCGGCCCCCTGCACGAAACGTCCGACAAGTACATCGACATTCAGAACGACGTCATGCGCGAGCGCCTGCACGGCATCCGCGTCATCCGCGCATTTAATAAGGAAGCAAGCCTGCAGCAGAAGATCGCCGACGCGACGCACGTCATGGCCGAGAACATCATCAACGCCAACGTGCAGATGGGACTTCTGAGTCCGGCAGCCGTGCTGCTCGTGAATCTTGCGGGCGTGGCGATCATATGGCTCGGCGGCTGGCGTATGGAGACAGGCAGCCACGCCATCTCCGGCGGCGATATCTTTGCCATCATCCAGTATCTGGCGCTTGTCGCCAACGGCGTTCTGATGGGCGGCTTCGCGATGGTCATGCTGCCGCACGCCAAGGTCGCGGCGGACCGCATCGGCGAAATTTTCCACGCTGCAGGGATGCAGGAGACAGCCAAAGGCGCGGAGCACACGTTCAGGGGCGAAATCGCCCTCGACCATGTGACCTTCCGCTATGAGGGCGCGTCGGAGGCCGCCGTGCAGAATGTCAGTATGCACATTCTGCCGGGGCAGAAGATCGCCGTCATCGGCGGTACGGGCAGCGGCAAAAGTACGCTCGTGCAGCTGCTGCTGTCCTTCCGTCTGCCGACCGAAGGACAGATCCTCTTCGACGGCGTCAGCGCTTCGCAGATCGACCGGGGCGTGATCCGGAAGAACATCAGCTGTGTCCTGCAAAAGACCGCCGTGTATTCCGGCACCATCCGGCACAACATTGAGATGGGCCGTCCCGGTGCGGAGGAAGCGGACATTCTCGAAGCCGCCGATATCGCACAGCTCACGCCCTTCCTCAACTCCCTGCCCGAGCATCTGGAGCATCCGCTCCAGCAGTCCGGCAAGAACCTCTCCGGCGGCCAGAAGCAGCGCCTGTGCATCGCGCGCGCCATTTTAAAGGACGCGCCGATCTATGTCTTTGACGACAGCTTCTCCGCGCTCGACTTTTTGACGGAGGCGAATCTGCGGCGGAGCCTCAACGAGAAAATTCAGGGCAAGACCCAGATCGTCATCACCCAGCGCATCACCTCGGCCATGAACGCGGATCACATCTTCGTCATGGATCGCGGGCGGCTGGTCGACCACGGCGTTCATGCGGAGCTTTTGTCCCGCTGCAAGATCTATCAGGAGATCTATGCCTCACAGACCGGAGGTGACGCGAAGTGAAGCAGGAACAGAAAACCCACGTTTCCGCCGACGCGCTCATCCAGCTGCTGAAGGGCGCGAAGGCCATCCGCTGGCAGCTCGCGCTCGGCGTCGTCATGAGTCTGGCGCTCGTTGTGTGCGCGCTGATCATCCCAACGCAGATGGGCGCGCTGGTGCAGATCCTGATCGATTATTTTGACGCGCCGGAGACGGGCGCGTCCGTGCTGGCGCAGCTCGCGCCGGGGCTTCTGGCGCTGGCCGGTGTGTATCTCCTGCGCGCCGCCATCAGCTACGGCAAAATGCAGCTGCTCAACCGCGCCGTCAGCCGGTATTTTACCTGCAATCTGCGCATCCAGATCTCCGACAAAATCCAGCGCCTGCCCGTCAGCTTTGTCGATCACACGCCCGTCGGCGATATTCTCTCGCGCATGACGGAGGACGTGTCCCGGATCGGCAACTCCCTGCATACCGTGCTCGATACCATCACGGGCGGCTTTTTGCAGATCCTGGCCATCGCGGTCGTGATGTTTTTGCAGAACTGGCAGCTTTCGCTGGCCGTGATCGCGTTTATGCCGGTTTCCATCTGCCTGTCGGCTAAGATCGCGGGCCGCTCGGAAACGTATTTCCATCAGATGTTCAAGCAGTCCGGCGAGCTGTATTCCGTTGTGGAGGAAGCCTACACAAACTACGCGACGACAAAGGCCTATAATCTCGAGGAGCACTGCGCCGAGCGCCACGCGCAGATCAACGATGCGCGCCGCGTCTCCGAGGCGAAGGCAACCTATCTCTCTGCCATCGTCCAGCCGGTCATTGCCGCGTCCAATTCGCTGGCGTATATCGCCATCAACCTGCTGGGCGGCTGGCTCATCGTGCGGCAGGGCGTTCCGGTGGGCGTGATCGTGACGCTGGTGCTGTTCGCGCGGCAGTTTTCCGAGCCGCTCGAGCAGATCTCCAACGGCCTGAGCACGCTGCAGCAGGCCAAGGCGGCTGCCCGGCGCGTCGTCGATCTGCTGGAACTGCCGGAGGAAGCGCCGATCAAACAGGAGCTTCCCGCAGGCGGAGACGGCAGCGTAGAGTTCCGCCACGTGGACTTCTCCTACGAGCCGGACATCGAGCTCATTCAGGATCTGAACCTGCACGTGGAAAAGGGCCAGCACGTCGCCATCGTCGGCCCGACCGGCGCGGGCAAGACGACAATTGTAAATCTGCTCATGCGCTTCTACGACGTCAATTCCGGCAGCATTTTACTGAGCGGGCACGATATCGCGGACTATTCCCGCGCCTCCACGCGCGACCGCTTCGGCATGGTCCTGCAGGACACGTGGCTCTTCGGCGGCACGATCGCCGAAAACGTGGCCTTCGGCAAGCCGGACGCCACGCGCGAGGAGATCATCCGCGCCTGCGACGAGGCGTACTGTGACCACTTTATCCGCACGCTTCCACAGGGCTACGATACGGTCATCGGCAGCGATACCTCGTCCATCTCCTCCGGCCAGAAGCAGCTGCTGACCATCGCGCGCGCGCTTCTCGCGCAGCGGGAGCTGCTGATCCTCGACGAGGCGACGTCCAATGTCGATACGCGCACGGAGCTTCTCATCCAGAAGGCCATGGACCGCCTTATGCGCGGCAGGACGTGCTTCATCATCGCCCACCGCCTGTCCACGATCGTCGACGCCGACCTCATTCTGGTCCTGCGCGACGGCCGCATCGTCGAGCAGGGCAAGCACCGCGACCTGCTGGAGAAAAAGGGCTTCTATTACGAAATCTATAAAAGTCAGTACGATATTGCGTAAAAACAACGAGGCTGCCGCAGATAAAAAAATCTGCGGCAGCTCGTTCTGTTGAACGGCTGCTTCTCCGGGAGGCACTGACACGGGATTTTATGATGTGAAAATTGACAATCTGACTGCCATTTGATATGATAAATTTAGAGATATTTTGGAAATGAGGCAATTACATGGAGCCACTGGGAATTCTGAGTCTGGATCGAAAAAAGTATACACAGGCGATGGCGGAAAATCTTCCGGCGCTGCGCGCACGGCTCGGCCTGTCGCAGACGCAGCTGGCGGACTGCATCGGCGTTACGCGGCAGACGATCTCCTCGATTGAAAATCAGTCGCGGGAGCTGAGCTGGACGAATTTCCTGTCTCTGCTGTTCCTGTTCCTGCAAAACGCGCAGACCGCAAAGCTTCTGCCTGTGATGGGGATCTATACGGACGAGCTGGCGCGTATTTTTTCCTTTACTGACCTGAATCAATTCAGGCAATAACGGTTGATGGGAGACGCAGATATGGAGATCATCATACGCATCTATGACCGGGAGCGGCTGCTTGAGGCGAAGCTCCAATCAGGCGAAACGTGCACGATCGGAAAAGCTGCGGGCTGCACCATCCAGCTTGCCGCTGCCTGTCTTGGAAAAAAGACGATCACGGTCAAAACGGACGCGGATAGCTGGTCCGTGTCCGGCGCCGGGTTCCGGCAGGAGAAGCTCCCGTATGAAAAATCGCTCGTTCTGGATCCGGACGCGCATCTCGCGCTTACGGCGTACCCGTGCCGCACAAAGGCCGCCGTTCCGGTGCCGCTGACCGGGACGGAACGGCTCACGATCGGCCGGAACGCGGACTGCGATATCCAGATCGCGGATCAGCAGATCTCCGGAAAGCATACTGCGCTGTTCTATCAGGATGGCCGGTGGCGCTTTCAGGATCTCAAAAGCCGGAACGGCACCTATTTGAATATGCGCCTTGCCGGAAGCGGCGTGCTTGCCGACGGGGATGTGCTCTCGATCGGCTTCTGCCAGCTCCGCGTCAGCGGGGACCGGCTCTTCGTGTGGAGCAGCAAGGCTGTGCGCGTGAAGCCGGCCGCTGCGCCCGAAAAACGGACGGCGGTGTCGCCGGACGATCCGTATCCGTTCTGCTTTAAGCCGTCGCCGCGCCTGCTGGAGGAAACGCCCTGCAAAACGCTGGAGCTGCAGGCGCCGCCGACGATCGGCGGAAAGCCGAATGTCAGCTGGCTGAATATCCTGCTTGCGCCGCTGCTCAGCGTGATCGTGATGGTCGCGGTGTGCCTTCTGGTCACCAATGTGATGACCATGCTGTATTTCAGCGTCCCCACGACCATCATCGGCGTGGTGGTATCGATCCTCCGCTACCGGGGTGAAAAGAAAAAGTACCGTTCCCAGCAGCAGCTGCGGCTGGATACATACAGCACATATCTGCAGGAGCAGGTCCGTGAGCTGGAGGCGCTTCGCAGCGAACAGCAGACCGTTCTTGCACATATGTCCCCGTCGACGGATGTGTGCATCCGAAGAGCGGCGGCGGTCGACCGGGAGCTGTGGGGGCGGCTCTCCCGCGACGAGGATTTTCTTTCCCTGCGCGTTGGCAGCGGAACGCTCCCGGCAAGCTTCTCGGTTCAGGCGCCGAAGCAGATGCTGCGGCTGGAAAGCGACGTCCTCGCGGAGCAGCCGACGCAGATCGCGGAGCGGTTCGCCATGGTTCCGGACTGCCCGATCTGCGTTCCGCTGGGTGAGCATCTGTCCTGCGGCGTTGTGGGAAAGCGCGCGCGCTGCGTCGCGCTTGGGAAAAATCTGATCGTGCAGGCCGCGGCCCATCACAGCTACTGCGATCTGCGGATCGTCGTGCTCTGCGAGCAGGAGGAGACTGCGCAGTGGGAATTCTGCCGCTGGCTGCCGCATTGCTGGGACGAGGGGCATACGGCGCGCCTGATCGCAAACACGCCCGAAACGATCCGCGCCCTGCTTGAACGGCTCGAGCCGGTCTTCTCGGCGCGGGCCGCTGCCGGGCAGAACGCCGGGCTCGGCGCAGCGCCGCGTGCAAAGCCGTGGTACCTGTTCGTGTGCGCAGCGCCGGAGACGGTCACGCAGCACGCGTTTATGAAATTTCTGACGGCAAACCGCCGGGAGCTTGGCAGCAGCGTGCTGTACCTGTTTGACCGGATCGATCTGCTCCCGGAGGAATGCCACGATATTCTGGACTGCAGGGAAGCAGTGGGCGTGCTGTTTGAGCGCAGGCACGCGTCCCGGAAGCAGCCGTTCCAGCCGGAGCAGGTGCCGCAGGCCCGGTACGAGCAGTTCGCACGCAGCATGGCGCCGCTCCGCATGGAGGCGAAGGGCGCTCCAGCGCTGCCGCGCTCGGTGTCGTTCCTGCAGGGCTATCACGTTTCGCGGCCCTCGGAGCTGGCACTGGATAAAAACTGGGCGAACGCAGAGCCGGAGCGCAGCATGGCGGTCCCGATCGGCGTTCGCGGCGACGGCACGCCGTTCCTGTTCGATATTCATGAAAAGCGGCACGGGCCGCACGGCCTTGTCGCGGGCACGACCGGCTCCGGCAAGTCCGAAATGGTGCAGTCCTGGATCCTGTCGATGGCAGTCCGCTTCCCACCGGATGTGGTCAGCTTCGTGCTGATCGACTTTAAGGGCACCGGCCTGCTGCTCCCGTTCCAGAATCTGCCGCATCTTGCCGGACGCATATCCGATCTGGATACGAGCATCGGCCGGAACCTCATCGCGCTCGAATACGAGCTGACGCGGCGCAAGGAGCTGCTCGACCGCTGGAAGGTCAGCAATATCTCCGATTACAGACGGCTGCTGCGCGAGGGCAAGGCGGATGAGCAGCTGGGATATCTGTTTATCGTGATCGACGAGTTCGCGGAATTCAAGAACCGGTTCCCGGAATTCATGCAGGCGGTCAATCGCGTGTTCGCGGTTGGCCGGACGCTGGGTGTCCATATGATCCTTCTGACGCAGAAGCCCGCCGGTGTTGTAGACGATAAAATGAACGCGAATACGCGCTTCCGCTGGTGTTTGAAGGTGGCAAACGCCGCAGACAGCCGGGAGATGCTGCACCATACCGACGCGGCGCAGATCACAACGCCGGGCCGCGCCTACGTGCAGGTGGGCGAGGACGAGGTCTATGAGCAGATCCAGTCCTATTGGAGCGGCGCACCCTATCAGCCGTTCCGCGAGACTGCGGGGCAGACGGGCGGACAGACGGCTGTGGTGGACCTGTACGGGAACCGCCATTGCTACGAACCGGAAAAAACAACGGGATACCGCTCCGAACGAAAGGAGATCAATGCGGTCGTGGACTATCTGGACCGCTATTGCCGGGAGCGCGGCGTGGAAAAGGCGCGGCAGCTCTGGACGGCAAAGCTGCCCGAGCAGCTGCGTCTGCGCGACGTCGTCTGCGCGGCGTTCGACGGCGCGCATTGGGAAACGCAGCAGCAGGGCCTGCGGGCCGTCATCGGCCTTCTGGACGATCCTGCGGCGCAGTCGCAGCGCCCGATGTCGCTGAACTTCTCGGAATCCGGAAGCTATGCAGTCTACGGTGCGCCTGCGACCGGGAAAACGACGCTGCTGCAATCGGCGGTCATGTCCCTTTCCCTCTGCTATTCTCCGGAGCAGGTGCACCTCTATCTGATGGACTTCGGCGGCGGGAGCCTCCGGCTGTTCCGGGAGCTGCCGCACGTCGGCGGCATCGTGGACGGAGACGACGCGCAGAAGCAGAGCAAGCTGACGACCATGCTCATCGACACGCTGGATCGCCGGAAGAAGCTGCTTGCCGGACAGGGCCTCGTCAGCATAGACGCTTACCGGGAAGCCACCGGCGAGCAGCTGCCGTGGATCGTGCTTCTGCTGGATCACGTTGCGCCTGCGCTGGAGCTGTACCCGGATATCGACGGCTTTTTGCAGACGCTCGTGCGGGACGGCGCGGCCTGCGGGATGTATCTGCTGGTCAGCGCTGGCGCGGTGAACGCGCTGCCGTACCGGATCAGCCAGCACATCAAGGCGGCTGTCTGCCTGCGGATGACGGACCGCGGCGATTACGCGCAGATCGTCGGCAAAACGAACGGTCTGGAGCCGGAAAATCTGGCCGGACGCGGTCTGGTCAGAAGCACTCCGCCGCTGGAATTCCAGACGGCGCTTCCCGCAGCGGGAAAACGGGAGATCGACCGCGTCAATGAGATCCGGCGGCTTGCCGGGCTGATGCGCGGGGCATGGACAGGCGCCTGCCCGCCGCCGATCCCGGTGCTGCCGGAGGTCGTGGACTGGCGGGAATATCCGTCGGAGCAGATCCTCTGCGGTCTTACGGAGCAGTCCGTGCAGCCGTGCTTCGCCGCGCTTGCGCAGGAGCAGTTTCTGCTGATCTCCTGCGCGCAGGACGGAAGCAGTACCGTTCAGGCCATTTTTGCGCAGGCCGCAGAAAAGCTTGCGCCTGCGAAGCACATTGTATTTCACGGCGCGCAGGCGCAGGCTGCGGCGGCGTTTGACGGTGAGATCGCCGCGCTGATGCCGGAGATGCAGAAAAGAAAGGACGCGAGCGCCGGGAGCACGGACTGGCCGTGGATCCTGATCTGCATTGACGATCTGAAGCGCTGCATCGATTCGATCAACGACCAGACGCTGCGGCGGCTGGCCAGCATTCTGGTCCTTGGCAAAGGGCTGCGCGTCGCGGTGATCGTAAGCGGAAACGCGGCGGACATTACAAAGCTGTCCGCTTCGGGCGAGCGCTTCACCATGGAAATGACCGGAAAAACGACCCTTCTGCTTGGCGGAAGCGCGCAGGCGCATATGTTTGCCCGGACCGATCTGGCGTACAGCGCCGCGTCACAGGATGCAGGCGCCGGCATGGGCTATCTGGTTCAGGATGGCCATGCGGTCAAGCTGAAGGCAGTACAAAAATAGAGGAGATAGAGGAGGCAGAGAAAATGGAGCGGAGCAGGCTCTCAATCAGAGCGCTGGTCGTGCTGGCGTCCGAATTGGGCGCGGAGCATCTTTTTGGCGTGCGCGACCCGTTTATGATGATGGATCACGAGGAAATCCGGGCGGCGTATGAAGTCTGCCTGGAGGAGCTGGAGCAGAGCGGCGCAATCACGCGGCAATTTGAAGGCGCGGCGATCGTGCGCGGCGATCTGCGGCGGCTCATTGAAATCTGTGCGGAATGCGACTTGTATCTGACTGTCGATGCGGTCACCTGCGGACAGGCGGAGCCGTCCGTCGTATTGTACCGGCAGGGGAGCTGCTGGGCGCAGCTGACAAAGGATGGCGAGCTGGCAAGCCTGACCGGAGCTGCGGACGGGGAAATAGAAGAGCTGGCGCTTGCAAGGCTGATGGAGTGCTGCAAAGCGCAGGAAGCCCCTGAGGCGCAGACGCACTGGAGCCTTACAAACGAGCTGCTGCAGCACTGTCTGAAGGACACAGACGCAGGCCGGGCAGAGCTGTTGGCAGCCGGAATGCCGGAGGACGCGGCGGCGCTTCTGCTTGCCGGTCTGGAACGGCGGTGCGGCTATTGCTGCGTGAACACGGTCCATTTGCAGACGCGAACGCTGGAAAGCCTTTGTCTTGTGTACGATTCCGATATGCTGCTCCGGCTGGAGCCCGGCGAGGAGGAGACGGAGGACTGGATCGTCCGCAGGAGCACGCCGGAGCAGATCCGGCGCACGCTGCGTGCGCTGGTACGGGAGGGCGCGCCGCAATGAAGGCCTGTCAGAATGTGATCGTGACCCTGACCATCGGAGACGAGCAGCTGGATGTGGAGCTTCCGGCGTTCCTGCCGGTCGCGGAGGTGAATGCGCGTGTTCTGGAAATGCTCCGCGCCCTGTATCCGCAGGTTTACGGCAGCTGTACTGCGATCCGCCTGTACGACCAGGGGGCGCCCATTGCGGAGTCCAGAACGCTTGCGTCCTGCGGCATCTGGGACGGCGCAAGCCTGCAGGGCTGCGCTATATTGGAGTAATTTGCTGTTTTTAACAAATTGCAGCGCCAGTTTTTGTATATTACAACGTATTTGAATTAACATATTGACAAATTATTTTACATAGTGTAAGATAGAACCATCCTGAAACACACCCTTGGAAAGGAGCTTCAGAAATGAGCCTGATCCGCATAGATTATGAAAATGCGCGTGCGCAGGCAAGACAGCTTGAACAGAGCGAGCAGCAATGCAGTCAGATCGCGCAGAGCATTCAGGCGCTCCGGCAGCAGCTTGCCGGCGTGTGGGCCGGAGAAGCCGCCGATACATACGATCAGGCAGCCGAGCGCCGGCTGCGCGAGATCCGAAAGATCCAGGATGAGCTGTCGCGTCTTGCGCACACGATCCGCAAGGCCGCAGATGAGTTTGAAGCCGCAGAAGCACGAACAAAGGCGTCCATGTCCGCGTCAGGCGGGGCGGGCTCCGGCGGAGGCGGCGAATGGTAAGGAGGTTGTGCCGGTGCAGATCAAAATTGAATCCGCAGTCGTCCAGCAGGCGCAGGCACGGCTGAGACAGCAGTCGGGCGCGATGCGCGCGGTCGCCGTGAATGTTTCCAGCGTCCTGAACGGACTGGATATGCAGATCGCGGCGACGCAGCAGATCAGACAGTCGCTGGAGGCGCTTTCCCGCAGATGCACGACAGAGCAGACCCAGCTGGAGGCAATGACGCAGATGCTGCTTGCCGCAAGCGACCGCTTCACGCAGACGGACCAGAAGCTCGGCCACAGAGCAAGAGGGCTTGGCGAAGCTGCCGACGCCATTGGCGCGGGCCTCGCGGCCACAACGCTGCCGGCTGTCGCGCTGCGGGGGATCGACAGGCAGAAATGCGCGGACGAGCTGGGAAAGACGTTTGGCCTTCGGACCTCCGAAACCCTGTGCGACGGCGTCAAGCAGGCGGTGGTCAGCAAAAAGAAGGGGTGGTTCTCCAAGCTCAAGGACGATGTCTCGGACTTTGGCAGCGCGGTCAAAACCTCTGTTTCGAACGTCGTCAGCGCGGCAAAGAAAAGCTATCAGAATCACGGGACCGTATATGATATCGTGGAATACGGCAAGGGCGCGGTCAAGATCGGCAAGAGTATTGTCAAAATCGCCGGAGCAGTTGCCGCGTGCAGCACCGTTGCGGGAATTCCGGTTGCACTCTGTATCATTACCAGCGCAGGAAACGATATTGCAAGCGCAAGCGCAGATATAGTCCATGTTGCGCGTGATGAGTACGACGAGGTGGGGGAAACAAATTACCTGAAGGATCTGCTGAAGAAGAATGGCGGAGAGCTGGGCGAAATGCTCGGAAACAAGAAAGCCGGTGAGAAATTCGGCGAGCTGGCCTATACGGGACTGGATATGGTGTCGCTCCTGAAAGGTACGGAGAAAATGCTCAAGTCGTTCGGAAAGCTCAATACGGATCTGACGGGCAAGACCGGATATTCCTTTTTGTGGGGCCAAACCTCGTTTGAAGACGTCATCGGGAATGAGTTCAAATGGTACAAGCCGGATGAATGGCTCCGGAGTAAGTTCATGGACGCTGATTCGACGGCGAATTTCGTGATCGAAGCGGCGAAAAATGTGAAGTCTTTCTATAAGCAAAGCAAAAAATATGTGGATGAGATTCTGGAATTTGCGTTCCGGTAAACACCAGTAAGGGAGGATATGTATTATGTATAAGGATCTGCTTCCGATCGGAAGCGTGGTCGCTCTGCAGGGCGCCACACGGAAATTGCTCATTATCGGCACAATCGTTCATGACGAGCAGACAAACACCACGTATGACTACATTGGCGAACCGTTCCCGGAAGGGTATATCGATGCGGAAACGATGTTCCTGTTCCAGCATGAGGATATTGATTCGGTTCATTTTCTGGGCTACATCAACGCAGAGGTGCAGAGCTATCAGGCAAGCGTGAGAGAAGAGCTGGAGAAAAACGCAGAAAAAGCAGACAGCTGAATTTGAAGTTTAAAATTTATAAAATATAAATAGGAGGAAATGATCATGGCATTGATTCAGATAACACCCGAGGTATTGAATTCCAAGGCGACAGAGGTCCGCAATCTCCGCAGTCAGCACGATGACACGATGGCGCGGCTGCGCTCGCTGATCCTTGCGCTGAACGAGACATGGAAGGGCGAGGCACAGGCTGCGTTCGTCGCAAAATTTGAGAGTATGCAGAGCAGTTTCACAAGCTTCTCTGAAATGCTGGAGGGCTACGCAACGCTGATGGATACGGCGGCCCGCGAGCTGCAGAACACGGATCAGGGCCTGAAGGCGACCATGCAGAGCAGCTTCAACTAAGACAGAATTACAAAGGGGCAGTGCTTCCACGCTGCCCCTTTTGTCTGCGTTATAGATATTTGGAAAAAATGGAGAAAAGTATGAAAAGAATAAAGATGATGTGTTTCCTGCTGGCGCTGCTCGGCTTGCTGAGCGCCTGTTCCGCGCATTCCGTTGACGCTGAGGAGCAGTCCGCGCCGACGTGGCAGTCCCGGTACGATCTGGGCGTGCGCTATCTGTCGGACGGAAGGTATGAAGAGGCGATTCTGGCCTTTACCGCAGCCATCGAGATCGACCCGAAGAACGCGCAGGCGTATGAGCAGCGAGGCGACGCGTACTGGGAGCTGGCGCAGAGCGCGCAGGGCAGCGAACAGACGGATGCATACCGCAGCGCTGCGGAGGATTACGAATCGGCAATGCAGTGGGGGAGCGAGACGGACGAGCTGTACCGCCGCGCGGCGGATGCGTACTACGGTGCGCAGGACTATGAAAAGGCGGAGTCCTATTATGAAAAGCTGCTCGAAAAGGACGAGGATGTGCTTGCGCGTCTGATCGAATGCAGCCGGGCGCTTGGAACCGGGAAGGAGCTTGCGAAGCGGCTGCAGGCGCGTTATCTCGAGACGGGTGAAGAACGATATTTGCAGGCGCTCTGCGAGCTTTGGCCGCAGGAGGCGCTGCGCGCCTATGCCGCACTTCTCGGCACAGACGGCACAATGGGCTTTGCGCTTGTCGATCTGGATGAGGACGGCACGCCGGAGCTGATCTGCGGCGAAATTGATACGAAGGGGCAGTCTGAGCAGATCGCGCTGACCGATTATACGCTCTATACATGGAAAAACGATCAGGTGATGGAGCTGTACAACGGCTTTGTCGATACCTGGATCAACCCCGATGTCCGCGTCACCACGGCGGGAGCCATTGTCAATGAGGGCCACGGCACGTCTGCCGGTTACGAGCTGCAGTATGTCCGCTGGGACGGCGTGCAGATCGAGCATCATGATTTCTGGAGCTACGCAAAAACCGAGGATGTGTCCGGTGAGCGGGTATGCTATCTCGATGATGTGGAGGTTTCCGAGGCTGTTTTCGACGAACGCCTTGCAGCCTGCACAGCTGGCGACGAATACGTGCTGCACTTCCTTGCCAGCACGCCGGAGAATTGCAGAAAGTACCTGCGCGATTCCATACAGGCCAGCCGGCAGCCGGAACAGCCGCAGCTGAACGAGCAGGAGCTTCTGGCGCTTTTGCAGGAGAATCTGGCATGGCTGAATGCGGTCGAGAATGAGACATTCTTTGTTGAGGGCCAGGGATCGTATATGGCGATCGTTTCCTATGAAAACGGCCAGTACGGAAGAATCAAGCGCCTTGTGCCGTCTCCGATGACCACCTCGGAGCTTGAACGTTCGCTTGCAGAGGACGAGGCCATCGATCCAACGTATAGCTCCTATAACACGATTTCGAACTATTCCAGTAAAGAGCAGATGCTGGATAACCTGAGAGAATATATGGATGTAGACAGTCTGGGCATTATGCAAAGCCCTTACGCGACGGTTTCGGATGTGCTGGACGCGAATATTCTGGAATTTGACGGCGGGCTGTATCTGGTTCGCGGCGGGCGCGGATACGGCGTATATGATTACGATCCGCAGACGCTGCGGATCGTCAGTTCCGACGAAACGGCCTGCGAAGCGGAATGTGACCTGCTGTACTTTGAGCAGTTTGATTCTGTCCAGACCATTTCGTTTGAAAAGCGCAATGGCCGGTGGATCATCACGCACGTGGCAAAGGCCCAAAGCGGCGCCGATCCCTATACCATCACCGCAGAAACCAGAGCGGACCGCAGCCTCTATCCCCGCCCGGAGCGCACCTTGGAGCGCGGCAGCCAGGGAGAGGACGTCAAATATGTACAGGCTATGTTGGTTGTCATGAACTATGATGGCGTGGTTGTCGACGGCGATTTTGGCCCGGTCACAGCGGATGCCGTCATGCGCTGGCAGAAAAACCACGGCTATACACAAGACGGCGTCGTCGACGCGTGGACATTGGCCGAGATGGAGAAAGCCGAGACAAGCTGGAAGCTCCGGCAGTAAAACAGGAGGGATTGGATATGAAACGATGCATATGCGCCGCGCTGGCGCTGGTATTCCTGCTCACGCTCTGCGCGTGCGGGAAGACGGGAACAGGAAGCGGCAGCGCAGTTGGAGGAACGTCCTCTGTGGAGAATATTTTTGAGCAGCTGGTACAGGAAAAGACCAATATCGAGGCGTTCAGCTGCAAAAAGGCTTATACCGCCGCGAAAAAGTGCCTGGACAAGCAAAATTATGATGCTGCCGCAGTGTGGCTCTGGATCGCAAAAAATGCGGCGTGGGAAGTCTGGGAGGATGAAGGTTGCGGAAAGCAAGCGCTGCAGGATGCGGACGAATACATCAGCCGCGGCGACGATAATGCAGCATATCTTCTTCTGAGCTACGGGGAGGAAATAGATGGAGTGCATTATGAAGACGATGCACGCTTTGACGAAAAACTGTCCGCCTTGCAGAATGTGCAGCACGACAAGATTCCCGATAAATGGGAACTGGAGGAAAAAATGTACCGGCTGGAACAGGCAAAGCAATACGGCACGCTTTCCGTCGCATCCGTACCGCTGCGCCGCTGGGAGGAAGACGGCTTTGCCCCGGCAGAGCCGCTCCGTCCGGGGGAAACGGAGCTGGAGCTGACATGGGAGGATGATGGACGGCGCGCGTCGCCCGACGGCACATGGGAAGAGATCTGGTATGGAGACAGCGTGGTCAAGATCACGCGGACAGATCTGGAGGGCAACACCATTGTAACAGAGTATTATGAAGGCGAACCGGAGACGACGGAGGAAAGCGACGCGCTTGGCCGCGTGCATATCCGAACGAACCATCGGACAGATCTGTGCGGCATTTACTGGTATGCGTATGCGCTGTATGTGCCGGACACCTATCCTTCCTCATGGGAGCCTGACCGCTTCACACATCAATACTGGTTTGACCTCGACGGGCAGCTTTCGTTTGAATATTTCTACAATGAGGACGGGACAGAGTGCACGGAAGAGCTCTTCTACAAAAACGGGGAACCGTCCTATCGCTGCGTTGCGGTCTATGACGAGAATGGAGAGCGAACAGGCGGCATCAGATATATCAACGCGAAAACCGGCGAGGAATTTGACCCGGATACGGACGGTTATCCGGATTGAGCGGAAAGAGAGGAGATGCAGATGAAAAAGCTGTTTTGCACCCTTCTTGCAGCAGCCCTTCTGCTGTCACTTGCCGCGTGCAGCAAAGCACCGGAAGCCGAACCGGCGGACGAAGCGCCCGACTGGCAGACCCAATATGATCTCGGTGTGCGCTATTTGTCCGAGGGGAACTATGAGGAAGCCATTTTGGCCTTTGAGGCGGCTATCAAGATCGACCCCAAGAACGCCGACGCGTACCGCAAGCTGGCCGAAGCATATGAAAAGACCGGAGACGAGGACGCCGCGCTGCGCACGCTCGAAACCGGCGCAGAAGCGACCGGCGACCAGACCCTTGCCGGGCAGGTGCGCGAAAAACAGCAGGAGCTGCTTGAAAGCAGCTTTCCGGCGGCGCTGAGCCCGGACTGCACGGAATATGTATCCTACGAACCCGGCTCCGGCGCGCGGCAGCAGGAGCAGCCGGACGATCTGCTCCTGTACCGGATCGTGAACGTCGACGGCGTGAACGGCCCGGAGTGGTACGGGCTCTACGGCAGCGCGGAGAGCAGCGGCTGGTGCGGGCTGCTCTATTATGCGCGTCTCGCGTCCGACGGCGAAATGCAGCGGGGCGTACTGACGCTTCCGGCGATGGACGCGTATGACGCGCAGGTGGATGTCGTGCTCTATCCGGGCACGGACGGCATATGGAGCCTTGCGGTCTACAGCACAAGGCGGAATCATGCCGATAACCTGTATCGCTATGCTGAACCCTGCACGATCACATGGGAGGTCACAGCTTACACACTGGGCGACAGCCCCACGCGGAGCGGCAGCTGGCGCAGAAGGGAGACAGAGCCGTCCGATTCTGACGACTGGGAAAACCAGAGCGCGAGTTATGCCGCAAATGAGGCCGCGCGTGACGAGCTTTGCGCACAGCTGCAGGCGGCCGGACTGCCTTTTTTCCCGGATGGCACGGACAATATGAACGAGGTGCTCCTCAGCACCGCAGCCGCACGGCAGACCGTCTGGCTCCATCACTGCGACCATTTTGTTCTCGGCACCGTGGGCAGCGACACGACGCACCTGCGCCGCGACTGGAGCAAAGAGGAGCTGGCGGCGCATGAGACGTGGTTCCAACAGGAGGCCGAAGAGGCCATCGAGGGCGAGGCCATGCGCACCCGCTACAAGCTGGAGCTGCGCCCCGGCATGGCGCGCACGGGCACGTGTGCAAACGGATACTATGGGGATAAGGAATATGAAGCGAAAGTGCGGTACGGCCAGTTTGCCGTTGTCGACACGCAGACGGGGCAGGATGCGGCGCTGTTCTACGTAAACTACCGGGAGGAGGAGAACGAGCTCCAGCGAGCCTATCCGGATAACTGCATGTTTAAATATGTGAGCGGATACTGTGTGTACGGCTTCCCGGTCAAGGAAGTGGTAGGCGGCTCGCTCCCCAACACATGGTTCTCGTTCAACCCGGAAACAGGTGAGGTGTTCCGCTTGGCTGAATGCGGATCATGCCTGAAGGCCGGGAAGTATCTGCTTACATATATAGATGCCTTTCCGCCGGGCTGGAACCTGCTGACGGTGCGCGGCACGCAGATCAACACGGACCGGTGGCTTGAATGCTGGAGTACAGCAGCGCGGGACGGCGTGCTCTATTTCTCCACGCAGTCGGACAACAGACATGGAATGATGGAGCACACGAGCACACTCTGGCGCATGGATCTGCAAACCGGCGAAACGACAAACCTCGGCACGATCGAGGCCGAACGCGTCACCTATATCTGTGACACCTTTGCACTGTATTACACGTCGGACCAGAACGGCGGAGCGATCCGCCGCATGGTCTTCTGAGGAAAGGAGCAGCCATGGAGCACGAAGCATACCGCCCCGGCGCACAGGTACTGGGGGATTGGAACATAGTCAGCTGCCTTGGCGCAGGCAGCTATGGAAAAGTATTTGAAATCGAGCGCAGCGAGTTCGGGCAGACGTACCGGGCGGCGCTGAAGGTGATCACGGTCCCGCAGAGCAGCGCGGAGGTCCGGAGCGTGATCTCCGAGGGTATGAGCGTTTCGCAGGCCGAGGCATATTTTCACGGCATCGTCGAGGAGCTTATGCACGAGTTTTCCATCATGTTCAAGCTCAAGGGTACGGCAAACGTCGTCAGCTGCGAGGACCTGCGCGTGCTGGAGCACCCGGACGGCATCGGCTGGGACATTCTCATCCGCATGGAGCTGCTGCACCCGCTGCTGCCGTATGTCTATGAGCACCCGATGGCGCGGCGGGACATCATCAGGCTCGGCATCGATATCTGCAAGGCGCTGGAGCTGTGCCAGCGGTACAACATCATCCACCGCGACATCAAGCCGGAAAATATCTTCATTTCGGACAACAGAGACTATAAGCTCGGCGATTTCGGCATCGCGCGGACGATCGAACGGACAAGCTCCGGCCTGTCCAAGAAGGGCACGTACAGCTACATGGCTCCGGAGGTCTACGCCGGGAAGGAATACGGCTTCAGCGTTGATACGTATTCGCTCGGACTGGTGCTGTACCGGATGCTCAATAAAAATCGCGGTCCGTTCCTCCCGCAGCCGCCGGAGGCGATCACGTTCAGCAGCCGCGAGCAGGCGCTGGCCAGACGGATGTCCGGCGAAGCGCTGCCGCGCCCGTTCTACGGCGAAGGCCGCCTCGGCGAGATCGTCCTGAAGGCCTGCGCGTTTGACCCGAAGGACCGCTATTCCAGCCCCCAGCAGCTTCGGCAGGAGCTGGAAGCCATCCTGTACACCCAGACAGACGCAGCCGTCATCTACCCCGACGGCGACGAGCTGACAATAGATCGTGAGCCGTATGCTTCCGCGCGATATGCGGCGGCACTCGGCACTAGCACGTCCAAATCAGCGAGTGCAACGCAGGGCGTCTTTACCGGCGATTACCACACAAAGGCCGAGGCAACCAGTGAAGAACGAACACAGTCCGCCTTTGGTTCGGAAGAGCCGAAAAGCGCAGGCACAAAAAAGAAACGGAAGAAAAAAGGCCGCGTCATCATTGGAATATGTGCGATATGCCTGCTTATACCGGTGCTGCTGTACGTAACTGGGATACTTCCGGACCCGTATTATAGTTTTATCCACAATATATTTGTGCCGCAGACGATTCCGGCAGCATTGCAGGAATATGAAGAAGCCGGTACGCTGAAAAAAACCTTTGAAAAAGGATGGCTGACAGGGTATGAGATCAGAATAGAGAACATCGAAAAAGAAGGATGGCCTGGGACGTTTACAGAGGAACACTTCTTTGATTTGTCCGGAAATCTTGTAGAGATCAAGTGCTACGATGAGGAAAATGATGCACTTTGGTACATAGAGGAATACGATGTGTCAGGATATCTAAAACGATATGAGCTGTACAATCGAGATCGAGACAGTAATCTGATAATGGGAGTGAAGGAGTATGATTCTGACGGCAATACTGTGCGGGAAGAGTATTATGATGAAAACGGTATACTTGCATTTGTAGAGATACATAATGGTGAAGAAAGTTGGACGGAGCACTATGATGAAAATGGTAATTTGCTATACGCGACTGAGCATAAATACGAAAACGGCAATTATATCGGATATAGCCTCTATATATACGATGAAAATGGGGAGCTAACGGAGGTCCGCTACTATGATGCTGATAAAAATATGACGAAACAAGAATATTATGAAAATGGAATGCTGCAATCCTACTGGAATCAAGATGATGCAGGGAACTGGGTAGGATACAACGCTGACGGAACACCGTATGATTATGACAATGAGGTGACATCTCAAACAGATAGTGGCGTCGCACGTGAAACCAGAGTGGATTACCACGATGAGAACGGGGAACTGCGGCAGTATGCGCTGTTTCAGTATGATGCAGAAGGAAAGGTAATTGAGGTACGCCGCTACGACAAAGCTGAGAGTAAATACGAAAACGGTAATTATATCGGATCTATCCACTATACATACGATGGAGACGGAGAGCGAACGCAGATCAACTACTATGATGCTGATGGGTCTTTGACGAAAGAAGAATACTATGAAAAAGGAATACTGCAATACTACAGGGAGCAAAATGATGCCGGGGAAGTGGCGTACTACAACGCTGACGGAACACCACGGTAACAAAAAGAAACGGAGAACAAACTATGTCTACATATGAGATCGGCTCCATTGTGTTTGACAAATGGAAGATCTGCCGGGAGCTGGGGCAGGGGAGCTATGGGACGGTCTATGAGATCCAGCGGGAGGACTTCGGCGGCGTTTACAAAGCTGCGCTGAAGGTCATTACCGTGCCGCAGAGCAGGACGGAGCTGCAGAGCGTGCTGGACGAGGGCATGACGCCGCCGCAGGCAAAGCAGTATTTTTACAGCGTCGTGGAGGACATCGGCCGCGAGTGCGCCATCATGTCGCGCCTCAAAGGCACCGGCAATATTGTCAGCTATGAGGATCACGCCGTCCTTCGGCACCCCGACGGCATCGGCTGGGACATTCTCATCCGCATGGAGCTGCTGCACCCGCTGCTGCCGTATGTCTACCAGCACCCGATGGCGCGGCGCGACATCATCAAGCTCGGTATCGATATCTGCAAGGCGCTGGAGCTGTGCCAGCGGTACAATATCATCCACCGCGACATCAAGCCGGAAAACATTTTTATTTCCGACAACGGGGATTATAAGCTCGGCGATTTCGGCATCGCGCGGATGATCGAACGCACGACCTCCGGCCTGTCCAAGAAGGGCACGTATAGTTACATGGCCCCGGAGGTCTACATTGGAAAGAAATATGGCTTCAGCGTCGACACGTATTCGCTCGGACTGGTGCTGTACCGGATGCTGAACAAGAATCGCGGCCCGTTCCTCCCGCAGCCGCCGGAGGCAATTACCTATGACAACCGTGAGCAGGCGCTGGCCAGACGCGTGTCCGGCGAACCGCTGCCAAGACCATTTTACGGCGAAGGCCGCCTCGGCGAGATCGTCCTGAAGGCCTGCGCGTTTGACCCGAAGGACCGCTATTCCAGCCCCCAGCAGCTTCGGCAGGAGCTGGAAGCGATCTCCTACGAGGCGCAGGACGCGGCGCTCATCTACCCGAACGGCGACGAGCTGCAGATCGACCCGAGCCGCTACGCGTCGGGGAAGTCCTCCGGCGCGGCGGGAACTGCGGGCAAAACGAATGCGGTGTTTTCTGACCGGCCGCGGCGCACATCCGGCACAAACAGAACGCAGGGCGTCTTCGACGCCTCCGGCGGGGGCAGTCCGGCTCCCGTGCGGAAGGAAAAAAAGAAAGCCCACCGGGGGCTTGTCTGGGTGCTGGTGCTTGTCGCCGGTGCGGCGATCGCGGCGGGCAGTCTGCTGCTTTTGCACACGCGGCAGGAAAAGCAGGCGCAGCTTGCCGCCGCGCAGCAGGCACAGGTACAGGAGCAGCAGAACCAGTACGAGGCTCTGCTGGAGCAGGGAACGGAGCTGTGCGAAACGGACCCGGAGCAGGCGCTGGGATGCTTCGAGCAGGCGCAGGCGCTCTACCCGGAGGAGTCTGCACCTTATATTTCCTACGCCTACGCGCTCTACTGCACGCAGGACTATGAACGCTGCATTTCCTATATCGAGGACGAGCTGGGGCTTGGAAAGGCCTACGATATCGAGGCGCAGAGCCAGCTGAGCGAAATTCTGGGCGCGGCGTATTTTGAATGCGATGACTATGCCGCCGCGGCCTCGTTCTTCCGGCTGAGCACCGCCGGAGGCGATATCACCGTCAATGCCCAGCGCGATTACGCGGTTTCCCTCGGACGGCTGGGCGATATCGATGCGGCGGACGAGATCCTGTCGCAGATGTACGCGGCAGGCGCAAGCGGCGACGTGACTGACTACGTACAGGCGGAGATCGACTACGCGAAAAAGGAATATCTGGACGCGGAAAGCGGCTTTCAGGCGGTGCTGAATCAGACGCAGGATATCGCGCTGCAAAAGCGGGCGCTGCGCTCCTTGGCGGAGGTCTACCGCGATTGCGCGGCGCTGGTCCGGACGGGAAGCTCCCCGATCGGAAACCCCGCGACAAAGGCCGTCGAGGTTCTGGCGAACGGGATCGAAACCTACGGCCTGCGCTATGACTCGACGATCTGGGAGATGCTGGCGCTGGCCTATTTCGAGGCGTACCACACCGACCCCTCCGTTCCGCAGAGCTACCTGCGCAAGGCCGGGGAGTGCTTCAACCGCGTGCTGGAGCTTGGCGTGACGAAAAGCTATCTCTACAGCAACCTGTATACGATCTATTATGAATTACAGGAATACGATCTGGCGGAGCAGACGCTGGACGCCTATGCCGCGCAGTATCCGAAGGATTATGAACCCTACGCGTTCCGCGCCATGCTGTATATCACGCTGGAAAACCGGAAGGAACAGTCCGCGCGCGACTATTCCGCCGCCGTCGAGGCCTACGAGACAGCCGGGCAGCTGCTGCGCAGCGACGACGACGCGACATACTATCAGCAGCTGCAAAGTCTGATCCAGCAGCTGCAGAAGGAAGGATGGATCAACGGATGAAATACAGCTATGCCGCCGTCTGCGCGACAGGGCGGGTGCGAACGGAAAATCAGGATCGGATTTATCTGAACGGCACGATCTGCGGCGGCGGGTACGCGCAGACGGACGGAACCGGGAGAAAGCAGGGCCTTTTCGCCGTGGCAGACGGAATGGGCGGGCAGGCGCAGGGGGCGCAGGCCGCGCAGGCCGCGCTGGAGGCGCTTCCGCCGAAAAAATGCTGGTCGCCGGAGGCGGTTTTGCAGGCGTATGACGCGGGAAACCGCGCCATCTGCGACCAGATCGGGAAAATCGGAAAGCGCTCCGGCGCGACACTGACGACGCTGCTTCTCGCAGACGGCGAGGCGTATGCCGCCAATATCGGCGACAGCCGGTGCTATCTGTACCGGGACGGCTGCCTGTCGCGGCTGAGCGAGGACCATACGGCGGTGCAGCGCCTGATCGCGCTCGGCATCATCGAGCCTGCGGAGGCGAAAACCCATCCGGAGCGCCACCGGCTGACGCAGCACCTCGGAATTTTCCCGGACGAGCTGATCATACAGTCGCATACGGTCCGGCTTCCCGTGAGGCCCGGCGACCGCTTCCTGCTCTGCAGCGACGGACTGACCGATATGCTGGAGGAGGAAGACCTCAGCGCGCTTCTGCGCAGTCAGACAGCAGCGCCGGCCTGCGCCGCCGCACTGTACCAGCTGGCGATGCAGCGCGGCGGGAAGGACAATATTTCCGTGCTTCTCGTGGGGATCGACCGCTGAAGCTGCCCAGAACGCACAGAACGCCGCGCCCGGCCGGGCGCGGCGTTTATGCGCTTATATCAGGAAAAACTCCAGTACCAGCACGACCGCGCAGCAGCCGACAGCGACCTGAAGCAGATTTGCGCCGAGCCATGCGGCGGCGATGCCCAGCACCAGCGCGGCAAGGCCCGCGATGGGGGAGCTTGTGGCGTTTACAATGGACGGGAAGGTCATGACGGCCAGCGTCACATACGGCACGTAGAACAAAAACGAGCGCAGGAAGCGGCTTTTGATGGGCCTGCGGATGAGCGTCAGCGGCAGCTCCCGGATGAGGAACGACACGGCGGCGCAGACCAGAATATACAGATAAGTTTTACCGTTCATCCTGACTTCCCTCCTTCTGCTCCGGCGCGTCCTTCACCGGGAAGAGCAGCGCCGCTGCCGACGCAATTAAAATCGTCAGCAAAATCGTCCGCGTGCCCTCGGACAGCGTCTTGACGTATGGCAGAACGGTGCACAGCCAGCTTGCCGCGAAGCTCACCGCCACGCAGCCGAGCACGACCGGGTTTTTCTTCGACGGCGGAATGATGATCGCCAAAAACATCCCGAACAGCGCGACGGAAAGCGCGCTGACCAGACGCGCGGGCAGGATGCTCCCGGCCGTGACGCCCAGCGCCGTGCCGATGGCCCAGCCGGGGATGGCAGGCAGGAACGCGCCGTAGGAATAGAACGGGTCGAGATAACCGGGCCGCGCAATGGCGATGCCGAACAGCTCGTCCGTCACGTCGTAGCCGACGAGCAGCCGGTGGTACAGCGGCGTATCGGGCGAAAATTTTTGGCTGAGCGAGCAGCTCATGAGCAGGTAACGCGCGTTGGTAATGAGCGTGATGAGCGCCATTTCCAGAAAGCCGCTGTCCGCGGCAATGACCGTAAAGGCCGCGTATTCGCCCGCGGAGGCGTTATTGAGCAGGCTGATGAGAAAGCCCTGAAACGCGTTCAGCCCGGCGTTCCGGGCCGCGATGCCGAGAGAAAACGCCACGGCCAGATACCCAAGCCCAATGGGAACGCCGTCGCGGACACCGGCAAGAAACACCCTGCGCCGCTCGGCGCGCTGTGCGCAATCCATAGGAAAAACCTCTTTTCTGCCCGAAGAATCAATCGGAAGATTTACTTTTAGCACAGCTTTTCCCGCTTGTCAAGCGCCGACGGCATTTTGACGAAAGCGTGGGAATATGCGCCGTGCCGTTTGCAATCTGTCCGTTTCTGAACGGCAAATGTACGCAAATCGCGCGCATAGCCTTGACTTTCCAGCCCAAGTCTGCTATAACTTCAAAGTAGCAATTTAAAGCATTTGCCTATTAAAACGAAAAACGGAAAGAGAGACTCAAATGGAAAGAGAACGCTTGGGTTCCCGGCTGGGCTTTATCCTGCTGTCGGCAGGCTGCGCCATCGGCTGCGGAAACGTATGGAAATTCCCGTGGATGTGCGGCCAGTACGGCGGAGGCGGCTTCGTCCTCATCTATATCCTCTGCCTGCTGCTTCTGGGCCTGCCGGTCATGACGATGGAGTTCGCCGTGGGCCGCGCGGCGCAGGCCAGTCCCATCCACATGTATCAGAAGCTCGAACGCAAGGGCCAGAAGTGGCACCTCCACGGCTATGTCGCCTTCTTCGGCAATATTGCCCTCATGGCGTTCTATACCGTCGTCACCGGCTGGATCATCTATTACTTCGTCAGATTCCTGACCGGCCGGACGGAAGACCTCGGCTTCGTCACCATGATCACCAATCCCGGCGTCAATGTGACGTATCTGGCCGTGACGGTCATTGTGGCCTTCGGCATTCTGTGCTTTAATCTCCAGGGCGGTCTGGAGCGCATCACGAAATATATGATGACGCTTCTGATGGTGCTGATGGTCGTGCTGGCGGTCCACAGCGCAACGCTCTCCGGCGCGGCAGAGGGTCTGAAATTCTATCTCGTCCCCGATTTCTCCAAGATCACCGGCACGGTCATCGTCGGCGCGATGAATCAGGCGTTCTTCACGCTGTCCGTTGGCATGGGCTCCATGGCGATCTTCGGCAGCTATATCGGAAAAGAGCAGTCGCTGCTCGGCGAATCGGTGAACGTCATCGTGCTCGATACGTTTGTCGCCATCGTCGCGGGCCTCATTATGTTCCCGGCCTGCTATACCTACGGGCTGGAGGTCAACGCGGGCCCGAGCCTGCTGTTCGACACCATGGCTACCGTCTTCAACCACATGGCGGGCGGCCGCTGGTGGGGCTCGCTGTTCTTCCTGTTCATGGTCTTCGCCGCCATGTCCACGGTTCTGGCTGTCTGCGAGAACATTCTCGCCATGGTGCGCGAGATGACCGGCTGGAAGCGGCCTCTTGGCTGTCTGGTCTGCGGTGCGGGCGTGTTCGTGCTTGCCCTGACCACGGCGCTGGGCTACAGCGTGTTCAAGTTCCAGCCGTTTGCGGACGGCAGCGCATGGCTCGATTTCTGGGACTTCCTCGTCTCCAACAACATCCTGCCGCTCGGCTCGCTCGTCTTCGCGCTCTACTGCTGCAATAAATTCGGCTGGGGCTGGGACAATTTCCTCGCCGAGGCCAACGCGGGCAAGGGCTGGAAGGTCAAGGCCTGGATGAAGCCCATCTTCCGCTATCTCGTCCCGGCTGCGATCATCTTCATCTATATTTACGGCATGGTCACCTTCGGGTGGAAATAAACCCGAACGCAAACAGCGCCGGAGAGGGCAGAAGCCTTCTCCGGCGCTTGATTTTGCCGGGCGCATCCTGCATAATAGAGGACAGAACAGACAAAGCAGGAGGCTGCATATGGAAAAACAAATCGAACGGCAGTGCCGGGCGAACGCCATGTTTACAGACGAGGCGTATCTGAAAACAAGATATATCTGCCGCGAGGACGGAACGTATACCATCCGCGTCGGACGCGGGGAGCGCCGGGACGTGCTGGCCTGCAAGGAGCTTTACGGCAAGGCGGTCAAAACGGCGCTGGAGCTGGACTGCACTGCCTGCGCCTTTGACCTCGGCCCCGCGTCAGAGCTTGGGCAGAACGGCCTTTTTGCTGCGGCAGAGGGTGTCTGCGGCGGCGCGTACCGGAAAAAATTCGCGCTGTCTGGCCGCTGGGAGCCGGAGCTGGCGTGCAGCTTTCCCGGCGCGGACGCGGAAGGCGAGCAGGTGCAGAAGGCATGGCAGCTGGCGCGGTCGATCATGGAAACGCGTGATCTGGTGAACTGCCCGGCGAATCTGCTCAGACCCGAGATGCTGGCGCAAAAGCTGAAGGACATGGCGGATGGTCTGCCAATTGAGGCAGAGCTCTATGACCGGCAGGCGCTGGAGCGGCTCGGCCTGCGGGGACTTCTGACCGTTGGCGACAGCAGTGCATACGCCCCGGCGATGGTCGTGCTGCGCTATACCGGCGCACCGGACTGCGGCAGGCGGCTCGGTCTTGTCGGCAAGGGCGTGACGGTGGATACAGGCGGCTACTGCCTGAAGCCTGCTTCGTCGATGGCGGGGATCAAGGGCGATATGGCGGGCGGAGCGGCGGCTGCCGCAGCGCTGCGGGCGCTGGCGGCGAACGGCGTGCCGGTCAATGTCACGGTCGTCGTGCCGGTCTGCGAGAACCGGATCTCCGATTCGAGCATGGTTCCGGGCGATGTCATCACCAGCTTTTCCGGCAAGACGATCGAAATTCTGAATTCGGACGCGGAGGGGCGGCTGATCCTCGCCGACGGCCTTGCGTGGGCCGCAGAGCGGGAGGGCTGCACGCATCTTGTGGATATTGCCACGCTGACCGGCGCGGTCTGCGCAATGCTGGGCTTTGTGACGACCGGCGTGATGGCGAGCGATAACGGCTTTTACGATTGCCTCTTGTGCGCGGCGGAGCGCTCCGGCGAGAAATTCTGGCGGATGCCGGATGACGCGGAATACGAGACGCTGATCGAGAGCGACTATGCCGATGTCCGCAACACCAGCAAGGACGGCTGCGGCGCGATCACGGCGGGCCTGTTCCTGAAAAAATTCACGGCAGGACGTCCCTGGCTGCATCTGGACATCGCCGGGACGGCGGACAACACGGGCATTGTCTGGCAGCATCAGGTCCCCGGCGCGACCGGCACCGCCGTGAGTACGCTCTATCATCTGGCACAAATTCTGTTTGAAACATCTGAGGAGGAACCTGCATGAACACACCCCTGATCGAAGCCTGCGTAGATTCTTACGCCTCCTGCCGGGCGGCGTATCGCGGCGGCGCGGACCGTCTGGAGCTGTGCGCGCATCTTGTTATCGGCGGCACCACGCCGTCCACGGCGCTGTTCCGGCAGGTGCAGCGCGATATCCCGGTCAAAACCAATATCCTGATCCGTCCCCGCTTCGGAGATTTTCTTTACAGCAAAGAAGAGCTGGAGCAGATGTGCGAGGAGATCCGGACGTACCGTGAGTTTGGCGCGAACGGCGTTGTGATCGGCGCGCTGACGCCGGACGGCGATCTGGATCTGGACGCAATGCGGCGGCTGATGAACTGCGCGGGCAATATGGACGTGACGCTGCACCGCGCGTTCGATATGACGCGCGACCCGTTTGCGGCCATGGAGGACGCCATCCGTCTGGGCTGTAAGACGATCCTCACCTCCGGGCAGCAGAAGGATCCGCTGACCGGTGCGGAGCTGCTGCGGGAGCTTTTTGAAAAAGCGGACGACAGGATCGATATCATGGCGGGCTGCGGCGTAAAAAAATGGAACATTCAGGAGATCCACGACAAAACCGGCATCGTGGTCTTCCACACGACCGGCCGCAAGGGCGTGCTGGACAGCGGAATGCGCTACCGGAAGCAGACTGTGGCGATGGGCCTGCCGTCGCTCTCAGAGTATGAGCTCTGGCAGACGGACGAGGAGGAATTCCGCGCCTGCGCACAGATCGTCCACAGCCTTGCGGCGGGAGCGGGACAATGAGACTGTCAGACGGCGAACAGCAGCGGATGGAGCAGCGCCTTGCGCTTCGCTTCGCGGCGATAGGCGACGTGGCGCAAAGCTGGCTGGAGCGGCAGCTTTCGGCGCTTTCGCCGGACTGTGCGCTGCTGACCAGATGGTGCTATTCCGCAAGCCCCGTCAGCGACTGGGCCAATTATGAATTTTCCCTGTTCCGCGCCTGCGCGGAGCACGCGCTGCGCCTGCGGGAGCAGTCGCCCCTCGCGCGGGAACTGCCGGAGCCGTTGTTTCTGAATTACGTGTTCCATCCGCGCGTAAACGAGGAGGAGCTTTGCGACTGCCGAGGCTTTTTCTACGCGCAGATTCGGGGGCGGATCGAAGGGCTTTCCGCGCGCGAGGCCATTCTGGCGATCAATGAATGGAACGCGGAGCAGGTCTGCTACCGCGCGACGGACGAGCGGACGATCAGCGCCCTCGGTGCATGGCGCTCCGGCTTTGGCCGCTGCGGGGAAGAATCCACGTTTGCGGTCAACGTGCTGCGCGCAGCCGGGATCCCGGCCCGGCAGGTCTATACGCCGCGCTGGGCGCACTGCGACGACAATCACGCGTGGGTCGAGGCGTACTGCGGCGGCGCGTGGCACTTTTTCGGCGCGTGTGAGCCGGAGGAAGCGCTGGATCGCGGCTGGTTCACCGGCG
>UMGV01021397.1_pt1 | contig 41804 bp, 35 predicted proteins | sample 1965361 | NCBI WGS metagenome assembly UMGV01 (sample SAMEA4836081, study PRJEB28245) | human gut metagenome | biome: gut microbiome; material: fecal sample | place: Denmark | collected 2008
AATATTTAACTGGTCCCGATTTTAACGGGACACTAATGATAATCACAATAAAAAAGGACTGCAGGTATAAACAAACCTAATAATAGAATAAAAACAGGTTTAATTTTTCTAACGAACAATTCGTTGAAAAGCAGCTGTACAATAAATAGTGAGAACAAAAACCACAACGGATGATTTCCCGTAACGCTTCCTGTGCAAACAAATTCTTTGAATGGCGTCAATAGATAATGCTTCCAATTTAAATCGCCATTTACAAACAACTTTATACACTCAACAATATGTCCTATCAGAGAATACACAAGTAATGGAATCAGCAATTTCCCCCCCCTCGAACAAATAAATCATTACTTATTTTCGGAGCGTAAAACATGCCACTTTTAAAGAAGAACCAAAACATAAAAAATTGTAAAGGTTCTAACCATATATTATCTACAGTACAGTTTACAAGTCCTCTTAACAGGATGTGATTCAACATCATATAGCAAATCAGCAATCCTGATAAATTGTCAAGATAATCAATTCTTTTCATTGAAGTATGTTTTCATTTTATCTATGTCACAAAGAAGTTCCCAATGTTCCTCGAACCATTTTTTATCTTTATTCCACCATTTTACTTTGAGCAAAAAGTCTATTGTGTCTTCATCGTAACGATAGCCAATAACTTTTGCCGGTACACCTCCAACAATAGCATATGGCGGTACATCTTTTGTAACTACTGCATGAGCTAAGACAACTGCACCATCATGCACTTCAACACCTCCAATAAGAGTTACATCACTACCAAACCAGCAGTCATTACCGATTTTATTCACAAGTTTTCTATCCTTGTCATAATAGCGGAACTCTTCGAACATCTGTTTGTTTGCAAACGAGAAGTTCTGTGGATTTCTTCCTTTTATTAATGAGAAGAAAAGGGGGCAAGTTGTTGCATATGGACTTTTATATGGATGAGTGGAATTTATAAAATTACATCGAGGTGCCAAAGATGTGAAACGTCCTATGTCAGCACTAACAAGACTTTCTCCTCCGACACTCGAACCATATCCCATGTGACCATAATAAAATGAATGCTTGCCAACATGATTCATTCCTTCAAACTTACATTTTGAAGAAATACTTGTTGAATACCAAAACTTAACCTTGTCCCCATTATGCCGTTTCTGCCATAAATAGAGGAGCAGACGGCTTAAAACTGGCAACCTCTTTATTATTGCTAATAATTTTGTCATTCTATTTTAAGAAGTGAATTAACTTGTACAGCAACAACCAATCGTATCTGCGGTGCAGTCCAGGATACAGCTTTCTGCATTGCTCTGGATAGTAGTTGCGCTCACCGAGATAAAGCGCATACAAAGCCATCTTCTCCCAAAACGATTTGCCTTTGAAATCAAGATGACCCAAGAAATCTTCTTTTATGTTTTTACGGGCACGAGAGGCAGCGGAGAACTCCAAGTTGATCTTTGCAACTGGTTTGTGACAGAGATAAAGGCTGTATTTACGATACAGTTTGAAGATGCGCTGCAGATCCTCATATCGACGTACTCGCTCGTCAAATGGATTTTCTTCTACTATCGTTTTCCTATATACTGTAGTGCCTGAGCATTGAAACAAACGACCAAAAACATGAGATTTGAACGGATTGCTAACAACGCCTTCTTTGTATTCAATTGCCAAGTGCTCTGCCTTACCATTGTTGACAATCACCTCGCCCAAAAACATATCTACATCAGTATGCTTCTGTATCTTCTTGCTAAAGAAATCCAATGCTCCTGGCAACATTTCGTCATCAGCATCAAGAAACAGTATCCACTCGCCCTTAGCATTCTTCACACCTGTGTTACGAGCCTTGCTCGGTCCGCCATTCTCCTGCTTAATCAGTCGGATGCGCGGATCGTTCATAGCCTCAACTACGTCAACCGATCCGTCCGTAGAACCATCGTCCACTATAACAACCTCAAAGTCGTCGTACTCTTGTGAGAGCACGCTCTTCAGAGACTGCGCAATAGACGCCTCCTTATTATATAAAGGTATTACTACTGAAATCATTTTAAAATAGATTTTATCAGTTTTTGATGTCTACATTTTGTTAATAAGCTTCAATACAATTCCATTCATTTTCATTTTGACAAATGGTATAAGGAATCGTGTTTTTATTGATGATGAAGTCAACATTGTTAGAGGTTTATCGATAAAACAATCCAATTGCTTCAGCATTTGCTTTTTTATGCTTTTATCTTTTGTTTGAGAGATTTTTGTCAATGTCATGTAGTAGATTGTCTGCATGATAAAGCTATACCCCTCACTTTTTGTTCCTTTGGTGTGGTATTTCTTATAGTATTCATACCATTGACTTGCTGTCAACTGCAGCATATCTTTAAGGAACAAGACATGCATTAATTGCTTAGTTCCCAAATTTAGTGGAACATTATAGTAGAGTTCCAATCTATTAGCTAACTTAAACAATTGGCTATCTACATATTCCATTTCTTCAAAGGATAGATTATAGCCGCTTTCGCCTTCATCAGCAGACTTATGGTAGTCTTTCTGTGTAGAATCTATATAAATGGACTCGGCATGACAAAGGAACTCCCAATTGAAAACATTATCTTCGGCGAAACGCATTTGTTCATCAAAGCGTATCTGATATGTCTCTAAAATAGAACGCTTGAACAAGCGTCCCCAAGGGAAACAGAGCTGATCTGCATTTATCAGTTTTGAAAGTTCTTGACTAACCTTTTGCTTGTCTGACAGTTGGAGTTTAAAGCAAGAGGCTTCGGGAACTGCACCATAGTAAAAGCCTGTAATAACAATATCATAACCAAAGCCATGTGACAAGTGTTGCAGATAATCGATCTCTATGAAGTCATCGGAATCAATAAAAGCGATATAATCACCTTGAGCAAACTTCAATCCCATGTTACGGGCAGAACTCACACCTCCATTCTCTTTATGTAAGACTCGTATCCGACTATCGTCATAAGACTGACAAATGCCTAAAGTATCATCTTTGCTACCATCGTCAACTATTATCATCTCCCATTCCGTGTATGTCTGTTCAAGAACAGACTGTATACATCGACGAATGGTTCCGGCTGCGTTATAAGCAGGTATTATAACAGAAATCATTTCTTTCGATTTGTTATGTTATGAATTTTCTCAAGTAGCGTTGACACTTTAAGCATAAGTGCTGATGCCACTCCGCCCTCTTTGTAAATTTTATTAAAGATTTTGCCTGCTGGAGAGAACAAAAAGTACATCTGGTCAATGCCGACCGGCATACTTGGAGAAACAAATGATTGCTTGCAATTACGTATCAGCCAATCTGTTTCTTCACTAATTCTCCTTTCTCGCTTGATGGTTTTATATATTGATTGAGAAAAGTATGGGGAATAGTCTTGATTCTCTATGAAGTTCATGTGCCACCAGTGAACAATCGCTGCTTCTGCAAAATACTTTAAGCTCATTTGCACTTGAGCATTATAAATTCCTGACAGTTCTTCAATAATGTTACCAAATTCTCGGTTCGCCATTAAGAACGAAGGTTCATCTTGAGAATTTTCCTTTTCAAAACAAGAGAATTTCCAGTTTTCATTCCACTTCTTAAAGAAAGAACGTATAAGCTCATTATCCGCAGCATATATGACACCCGAATTAAAATAGAACTTACTGTCAGATGCGTCTATACCAAACACAGACTTTACAGAACCTAATGGTTTAAATGGCATCTTAGCAAGAGGCAAATGATTTTCAGGCACAGCAGCGATGTCACACGTTAGGTTGTCTATCTCATCCAATCGCTTGCATATCACAGTATCGTTGTCAAGAAAAAGCATAGGACCATCTACATAAAGTCTCGTTTTGGTCTTTAATTCTCTTGACTTTTGTTTTGCAGTATACTCTTCCGGTACTGGAACAACTGTTATTTCTGTTATCAATTTACAGAAATCTTCAAATTGTTCTATGTATTGTTTAGTATTTTGATCAACTAATAACACCACATGAGCATCATCGTGGAATGTTCTTAGAGAATATATCGACGTCCAACACTCTTCCAAAAACAAATCATTTTCAGAAGCGATTAAGGCATATACAATTTTTGTTTTCATAATTACAAAGTTTACATGTATTTGTTAAACCACTTTATATATGTGTATGCCGTGAAGAACATACGTGAGCTAAATTCCCTGCCGTTCACAAACGCATCTCTTAGAGCGATGAACTTGTCAGCATCCAATTCTGGCAATAAATTCGTGAGGTTATCATGTGATACGGTATCAAACAAATCTTGTTTCATTTCGCCTCTGAACCAGTCTTTTGTAGGCGGAACGAAGCCGCGTTTCGGACGATCGAGCAGTTCTCTTGGCACCATTTCATAGAGGATATCCTTCAATATTCGTTTCAAGCCAAGTTCACCATTAATCATATACTCGTATGGCAAAAGACGAGAGTATTCTGCAACACGATAGTCCATGATAGGACTGCGAAGCTCCATGCTGCAACGCATTGTGGCGCGATCTACCTTCTGGTTTACGGCGTTCATGAATGTCTTCATGTCGTAATCGCTATATGCAAGGATGCCACGCTGCTTGTTCTGCAGGTATTTCATGTCGGGCTGTTGCTTGCCAAGAGTGATACGGTCGAACTTCTCCGCCCCTCCCATGTCGTAACAGAACATGCCAAGACTGCGATATACGTCAGCATAGTCGTGCTGGGTAGACTGCATCACCTCTTCATCACCGCCCTTATGCTTGAAATATGGTGTGAATAGCTTACGAAGCCAATACGGTTTCTGATATTGGTGCAGACGTGCCTTTGTCCATTCGTATTTGGGATAGCCGTAAAACAGCTCGTCGCCACCATCGCCACCAAGAATCACCGTAACATCCTGGCGTGCCTTTTCTGCTACAAGGCTGCTCGGTATCAGACTGTCGTCAGCAAACGGCTCATCAAAATAGGTTATATAATCGTTGAAGACCTTCATGAGGTCGTCGCCAGTGCATGGGCAAACCTTAATAGATACACCCAGGGAACGAGCTACGTCTACAGCAAAGTGGCTCTCGTCGAACTGCTGGTTGTCGAAGCCAGCAGTATAGGCACACAGGTCTTTGTTGAACTTTGAAACAATGGCACAAATCAACGAAGAGTCGATGCCACCGGAAAGGAATGTACCTACCGGCACGTTCGCATTGAGGCGCAGACGAACGGCATCGAAGAGCAAGTCTTTGACCATCTGCTTAGCTTCGTCATAGCTTTCTGGTGTCGTGAAACCGCAAGAGTTTGTGTCAACATCCCAATATGTCTGTATCTCGAGTTTACCGGAAGAAAGATTAAAGGTGAAACATTCGCCAGCTCTCAACTTCTTTACTTCCGCAAACGGACTGTACGGGTCGGGGATGATGCCTTGCAGCAGATAGAACTGGCGCGCCGTAGCATCAACATGAAGATTGTTGCCGTATTTAATGACCTTAGGCTGAGAAGCAAACTCGAAGTCTTTGCCTTCATGCCAGAAATAGAATGGCTTCTTGCCCAGACGGTCGCGAGCACCTACCATTATGCTCTTACGACGGTCGTAGATGACATAGGCGAACATGCCGTTGAAGAGCTTCACCGAATCGACACCCAATTTCTCATACATGGCACAGATAACCTCTGTGTCGCTCTCTGTTCTCAATGCGACATCGCCCAGATACTGTTTCTTCAGTTCAAGGTAGTTGTACACCTCACCGTTGAATACGATGCTGATATCGTCATTATACACAAACGGTTGGTTGCTGCGAGGGTCGAGGTCGATGATAGAGAGACGCACATGTCCGAATGTCAACTTCTCGCCATCAGGCGTCTGAATTTCTTCCACACCCGTATGATCAGGGCCACGGAAGTTCATCAGTTCCAGTTTATGTTCTACAACGCTACGCTCATAACGTCGCGTCGTTCCGAAAATTCCACACATATAATTATTTAATCTTTATATTCTTAATGATATGTTTCTGCCATCGCTCTGCCCAATATCTGAATTTCAGACCGATGCGATCTACGAAATTAGCGCATTGGTATGCAAAGCCATAACGTTTTTGAAGTTTGAAACCAATAAAGTCATGCAAATTGGCATAATGCAGGAACTCATTCTGGTAAGGGTTCTTACATTCCGCAAACCAGGGCTTCTCTGCTTCACAGAAATGGACTACAACAGGATCCTTACCACATTCTCTGATTTCATTCCACTTGCTATAATGCATATAATGTACAAGAGAGTCTCTGAACCACCATTCTTGATAATTGTATGTATAATCAGCATAGACAACACACCCATCCAGTACTTTGTTCAGAGCATTCTGATCGGGAAGAGAACATTTATCTGGATTTTCTGCCACCCATTCGATAAGTCTTTTTGCTGTATTATTTTGGCGCCAATAGTCAAGATTTAATAGTAATACACCAGAATTGAAATACTTTCCTTTGAGTAAAAGTGTGTTCTCAAAAACAATATCGTCACAACTCTCAGCAACAACCGCAGCAAGAGCTTTGCCAGAAAGATCTATGTCATAAAGAGGCTTCAAAGAATGACGAACAATAATATCGCAATCAAGATAAAGCACCTTGTCTTCATTCTGGAGCATGTCTGGCAGCAAAAAGCGATAGTACATAGATATCGGGAATCGCTCGTTGACCGTCAATCCATTAAAGCAACTCTTATCTATCTCTTTTATGATTATCCGCTGACCATATTGTTTGGCAAGCAGAGAAAACATTGCTTTTGCCTTTTCTGAAATACCATCGGTAAGAATATAGACAGATATGTTCTCTCCTTTGTTGGTTTCAAATATGGAGGTGATACATACCAATGCCGGCTTGACAAAATTGTTGTCAGTGCATAGGGAAATGTTCATCATTTTATCTTTAAATTAGATTTTAAAAATAATAAAGACTCATTTCTCAATTCGTTCAGTTTTAGTATTACATTCTTGTAATCAATAAAACAGTCTGAATTAAAATTGGAAGTCTGCATTCTATCAGTCAATCCTAAGTTCTTAAGCAAAGAATCTATTCGACCACGAGCTTTTTGTGGTGGAACACATACAAATTGCTTCTCATGTAGTATTGAAAACGCTGTACCATGAAAAGAATTTGTAATTACAAAAGAGGCATTTCTAAAATAGCCTAAAAATTCCATTGGACCAGCATCTGTTATTTGAATTATATCAGAATCGATATCTTCTCGGTGATTAAACAGAATACTTACAACTTTCAAACCTTTAGATTTAGCAAAACTTAAAACGTCTGAAAAAAAGTTTGGTTCTTCACTGAAAGAATATGTTAAGAGGTAGTTGGAACAAGGAACCTTAGCACTTATATTAGCCCAATCATTTTTATCTAATAGGAATATAGGGTCAAGTACATTAGTATTGTTTACACCCTTTGCTTTTAGAAAATCTGACAAACCTTTTTCCCTAATACTGATGGCATCAAAATTTGATATAAGAGATTTGAAGGTTTCAAATTTATCATCATCTATTGATTCGAAGCCATTACTAGCTGCATAAGCAATCTTTAGCTTGTCAATTCCAAAGCCATCACAAAAATATAAAGAATCAAAACCGTTAGTTAAATGGTCATTCCAAATTTGATCGCTTCCTGAGATATAAGCATCTAATCCTAATTTATCCATCTCATTAACTTTAAATATCCTTTTTGTACGAGGCAAAACATTGTTTATAAACTTATTGAAACGCTTCCATTGCATATCCCTTTTACGGTTAGTCCAATAACATTTACAAGCCTTAATTAAAGACAACAACTTTGAGTTCTGACATCTATAATTGTTATAGAAATAAGACAGCTCTAAAGGCAGATATTGATTATATATAAACGAACGTCTTAAATCTACAATTTTTGCATCGTATCCTTCTTTTCGTAATTTCGAACAAAGAGCAAAGGCTTGTAGGACTGCACCATAATTATGGGCATAATGGAATGTTATTATACCTATCTTCATCTTTTCAGAAATCTTTTTATTCGTTGTTTAATCTGCGTCTTTAGCTGTTTCAACTTATATCTGATGCCATCTTCTCCATATTTGAAATAAATATATTTGAAACCATGCTTTGCATACTCTCTCTCAAACTGATCGCGTTTTTCGTCTATTACTGACGGATGCTGCATGTTGGGTTGTATACAATCTTGCAGTTCTACAGGAATTGTATTCAGTTGTTTTTTAACCGCTTCAAACAACTTTCTACCTTTTTCTGTATTTAGCAAAACAAGGGAACAGCCCTTATCGTCTTCATTAAAACGAGGGTCTGTTTTTTCCCAACCCCAAAAATCAGCAATAGTTATGTCGCTTGGTCGTTTAAGATTGGTGAAATGACATTTACCGCAAGACTTGCGAAACATAATATGCTTATAGAAAAGATATTTAAAACTCATTTTGCACCCCCCCGTTTTAAATTTAAAGGTTTCATGGTGTGCTGCCCAACCATACTTTTGCTTGTCACGAAAATTAACCCATACTATGGGTGATCCTTGTTTCTTTTCAAGATATGCTAAATAATCTCTCCATACAAAAGGACTGGGCACACCATGACATACGATATCAACTAAATACAAGTTCTCTCTCAATTTCTTGCCTACGTACGAGTTAAGTCCAGAAGTTTGGCAAGGAGTGCCAGAGAAAAGAACTATCAATCCGTCACGTAAATCTTTTTTCACTTGACGAAAGACCCCACACATATCACTTTGCACATATTTACTACCTTTGAATTCATCTCTTTCTTCTTTGGTTGTTGCACGCTTATGAACCACTCGGAAATGATCTGTATAACCTGCGCCATATACTACTCCACCTTGTGCCAAGATATAATCAGAAATAGCAATGAAGGCTGCACCGCTACGGCTAGTCTCAATCTCTTTCATATCCTTATGGCGAGCACCATAAGCTAATGGCTTGTCAAGATTCAAACTTGTGTCGTAATTATCATTAAATGCACAAACCTTTTCACACAATCCACAATCTATACACTTACTGTCATCGACATCTGGATAAAGAAAGCCTAATGCATCAGGTTTCATCGTTATAGCATCATGAGGGCATATACTAGCACACGCTGTACATCCACAACAGTCGGCTGGTGTTTTGATATTTATCATTTTTTTATGATTTTAGATTTCAAAATCTTTAATTTGTCTTTTGCAAATTGTCTTTCAGTGTCTTTACATCCCACGATATATATAACTATCAAAGTCGTGGCAACTGATACTATAGAAACTATTATAAATGAGATGAATGATTCCTCCAAATAATGAGATAAAATGGCTGGAAAAAGACACGATAGGAGCATTACCAGTATTACATTCAGATAGACTTCTTTCAAGAAGTCAACTGATGGTAGATTTATCATTTTACGTAACATTACCAATCGCTCTGCCAAACAGAGTTGCGAAACAATTATTGCTACTATTAAAACCATTTCTGGCTCTGCGCCCAAACGTAGAAAAACATAAGATAGCGGTAGATTTAACATTTGTGTTCCACCTACAATGATTTGATAGTTTCTTATCTTTCCAGTAGCCAACATAGCTGTAATCAATGGGGTAGACAACGCTTCCAACATTGTATATAACAATATCAGCTGAACAAAGAACACAGAATGTGCAGGAACTAACTTAAGCCAAATTACAAGAATATAATGTGTGTTTGCCCAAATTGGAACAGAAAAGAACAATAGCATATAGAAAGACAAACGTGATCCATGAAATATCAATTTCATCAAATAATCATGGTCGCCAGACGCATATGATTTTGTTATTTGCGGATTCAACGCTGTCATAAAATTTGATGCAAATCCTGAGACAGCACCATTAACCTGCAAGGCTATGCCACGAGCCGCATTAACTGCAGGTCCGCAAAATAAATTTATAATAATATTACCACCCTGGTCTCTTAAGACAGCAGAAGAGGCTCCTATGAAATTCCAGCCTGCAAATCCGAACATTCCTTTTAATACGGTCTTGTCAAAAACAAAGTGAAAACTACATTCTTCAAACTTTCTTTTACAATAAAACCTATATATCAAAATTCCTAACAGAGACGTGAAGCACATCAATATTGCATAAAGTATCAATTTGTCCATAGGAGACCACGCAACAAGTAACGCTATCGCTAATTTCTCCATGGCGTCCAATATACTTAAATATGCAAAAGCAGACATCTTTTCGTGAGCTATCACCGCAGCTGTATATGGCACATTCATTAGTCCAAATACAAAAGTAATAATCGACAGCTGAAAAGCCCAGTTGGCAGCTGTCATTCTACTTTCAGGAATAACTAATTTATTATTTAGGAACCATAGACCTACTGTTTCAATTAATGTAAAGACTATTAAAGCCAATATAAATTGAATAATAACCGATGTTGAAAAAACCTTTTTCAGTTGTACAATATCTTTTTTTCCTAACTCGAATGTTAAGAACCTACTAATTGCTGCCGACAAGGAACCAGATATAACTGAAAACATTGCTACAACACCACCAACTACATTGTAGATACCATAGTCCTCAACACCCAATGCATTCAATACAACACGAGATGTATAAAGACTTACAAGCATCATCAATAACATTCTGCCATAAAGCAGCAATGTATTCTTCGCAATTCTTTTATTATTTGCTGAAATATCAGACATTACGTAAAATTAATTTTGGGATTTTCAATATAACGTGTCCTGCGAGCAAGCAGGACACAATGATAAAAATACTATGACAGAATCCAATAAATGGATTGCTGTCGAATTCGTTTGCAATCTTTTGGTACGAAACAAAACCTCCAACCTCTGTTATCAAGTATATGAACAAATTGGCTGAAAGTATTTTGTTGAGTATTGCATTTTTCAAATCCGGCAGATTCTTAACTACATAAAACAATGATACAGACATTGCTATAACAAATAGATAAAGCACATCAATATGAAGCGCAAAATTTCAATATTGGTATTGCGTTGTTTTGTTATAGTTGACATAAGAATTTTATATTTTTCTTCCTAAATTATGATTCAATACTCTGTCAATTATAATGTAATCGTTTGAATCTGCAAAGTTAAGCAAAACTTTCGAGAATCTACTCTCGGAAATACCGAACCAAAAGTTAATTAGTCATACTGTCAAAGAACTCTTTGGCTGGCAGCGCAAAGCCGCTTAGCCGTTATCTCAAATTTTAACGAACTATTTTATCAAAAGTACTTACATTTAAATTAATCCCTCCTAAATATATCTCTGGTATATACTTTCTCCTTTACATCATCCAAACAGATATCATAGCGGTTGGCGATGATGGCATGGCTCTGTGCCTTGAAAGCTGCCAAATCATTGATTACCTTGCTACCAAAGAAGGTGCTGCCGTCTTCCAATGTTGGTTCATAGATGATAACCTCTGCTCCCTTTGCCTTGATACGTTTCATGATTCCCTGAATAGCAGACTGGCGGAAGTTGTCGGAGTTGGACTTCATCGTGAGGCGATAGACACCAATGACGCATGAATTTACCTCTGCACCAAACTGGTTGTTCTCGGAATAGCTATACCAGCCTGCTTTCTGTAATACTGCATCGGCGATATAGTCTTTGCGTGTGCGGTTGCTCTCTACGATGGCCTCTATGAGGTTTTCAGGAACATCGGCATAGTTTGCCAAAAGCTGTTTGGTATCTTTTGGCAAACAATAACCACCATAGCCGAAGCTTGGGTTATTGTAATGAGTACCAATTCGTGGATCGAGACCAACACCGTCGATAATAGCCTTGGTATCGAGTCCTTTCACTTCAGCGTATGTGTCGAGCTCATTGAAATAGCTTACGCGAAGGGCAAGATAGGTATTGGCGAAGAGTTTCACAGCCTCCGCCTCCTTCATGCCCATGAAAAGAGTATCAATATTCTCCTTGATGGCTCCTTCCTGAAGAAGTGCAGCAAATGTTTTGGCTGCCTCTTTCAACATCGCAACATCGGTAACGGCATTGATAGCTTTGTTTTCTTCTGCAAACTCAGGACGCTCGATAATCTTTGGATAGCCTACGATGATACGGCTTGGATAAAGGTTATCATACAACGCCTTGCTCTCGCGAAGGAACTCGGGAGAGAACAGAAGATTGAACTTCTTCGCTCCCTTTTGCGCATACTTCAAATAGAGGCTGCGAGTATAGCCCACAGGTATGGTACTCTTGATAACCATCACGGCGTCGGGGTTCACCTCAAGCACCAGATCGATAACCTCCTCTACATGTGTAGTATCGAAATAATTCTTTACGGGGTCATAGTTTGTAGGTGCAGCAATCACCACGAAGTCGGCATCCTTATAAGCCGCCTTGCCATCAAGAGTAGCAATAAGGTTGAGTTCCTTCTCTGCCAAATATTTCTCGATATAATCGTCCTGTATCGGCGAGATACGATTGTTAAGTTTTTCCACCTTTTCAGGGATTACATCTACAGCTGTAACATGATGGTGCTGAGCCAGCAATGTTGCTATACTCAGACCTACGTAGCCAGTTCCGGCTACCGCTATTTTTATATCATTGAAGTTGTTCATCGCTATTTTTGTTTGAAACTATTCGCTTATTTGTATCTGAAGTTTGATTTGACATTAAATATATGTTTTACGTTTTAATTATTTTATATGTATTGCGTTAAGCTGCACAAATCAACGAACCTTAAAATGTGTTTACGGTTGACAGAAATGTATTCCAAAGTCCTCCACCCCCAACGCATTCAATATCACACGGCTCGTATACAACGACACTACCATCACAAAGAGCATACGGAAGTAAATTTCACCTCTATAATTAAAAACTATAAAAGAACATTTTTATTTTAAATCTGCTAAGAAACAATCCTTGAACAACCACTTTGGTTTCGTCGACGGCATGGACCACGCAGTTTTTACAATCGAGCAAATAGACATTGGTGCAAACTGTTGAATTATTGTTCTCGTCATTAGGGAGCAATGTATGGAGGCTGTGTTCTCAAAAATTCATCTACGAAAGAGAACTAAATATGAACAGAATTTGCCTTCGTTTACGGATACTTCTTTACCTCTGAACCAGTCTTGTCGTCCGGCTCAGGAACGTGGTGCCGTTGGGAGAAGCGGGGTTCTCGTTGGCGATAGAAGAAGAATCCGTACCATCCGGTTTCATAAATTCTTTTCTACTTTATGTCGTTGGCTGCAAACATCGGGGATGGTTGCAATCGTCTAGTAGTTGAAAATGATATAGCGTTCATAAAAACCATTCAATTTGATGCGGTCTCTTGCAAAGAGACTTCTTAAGTCACAAAGGTAGTCATTTTATTTGAATCGGACGGCAATAGTGAACACTTTTTTGACTTTCAGAGGGCTTCGGAACACACTACGCAATATCTGAGTCCATGAACAGATAGCCGTAGGTGGTCAGCAGTTCCTGCTGTTCGGTCTGGTATCTGTTGCGTGTTTCTTCTGTCGGCTCGCTATCGATGAGGCGCTGCATCTCCTGAAGGACTTGTGTGCCAGCCTGCATGATTGGGGCGAGATGGCGCTGGAGCTTTTCGTAGGAGGGGGCGTAGTAGTAGCCAATCTCCTTGATGATGAAGCTGAGGATGAGCCATGCCTCGGCGGGGAGCATCCGGTATTGCGAAAGCTCCGTCAGTACATAATTGCGGAGATAGTCGATGTTCTCGGCTTGTGGGGCGACGTCCTTTGTGGTCTTTACGGGATGAAAGAAGCGGTCGATAAGTGCCTCGCGCTCATGGAGGTTACGCTCGTAGAACGGTGAGCCGTCGAGGGCTGCGCTGCCAGTCTGATCGACCTCCTCAAAGTGCTCAGCATGCACACCGGCGATAGCCACACTCATGCCACCGACATCCATGATAAGACGACGGTCGCGGTCGATGCGAATGACGTAACCTTCGAGTCCTGCCAGGTCGCCAGAGGTGATGCGCAGGAGTATGCGGTTGCGAGCATAATAATGGAAAGGCTTAAGAAGGAAACGGATACGATCGGGCTCCGTTTCGTTGATGCGCATGAAGGGTCGCATCTGCGAATCGGGTATCACAGCCGCCTTGCCCGTACTGCAGTTCTTGCAGAGATAGGTATGTGGAAAATTCCAGTTTAGATATTCTTGCAGTTCTTTTGGATTGCCTTGCAAAAAGACGAGTCCGCTGACGGTCTGCAGTTCCTGACGCTGCACGCCATGCTTCGCTCGCTTCATGTAATAGCGCACGGTCTTATGCACAAAGTGGGGCACGTTGTCGGCGTTCAGCCTTGCTTCCACCTTCCTCACTTTGCTATGATGCACAAAGACATACGACCAAGATAAAGAATTAGTACCATCCGGTTTCATAAATTCCTGTCTTTTCTGCAAAGATAGACAAAACTTTTTATTTCCGCAAACTTCAACCTCCTTTTTACTTTTTTACTCTTTTACTTTTAAAACTCCCCTTTTTACTTTTTACTTTTTTACTCTTTTACTTTTTATTCTTAGCTTTTTAAGATCATCCTCACTTTTAAACTTCCCATGCATCGAGTCGTACATCTGTTGTCCGTAGCGCCAGACGCCGACCAGAGCCACTATCAAGACATACATCAGCGAGAGTTGTAAAGCACTGATATACACGCCTTCAGCACTTGCGCCGGGCAGTGAGGCGATAACCTTAAGCAGAGTGTTCATCTGCGCTACGACCCACCCCACTCCACTCGCCAGCCACTGCCAAACGACCGTCATCCACGCAGCAAACTGACACAACGGCGAGAGCACGAACAAGAGCATGGCGGCATATATGATAAAGGTGGTGAGCGGCACGGCGACGATGTTAGCCAGAAGGAAATAGAAGGGCACATTGCCGAAGTAGTACATCACCAACGGCAGCACGAAGAGTTGGGCGGCGAGCGAGATGCACACAAGCGAGACGAGCTTGCCGACGAATCGGCGGTGAGCATAGCGCACGTAGAAGCGGTTGTTGCGGAGCTGCACATGGCATATCACGATGCCCATCACAGCCAAGAACGACATCTGAAAGCCCACGTCCCACAGCATCGCCGGACTCGCCAGGAGCATCACACTTGCGGCAAGGGCGAGGCTATTCGCCGTGAGATAGTCGCGCTGCAGAAAGGTCATTGAGGCGTAGATGCTGAACATCGCCGCCGAACGCACTATGCCCGGCGACATGCCTACCATCAAGGCGAAGGTCCAGACCAGGAGAAGCGTTACGAGCAGTCCGCCCATCGTGTTGCGACGGCGCCCGAGCAGCAATGCAATCATGGCGTAGATGATGCCGAGATGTAGTCCGGAGAGGGCGAGCACGTGCGACACGCCTGCCTTCGAATACGTATCGCGCAGCTCGGCGCTGACACCGGTTTTGTCGCCGAGGGTCATTGCCGCAATAGTGGCGTACGAATCTTCAGAGAGGGCGCTGCCCTGCAGTCGGCTGAGCAGGTCGTAGCGCAGCGACTGCAGCGAGAGAGCGAGGCGGTCGATTCGAGGCATAGCTTCGAGGCTCACCTCCGCACGTTTCCACTTGTCCGAGGCGACGAACGTGCAAGCCACGATGCCGCGCACCATGCGCTGTCTGCGCCAGTCGAAACCGCCGCGCTGTGCGTATGTGTCATCGAAACTGCTGAACACCGACTGCGCCTTGATGCCGTCGCCTATAACAATGTGATTCAACGAATTAGGGTTCTGAAAATAAGCGTTCAGCCTATGTCCTGCGAGTCGCCCACTCACAACGGCAAGCTCGCATTTCATAGAGCGTCGCTTCTTGATAGGTTGCGACACGACAACCGCCTCGTACACTTCTTCTTCGCCCGTGAATGCGCAGCGCAGACTGTTCTCGTACGACGTAATGCGCCACGCTCCGCCCGCCATAACAACGCAGAAGATCAGCAGCGTCTGCATCATTTCGATGCGCTTGCTCAGGTGCAGCAGAACAAGTAGCGAGAGCAGACCTACGAACAGCCACCGCCACAGCGCAACGGGCACAGCGTCTGCCGTCGCATCGCCGATGCAGATGCCGACGAGCAGGCATATTGCGATGCGAAGGAAGGTATGGAGCTGTAGTTTGCCGTTGAATTTCATTGTTCGGTCAGTAGGTTTCTATATGCGGTGGTCGTGAAAATATCACTTGCACGTAGAGCTTGGACACACTGCCTTGAACTCACACTTCTCGCAGTGCGCCTTGCGGCTTGTGCAGATGTATCTGCCGTGCAGTAGCAGCCAATGGTGTGCCTTCGCAAGGTCGTCAGCAGGAATGTGCTTCACGAGCTGCTGCTCCACCTTCAGCGGCGTGTCAGCCGTGCGCGGCACGAGTCCAAGGCGGTGGCTCACACGGAACACATGCGTGTCGACGGGCATCGCAGCCTCGCCGAACGCCACAGCCAGCATCACGTTAGCCGTCTTTCGCCCTACGCCAGGCAAGCGCAGCAGACTGTCGAAGTCGTGCGGCACCTCGCCCCCGTATTCGCTCTGTATCATGCGAGCGAGTTCTACGAGGTGGCGAGCCTTGGCGTTGGGATAGCTCACGCTCTTCACGTATTCGTACACCTCAAACTCATCGGCTTCTGCCATAGAACGTGCGTCGGGATAATGGGCGAAGAGTTCGGGCGTCACCTGATTGACACGCTTGTCGGTGCATTGCGCGCTGAGCACAACGGCAACGAGCAGCTGGAACACGCTGCCAAACTCCAGTTCGGTAGTCACTTCGGGATGGATACCACGGAAGTAGTCGAGCACATATTTATATAGTTCGCTTTTCTTCATTACTATTATTACTTATTATATTATTACAGATGAAGCCCAATTATAAAGCGCACATGGGCTACACGCTGCAAAGATACATCATTTGGGAAATGCAGACAAGAGAATCAGCAAGAATAATTGATGCGCATTGCTGCGTGGCTTCTATTAAGGTTTTGTGCAGCCGCCGAGTGTACTGATAAATAACCATTGGATATAACTTTTTCTGATTGTCATTTGTAATTATCAACAGCATGTTCTAAATTTGCAACCGAAAGGAGAATGCTATGATAGAGATAAACGACAAACTGGATGAGAAGCTGCGCCAACAGATGGACGGCAGACTGGAGGAGGACGAGGAACTGCAACTGCGTTTCGTCGCCAAAGCATACGCCATGTGCGAGAACTCCATCGCCGTACTGAGCAATCTGCGCACCAACAAGAGTCACATATATTATGGTAAGACGAGCGACTTGCTGGGCTTCGAGCCTGTAGGCAGCTACGAGAAGATCGAGTCGATATGGGAGGAGAAGATACTGAGCCGCATACATCCCGACGACCAACGCAGACGACAGTTGCAGGAACTGGCGTTCTGCCAGTTTGTGTGCTCTTTGCACTCGGAGAAGGCGTTCGACTGGCACATGGAGAATACTATGCGCATGGCAGACCGCAACGGCAAGTATATACCTACACGCCACCGCATTTTCTACTTCAAAGGCAATGGTCAGCGCGGCGTGTGCTACGCCATCTGCCTCTTCAACATCGCAACGAAGACCAACAAGCTGGCAATAATGAAGAATTCGCTCACGGGCGAGGAACGGCAGATTGACATCGACGAGAAGCAGTTGCTGAGCAAACGCGAAATAACCATCATGAACATGGTGAGCGAGGGACTGCAGAGCAAGGCGATAAGCACCCGACTCGAAATAAGCAAGAACACCGTCGACCGCCACCGGCAGAACATCATCAGCAAGATGCAGGCGTCGAACATGGCGGAGGCTTGCCATAAAGCCAAACAGTTAGGATTATTGTAAAAAACAACGAATGATATGAAGAAACTATTTGTAACAGCCATGCTCAGCACTATGGCATTGGCTTCAAACGCACAGAGTCTGGAGAAGATGACGTGGTTCAACGAACCTACCAACTACGAAATCAATGGCAAGACGCTCACTATGGACGTGCCGGGGCATTGCGACTACTGGCGCATCTCGCACTACGGTTTCACCGTCGACGACGCACCGTTCTATTATGCTACATACGGCGGCGAGTTCGAGGCGAAGGTGAAGGTGTCGGGCGACTACAAGGTGCGCTTCGATCAGGCTGGTCTGATGATTCGCATCGACAAGGAAAACTGGCTGAAGGCTGGCATCGAGTACGTAGACGGCAAGTATAATCTGAGTACGGTGGTGACGCATCACACAAGCGACTGGAGCGTGATAACACTCGACAAACCGGTCGACTTCGTATGGATTAAGGCTGTGCGCCGACTGGATGCTATTGAGATTTTCTACTCGTTCGACGACAAGACGTACACCATGATGCGCAACTGCTGGATGCAGGACAACACACCGGTGCAGGTGGGGCTGGCTACAGCATGCCCCGACGGCGAGGGATTCAAGGCGAAGTTCGAGAACTTCCAGGTGAAGCACCTGCCCGACCAGCGCCGTATTGAGTGGCTGAACAAAAACAAATAGGCGTATATGAACGGATTTGAGAAAATGCGAAGCGGCGAGTTCTACGACTTCAGCGACAAGGAGACGACTGGTATGCCCCGGCGTAACCATCGGCGACCGAAGCATCATCGGCGCAGGAAGCGTTGTGGTGAAGGATATACCCGAGGATTCGGTTGCGGTGGGCAATCCGGCAAGGGTTATAAAGAAACTGAAGTAATACTGCATTTGTATAGAAACAAAAAAACGGATTTATCTGTTTGTGGTTAGCTGCGAAGCTGCGCAAACAGATAAATCCGTTTTTATATACTCTCCACCCAGCAATAAGTTCCTGACACAGGATTGCCCGGTTGGTGCAGCGGAGACCGCTGCACCCCCTAAAGGTAGTCTTCTAATAGGCTAAGTGGCTACGGCAAGAATGCCGTAGCCTCCTATTTTAATACTCGCTCCAAGACTTGATGCCGATGTCCTCAAGCTTAGTTGTGCAGAACGCATAGATGAATGCGCTTGCGAGGCGTGCGTTCGTGATAAGAGGCACGTTGAGGTCGATGGCAGCACGGCGAATCTTGTAGCCGTTGGTAAGCTCAGAGCTTGTGAGATTCTTCGGAATGTTCACAACCATGTCGATAGTGTGGTTGTGCAGCAAGTCGAGAGCCTTAGGCTCGTCGCCCTCCTCAGACGGCCAGAGCACGTGTGTGTTCTCGATGCCGTTCTCGTTGAGGAACTTGCTTGTGCCGCCCGTAGCATAGAGCTTGTAGCCGTGGTCGATGAGCATCTTAGCAGCGTCGAGCATAGCCACCTTCTGCTTAGCGCCACCGGTAGAGAGAAGGATGTTCTTCTTCGGGATGCGATGGCCTACAGAGAGCATACTCTTGAGAAGAGCGGTGTTGGTGTCGTCGCCCAAGCAGCCTACCTCACCGGTAGAGCTCATGTCTACGCCGAGCACCGGGTCTGCCTTCTGCAGACGGTTGAACGAGAACTGCGAAGCCTTGATACCAACATAGTCGAGGTCGAAGAGGTTCTTGCTCGGCTTCTCAACCGGCAAGCCAAGCATAACGCGTGTGGCAAGCTCGATGAGGTTGATCTTGAGCACCTTGCTCACGAACGGGAACGAACGCGAAGCGCGGAGGTTACACTCGATAACGAGGATATCGTTGTCGCGAGCCATGAACTGGATGTTGAACGGACCGTTGATATGCAGTTCCTTAGCAATCTGACGGCCTACACGCTTACAGCGGCGCACGGTCTCTACATAGAGCTTTTGCGGCGGGAACTGGATGGTAGCGTCGCCAGAGTGAACGCCGGCGAACTCGATGTGCTCAGAGATAGCGTAAGCGATAACCTCGCCGTTCTTTGCCACAGCATCCATCTCGATCTCCTTAGCATGCTCGATGAACTTGCTCACAACAACCGGGTGGTCTTCGCTCACGTTAGCCGCAAGCTGCAGGAATCGCTTCAGCTCGTCCTCGTTAGAGCATACGTTCATGGCAGCGCCAGAAAGCACGTACGACGGACGAACGAGTACCGGGAAGCCCACACGCTCGATGAAGCGGTCGATGTCATCCATGCTTGTGAGGGCGCTCCACTCAGGCTGGTTGATGCCGTTGTTGGTGAGCATCTGCGAGAACTTCGCACGGTCCTCAGCGTTGTCGATGTCCTGAGCCTTTGTACCGAGGATAGGCACGTGCTGCTCGTCGAGGAGCACAGCGAGGTTGTTAGGAATCTGACCGCCGGTAGATACGATAACGCCGTTAGGCTGCTCGAGGTCAATGATATCCATAACACGCTCAAAGGTGAGCTCGTCGAAGTAGAGACGGTCGCACATATCGTAGTCGGTAGACACGGTCTCGGGGTTATAGTTGATCATAACCGAGCGGTAGCCCTCCTTGCGGATAGTGTTCAGAGCCTGAACGCCACACCAGTCGAACTCTACAGAAGAACCGATGCGGTAAGCACCCGAACCGAGTACGATGATAGAGCGATGGTCGTTCTCGAAGGTGATGTCGCTCTTTACGCCAGCGTATGTTACGTACAGATAGTTGGTCTGTGCAGGATACTCGGCAGCCAGGGTGTCAATCTGCTTAACAACCGGCAGGATGCCGTAGTTCTTACGACGGTTGCGCACGACGAGCGACGCCTTGCGCATCGACTTGAGCTCGTCCTCAAGGCCTACGGCGCGTGCAATCTGGAAGTCGGTGAAGCCGTATACCTTAGCCGTGCGCAGGAGTTCCTTGTCAAGAGTGTTGATATTGCACTTCTTCATAGCCTCATCGATGTCGATGATGTGCTGGAGCTTCTCGAGGAACCACTTGTCGATCTTTGTAAGTTCGTGAATCTGGTCGACGGTATAGCCCTTGTGCATAGCCTTAGAGATGACAAACACGCGCTTGTCGGTCGGTTCGCGCAGAGCAGCGTCGATATCGTCTATCTCAAGTTCCTTGTTCTCAACGAAGCCGTGCATACCCTGACCGATCATGCGCAGACCCTTCTGGATAGCCTCCTCGAAGTTGCGACCGATAGCCATAACCTCGCCTACCGACTTCATTGAAGAGCCAAGCTCCTTGTCTACGCCGCGGAACTTAGAGAGGTCCCAACGCGGAATCTTGCAGACAACGTAGTCGAGTGCAGGCTCGAAGAATGCAGATGTGGTCTTTGTCACGGAGTTCTTCAACTCGAACAAGCCGTAGCCCATGCCGAGCTTAGCCGCAACAAAGGCGAGCGGATAGCCCGTAGCCTTAGAAGCGAGAGCAGAAGAACGGCTCAGACGAGCGTTCACCTCGATTACGCGGTAGTCTTCCGACTGCGGGTCGAAGGCGTACTGCACGTTACACTCGCCGACGATGCCGATGTGGCGGATAATCTTGATAGCGAGAGCGCGCAGCTTGTGATATTCAGAGTTGGTGAGTGTCTGCGACGGAGCGATAACGATCGACTCGCCGGTGTGGATGCCGAGCGGGTCGAAGTTCTCCATGTTGCAGACTGTGATACAGTTGTCGTAGCGGTCGCGCACTACCTCGTACTCTATCTCCTTCCAGCCCTTGAGACTCTTCTCGACGAGCACCTGCGGAGAGAACGAGAATGCCTTCTCAGCGATTTTCACGAGTTCTTCCTCGTTGTCTGCAAAGCCAGAGCCAAGTCCGCCGAGAGCGTAAGCAGCACGGATGATGACCGGGTAGCCGAGTTCGGCAGCCGCCTTGCGTGCCTGCTCCATGTTCTCGCAAGCCTCGCTCTTGATAGTCTTAACGCCTATCTCGTCGAGCTTCTCAACGAAGAGCTCGCGGTCCTCGGTGTCGATGATAGCCTGCACCGGTGTACCGAGCACCTTCACGTTGTACTTGTCGAGGATGCCGTTGCGGTAGAGTTCAACGCCGCAGTTGAGCGCTGTCTGTCCGCCGAACGAGAGGAGGATGCCGTCAGGACGCTCCTTCTTTATCACTTCCTCTACGAAGTAAGGCTGAACGGGAAGGAAATATATCTGGTCGGCAACGCCTTCAGATGTCTGCACTGTTGCGATGTTCGGGTTGATGAGCACTGTCTCTATGCCCTCTTCGCGCAGAGCCTTAAGCGCCTGCGAACCAGAGTAGTCGAACTCGCCCGCTTCGCCAATCTTCAAGGCACCCGAACCGAGCAATAACACTTTCTTTATATTTTCGTCTTTCATTTATTCTGATGTTTAATGATTAATGTTTGATGTTTTATCGGGCTACAGCCCTAAAACACGAAACTTAAACATTCTGATTATTTCACTTTTCGTTCTACAACTCTTCAGTTAGTTCATAGCCTCTACGAACTTGTCGAACATAAACTCTGTGTCTACCGGACCAGAGCAAGCCTCCGGGTGGAACTGGCTTGAGAACCAAGGCTTCGACTTGTGGCGAATGCCCTCGTTCGATCCGTCGTTCATGTTTACGAAGAACTCCTCCCAATCGGCGCCGAGCGTCTTTGCGTCTACAGCGTAGCCGTGGTTCTGCGATGTTACGAAGCACTTCTCTGTGCCAACCATGCGCACCGGCTGGTTGTGTGAGCGGTGACCGTACTTGAGTTTGTATATATGAGCGCCTGCTGCCTTAGCGAGGAGCTGGTTGCCCATGCAGATGCCGCAGATAGGCTTGTCAGAGAGGCTCATCTGCTTCTGGATGATCTTCACGGCATCCTCGCACATGTCTGGGTCGCCAGGACCGTTTGCGAGGAACAGACCGTCGAACTCCATGTCGGTATAGTCGTAGTTCCAAGGCACGCGTATAACCTCGCAGCCGCGGTTGATGAGACAGCGGATGATGTTAGCCTTCACGCCGCAGTCGACGAGCACCACCTTCTTCTCGGCGCCCTCGTTGTAGCGGATGATCTCCTTGCAGCTCACCTTGTCGACGAAATTAACTCCAGCATACTCGGCTGTAGGTATGTTCTCCGGCTCGTCGTCGAAGAGAATCTTACCCATCATTACGCCGTGCTCGCGCAGCACCTTAGTAAGCTCGCGTGTGTCGATGCCGGTGATGCCGGGCACGTGCTCACGTTTGAGCCACTCTGCAAGACTCTCTACGGCATTCCAGTGGCAGTACTGCTCGCTGTAGTCAGCCACGATGATAGCCGAAGCGTAGATTTTGTCACTCTCCATGAATGTAGGCAGACCGTTCTCTTCTACTGTGAACGGCGGTACACCATAGTTGCCAACCAACGGATAGGTCAGTGTCATAAGCTGTCCAGCGTACGACGGGTCGGTGAGCGACTCTGGGTAGCCCATCATAGCAGTGTTGAAAACTACCTCGCCAGCCACCGGTGCTTCATAACCGAACGACTTTCCGTGGAACTTGGTTCCGTCTTCCAATACTAAAGTTACATTTCTCATACTTATGTCTTCTCGAATTTTTATATTTCGTTGTTTGTTTTATCGCGCACATACGCCCTGAAAGCGCAAAAGTCAATTTTCTAATTATCCTTTTGCCCTTTCAGGGCGTGTTTGTTCATGGTTGTTGCAGCGTTCGCCGGCTGCCTTATAACCACAAAACGTGTTTCCTACTTAGTTTCCCCATGCTACTAATGCTAAGCTGCTGCGTATGTAGCCGGGCACTGCGTCCTACTTCTGTCGGTCGATGTAGTTGACGAACGCCTGGTTGCAGAGCTTTGTTCCGCCGGGCGTGGGGTACTTGCCTGTGAAGTACCAGTCGCCGTGGTGGTTGGGTATAGCCTCGTGGAGTCCGTCTATCGACTGGAACACGAGTTCGACCGGTGTCTTCAGACCTTCCGGTCGGAGCATCTCAGCCACTTTCTGGTTTATCTCCTCGGTAGAGAATGGTTTGTATATGTCGCGTACACAGTTGCGCATCATGTCCTTGGGTTTGAGCAGTTCGAGCTTGCACGCCTCGTAGACACGCTGCAGCAGGTCGTTCATGCCGCGCTCTCGGATAAGCTCGATAGTGGCGCGGAAGACGCAGAACTCCTCCAGACGCGGCATGTCGATGCCGTAGTAGTCGGGGTAGCGTATCTGCGGAGCCGACGACACGACGACAATCTTCTTCGGGTGGAGGCGGTCGAGGATGCGCAGGATGCTCTCCTTGAGCGTCGTACCGCGCACGATTGAGTCGTCGATAACCACGAGGTTGTCCACGCCCGGCTCAATACATCCGTATGTTATGTCGTAGACGTGCGAGGCGAGGTCGTTGCGCGAGTTGCCTTCGGTGATGAAGGTGCGCAGCTTTATGTCCTTTATAGCCACCTTTTCGGAGCGCACGTACGTGTCGAGAATGGCGTGCAGCTCCTCGTCTGTCGGCTCGTGGTCGAGCTGCTGTATCTGCTGCACCTTCTGTCGGTTGAGACACTTCTTGAAGCCCGAGAGCAGTCCGTAGTAAGCCACTTCGGCTGTGTTCGGTATGAACGAGAACACGGTGTGGCTGATGTCGCCGCCAACGGCTTCGAGCACCTGCGGCACGAGCAGTTCGCCGAGCTTTTTGCGCTCGCGGTAGATGTCGCGGTCTGAACCACGGCTGAAGTATATGCGCTCGAACGAGCAAGCCGAGTCGCCGCGCTGTTCGAGTATGCGCTCCATGCGCACCTCTCCGCTACGGCTCACGAGCAGCGCGTTGCCGGGCTGCAGCTCATTTATGTCTTCACATTCGAGGTCGAACGTAGTCTGCAGCACGGGGCGCTCGGACGCCACGGCTACGAACTCGTCGTTCTTATAGTAGAACGCTGGGCGTATGCCCCACGGGTCGCGCATAGAGAACATCTCGCCCGAGCCGGTGAGTCCGCACATCACGTAGCCGCCGTCGAAGTTGGGCATTGTGGTGCGCAGCACGTTCGCCATGTCCATGTGGTTGTCTATATATCTGGTGATGTCCATGCCTTCGAGTCCGAGCTTCTTGGCGTCAACGAAGTTGCGTTCGGCTTCGCGGTCGAGGCGGTGGCCCATCAGTTCGAGCAGAGTATATCCGTCGCTGTAGATGCGCGGGAACATGCCCTGCGTGAGCATCTGCTGGAATATCTCGTCGATATTAGTCATATTGAAGTTGCCGCAGATGCAGAGGTTCTTAGCCTGCCAGTTGTTGCGGCGCAGGAAAGGATGGACGTATGCGAGTCCTTTTTTTCCGGTCGTGGAGTAGCGCAGGTGTCCCATGTAGAGTTGTCCGGCGAAGGGCAGATGGTTCTTTGCGAACTCGGCGTCGGCGAGCAGTTCGGGCGAGAGTCGGGCGTACTCTTTCTGTACGCGTCCGAATATCTCGGTGATGGCGTCCTTGCCTTCGGCGCGCTCGCGGAACATGTATTCCGTTCCGGGCATTCCATCGAACTTCACGCATGCCATTCCGGCACCTTCCTGTCCGCGGTTGTGCTGTTTCTCCATCATCAGATAGAGCTTGTTGAGTGCGAACATCCACGTGCCGTACTTCTCCTGATAGTATTCGAGCGGCTTGAGCAAGCGTATCATTGCCACGCCGCATTCATGTTTCAACGGTTCCACGATGCTTCTATTTTTGTTGTGTTTCTATTGAAGATTACTGTTGTAAGGGTAAAAATTAAGCGCCAAGACAAATAGCCCGACGCTTATATATATACATTATTTCAAAATACCGATAAGTAGACCTGTCAACGACAGTCCAACACTCAGGAACGACATCCACAAAGAGGTAGTAGCACCGACATAAGCATTGTTGGCTTCAACCTTGTTAGGCTCTACGTAGATGTAGTCGTTCTGCTGAACGTAATAGTAAGGAGAGTTGATGAGATTGGCATCGTTCAGATTGAGACGATGAACCTCTTTCTTTCCGTCGACGCCCTCACGGATGAGGAGCACGTTGTCGCGCTTGCCGAAGATGGTGAGGTCGCCTGCCTGAGCGATAGCCTCCATGATGCTCATCTTCTCGTTGGTGACCGGAACCACGCCCGGCGACTTGACAGCGCCGGCAAGAACCACTCTGTAGCTCGACAGACGCACTGTGACTACGGGATTTTCGTTCTCAGAGAAATATGGCTTCACCTTATCAAAGATAAGCTTCTCACACTCGGAGTTGGTGAGTCCTACGACATGCAGCTTGCCGACAACGGGGAAGTTGATCTCGCCGTCGTTGTTGACGAGATACTGCTGCACGGTGCTGTTCATAGCACCCGAGTTACCACCGCTGCCGGTAGGCATATTGGCGAAGAGGTTGAACGGACGAGACGTCTCCTGGTCGGACGTTACGACGGCGATGGAGAGCAAGTCCTTAGGCATGATACGAGCATCGTACAAACCTCTTGAAGCGGCAAGGTTGATGGAGTCGATATTCTTGAAATAAGGAACCTTCCTCGCTGCGGCACAACCGCTGAGGAGAACAACTACTGTCGCTATAATTATCGGAAACAATAATTTCTTCATAACAATTATTCAGTCTTTTGTTTAAATATCGACTGCAAAAATACTACATATTTCTGACACTGACAAGTTTTTTGCTTATACATTTCACAGAATAATGCAACAAAGTACAATAGACCGCCCTACGCTACCTCGCCGTCACCCGAACGGAATCCGATCGGACACCGAACGCAACCCGATCGGACGGCGAACGCAACCCGATCGGACGGCGGACGCAACCCGATCGGACACCGAACGCGACACGATGACACAAACAGAGGCTGGATACACCCCACTAATTGCAACGAACGCCATCACTTTGTAAAAAAACATGTGAGAAGCAGGTGTATTGTCGCAAATTTTATTTAATTTTGTCGGATAATAACATGGCATGTGCTGAAACGAAGCGTGTTCCATCTTTCATTGCTCTTTTCTGCGGATGTCATTAGCCTTAGAACATTATGAATAACAAACAAGCAAGCCCACGACTTAACAAGGTGTTATTGATATACACCGGTGGCACTATCGGCATGGGATGCAACCGCGAGACGGGGGCTCTTGAGCCGCTCAACTTCGACCACCTACTGTCGAACTTTCCCGAATTTGCACTTCTGCAGACGAACGTAGACACTTATCAGTTCACTTCTCCTATCGACTCATCGGACATGAGCCTGCGTCGATGGGCTCAGCTTGTACGCATCATAGCCGACAACTACGACAAATACGACGGATTCGTGGTGCTGCACGGCACCGACACTATGTCGTACACGGCATCGGCGCTCTCGTTCATGCTCGAGAACCTCACGAAACCGGTGATTCTGACCGGTTCGCAGCTGCCTATCGGACAGCTCCGCACCGACGGCAAGGAGAACCTGCTGACGAGTATCGAACTGGCGTCGGCGTTCGGCGAGGACGGACGCCCGATGGTGCCGGAGGTGTGCATCTACTTCAGCGGCCGACTGCTGCGCGGCAACCGCAGTACAAAGGAGAGCGCCGACGGATTCAACGCCTTCAACTCGTTCAACTATCCGCACCTGTGCGAGGCGGGCGTAGAGTTCCAATTCAATCCCCACTACATCTTGAAGCCCGACTACACGAAGCCGATGATTCCGCACATGGCGATGGACCCGAACGTGGTGGTGTTCTCGCTCTTCCCCGGCATTCAGGAGAACATAGCGCGCCACATGTTCGACGCACCCGAGCTGCGCGGCATCGTGATGAGAAGTTTCGGCAGCGGCAACGCTCCGCAGAAGCCGTGGCTCACGCGTCTGCTGAAGGACGCTACGCAGCGCGGCGTGACGATTGTGAACATCAGCCAGTGCGTGGCTGGATTCGTGAAGATGGGTCGCTACGACACGGGCTTCCAGTTGCAGGACGCAGGCGTGGTGAGCGGCGGCGACAGCACCGTGGAGAGCGCCATCACGAAGCTCATGTTCCTGCAGGCTCACTACAAGGACCCGCGCGTGATACGCAACCTCATGGGCAGAAGCATCTGCGGCGAGATTACGAAATAGGAACGTAATGCGGGGGGTTAAGCATTTTTACACATTATAAATATAGCGGTTTCAGCCAAATGTGCTAACTTTGCTGCGCAGAAACGTTTTAAAAAACAGAAAGATTTTTGAAGGAGACACAAATGAAGAGAACAGAATTGAAGGCTTTGGTGATGATGGTCGTCGCTACGGTGTACGCTCTGGCTGCTTCGGCACAGATTCCGCAGGGCTACTACGACGCGCTGAAGGGAAAGAAGGGCGCCGAACTGAAGACCGCCGTCCACAACATAATCAAAGAGGCTACCGTGCTCAGCTACGGCAAGGGCAAGGCTGCCACATGGTGGGGCTTCTACCTCACCGATAACGACAACGGATACGTAATAGACCGCTACTCGCCGGAGAAGGTGGAGTTCGGAGCATGGGGCGAATCGTGCAGCTCGATGAATATCGAACACTCGTTCCCGAAGAGTTGGTGGGGAGGCGAACAGCGCCAGGCCTACAAAGACCTCTACAACCTCATGCCGAGCGACGCCAAGGCTAACTCTACGAAGAGCAACTACGGCATGGGCGTGGTGACAAAGGCGACATACGACAACGGCGTGATAAAGGTGGGCACGGGCGACAGCGGCAAGAAGCTGTGGCAGCCTTACCCCGAGTGGCAGGGCGACTTCGCTCGTGCATACCTCTACATGGCTACATGCTATCAGGACTATGCGTGGGTGAAGGAGGGCTTGAACTCGCTTGAGACGGGCGACTATCCTACGCTGCAGAAGTGGGCGTCTGACCTCTACATCAAGTGGGCGAAGCAAGACCCCGTGAGCGACCTGGAGGCTAAGCGCAACAACATCGTGTACAGCATTCAGGGCAACCGCAACCCGTTCATCGACTTCCCTAACCTCATGGAGTACATCTGGGGCGACAGCATCAGCTACGAGTTCGACCCGGCTACAACGGTTGTGACGAAGCAGGTGGTGCCGGAGAACAGCATGATGTGTATCTACCTGGCAAGCTACAAGGATACGGACGGCGGATGCACCATCGAGACCACACTCCATCCGAAGGAGGGCGCAGAGGTTTGGGAGCGCACAAGCTCGTACGGATGGAAGGGCACGGGCGCTATCAAGGAGGGTTCTAACAAGTATGCTACGAAGTATGCGGCAGAAAGCTCGGTGGTGACGCCGGAGATTGACCTCGGCGGATACAAGAAGGCTACGGTTTCGTTCAGTCATGCGGTGAACTACGCGCAGAACCCGAGCGAGAATCTCAGCGTGGAGGTGCGCTGCGAGGGCAAGACGACGAAGCTCGAGGGCTTCACATGGCCTACGGGTGACAGCTGGAGTTTCGTCGACTCGGGCGACATCGACCTCAGCGCTTGGGCTGGCAAGAAGATTAACATCGTGTTCCACTATACAAGCACCACAAGCGAGGCTCCGACATGGGAGGTGCGCGACATTGCGCTCACCGGCGTGAAGGGCAACGCAGCTACGGCTATAGGCAGCGTGGCTGAGGGCACGCAGGGCACATTCGACCCCACTCAGCCGTACACCGTGTACGACCTCAGCGGCAGAGTGGTAACGGGCGATGCGCAGCACGGCGTATACGTAGTGAAGCAGGGTAAGAACATATTTAAGGTGATGCGCTAATGATAAACATCAATCATCTTGTACAACTGAAGGCGTTCGCACGCCAAGATGCCTTGCTGCTCGCACTGTTGTGGGCAGCAAGCTTCGCGTGTATAATGCTGCTCAACGCGGGTTTCATCGGCAATATCTTAGCTCTGGCTACGCCGTTCCTCGTAGGCTACCGACTGAAGGCGTTCCGAACGGAGGCGCTCTTCGGCGTGATATCGTTCCGCCGCGCCTACGCCTATTCGCTCTATGTGTTCATCTATGCTTCGCTGGTGTTCGCACTGGTGCAGTACGCCTACTTCCAGTTCTTGGATAACGGTGCGTTCGCCAATCTCATCACCACAACGATGAAACAGCTGGCGCCTATCTACGAGCAGCAGGGCATATCGAAGGCGGAGATAAAGAACAGCATGGACGTAGTGACGATGATCACCCCGGTGCATTGGGCGTTCATGTTCATGATGCAGAACCTCGCCATCGGCGCTATTGTAAGTCTGCCGATTGCGCTTATCGGAAAAAGAAACAGATATTAATTAGAAGGATGGTTAGTTAGATAGTTGGATAGTTAAATAGTTGAATAGTTGGATAGTTGGTTGATTAAATAGTTAGTTGGTTAGATAAAATATCTCACCACCACAACATCACAACATCATATCTCAACACAACAACACAACAACACCTCAACATCATATCTCACCACCTCAACACCTCAACACCTCAACATAACAACATAACAACATCACAATGGATATAACAGTAGTAGTTCCTTTGTTCAACGAGGAGGAATCGCTCCCCGAACTCTACGCGTGGATAGAACGCGTGATGAAGGCAAATAACTTCACATACGAGGTGATCTTCGTAAACGACGGCTCCACCGACAACTCGTGGAACGTAATAGAGGGTCTCTCGCAAAAGTCGACGACAGTAAAAGGCATCAAGTTCCGCCGCAACTACGGCAAGAGTCCGGCGCTCTTCTGCGGTTTCAAAGAGGCGCAGGGCGACGTCGTAATCACTATGGACGCCGACCTGCAGGACTCGCCTGACGAGATACCGGCTCTCTACCACATGATTAAGGATGAGGGCTACGACCTCGTGAGCGGATACAAGCAGAACCGCAAGCAGGGCGACCCGCTCTCGAAGACTATACCTACGAAACTCTTCAACGCTACGGCACGTAAGGTGAGTGGCATTCATAATCTGCACGACTTCAACTGCGGACTGAAGGCTTACCGCAAGGATGTGGTGAAGAATATCGAGGTGTACGGCGAGATGCACCGATACATACCTTATCTGGCTAAGAACGCAGGCTTCGACAAGATAGGCGAAAAGCCTGTGCATCATCAGGCACGCAAGTTCGGCAAGTCGAAGTTCATGGGCTGGAACCGCTTCTTCAACGGCTATCTCGACCTTATCACGCTGTGGTTTCTCTCAAGTTTCGGCAGAAAGCCTATGCACGTGTTCGGCTTCCTCGGCACGCTGATGTTCTTCCTCGGCTTCCTCTCGGTGGTAGCACTGGGCGCAGACAAGCTCTGGTGCCTGGCTCACGGCATTCCGCAGCGACTCATCACCGACTCGCCTTACTTCTTCATCGCACTCACCGTGATGATGATTGGCACACAGTTCTTCCTCGCCGGATTCATCGGCGACCTTGTGAGCCGCTCGTCGCAGAACCGCAACGACTATCAGATTGAGAAGACGCTGCGCTGCGAGTCATAAACAAACTTTCAGACAAAATGCGAACAACAACAATAACGACAGCCATCGCTATGGTGGCGCTGTTCGTGCTGGCTGCGTGCTCGTCTATCGACTGTCCGCTGAACAACCGCGTGTATGCCACGTTCAGACTCGACGCCGGCATGAAGACGATGGAGGACACGCTGACAGTGGCTGTGCCGCGCGCTGCCGACTACAAGGACGACGACACCGTGATAATCAACCGACTTGCAGGCTTCGACAGCATCGCGCTGCCGATGAGCTATCAGCGTGCGGTGGATGTGTATGTCTTCGGCATAAAGCAGAAGGACAGCGACGTGAGCACAACGGACACGGTGTGGGTGACGAAGGAGAACAACCCACACTTCGAGTCGGTCGACTGCAACCCGCAGTTCTTCCACACCATCACGGACGTGAAGTTCACCACGGAGGCGATTGAAAACATAACGATAAACTATAATAAGGTAACATACAATGACGGTAAAGCGCACTTCCTCATTCGTTTCAAGGGTCATAACAATTAGCCTGTTGCTGATTGCGGTGACGACGGCGACGGCGCAGAGCAGAAAGGATGCTACGGCGGATAAGAAGCTGACGGCACAGAAGGACACGGTGGCGTTCTTCCGCGGCGTGGCGGTGTCGGCTGACGTGGTGGGACTGGCGCAACTGGCGTTCAGCGACTACGGACAGTACGAGGCAGCGCTGCGCATCAACCTCAAGGACCGCTACTTTCCGGTGTTCGAGCTGGGATACGGCACGGCAGACTCTGACAACCCGACGACAAATCTTAAGTACAAGACGTCGGCGCCATACTGGCGTGTGGGTATGGACTTCAACATAGCGAAGAACAAACACGACGCTTACCGCGTGTATGCCGGCGCACGCTATGCCATGACTTACTATAAGTTCGACGTCGTGGGCAGCGGACTGAAAGACCCGGTCTGGGGCGACGACGTAGACTACAACGTGAAGGGTATGAAGGCCAACTACCATTGGATGGAGGCTGTGTTCGGCGTGGACGCGAAGATAGCTGGTCCGCTTCGGCTGGGCTGGTCGGTACGCTATCGCAGACGTATCACTCACGACGACGGCAACATCGGAAAGACTTGGTATGTGCCGGGCTACGGCAAGCAAGGTGGCAGTCGACTGGGCGGCACTTTCAACATAATCTTTGAGATTTAGTATATGACAAACAAAAAACTTTTGTGGCGATTGCCATTACTCGTGTTCCTCATTATCGGAACAATATATATTGTAAGACAACAGCGTAGCATGCCTTATCAGCACGATGAGGGACAGATATTCGGCACGTTCTATCACATCACTTATCAGAACGACTCTTCTATTCAGACAGACATTCTCGCAGAACTGCAGAAGGTGGACAACGCTTTGTCGATGTTCAACAAGGAGTCGATCATCTCGCACATCAATCGCGGCGAGAACGTGGAAACGAACGAGATGTTCGAGAGTGTGTTTAATCTGGCTGAGAAAATCTCCGACAACACCGACGGAGCGTTCGACATAACGGTGGCACCGCTTGTGAACGCATGGGGATTCGGCTTCAAGACGGGCAATCCGCCAACAAAGCAGACGGTAGACTCGCTGCGTGCTATCGTGGGTTACAAGAAGGTGAAGCTCGTGAACCATCGCATCACGAAGTCTGATGCACGCATAATGCTCGACTGCAGCGCTATTGCTAAAGGCTACGGCTGCGATGTGGTGGCGCGTCTGCTCGAAAAGCGCGGCATAAAGAACTATATGGTGGAGATTGGCGGCGAGGTGGTTACGCACGGCATCAGCGAAAAGCGTCTGCCGTGGAAGATTGGCGTGACGAAGCCATCGGACGACTCGCTGAACGTGAACAACGAGTTGCAGACCGTGCTCAACGTGAAGGATCGCGCTATGGCGACAAGCGGCAACTACCGCAACTTCTACTATCGTGGCGGCAAGAAATATGCACACACTATCGACCCTGCTACGGGCTATCCCGTGCAGCACAGCATTCTCTCGGCAACGGTGCTCGCAAAGCGCTGCGCGGAAGCCGACGCTTATGCTACGGCGTTCATGGTGATGGGCATGGAGAAAGCAAAGAAGGTGCTCGAAAAGCATCCAGAACTGATGGCTTATCTCATCTACAGCGACGACAAGGGCAACCTGCAGGTATGGTATTCGCCGTCTATGGAGGACAAGATTCAGAAATAGGAGGCTACGGCTTTCTTGCCGTAGCCATTGAATTCTGATAATTCAAAATTCAATAATTCCTAATTGCAGTGCATTGCGCTGCAATAATTCAAAACTCAAAATTCAAAACTCAAAATTCCCCATGCTGAATCTCTACGACAAGCTTCGCGAGATACCATTGTTCCAGGGTCTCACAAGCGACAACCTCATGCAGATTATAGGTCAGACGAAGTTCAGCTTTAAGAAATTCGGCAAGAACGATATAATAAAAAAGGAGGGAGAGAAATGTGATAACGTCGCCATTCTATTGAGTGGCGACGTGAAGACTATCGCTTACGCCGACGACCACGGCTACTCGATAGAGGAATATATAAAGGCTCCGTACATCATTCAGTTGGAGCATTTCATGGGCCTTTCGCCGCATTATACACGCACGTTTACGTCCATTGGCGAAAGCAACACGGTGGAGATCGGACAGAGCGACCTTATGCACATCTCCGACGAATTTATCATTTTCCGTATCAATCTTCTTAACATCGTCTCCGCAATAGCACAGAAAGCGGAGAGCAAACTATGGCGTCCGATGCCGGCTGACACAAGGAGTCGCATCGTGTTCTTCCTGAAGTCGCACTGCCTCTACCCTACCGGCGCAAAGGTGTTGCGCATAAAGATGACGCGACTTGCACAAGAACTCGGCATTAGCCGCCTCAACGTATCGGAAGCGCTCAACGCCATGCAAGCCGACGGACTGCTGCACTTCAGCAGAGGAATAATTAGTGTGCCGCAGATTGAAAGGCTAAGATAATTTGTTGGCGGTTGGCTGGAAGATAGGCTGGAAGATATCGCGTTTTCAAAGATATCTTCCAGCCTTTATTGTGCTTATAACAAGAACATTACGGTATTTCTGGAAGATATGGAGGATTTTTTCACGTACTCGACTTTAATTAAAACTGTAGGGGGTTATGCGTAGTGGAAAGCCAATGCCGTAGCCTCCTACAGAATGCCTATGATCTTTATTATAAACATAAAAAATGCCCAACGGCATCTCGCAGTAGGACATTTAAACCTTTATAACCAATATTTAATTGTACAAGAACCTTAATTCTTCTTATTAATTCAATAGGTTCAACTGTTGCTGTTGCAAACACATTCTGCTTTGCTTGAACATTGCAATATGAACGACTAAGCGTTATAATCAGAACGATTAAGCTTCACAACTTGCATTTGCAACCGCAAACATTACTCAGCCTTCGGCTCAGCTTCAGCCTTTGGCTCAGCAGCCTTAGCCTTCTTTGCAGCAGGCTTCTTTGCTGTCTTTGCAGCCTTCGGAGCAGCCTCAGCCTTCGGAGCCTTTGTCTTCTCGAGCTTAGCACGGAGTTTTTCTTCAGCAGCCTCAATCTTCTCTATCTTGGTCTGCAGACGGATAATCTCCTTGTTCTTCATCTCGATTTCCTCGTCCTGATTCTTGATAGTGGTGAGGAGCGAAGCAAGCTCGTCGTTATCAACAGACTCAGGATAGAGCGAGTTAACGCGAGCGATGAAGTCGCCGAGGATGTTCATATAGTTGGTGAATGCGTCGAACGGCGAAGCATAGATGCCACGGTCGATACCTACCTGCGACGGCTTTGTAGTCATCTGACGGAAGTTGTTAGAAGCCTGAAGATAGTCCCAGTCCTGGTTGATGCGCGGATCGTCGGCGATGCGCACACGGTCGGCTACGCTATAGAGCTTGTTGAAAGCCTCGCGCTGCATCGGGTTGCCGAGCCAAGAGCTAACATCGCGCTCCTCGTCGGTCCAAGAGAGTGTGTCGGGCACATCGAGAGCGCCTACGCTTGCCATTGTCTCGCAGATCTCGCTCGGTGTAGAGAATGAGATGCCGCGCTGCTTAGCACATTCGGGCAGAGCCTTGAGGAAGTCGAGAATGTTGCTCGACAACGGCTGAGCCACGCCAAGAGCAGAAAGCTCCATGAAGATGTTCACTACATGCTCCTCGCCAGGGAAGTTGGCGATGCGGTCTACGTAGTTGTCAGCGAAGAGCGGATAGCCCTCCCAGTAGACATTGCTGAAGCGAAGTGAGATATCGTCGCTGAGATTAACGTCGCGAAGCAAGAGCTTGAGGTTGGGAGCGAGCGCGCAGTTGTAAACATAGTGCGGCGACTTCCAGCCGAGGACGTGGCGTGCGCCTTCGGTAAGCATACCCTTGAAACCCATCTGAGCAGCCTGAGCACCGATCTCGTCGCTGTAGATAAGCGAAGAGTTGCGCAGAACCTGAGGCTCCTTGCCGAAGTATTCCTTCATCTTCTGGCACTGGCGCTTCACTTCCTTAGCGAAGCTCTCCTCGTTAGCGAGTGATGCAAGACCGTGGGAGTAAGGCTCAGCGAGGAACTCTACGCAACCGGTCTGGTTGAGTTCCTGCAACTTATCGAGCACCTGCGGAGCGTGAATCTCCAACTGCTCCATGCCTACGCCAGAGAGAGAGAAAGCCACCTTGAAGAAGCCCGGATGCTCCTTCAACATTTCGCCCAAAGCCTCGAGAGCCGGCATATACGAGCGGTTAGCCACATCAGTGATGAGACGCTCGTCCTCGTAGTCGTCATAGTAATAGTGGTCTGTGCCGATATCAAAGAAACGATAGCGCTTCAGCTGTATGTTCTGATGTATCTCGAAATATAAACAAATCGTTTTCATTATTGTTTGTTTTAAGATTATTGAATAGTAAGTTACTCGGTTTGGCTTTTTGCTTTGAATTTAAATGTCGCCAGCGAGAACGCGCTCGTACAGATTCTTGATACGTGCGCCAACCTTCTCCCATGTGATCTGGTCGACCTCGCGCTTTCCTTCCTCCTTGAGGTAGTTGAAGAGCGACTCGTTGCTACATATAGAGTAGATAGCGTCGGCAAGTGCGTGTATATCCCAGTAGTCAACCTTGATACAGTTGTCGAGGATTTCGGCGCAACCCGACTGTTTAGAGATAATCGTCGGCGTGCCGCATTGCATTGCCTCAAGCGGCGAGATACCGAACGGTTCAGAAACTGACGGCATGACGTAAACGTCCGAGTCTTTCAGGCACTCGTACACTTGCTTTCCGCGCATGAAGCCTGGGAAGTGGAAGCGGTCGGCGATGCCGCGCTCAGCTGCAAGATAAATCATTGCGTCCATCATATCGCCGCTGCCTGCCATGCAGAAACGCACGTTGCGTGTGCGCTGCAGCACCATGTTGGCAGCTTCTACGAAGTACTCCGGACCCTTCTGCATTGTGATACGTCCGAGGAAGGTTACGACCTTCTCCTTACCCGTGTGGTCGGGACGCGGGATGTCCTGCAGTTCCTGGCGCAGCGGATAAACGGCGTTGTGCATTGTGAAGCACTTGCGCGGATCCTGATGATACTGATGGATAACGGTCTGACGTGTAAGCTCCGACACGCACATGATGCAGTCGGCGTTGTCCATACCGTCCTTCTCGATGGCGTAAACCGTAGGGTTCACCTTGCCGCGCGAGCGGTCGAAGTCGGTAGCGTGAACGTGTATGCAGAGCGGCTTGCCACTTACGTGCTTGGCGTTGATGCCGGCTGGATAGGTGAGCCAGTCGTGAGCATGAATGATGTCGAAGTCCTCTGTGCGAGCCACTACGCCAGCGATGATTGAGTAGTTGTTTATCTCCTCGTGCAGGTTAGACGGGTAGCCGCCGGCGAACTCCATGCAGCCAAGGTCGTTGACGTGCATATAGTTGAAGTCGGCATAGATATGGTCGCGCAGACGATAGTAATACTCTGGGTCCATGATATTGCCCACGCGTTCCTTTACGTAGTCGAAGTTGACGTCGCGCCAAGCGATAGGCACGCAGTTCATAGCCACGATGCGGCAGGCGCTGCGGTCCTCGTCGCCGAACGGATGCGGCAGACAGAGCACGGTCTCGACATCGCCCTGTGCGTGCAGACCCTGAGAAATTCCGAAGTTAGCGGTAGCGAGTCCACCAAATACGTGAGGAGGATACTCCCATCCGAACATTAATACTTTCATATATACTTATCCTCCTATTTTAATATTTATATTTTTCCAAGAGTTCGAGAGTGCGCAGGATCTCGGCTACGTTCATAGCAAACGAGATGGCGCCACGTCCGTGGAATGGTGGGTTGCCGTCGAAGAGTTCGGGGATTGTGCCGATGCAGTGGCTCACCATCTCGTCCTCGTAGCCCACCATCTGACGCTCGATGAACGACAGGCGTGTGCGCTTGTAAATCTTGAGGCATGCCTCCATGTAGAAGCCGCCGAGCCAAGGCCAAGCTGTGCCCTGATGGTAAGCGTAGTCGCGCTGTGTCTGCGGACCGACGTACATCGGGTTGTAGCCGCCGCTCTTCGGCGAGAGCGAGCGCAGACCCTTCGGTGTGAGGAGTTCGCGTGTGCAGACGTCGAGCACAGCCTTCTGCTGGGCTGGTGTGAGCGGTGAGTAGTCGAGCGCAACGGCGAATATCATGTTCGGACGTACGCTCCAGTCGGGGTTGTCCTTAGGCTCTACGTAGTCGAAGAGGTAGCCGTACTCGTTGACGAAGGTCTCTACGAACGACTTGCCGCAGAGTGTAGCCATCAGCTCGAAGTCGGAAGCCTCTGTGGCGTCGCCGAAGTCGGCAGCCATAGATGCGCAGAACTTGAGGGCGTTGTACCAGAGGGCGTTGAACTCGACGATATAGCCTGTGCGCGGTACGACGGGGCGTCCGCCGGCTGTAGAGTTCATCCATGTTACGGCCTTCTCCTTGCCTTCCGAGTAGAGAAGTCCGTTCTCGCAGAGCTTCAGGTTCGGGTGGCGGTTGTCCTTGATATAATGCAATACGTCGTAGAGCAGCTTGCCGTACTTGCGGTTGCACTTTTCGCGACCTGCATGTTTTGCATACTGCTGCACAGCCCATACGCACCAGAGCAGAACATCGGGTTGGTCTATCTCATAGATCTTCGCTGTGAGCGGCTTGCCTGCCATGAACTCGTAGAGTGCGCGCATGGCTGTCTCCATTACGAGCTCGAAGTAGTCTTCCTCCTCGATAGAGAGTGTGAGACCCGGAAGAGAGATGAATGTGTCGCGTGCACGGCACTTGAACCACGGATAGCCGGCGAGGATGTATCGCTCGTCTTTCTTTGTGCGGTTGTGGAACTGGTGCGCTGCGTTGACGAGGCAGTGGAAGAAGTTGTCGCGCGGTGAGCGCTCGTCCACTTCCTCCTGGAAGAGCTTCTTCAGTCCGGTTGTCTTGCAGGCTGTTGTTGAAGCCGAGAACACGATGCTCTCGCCCTTCTTGATGTCCATCTCGAAGTAGCCGGGTACGTAGAGGTCTTCGTTAGAAGCGTAGCCGCGCTCCTGCTCCTTCGGGTATTCCACGCCGCGGTACCAGTCGGGCTGGAACACGAACTCCACTTTCTTGCTGAACTGCATGTAAAGGTCGGGGTAGCCGGCGTACATGCAGGTCTTGATGCCGTTTGTAACTTCTGCATACTCGCGTGAAGCTACGGTGTTCTCGTGCGTAAACTGGCGCACGCTGCGGAAAGCAAGGAACGGACGGAAGCGCAGTGTCGTTGCAGAATGTGCATCAACAAGGGTATAACGGATAAGGATGCGGTCTTCATAGTGCTGGAACACTACCTCTTTTTTCAGTAGCACACCGCCTACGCGGTAGAGTGTTGTGGGCACTGTGTCACAATCGAACTCTCGGATATATTTGTGACCTTTCGGACTGTAATTATTGCCCTGATACTTGTGCAAACCAAGATTGAACTCGGCGCCGTGCTGAATAACGGTGGGGTCGAGCGAAGAGAGGAGCACATGGTTCTCGTCGTCGAGTTCCGGTACGGGCACGACGAGCAAGCCATGATACTTGCGCGTATTACAATCTACAATCGTAGAGCAGGAATATGCTCCCGAACGATTAGTACGCAACAACTCGCGTGGCAACGACTCTTCGAGGTTAGTCATCAGAGCTTTTTCGAATCTCAAATAACTCATAGATTTATGATTAAGGTTCATTATTAGTTAGCTGTAAGAAGTGTAGTAGTCTTTATATAGGCAATGCTACATTACGAAATCAAAGGTAGTAAAAATATATTTATACGCAAAATAAAATATTAACTTTTTTAAAAAAATCCTCATATTTCGCACAAAATATTGCAAAATATGAGGATTTATCATGGAAAACGTTTGCCTTATTCGGGTATGAGGAAGTTGATGACTTCCTGCTCCACGCTCACGGTGAAGGGTCCGACGGGGGTCTTCATGAGGCGTCCGTCGATGCCCACGAGCGCCTTGTTCGCCTCTATCACTTCCACCTTGCGTGTGCGGAACGGGTGGACGCTGCGGTGGTTGAGGAACTTGCCGCGCACGAAGAGATAGAAGCCTTCGATGAGCTGCGTCATGCCGGGATGGTAGACCACGCTCACGTCGAGCAGTCCGTTGTAGGGCACGGCGTTGGGTGTCTGTCCGTAGCCTGTAGCGTTGCCGATGCATACGGTCATCACGTTGCGCTCCACGGTGTCGGAGTTTATCTTCAGGTGCATGCGGTACTCGAGTCGCTGGAAAATCATGAGCACGAACGAGCAGAGGAACGAGAGCGTGCGCGAACCGAAGAAGTGGCGTGTCTGTCGGCGCAGGTTCATGATGGCAGCGATGAGTCCGATGTTGATGCAGTTGAGGAAGTAGCGGCGGCACGCCTCGCCGTGCTTGTTGGTGTAACGTATGCAGCCGAGGTCAATCTTGCGCACGCGACGCTGCTTGAGCCACTTGATGGTCTGCTCGTAGTCGCTCTCGCGGAATCCCCAGAAATGGGCGAAGTCGTTCATGAGTCCGTTGGGTATCACGCCGAGCGCAATGGTCTCGCGCACGCTTCGCTCGGTGAGCATGAGGCAGTTGACGGCGTCGTTAAGCGCCGAGTCGCCGCCGACGATGACAATAGTCTTGTATCCGCTATTGATCATCATCTTCACCAAGCGCTCCACGCTTGCCGAGTTTTCGCTCTGCAAGTAGTCGTACTCGATGCCGTTCGCCTTCAGGCATCGCTCAATCTTCTCCCAGCGCATGCCGGAGTTGAACGTCTCGTGTTTCGGGCAGTAGAGTATGCCCCAACGGTTGTCGTTAATCATATAGTAAGCCTTTTTTAGCGGCGGTATGTCCGCCACGATGTCACATTCTTTTATATCTCTCTCGCTATGCGTCCTGCATCAGCTTGCATATTGCTTCTACCTTCTCCTCCATGGGCAGCTTGGCGTCTATCCAGTGGATGGTATATCCGCGTCGCTCCATGCCGCGGAACCACGTCATCTGTCGCTTGGCGAACTGGTGGATGGCTATCTCCAGCTGTCGGAACATCTCGTCGAAGCTGAGACGACCTACGACGTACTCGGTAATAAACTTGTACTCAAGACCGTAGTATATAAGGTCTTCGGGGTCGATGCCCTCGCCTATCAACGCGCGTATCTCGTCAGCCATGCCCTCGTCGAGGCGCGCCTTCAGTCGGCGCGTTATCTTCTCGCGGCGCAGGTCGCGGTCGATGTTTATGCCCACGATGAGCGAGTCAACTGGCGGCAACTGCCGTTCGGGTGTAGGGTTTTCCAGGTTGTATGTCTCTATCTCGATGGCGCGTATGGCACGCTGGGCAGTGTCCACGTCGGTCTGATTGTGCATGTTCGACCCATTGCGGCGCTTCAGTTCTACGAGCATTTCGGTGAGTTCGGCAAGCGACTTTCCGGCGAGAGCGTCGCGCAACGGCTGATTCTGCGACACGGGCGAGAGCTGGTAGCCGCCCAGCACGGCTTCGATGTACAGACCGGTGCCGCCACAGAGTATGGGCAGCTTGCCTCGGCTACGGATGTCGTCGTATGCCTCGTGGAAGTCCTGCTGATACTGGAACAGATTGTACTTTGTGCCTGGCTCGGCTATGTCGATAAGATGATACGGAATCGGCTGGCCGTCAACTACATAGTCTGCCAAGTCCTTGCCCGTTCCGATGTCCATGCGGCGGTACACCTGGCGCGAGTCGGCACTGATTATCTCGCCGTCGGTGCGCAATGCGAGTGCTGCCGCCACAGCGGTCTTTCCGCTTGCGGTGGGTCCGAGTATGGTTATCATTCTTTTGTTCTGCATGTCGTCAATAGCTTTGCTGCACGAGTATTTAATAATGTTGTTTCGGGTTCTGAAAGCAATTTGTTCGGTTTAGAAAACCGATTGCTTTGCCTCTGATAGCACATAGCTACGGTTTCAAAATACAAACTTACAAAAAAATTCTCACATGCCACACAATTGTGCAGAAAATTGTTTGTTATGCTACACGATTACCGCGAAGTGGTAACACGATTACACCTATTCTGTAACACCGTTACCGCGTATAGGTTACATCGTTACCGCGCAACGGTAACGCCGTCAGCACACAACGGTAGCGTTGTTAGAAACCCATAAATGAGGTTTCAGGAGGGGTATTGATACAAAAAAGCCTGGCATTTTACAATGCCAGGCTTATATATGTTGTCGTAAACCGAGTCAACGAATTACTTCAACTCAGCGAGGTACTTGATAGTACGAACCATC
>UMGV01032075.1_pt1 | contig 41631 bp, 29 predicted proteins | sample 1965361 | NCBI WGS metagenome assembly UMGV01 (sample SAMEA4836081, study PRJEB28245) | human gut metagenome | biome: gut microbiome; material: fecal sample | place: Denmark | collected 2008
AATATTTCGGCTATCTCCGTTATCTTTTGCTGTATCATATCATTTGTTTTTTTCAGCCATAGGCAAGAAGCCTACGGCTGATGTTTGGTTTAAACTTCTTCCCTGTCATACATATCAGACAAGAACGACTGTAATCTCTCGTCGGGAATATTCCCGATTGGGCAAGGCTTGAAGCTCTTGTCCTGCAATATCGGTATCTTGGGAAGGTTATGTCCGACATCCACGCTGATACTTTCCATTTCCTTGATGGAAGCATAGCCATATTCGGTATCGGCAAGACCGACAACGATAGAGAACAGCGTGAAGTCGTTGCCTTCCGGCTGACCTTCCAATACATACCAACGGACTTTGCCGATGAAGAAGACGCATAGGCAAATGGCATCCTTCTTCTTGCCGTCCTGTGAATAAAGCGGATATTGCTTGAACTGTTCCGCCAACTGTGGTGTAACCAATCTGCTTGTCATAGCTGCATTATTTTTCGGGTGAATATTCTGGTGAAGATGGATAGTAGAGCTGCTGCTCACGCAAGGCTTCAATGGCTGCATGTGCCAAGGTACAAGCCCATTCATTACGAGGGTCATAATAGCCCTTCTGATAGTTTATAGCCAACTGTTCCATGAAAGCCATCATCACCTTGAACTTCTCGTTTACAAGAAAGCGGTGGTCATTGGCAAACTCTGCACCCACCTTGGATGCGGAACACATCTTGCCGTTCACGAAGCGTGAAAACTCATTGGCAAACTCCTTGTCTCTTTCGTTAATCATATCGTTCATATCTGTTCGGATTTAATTGTGAAACTTCTTTTTCTTCCCTATTTTCGAAGCCTTTACGACTTCATCGAGGGAATTGATTTTACGTGCAATCAAGAGTTCGGACATGGAGGCAGACAAGACAAGGAATTGGGAGATTATTTCATTGGAATACCCCAATCTTTGATTGGCGGAAGGCTGCTAAGGAAATAACCAGCCAATAGCAAGGCGATACTTGACGGTCTGGTGGGCTGAACTAAATTTGCTAAGGAAAAACAAGGGAGGATGAAGGGGTATGGGATGGATTATAGCATGAAAATGGTTAAAGAAATGTATAAAAGTCAAGTTTATTGCGTAAAAAACAAGACTTTTATTAACTTTGCACTCGTAAAAAGGAGAAAACATGGTTATAGCAAGACTGATAAAGGAAAAATTGTCATCGACCCCTGCTGGGGTTGTATTGACAACAAGAGACTTTGGGGTGGAGATGCGGTATCAGCCGGCACTCGCCAAAGCTCTCAACCGTCTTGTGCTCCAAGGCGAGCTACAAAAGATAGCAAAGGGGAAATACTATATTCCGAAGAAGACCATCTTTGGAAATCTAAAACCTGCAGATTCTGAACTTGTAAAGGACTTTCTGGAGCAAAATGGCAAAATTGTAGGTTACATTACTGGAACAGCTGCATTTGCATCCATGGGGCTGACAACACAGATAAGCTCATCCATCCTTGTCGGCACGAATAAATATCGGAGACCCATCACAAGGAATGGCGTAAAAATTTCTTTCTTGTTACAAGAGAACGCCATAACATCAAGCAACATTCCACTACTTAGAATATTGGATGCTCTGCGTCTTATAAAGGACATTCCTGCCACTTCACCAGATGACTGTGTGATGAACATTTGCAAAGCGATCAATGCTCTTTCAATGGAACAGAAGCGAGAATTGGCAGAATTATCCTTGGCATACACACCTTATGTAAGAGCTTTGCTTGGAGCCATCTACGAGAATATGGAACTTGAAACGGAAACCATAAGCAAAACATTGAATGGGGTGACCAGTTACAAGTTGCCAATCTCCGACAAAGTATTATCAAACAAAAGAAACTGGAATATCATATGAGATTACATGAAAACTGGGAATTGTTCTCTGACGCATTGCAAGCAGCATCACAATCTGTAGAGGATGGAGGACTTGGCATCAAGAGCATTTTCATAGAGAAGGACTATTGGATTAGTCGCTCGTTGTCATTGATGGCTGCGAACGACAAGGATAACCGTGCCATCTTCAAGGGAGGAACAAGTCTTACAAAAGCATATGGTATCGGAAGTCGATTCTCTGAAGACATAGATATTGCTATCTCTGAGGCATGGACGCTCAGCGGCAACCAATTGAAGATGCTGATCAAGAGAACTGCCAAAAGCATGACGGAAGGTCTGCAGGAAATGGATATGCCTGGTTTTACGAGTAAGGGATCTCACTATCACAAGGCATACTATTCTTATCCAAGAGCTATTGATACATTACAAGTAGGTGCTATCAAGGCAGGACAGTTGCTTGTTGAAATCAATTCCTTTGCCAATCCATATCCTTTTCAGAAATGTAAACTGCAAAGCTTCTTGACCGAGTTCTTGCAAAAGACAGGCAACGAGAACTTGATAAAGGAATATGATATGCAACCTTTCGAGGTGAATGTTCTCGACAGGCGTAGGACATTGACAGAGAAATTGGTGTCATTACTTCGGTGTTCTTTGGCCGACAACTACATGCCGGAGTTGACAGCCAAGATACGCCATTTCTATGATTTGCATTTTCTCTTGAATGATGCCGAGACACAGAAATATCTGAAAAGTGATGCTTTCAAATCGGACTTCAACAACTTGTTTGCACAAGATCAACAGAGATTCGACAAACCCGAAGGATGGCAAAACAAAGACATCATGGATTCTCCAATCATCAGTGACCTACATAATGTATGGTCAGCGTTAAGCAACGTCTATACAAAAGAACTTCCTGACCTTGCCTACAAAGATATACCGCCTATTGAGAGCATCGAAAATAGCATGGAGCAGTTGATTTCGTATTTGACAAAATAAACGGTCATGGCAAAGAAGCATAGAGGACATTACTGTAAGATTTGTGGTGAATACAAGTCGAATGAATCATTTTCCGGAAAAGGTCATGCACAACACATCTGTAAGGAGTGCATGGGTGATATGAAGAAAGGTAACAAGAAAGTTTTGGACTTACCTTTCGGGGATAATGAGTTTGAAATTGTTGACGCAGATGAATATATCGCTTCCGTTTTATATGGCAACAGCGAAGAACGAGAAACCAAGACTTTCAAGAAACTCAGCCGTGAACAGAAAATGGTGTTGAAAGCGATAGTGCAAGATGAAGTTACGTTCTATTGGCAAGCCCATCGACAGATACCAGTAAACGACAAACTAAAACAACTCAGAAGTTCTGTCAATACTGTAGTATATGAACAGTTGGACTTTGCCATAAAGGATGACACGATGTTCAAAGCTTATATACAAGAGCAAGTTATCACTGTCATAAACAAGATTTTGCGACAGGAGAACGAATAAAATAACCAATAGCAGAAAGAGCCCATTCATCACGAACGGACTCTTTCTTTTGAGTACGCTCGGCATGAGCATTATCTAACGGGTGCAAGTCCCTAGTAAGCCCTAATAGCGGGAATTACATAGCCAAGAGCAAGGGTGTTCATCGCAAGGTGAAATCTGAAGGAAGCTGGCGGCAAACATCTGACCTAACGAACAGGAACTTCATATAAGGCATTCAATCATGGATAAGATTGTCTAACAAATCAAAGTCCCATAGCTATTCGGAACGGTTGGTGGAGTTTCCTTGAGCTTACGAAAAAATGAAGTGGGTATAAGATGGAAAGACAATTGTAAAGTCTTGCAAGCTTGTTGCCATTGGCTTATGGCACAGTATATTTACGACACAAATGCAATGTGGTAAAAAAAGTTTGCAAAAAGTTTCTTCTTTTGGAGAATATTACTAATTTTGCAACCGAGTGGAGTGTGATAGCCATAGGCTGTCATTATAGCTGCTCAAGTTTAATTTAAATAGAGCGTTATAAAGATATTGCCCTTCTTCGAAATCTGGAAAATTTCAACTACCAAGGGTGATGACAATAACGCTCACGCTTAAGGTGTATTGTATCCTCATGTGAGGAGTCAATATATTATAAAGCGTGGGCTATTGTTATATTGTTTGGTAGTAGGTGTTTTCCAGAACCTCGAAGAAGCAGTATATAATAGTTCCCACGCTTTTTCAGTTTATTAACCGCTTACTTCTGGGAAACAGTTGGCACAAAAATTTTGTTTGGCATTATGAAAAAGAACAAAGTTTCATTTACAGTAGGAGGCGAACACCACTACTTGGAGTTTTCTGACAGTAACGTCTCGATGAAAAAGACTTTCGCTGAGGCCGAAATTTATGTCAGAGACTACATAAGTGATAAATTGGGTATGGCGGGACAACCCCGAGTTCACAATTGATCGTATTTGTACTGAGAGAGAAAATTTGTAATTTACTCTTATTGCTCTTAGTAAGTATTTGTGTACTCAGCTGTTTGACGTTTAATAAATTGTTTAATTATGGCTAATTATCTTAACTACATCAAGCCTGTACGTACGAGAGTGTTCTCCACACTGCAGGCTTTTCTGTTCGGGCTTTGTGTATCTGCCCAGTCTTTTGTGGCAGATGGCATATCTTATCGTGTGACTTCTGACAATGAAGTTGCTGCTTTTGACTCTAAACTTGAAGTGACGGTTATTCCAGATGAAGTTTCATACAACGACAAGACGTATAAGGTTACGTCTGTTTGCGGATATGACCCAGGGGTAAGTTATGGAGAGACCCATGGCTGGGGTAGTGTGGGCAAACTTATACTTGGGAAAAACATAAAAGTTATAAGGTCTTCGGCTTTTTATATACGCAACTCACATGACGGTACAAATGACTTGAATTTGGACGAGATTGAACTGAATGAAGGATTGGAAACTATTGAGAGTAATGCATTCTATTATTCTAAAATTAGGGAAATAAAATTACCCCAGACATTAAAAAGCATTGGCAATGACGCATTCTGTGGTGCAAGAATCCATGAGATAAAGTTGCCGCCATCTTTGGTCTCTATTGGAGATAATGCTTTTAGCAATTCGTATATTACAGGAGTATTGGATATCCCAAATTCTGTTACGACAATAGGAGAACATGCTTTTTCTAATTCAAAGATAGAATCTGTCTTTATTGGCAAATCAGTAAAGAACATCGGCAAATGGACCTTCACGTGGTGTCCGCGTTTAAAATATGTCTCCTTTTTAGGAAATGAAATAGATGCAATTAAAAAAGGAACATTTGATGGGTGCAACAACATAGAAAAGATAAATGCCCTAACAGAACTGCCGCCTGCCTGTGAGGATGGTGCCTGGAGCACAACAGTGCATGAAAATGCTACGTTGTGTGTTCCTAAAGGTTCAAAACCTTGGTATTATCTTGCAGACGGTTGGAAAAAGTTTAAGCATATAGAGGAGAAATACAATGTTGGGGAAAGATGTAAGGCACCTGTCGTGTCTGTTGTTGCCAACAAGATAAACATAGCATGCGAAACTCCAAATGCTCAAATATACTATTCGGTGAAGTCGTTTGACAATGTAACTGACACCATTTACACAGAGCCTTTTGTTCCTACTACAAAGTATGTGGTTACAGCCTATGCCAAGCTAGACGATTTTGATGTTTCTGAAGAAGTTTCATTTCCGTTTACCGTTATTCAAGAAACCCCGTCGGCAGTAAAAGTTATAAAGGCGGAAGATGCCCTAATAAGTGTAGAAGGTAGAAATATACAGATAGAAACAGCAACAATGAGCAACAAGAATGTGCAAGTGTACACATCGGCAGGTGTTGAGTGCTACAACGGAATAGTAAATGGTAAAACTGTCATTCCTGTTAATAAAAGTGACGTATATGTTGTGAAAGTAGGAAATACTACGGGCAAGGTCTTTGTAAAATAAACACTTGCTTGCTGTACAAAATCTTAATGTACAAAATAAGGTTATGAAGAGGTGTTTGTAAAACGAAATGTTTGCAGACACCTCTTTTGTAGTATGCTCGGCATGAGCATTGTCTAACGGGTGCAAGTCCAGAGTAAGCCTTAATAGCGGTAATTACATAGCCAAAGGCAAGGGGGGCATCGTGAGGTGAAATCTGAAAGAAGCCGGCGGCAAACATCTGACCTAACGGACAGAAACTTCATATAAGGCATATGACCGTGGGTAAGGTTGCTAAACAAACCAAAGCCCGATAGAACATCTCTGCACCGTTGCAATACTTCAAAGAAGCAAAATGTGAATATTTTTTGCCTCTTCTTGTTGATTTTACAGGAGGTTTATATCCTTGTCTTGATGATACATACATATGTTCTTATTTTGGGGTTATAATAAAAGAACGAAGATAGATAAAGTTTATTGCTTAGGATTACATCATTTTACAAATGAAAACACTATATGCTTGTGTCGGAAAGGTATATATGAGCTGATGGTAGAGTCGTCATCAACAACAATGCCCCTGATTGATAAACTCAGCAGGAATACTTGCTATTCATTTTATTATGGGGTTATGTTCACAAGTTTGAGATTTCATGTAAAAAAGTCCTAATTTCTATGTTTCCCTTCTTGTAAATTATGGGATATTAAGAAAAATATCGTATCTTTGTCGCAAATTTAGGCGTTCTTTGTATATTGCAAGGTTGTGAAAGAAAAAGAATATAGCTCGTTTCTAAATCGTTAGCAGTTACATTCTTTAAAGTACTTAATTTGCTGATATTCAATCAATAAAAGATTTCATTGTGACTCAAGCAATGAAATATTTTCTAACCTGAGTTGCTCTACCATATCATAAGTTGTCCTTTTTATCTCTCGGTTTCATCCTTTTTACATTACTGCAACAAAATTCTGTTGAAAATGTAATAAAAAGGCAATTAGGCCGTTTAATCAATAGATTAGATACTCTAATCGGTGTATGGTGTGCTGCCTGATGGTTGTATGCCTGTGCGCTTTGTATAACAAATAATTTGACGCTTATGGGGCTATTTACTCAAGACGAATTGAAACCTTCAGAACAAACTCTTAACCTGATACGTCAGGTGGCTTACACTTATCGTGTTGTGCGCATGGGCGCAAAGAAAGAAATGTTTTGCCTTAATTAGTGTGTGGCAAACCTATCGCTATTGTTTTATAAAAAAAGGAAAACAGGAGGATTAAAGAAAAACAAATAATAAAGAACAATGAAGACATTAATATCGCCGTCATTGCTGTCGGCCGATTTCTTGAATTTAGAGAAGGATGTGGAAATGATTAACGCCAGTGAGGCCGATTGGCTGCATTTAGACGTTATGGATGGCGTGTTTGTGCCTAATATATCGTTTGGCTTTCCTGTGATTGATGCTGTGGCCAAACGTTGCACCAAACCGCTGGACGTTCACTTGATGATAGTGCAGCCCGAACGCTATGTTGAGCGTGTGGCAAAGACGGGCGCCATGATGATGAACGTGCATTGCGAGGCTTGCACACACCTGCATCGTACCATTCAAGAGATACATGCTGCTGGCATGAAGGCGGGCGTAACGCTGAACCCTGCAACGTCGCTTAGCCAGATTGAAGATGTGCTGTGCGATGTTGATATGGTGCTGCTGATGAGTGTAAACCCAGGCTTTGGCGGACAGAAGTTTATCCCGCAAACCGTTGATAAGCTGAAGCGGCTACGCAAGATGATTGACGAAAGCGGAAGCCAGGCGCTGATACAGATTGATGGAGGTGTGCAAGCCGAAACAGCACCACTGCTGGTAGAGGCTGGTGCCGATGTGCTGGTGAGTGGCAGCTATATCTTTAAAGCCGCCGACCCCATTGCTACCATACACAGTCTGAAAACAGTGTCAGGCCGTTTGTAAGGCTACGTCATGCTCTTTTGCCATTCGGCGCATGTTCAGAATGGCATAGCGCATGCGTCCCAGTGCCGTGTTAATGCTTACGTTTGTGGTGTCGGCAATCTCTTTAAACGACATATCTTGATAGAAGCGCATAAACACTACCTCGCGTTGCGAGGCAGGCAAGAGGTTCATCATGCGGCGCACGTCGGTCATTACCTGGTCGTAAACATATTGGTTTTCAATATTGCCAACCATCAGGTCGTTGCTGCCTATGTTTGACAGGTCGTTGGTATCGTTGCACTCAACAATGCGTTCGGTGCTATGATCGCGATACCAGTCCATGATAACGTTATGGGCAATGCGCATTACCCATGCCGAGAACTTTCCTGAGGTGGTATATTTGCCTTGTTGTAGGCGCGATATCACCTTCATGAAGGTTTCTTGGAAAATGTCGTTTGCTGTTTCTTGATTGCGTACAACAAAAACGATATATGAAAATATCTTCGATTGGTTGCGTGATAACAACAAGTCGAAAGCTTTGTTATTGCCGTCGATATACAGCATGGCCAACTCTTCATCGGTCATCTCTTCAAGTATTCTCATTACTTTTATCCTTTTTATTTAAGTAAAAGTATATCGATAGGCAATATCGTTTTTATTGTTAATATTGATGTTCTATTATTATAAACAAGCGGCCGAAGGTGTGTTTCAAGCTGGAACAGATTCTTCCATCTACCACTAGTGTCTTGCAAAGATATGCCTTTTTTATTTATTAACCAAATTTATTTATTAAAAAATGTGATTGTAGAAGCATTAAACTTTGCCATTGGGTAAAGGGTTTCTTCCTAAAAACGAGTGTAGGGCGCTGCGCCCCCCTTCGTTTTACAGAAAGGGGGTGAGCAGATGGGCAAACCATCCTACAAATTTCTTCCAGGGGGTGCGAAAGGTTTTCCATGTTTGTGGCGTGAGCATAAACGAGTCGGCTTTGTCGCGTTCAAACATTTGTTCCAGTTCGTGGGTAGTGGCAGGATCGATGATGACGGCGTTCTCTTCATAGTCGAAACGTAGGCTACGTGCGTTTAGGTTGGCGCTGCCTACGGTGCAGAACTTGCCATCTACCATGATAATTTTTGTGTGATGAAAGCCTGGTTCATACATCCATATCTCGGCTCCGCGCTTCATCAGTTTGTGCACGTTGTAGAACACGCAGTCGGGGGTGAGGGGTATGTCGCTATGTGTCGACACCATGATTTGTACCTTTACACCTCGTTTGATGGCTTTACGCAAGCTTTTTTTAAGGTTGTGCGATAGGGTAAAATAGGGGTTCACAATCTTAATGCTGTCGTTAGCATCGTTGATGGCGTTGATGTAGAACTGGCGTATAATTTTGTTGCTTGTGCGTGGCTCGCGGTTGATAATGCCCACCATCTTTTTGCCTGCCGTAAGGGTTGTGTCGGGCTTCAGCCCCGTGATATATTCGGCGTTTTTATAGCCACGATAATATTGTGCGCCATGAATGTCTTCGCCTGTAACCTTTTTCCATATCTTTAGAAAGATGCGTTGCAGGGTGTTTACCTCGCTACCCTCAATGCGGCAGTGCATGTCGCGCCACGAGCCCACCTCTTTCGTGCCTTTAATGTAGTAGTCGGCCACGTTCATGCCTCCAGTGTAAGCCATCTTGCCATCAATTACCACAATCTTGCGGTGGTCGCGGTGAAACACGTGGTTTATCCATGGAAAGCGCAGTGGGTCAAACTCGTATATTTGTATGCCGCGGGCGCGCAAGTTGGTGAGGTGGCGTTTCAGCAAGGGCTGATTGTTCGAGTCGTTGCCAAACCCATCGAAGAGGGCACGCACCTCAACACCTTGCTGTGCTTTTTCGGCCAAAATGTCGAACAGCAGCGAGGCGATAGAGTCGTTGCGGAAATTAAAGTATTCGAGATGTATGCTGCTTTTAGCTTGACGAATGGCATGAAACATATCGTCAAACTTTTCTTGCCCACTCATGAGCAAGGTTACTGCATTATCGTTTGAAAAGTTAACGCCTACGGCACGTAGCTGTCGAACAATGGCCGAGTCGCTACGCAAGGCAAGCTCTGTTGAGTCGTTTTGGGCAGTTGCTGATACGCTCATGGCCATCATGCCTATATTGCACAGTGTGCAGGCAGTGACGGCCATGAGGCGTGTTATGTATTTGTTCATTTGTGCTTCTTATACCATACAGCTGTAGTGGTCGACAACCCCCAATAGGTGGTTTTCTTCGTCGCCTACCAGCACACTGTGTATCTTGTATTTGTGCATGATACTTTGTATCTCGCTAATTTTTGTTGTGGGGCGTACTATCTTTGGCTGGCGAGTCATAATGTCGCTCACCGTCTTGTCAAAGAACATGGCTTGCCATTTTTCCATCGCACGACGTATGTCGCCATCGGTAATGAGGCCTACGATATGTTCGTTTTCAAGGGCCACACCCATGCCCAGCTTTCCTTTGCTTACGTGTATGATGGCCTCGCCCAGGTGCATGTCTTGTGGAATGATGGGCAGGTCGTCGGTGCGCATCACATCGGCAGCGGTGGTCAGTAGGCGTTTACCCAGCTCGCCTCCAGGGTGGAACTGTGCAAAGTCTTTGGGCTTGAAATTGCGCACTACCATCAGTGCTACTGCCAGGGCGTCGCCCATCGACAATACGGCTGTGGTGCTGCTTGTGGGGGCCAAGTTGAGAGGGCATGCCTCGTGTGCCACATACACATTGATGTGTATGGTTGAATATTTTGCTAACAGTGAGTGGGGGTTTCCACTCATGCCAATGATGGGTATCTCGTTGTGCAGCAGCATGGGTATGAAGCGCAACAGTTCGTCGGTTTGTCCCGAGTTGCTGATGGCTATCACCAGGTCGTTGCTGTTTACGGCTCCTAAGTCGCCATGATAGGCATCGAGGGGGTTAAGGAAGAACGACGGTGTGCCTGTGCTCGACAGAGTGGCGGCTATCTTGGCGCCTATGTGTCCGCTTTTGCCTACACCTGTCACCACCACTTTTCCTTTGCAGTTGAGAATCATTTCTACTGCTTTGTCAAAGTTGTCGTCGAGTTGTGGTATGAGGTCGAGTATGGCTTTTGCCTCGTCTTCAAGACAGCGTGTGGCATAAAGTCGCACGTTTTTCAGCCGTTCGTTTATTGTATTGTTCATATCTACGTGTTGCTTTCTTATTGCAATATTTTCTCAATTAAAGCTTCCAACTGGTCAAGATACAGCATATTGGGGCCATCGCTCAAAGCATGGTCGGGGTCGGGATGCACCTCGAAGAAGTAGCCATTGGCACCAAATGCCTTGGCGGCCAATGCCATTGAGGGCACAAAGCGACGGTCGCCACTGGTTTTGCCTCCACCTGCTCCAGGGCGCTGCACGCTGTGTGTGCAGTCCATCACCACGGTGGGGGTAATGTCGAGCATATCGCTGATGTTGCGGAAGTCGACTACCAGATTGTTGTAGCCATAAATGTTGCCACGCTCGGTGAGCCATACCTCTTTGGCGCCAGCCTCGCGTGCCTTTTCAACAGGATATATCATGTCTTGTCCGCTTAAGAACTGGGCTTTCTTGATGTTGATGATGCGTCCGGTCTTTGCTGCCGCCACCAACAGGTCGGTCTGTCGGCAAAGAAAGGCGGGTATCTGTATCACGTCGGCCACTTGTCCAGTGTCGGCTGCTTGCCAACTTTCGTGTATGTCGGTAAGAATTCTCAATCCGTATTTCTGTTTGATGTCGGCTAACATCTGCAGTCCTTTTTCTATTCCTGGTCCGCGAAACGAGTGTATAGAGGTGCGGTTAGCTTTATCAAACGAGGCCTTGAAAATAATGTCGGTGCCCAACTTTTTGTTGATGGCGCACAGGGTTTGTGCTACTGTGTCAAGTAGCGCCTCCGACTCGATAACACAAGGTCCGGCAATGAATATCGGTTGCATATATGCTGTTGTTTTTTAGCGTTATAATTATGTATAATGCAAAATTAGTGAAAATTAATTTTAGCGCCAAAGTTTTCTATATAATTATTTCGTTTAGGTGTAGTTGCAGCCTATATAAACAACGCGCCCTGTAAGGTGAAGAGCAACTGTTGATTGCTTTTCGGCCTTACAGGGCGCGCTTTATGTAATGTTGTAAATGATTATTCGGCAGCCTCAAACTCGCGCAAGAAGCGCATATCGTTTTCTGAGAACATTCTGAGGTCGGCAACACGATATTTCAGGTTCGTGATGCGTTCTATGCCTAAACCGAAGGCGTAGCCAGTGTAAACCTTGCTATCAATGCCACAGGCTTCAAGCACGTTGGGGTCTACCATACCGCAACCTAAAATCTCTACCCAGCCAGTGTGCTTGCAGAAACCGCAACCCTTGCCACCACAAATATGGCATGAGATGTCCATCTCGGCGCTGGGCTCGGTGAAGGGGAAGTAGCTGGGGCGCAGACGTATCTTGGTGTCGGCACCAAAGAGCTCGCGAGCAAAGGTGAGAAGCACCTGCTTGAGGTCGGTGAACGACACGTTCTTGTCAACATATAAGCCTTCGAGCTGGTGGAAGAAGCAGTGGGCACGAGCCGAGATGGCCTCGTTGCGATATACGCGACCCGGGCAGATAACGCGGATGGGCGGCTGCTGCTTTTCCATGATACGGCTTTGGTCGTTTGAGGTGTGCGAGCGTAAGAGGATGTTCTTGGTTACCTCGTTGGGGTTCTGCTCAATGAAGAAGGTGTCTTGCATGTCGCGGGCAGGGTGGTCGGCGGCAAAGTTCAGCTTGGTGAACACGTGCAAGTCGTCGTCCATCTCAGGACCTTCGGCCAGGGTGAAGCCCATGCGCTGGAAGATGTCGATAATCTCGTTGCGCACAATGGTCAACGGGTGGCGTGTGCCCAGAGTGATAGGGTAAGCCGAGCGGGTGAGGTCGATGTCGTCGGCATTATCGTCGGCAGCGGCAGTGTTTTCCTTCAACTCGTTGATACGGGCAATGGCCATATTCTTCAATTCGTTGATCTTCATGCCCACAGCCTTCTTTTGGTCGGCCGACACATTGCGGAAATCGGCCATAAGCGCTGCTATCTCGCCTTTCTTGCTGAGATATTTCAAACGCAGCTGCTCAATCTCATCGGCGTTTTGCGCGGTAAGATTGCTCACTTCCTGAAGAAGTTTCTCTATCTTGTCTAATATCATAATCGAGTGCTTTTTAAAAAACAATGCAAAGTTAACATTTTTACGGCAAAAGAAGAAATATATAGAAATAAAGTTGTAAATTTGCACAGAAAATTTGAGAGACATTAAAGCGCAAATTAGATGTTATGAATAGGAAAGGTGCTTTGTTCGTTGTGATGGCAATGGTTGCTGTCATGACATTTTTTTCAACAACAGGTTGTTCTGACAAGAAACCCTCAACACAAGACACAGCCGTCAGCACTACCGACAGCGTGTCGGCTGTGACCGACACCATGGAAACCATTATCGCTGAAGCCCCCATGCCAAGGGCTGCCGATGAGCTGTTCGACGATTTTATCTTCAACTTTGCTGCAAACAAGAAACTTCAATTCAAACGTATCCATTTTCCGCTACCCATTGTGCGTGGCGGCAATACAACGTATGTGCCTGCTAATAAGTGGAAGATGGAACACTTCTTTATGCAACAAGATTATTATACCTTGATTTTTGATAACGCCAAACAAATGAATGTGGTGAAAGATACCACCATCAGCCATGTGGTGGTAGAGAAGATATTCTTGTCGCGTAACAGCGTAAAGCAGTATAACTTTGATCGTGAGCAAGGTAAATGGATGCTGACAAGCATCTGTCATAAAAACATTGGTGAAAACTATAACTCGTCGTTCTTGAAATTTTATAAAGCTTTTGTGGCCGACTCTACCTTCCAGGCAGAGAGCATTGACGACCCATTGCACTTCACAGGACCCGATCCTGACGATGAGTTTACAAATATGTCAGGAATTCTTGCTCCTGAGCAGTGGCCAATGTTTGCACCAGAACTGCCTAACGGTATGATATATAATATCTTGTACGGACAGAAATATACCGAAAGTAACAAAAAGATATTTGTGATACGTGGCATTGCTAATGGGCAGGAAACCGAGCTTACTTTTGTGCGCAAAGGTAAACACTGGAAACTGACAAGGCTTATTATGTAGGGGCTTCTTAGCTTATTTCAAACCATAACGATGAAAACAATGCGAGTAACACTTTTGGGTACAGGAACATCTGGCGGCGTACCTTCAGTAGGCTGTCACTGTGAGGTGTGTAGTAGCACCGACCCTCGCGACCACCGCTTGCGTTGTGTGGCGATGGTGGAAACTGAAAATACCCGACTGCTGATTGATTGTGGCCCTGACATACGCCAGCAACTGATGCCATTTCCGTTTGAGAAAATTGATGGCGTGTTGCTCACCCATGAGCATTACGACCATGTGGGAGGGCTTGACGACTTGCGACCCTTCTGCTCTTTTGGTAGCATCACGCTGTATGGCAACCGTCGCACACTGAAAAACGTGCGACATAATATGCCTTATTGTTTTCCATCGGGCATCATGCAACGCACAAAGGCGATGGTGCCGTTCTTGCATCTGTTTAAATTGTATCCAGGGGTGCCATTGCTTAAAGAACGTAGGGTGCGCCCGCATCATGCGTTTAGCGTGGGCGATATAGAGGTGATGCCTATCGAGGTGAAGCATGGCAAACTGCCTATCATGGGCTATCGTATAGGAAAATTGGCCTATATCACTGATATGAAAACAATAGCTGATAGCGAGATGGCATATTTGCAAGGCGTTGATACGTTGATTGTTAACGCATTGCGATTTACAAAACCGCACCACTCGCATCAAACCGCCGAAGAGGCTGTGCGCTTTGCACAGAAGGTAGGAGCGCGTCGCACCTTTTTGATACATGAAAGTCATGATATTGGTTTGTATGCTGCATCTGTAAATCGTCTTCCCGCTGATGTGCAATTGGCATACGACGGAATGGTGATTGAACTGTAAGAATATAAAAAAGAGTTTTGAATGATAAGCTAATAGTTTGTTGCTAATCATTCAAAACTCTTAAATTTTATTCTTGATAAGACTTCTTACCCTTAATAAGACTTTTTTCCCTTAATAAGAATATTTACTCTTATAATAAAACTATCGCCTACGACGTGATGGTTGTCCTTGATAGGGCTTGTCTTGGCTTTGTTTCTTTCCTTGATAGGCCTTGTTCTTGCCTTGATAAGCGTTGCTTTTGCCTTGATAAGTATTGTCGTTATCTTGATATTTTTTGTTTCTACCTTGATAAACTTTGTTCTTATCTTGCTGGCTTTTCTTGTCGCGCGACGTGTTTTGGTCGCTGTATGAACGTATGATCTTTCCGTTTCTGAAATTGGGCGAGAACGATTTGCGCCCTTCCTCATCAGCCCTGTTTTTATAGTTGGGCGTGAAGGTGGAGTGGTCGTATAAGCGTGGTATGAGGTCGGCACGTCCGATACGTCGCAACTCGTTTTCAATGTTACGGCGCTCTTCGGGCTTATACCAGAAGAAGAACATACGCTGCGCCAACTTTTCCTTAGGGGTGTGGGCGCTGAACACGGGTTCAAGGGTATAGGGGTCGTAGCCTGTATACCATGTTTCGGTGCTCACAGTCATGGGCGTGGGCGTAAAGTCTTGCACCTGTTCAAGATGAAAGTCCATCTGCTTGGTCAGCACAGCCAGCTCGGCCATATCTTCTTCGTGGCAGCCAGGGTGCGAACTGATGAAGTAGGGGATGATTTGCTGACGCAAATTTTCTGCAGCATTTATCTTTTCAAATATCTTTTTGAAGGCGCTAAACTGCTCGAAGGGGGGCTTGCGCATCAACTTTAGCACGCTGGGACAGGTGTGCTCAGGGGCAACCTTCAGTCGGCCGCTCACGTGGTTTACAATCAGCTCGCGGGTATATTCGCGTGCTGCCTGGTTGCTATGTTCGTCTTTGCTTTGATGTAGCAACAGGTCGTAGCGCACGCCACTGCCTATAAAACTCTTTTTAATGTAGGGCAAAGCGTCAACGGCACGGTAAATCTCCAGCAGCTTGCTGTGGTCGGTGTTAAGGTTGGGGCATATCTGTGGGTTGATGCACGAGGGGCGTTTACAGGCTTCGCACGCTTTCTTATTGCGTCCGCCCATACCATACATATTGGCCGAGGGGCCTCCCAGGTCTGACAGATAGCCTTTGAAGTCGGGCATCTCGGCTATCTTCTTTACCTCTTTTAATATGCTCTCCTTGCTTCGGCACGAGATAAACTTTCCTTGATGAGCACTGATGGTGCAGAAGGCACAACCACCAAAACAGCCACGGTGTATGTTTACCGAGAATTTAATCATCTCGTAGGCGGGTATGCGCTTGTCTTTATATTTAGGATGCGGCAGACGGGTATAGGGCAAATCATACGATGCGTCAATCTCTTCTGTGGTCATCGGTGGGTAGGGTGGGTTCACTACAGCACACTGCTGGCCCACGTTTTGTAAGATGCGCGATGCATGTATCTTGTTGCTCTCTTCCTCAATATGTCTGAAGTTGTCGGCCTGCGCCTTCTTGTTCTGCAAACATTCTTCGTGGCTATACAGCACAATATCATCGTCGGCAACGCCACCTGGTACAGCATCTTTGGGGCACAGATATACGGTTTGGGGAATGTCGCGAATGTCGGCAATGGCTTTGCCTTCAAGCATCTGCAAACAAAGGTCGCGCATAGGCTTCTCGCCCATACCATAGATTAGGAGGTCGGCACCCGAGTCGATCAAGATGCAAGGGCGCAAACGGTCTTGCCAATAGTCGTAATGGGTAAGACGGCGCATAGAAGCCTCAATGCCGCCCAGTACAACAGGCACATCAGGATACAGCTCTTTCAGTATCTTGGTGTAGACAATGGTGGGATACTCGGGGCGGCAGTCGTGACGACCGTTGGGGCTGTAAGCATCTTCTGATCGTAAACGGCGGTTGGCGGTATATTTGTTTACCATCGAATCCATGCAACCAGGGGCAATGCCAAAGAACAAACGCGGCTGCCCCAATTTCTTGAAATCGCGGTAGTCGCCATGCCAGTCGGGCTGCGGCACAATGGCCACACGCAGGCCCATAGCCTCTAAGGTGCGTCCGATAACGGCCGCACCAAACGAAGGATGGTCGACGTATGCGTCGGCCGAGAATAGGATGACATCGGCTACGTCCCATCCCCGCAAGTCCATCTCCTTGCGTGTCGTAGGCAGCCAGTCGGTAAGCTGGTGGCCACTCATTACTCGTTGCCCTCGCTTTCGTTTTTGTCTTCTGCATCGTTGTCTTCACCCTGCTCTTGTGCCCACTGCACGTACAGCAGCACCAGCTTGTGCAAGCCAAAGGCTTTCATATTGGGATGATAGATAACGTCGAGGCACAGGTCAAGCAGGTCGTGATCTTTGCCTGCTTCTGACTCGAGCATCGAACGCACGTTCAGTTTCAGCTTGTCAAGCACTTGCTCGTCAATAATGCCGTTGCTGTCGATAAGGTTTTTCAGCAACGAATAACGCTCAATGGTTTCTAAATGTTTATTACTTACCTCGATAGAGCGGGTTCCAGATACGTTTGCTTGAATTTTATACATAATGGTTATGTTTTTATTGTCAGTGTGTTGTCTTGATAGCCAACAAACACGGTTGTGGCCCTTTCAACGCAAAGGTAAACATAAAAAATGATATATCCCCTATGTTTGTTAAAAAAAATGGGTTACGTTAATGTAGGCTTTCTCTTATCGCCGTTATGTTGAAAGGTATGAGGTGGTTCATAATACTTAAAAATATATAAATGTTAATGATTGAGGTAAAAGAATAATGTTTTCGGCTGTTTTTTATTTAAATTACACACAGGGCTTTTATGCTCAAAACTTATAATATATAATATAATGTGTAGCGTGCCTCTATATGACACGACTATAAACCAACTTACTTAATATTTATGGACAAAAAACTGTCACTATTGTTACTACCTCTTTTGGGTCAGAACTTGAGCTTGCATGCCGCCGACATCGACTATACACCGCTGCGCCTCAGTGGGTTCAATGCCGATGTGGTGTTGCAGCCAGGAGAGCGCGTTGTTAACACTGCCGATGGGCATTGGAATTTTTATTCAGAAGATCTAAAAGGGCGTGGTGGTTTGCCACAGATGTTGCACGGTATGTTTTCAGATGTGCCGTACCAGTTGGCCGATTTCTCTGCACCTTGTGCTTTCAAACTCTCGTCGCCCGATATTGATGCTGCCGAGGGCACTGCTTACGGACAAAGTATCACCATTGCGCTGACCACTCCGCAGAAGGCGCGCACACTATGGTTGCTGGCTACAGCACCACATGGTGCTACCAAGGTAAATGTTACCGTGCATTTTGCTGATGGCTCTACACAAGATATCAATAATATTGCCATTGCCAACTGGAAAGCTACGCAGAGCAAAGGTTCGGCTTTTTGGCAGTTGGGTTTGACAAATGGCGATAGCTCGGCGGCCGACACCAACTATGCCTTGTATGAAGCCCCAATTTCGCTTTCTGATGCTACGCATGAGGTAACGTCAATCACAGTAAGTTTGGCTGAAAAGGGCCGTTCGGTATGTCTTTTTGCTGTTACCGCTACCGATAAAACAAGCACTGCGATAAAAGATAAAAAACTTTTCTTTATCTCCGACTCGCACCTTGATACGCAATGGAACTGGACGGTGAAGTCGACCATTGCCGATTATGTAAAGAACACGCTTAACCAAACGTTTGAACGTTTTGAAGATAAGGATGACCACAACTTTACCTTCAACTTTGAAGGGGCTATAAAATATATGTGGGCAAAGGAATATTATCCTACCCAATATGAGAAACTGAAGAAATATATTGCTGATGGGCGCTGGAACATTGCTGGTGCCTCCATTGATGCCAATGATGTAAATATAGGTTCGGCCGAGTCGTTGATACGCAATTTCCTTTACGGGCAATCGTTCTACCGTAAAGAGTTTGGCGTGCGTGGCGGACGCGACATCATGCTGCCCGACTGCTTCGGCTTTCCCTGGTCTTTGCCTACGGTGGCCGCACATTGTGGCATGAAGTATTTTCATTCGCAGAAGTTGTCGTGGAATTCGGCCTACGCCTACAACCAGTTGCCCCGCTTTGCACGATGGAAAGGAACCGATGGCGAAGAGGTGCTGTCGGTACTGAAGCTGTGTGCCTATGATGAGCACGAAAAGTTTCGTAAGGATATGTCGGCCGACGCTGATATGATAGACGAGGTAAACACAAACAAAACGAAATATGGTATTCCTGCTACCATCAAGTATGTAGGCCCACGTGGCGACCGTGGCGGAGGCCTGGATAAGGAAACGGCCGACTGGCTATCAAAAAGTGTGGATGGCAGCGGACAGTTGGGGGTAACGCTCAACTCATCAACGGGTATGCTCGACCAATTGTTCCATATGGGCTATGATAAACTGCCTGTCATTAATCATGGCTTGCCCATGCGTGCCCATGGTGTAGGTGGATACACCTCGCGCACAATGCTGAAATACTGGATGCGTAAGGGCGAACTGCTGGGCGATGCTGCCGAGAAGGCTTCGGTGACAGCCAACTGGTTAGGTACATTGCCTTATCAACAGAAAACTCTTACTGATGCTTGGGTGCGCTTGTTGTGGCATCAGTTTCATGATGATCTTCCAGGTACATGTATCAACGAAGCCTACACCTATACTGTAAACGATCAAGTGCTCAATCAGCTTGACTTTTCGCGCACACTGAATAATGCAGTGGGTGGCGTGGCTAAGCTAATGAACACTCAGTGGTGCCATGATGTGCCTGTGGTGGTGTATAATCCGCTATCGATACAGCGTACTGATATTGTTGAAGGGCAAATAGCAATGGCGCCTGATGTGCAGAATATCAAAGTGACAGATGCGCAGGGCAATGTGGTGCCATGCCAAATAACAGAACGTGAAGATGATGGCCAGCTTCACTTTATCTTCTTGGCTACGGTGCCATCGTTAGGTTATGCTACCTACAATGTGGCGCCAGATACTAATGTATCTACTCCTACCTCTGCCTCAAACCTCAGTGTCAGCGAAAAAGGTATGGAGAACCAGCGCTATAAGGTTTCCATTGATGCTAACGGCGACGTGTCGTCGATTATAGATAAACAAAACGGTAACCGTGAGATGTTAAGTGCACCCATTCGTTTGGCATTGCTCTTCGACGAGTCGCTTGCATGGCCATCGTGGGAGATTCATGGCGACCAACTGCAAAAGGCACCGCGCGAGTATGTAGATAAAGAAGGACTGCAGGTAGAGGTGGCCGAAAATGGCCCATTACGTGTCAGCTTAAAGGTAACACGCAAAAAAGGAGAATCTGATTTTGTGCAATACATACGTCTGGCCTCTGAAGGCTGTGCTGACCGTATCGACTTTGTAAATGAGATAAACTGGCAAACGCGTGAACGTTTGCTGAAAGCCACCTTCCCCCTCACCGTAAGCAATCCTAAAGCCACTTACGACCTTAGCATAGGCACAGATGTAAATAATAATAGCACCAGTTATAGTACCGACTCAAACAACAATACCTCGTTATGCGAGTTTCTCGGACATCAATGGGCCGACGTTACTAACACCAATGGCGATTGTGGCGTTTCTATCCTTAACGACAGCAAGTATGGTTGGGATAAGCAGAAAGACAATGAGATACGTCTCACGCTGATACATACACCTAAGGTGGGCTCTAATAATTATGCTTATCAAGGCAAGCAAGATTTGGGTTTGAATCGTTTTACCTATTCATTCTTTGCTCATAAGGGCGTGTGGGGAGCCGATACGCAATGGGAAGCCGACAAACTGAACGAGCCGATGTTAGCTTATCAAACAACCTGTCAAGAGGGCTCGTTGGGCTCTGATTTTGGCTTCCTAAAGGTTGATAACCGCAACGTGGCAGTGAAAGCGCTGAAGAAGGCTGAGGGCTCAGATAAATATATTGTTCGCTTTTATGAGTTGACGGGCAAAGGACAGGATGTTACAGTCGAATTCCCCGCCGACATTGTTTCTGCCGACGAGGTGAACGGTGTTGAAGAATTGTTAGGTCCCGCACAGTTTAGTGGCCGCAAACTGTCATTCCATATTGATCGTTTCCATCCTAAAACGTTCCAGTTTGAATTAGCTTCTTCTACAGCGTCATCGGCATCTACAGTTAGTGAACAAGCACCGCAGTCGGTGCCTGTGAGCCTCGATTATAATGTGGATGTGATGAGCACCAATGAGCGTCGTAGCGATGCTGACATTGATAAGGCTTTTCCTGCAGAACTGTTGGGCAGCGAACTGAAAGCCGATGGCATATCGTTTACCATAGGAAATAGCCGCATAGGCAAGAAAAATGCTGTGCGCTGCATGGGGCAAACCATCACATTGCCTACACTGCAAGGTGCCCGTAAGGTATACATACTGGCTTCGTCGCTCAATACGAAGGGCAGCACGGCAACGTTTGGTATCGGTGCCAGAACCGTAGAACAGTTTGTCGACTACTATGGTGGCATGGTAGGCGTATGGAGCAATAGCATTGATGTGCAGAAACATTATCGCCTTGAGAACACAGCCTTTACAGCTACCCACTCGCACAGCAAAACGGCCGACAATATATACGACTATTTATATATGTATAAGTATGCGTTTACGCTGAACGAGGGCGATAATACAATTACACTGCCTAATGATCCTGAGCTCTTGGTATATGCTATCACTGTATCAGACAATGCAAACGATGATACAAAACCGCTATCTGAGGTGGTAAATGTGCTGAAACACAAAGATACTAAGGATCCTTATCAAGCTGTAGAACACGACGACGACATCATTACGCCTGCAACGGTGCAAGCTTCAGGACAAACAAATAGTAATGAGAGTGCGCAGAAGGCTTGCGATGGCAATGCCGATACTAAATGGTGCGACAACTCGTCGGCGGTGAAATGGCTGGAGTATAAGTTTGAAAAGCCCATGACAATAACAGGCTGGAAGGTGCTAAACGCTGGATGTGAAGGCGATGGCAATATTGCTTCCGAATATGTGTTGCAACGTTATGTAAACGATGGATGGGTTGATGTGCAAACCGTGGTAGATAATTCAGTTAACACTACCGACTTTGTGCTTGAGCATCCTTTTGTTAGTGAGGGCGTGCGTTTGCGCGTGGTAAAGGGTGAGCAAGATGGCACCATTGCCCGTGTATACGAGTTTAGTGTGTATGGCCATGAACCTAAGGAGGGCGAGGCTAATCAACCTCAAATCATCAGTCGTATTCCTACCTATGGCTTTGGCCGACAGGTGGCTACAGTGGTAAAATCGAGCGGACGTGTAAATGAAAAGGAAGATCCTTACTTTATGCTTGACAGTCAGCGAGGAACCAAGTGGTGTTATAACGGCTCGTTAGAAAAACCTTCGGTTGTGTTTGAACTGAGCGAACCGCACCTGCTCACAGGCTTTGATATCTACGACTCGAAGACACATGAAGTCTTTCGCAATTCAGACGAGTATGAAATTGCTTATAGTATGGATGGCAATACTTACACAACAGCGGTGAGCGAGAAGGGAGTGTCGGCCGAAGATGTTCACTCGTCTACACTTACTGAGCCTGTAAAAGCTAAGTATGTAAAACTCACTATGGCAAAAGGTGATGGTGCCGTGCGCGTGTATCAGTTTGATATGTGGGGCACACCTACGGCCGAAACAGAGCCTACGGCAACAACGGGCCTCTTATCGTTACATCGCTCGGTGATAGGTTCTAACAGTCCAGTTCATTTCAATGAGTCGGCACTCAACTTATTTGATGGCCTGAAGACGCGCACCCTAAAACCTTTTACATGGAAGGTAAAGAAGACCAATTCGGCCGACGTGTATGCTTGGGCTGTTGTCGACTTAGGTGCAACGTGTAACATGAACCAATTTAAGTTGTACGACTCGAAAAACTTTGGTGGAACCCATAACATTAGTGGCTATCGCATTTATGTGTCAAAAACACGTCCCACAGATACACAGATGAAAAATTATGCAAGAAGTGCAGGTGGCGTAGGCTGGAAACGTGTGGCCAATGTTACAGATGCTTCTTCTGAAAACACTAAAACCTATGTGCCTGATGTTACGGTTAGCGGTCGCTATGTGAAATTAGAAATACCCTATAGCTGCGTTACCGACTCGGCGCTTATTGGGCAGTTTGAGGTCTACGGGCAGGTGGCATCGGGCATTGATAATGTTTCGACCGAGTCCAACATCGTTGTCTATCCTAAGGTTGTAGAGCAAGGCACCGATATACATCTCGGCGCTGCTGGCCATAACGCTTCGTATAGCATTGTAGCGGTGGGTGGCGAGACGGTTGCCGTTGGCCATTTTAGTGAAAATACGAAGGTGTCGTCTACGATGCTGAAGAAAGGCGTGTATATGGTTACGGTTGTGGCCGACCGCAAAAGAAAGACCGAGAAAGTGATTGTAAAATAAAAAGAATACATGAAATGCCCTAATGACGATATGGGTTAAACCCAAATCGGTCGTTAGGGCTTGCTTGTATTATGGGTTAAATACGCTCGCTTTATAAATGAAAAACGCGGTAAAAGAGCTGTTGGTTAGCTCCTTTACCGCGTTTCTATTTTGTGCGATCTATTGTCAAACGGTGGCGCAATTATACCAATCCGCGGCCGTGACAGTTCTTAAATTTCTTACCACTGCCACAAGGACAAGGATCGTTGCGGCCTGGCATCTTATCGGCAACATACGGTGTGCGAGGCTGTTGCTCGCGTGTGTCTTGCTGTGCTGCAGCTCGCTGTTCGGGGTTCGACAGGTCTTCTTTGTGCTCAACGTAGTTTTGACGTGGAGCGGGAGCCTCTGCGGGAGCCTCTTGAACATCCTCTTGCATCTCCTGTCCAGGAATTTGTGCACGAGTGAGGATGGCAGAGATACGATTGTTCATATCGTTTACCATAGCATCGAACAGCTTAGCGCTCTCAAGCTTGAAGATAAGCAACGGGTCTTTCTGCTCATATGAAGCGTTCTGCACGCTGTGGCGCAATTCGTCCAGCTGGCGGAGGTTTTCCTTCCAGCAGTCGTCGATGATGTGCAACATAATGGTGCGCTCAAACTGCTTCACCACGTCTTTACCCTCAGTGCGATAAGCTTCTTTCAGGTTGCAAGCAATCTGATATACATGCTTACCATCAACGATGGGCACCATGATGCGCTCAAAGCGGCTACCTTGCTGCTCTTCAACGTCTTTGATAACGGGCCATGCTACGCTCTGTATGCGGTCAATCTTACGTTTGAGGGCCGCCATAGCCTCCTGGAAAGAACGCTCTTCAAGTTCTTCGCGCTTCGTGTTTATAAACTGGTCTTCTGAGAACGGACATTCCATTGCCAGCACTTTCAAGAACTGCTCGCGGCATCCAGCATAGTCGTTGGTCTCGATGATGTTTACTACGCGGTCCCAAATAATGTTTGTGATATCCATGCCGAGGCGTTCTCCCATCAGTGCATGGCGACGCTTCTCGTAGATGACGGTACGCTGCTTGTTCATTACGTCGTCATATTCGAGCAGGTGCTTACGAATACCGAAGTTGTTCTCCTCAACCTTCTTCTGAGCACGCTCGATGCTCTTCGAAATCATGGGGCTCTCGATACGTTCGCCCTCTTTAAAGCCAAGGCGGTCCATAACGCTGGCAATGCGCTCGCTGGCGAACAGACGCATCAACTTATCTTCAAGCGATACGTAGAACACTGAGCTACCGGGGTCGCCCTGACGACCTGCACGACCACGCAACTGGCGGTCTACACGGCGGCTCTCATGACGCTCGGTACCGATGATGGCCAAACCACCAGCAGCCTTTACCTCGGGCGTCAGCTTAATATCGGTACCACGACCAGCCATGTTGGTGGCAATGGTTACAGCACCCAGCATGCGCTCTTCAACGTGTTTGTTGCCTTCTTCGTCGGTAATGGTTACCTTGCCCATGTTGCTTCGGCCAGCTTCAGCCACGATATCGGCCTCCTTCTGGTGATACTTGGCGTTCAGCACCTGATGCGGAATATCGCGCAACTTCAACATACGAGAGAGCAATTCTGAAATTTCAACCGATGTGGTACCCACCAATACAGGTCTACCACTGTTGCGCATCTCAACAATCTCGTCAATCACGGCAGCATACTTCTCGCGTGCTGTCTTGTAAACGCGGTCGTCGAGGTCTTTACGCAGAATGGGCTTATTGGTAGGAATTTCTACTACGTCAAGTTTGTATATATCCCAAAACTCGCCAGCCTCGGTAGAAGCGGTACCCGTCATACCCGACAGTTTGTGGTACATACGGAAGTAGTTCTGCAACGTGATGGTAGCGAAGGTCTGTGTGGCAGCTTCAATGCGTACATGCTCTTTAGCCTCTACAGCCTGATGCAGACCATCGCTCCAGCGGCGGCCTTCCATGATACGTCCTGTCTGCTCGTCAACAATCTTAACCTCACCGTTCATTACAACATATTCGTCGTCCTTGTTGAACATGGTGTATGCCTTAAGCAACTGCTGAAGGGTATGCACGCGGTCGCTCTGTACAGCATAATGGTTCATCAAGTCGTCTTTCTTGTCAAGCTTCTGCTGCTCGTCAAGGTCAGTCTCGTTCTCCAGTGCCGACAGCTGTGAAGCGATGTCGGGCAATACGAAGAGGTCTTGATCGTTAACCTGTTGTGCCAACCACTCGGTACCCTTATCAGTGAGGTCGCAGCTGTTCTGCTTCTCGTCAACAACGAAGTAGAGCGGCTCAACACACTCGGGCATACGGCGGTTGTTGTTCTCCATATAGTATTCCTCGGTCTTGAGCATACCAGCTTTGATGCCGTCTTCCGAGAGATACTTAATCAGAGGTTTGTTCTTAGGCAGTGCCTTGTGTGAACGATAGAGTGCCAAGAAACCTTGTTCCAGCAGTTGCTTATCGTTCTTTTCATTGCCTTCAGTAATCATCTGCTTAGCATCGGCTAGATACTGTGTTGCCAGCTTGCGCTGTACAGCAACCAGACGCTCAACCAGTGGCTGATATTCTTCAAACATTTGGTCTTCGCCCTTGGGCACCGGACCAGAGATGATAAGCGGTGTACGGGCATCGTCAATCAAAACCGAGTCAACCTCATCCACGATGGCATAGTTGTGTGCACGCTGTACCAGGTCGGCAGGCGAGTGTGCCATGTTGTCGCGCAGGTAGTCGAAACCAAACTCGTTGTTTGTACCGAAGGTAATATCGGCCATGTAAGCCTTACGACGTTGTGGCGAGTTAGGCTGATGCTTGTCGATGCAGTCAACAGACAAACCGTTGAACATATAGAGCGGGCCCATCCATTCCGAGTCACGTTTCGCCAAATAATCGTTCACGGTTACCACATGCACACCGTTGCCAGTAAGGGCGTTCAAGAATACAGGCAGGGTAGCCACCAGGGTTTTACCTTCACCCGTAGCCATCTCGGCAATCTTGCCTTGGTGCAAGGTCACACCACCAAATATCTGAACATCGTAGTGCACCATTTCCCATTTCAGGTCGTTGCCACCCGCTGTCCAGTGGTTATGATAGATAGCCTTGTCGCCATCAATCGTGATAAAGTCTTTCTTGGGGTCGGCAGCCAGCTCGCGGTCAAAATCGTTTGCGGTAACGATGGTTTCCTCGTTTTCAGCAAAACGTCGAGCCGTATCTTTCACAATGCTGAAAGCTACAGGCATCACCTCGTTCAGTGCTTTCTCATAAATCTCCAGCGCTTCTTTCTCCAGCTTGTCGATGGCGTTGAAAATGCTTTCGCGCTCATCGATGGGTGTTTCTTCAATCTTAGCCTTCAGCTCGGCAATTTTATCTTTTTGCTCCTTTGCCGAGTTTTGAACATACTGTTGTATCTCCTTGGTTTTAGCGCGCAGTTCATCATTCGACAGCGCCTTGATGGCGGGATAAGCCTCTTTTACCTTCTCAACGAGCGGCTGTATAAGCTTCATGTCGCGAGTCGACTTATTCCCGAACAACGATTGTAAAATCTTGTTGAAATTCATTGTTATATTTGTTTTTATTTTTTCTGTTTATGGGCAATCGGCATAAGGTTCATAAGACTTATGCCGCCATGTTACCTTTTCAAGGGTGTAAAGGTACGAATATTTTTCCATTTAGAGGGCTATTTTAAGACATAACTATCCCATAACCCTCTATTTTAAAGCTCTTTTAATGTAACGGAGCTGCCGAACAAGCGTTCGGGGCACGTATGCGTATTGCTTTTGCTATTGTGGGCGCAATGCGGTCTACAGTAGCAGGTGTGATAACGCGTTCGGCCTTTGTTGCTGCGCCATAAAAAATGATGGGGAATGGAACAAAGGCGGCACGTGAGGTATAGTTTTCGTGATTATCTTCGTTTAAAAGTTGCCAGCCAGGGGCTACCTCAATCAGCAGGTCGCCACTCACCTCGGCACTATAGGGGCTGTAGCTAACGTTTCTTACGCCAGCCGCCTGTAGCAACAGTTCTTTCGAGCGCGACATCATCTCGTTGAGGCTCAATCGTTTCTGTTCAATAAGTTTGTGGTCGAGGTATATCTGGTTATGATAGCACGTTTCAACATATCTTGCCTGTCCGTAGATGGCGCTAAGATACATGTTGAGCAAGTTGGCCGTGCGGTTGATATAGAAAGTACCTGTCGGAATTTTATATTTACCATAGTCAACAGGTTGGTCGGCGGTATAGCCCGTGCTGGTTACAACAAACAGCACATTGCCTTCGCCCACCTTGTTTTCAATGGTGCTAATAAGTTGGGCAAGTGTCTTGTCCAACTTTATGTAAGCTATCTCCATGTCGGTCTGCCAATTGGTGATGTCTTTCACCTTGGCCGACAGCGTGATTGATAACAGGTCGGTAATATTATCTCGGCCCATGCCCATATCATTGATACAGGCTTCGGCCATTTTCTCTACGGCGTCGTTATCAGCGTTATACGAGTGGGTGTTGTTATAGGTTCGCAAAAGGTTTTGCGAAGCTGTTGAATAATAGGTACAAGTAGACCATCGACCACTCTTCTCGCTAATCCAGAAGGCGCCATCGGCAGCATGTCCGCCCGCCAATATGGCAGCATCTTTATCAGCTGCTACGCTGTAAACCAGCGCGTTACCACGAGTGGCCACTTTTAGCTCGTCGCCAATGGTCGACGTAGCCATCATCTTAGGCGAGTCGCCACCATTGCCATCATCCGTACAGAAGATGGGGCGCAATGTGTTTCTATCTAACCACTGGCTACTTACAATGTTGTTATAGTGTGGGGTGGTGCCTGTGGCTATCGAAGCGATGGCCGACGCACGATCAACGGGTGAGAAAGGATAACTTGCCGACTCATATACACGCCCTTTATTCAGCAACTTCTTAAATCCGTTTTCTGAATATAGTGGCGAGAAATGCTCAATATAGTCGGTGCGAAGCTGGTCGATAGCAATGTTTACCACCAGTCGGGGTGCAGGCTGAATGGTTTGTGCTTGAACCTCGGCAGCAGCTAAAGCGGCCAGTAGTATGGAGGGAATGTATTGTTTCATTGTTCCTTTCTCACTATATAGTTGATAAATATAGCTCTTACAAGCAAAGACGATGCCAATATGCACATACCATCGGCATAGGTCTGCCAAAATGCGCCGATAAAGAATAAAACGAGGCAAATCGGCCAAATTGTCAGCCAACGGCTATGTTTCTTATGGCGCAACGCCTTAAGGGTGGGGTAGAGGAAGCCGAGCGCCAATGGGTTCAGCATAAGTATCTGAAAGTTTACTCTTACGGTGGGATGTTGTGAGAACACCATAGCAAACAAGATGAGGCCCGCCAAGCCTGTCAGTAGCCACAAAATGCCATCGAGCACCCACGATACACGTTTGCGCTTAGCATCGTACAGGCAAGTTGTTAAGATAATGATAGCCAATGCAATAGCACACCACATAGGCGTGATGAGCATTGGTTCTGACTTAGCAACCGACCCACTGATAGCCCAAAACTTGTCTTTCACCAATGGGCGCACCGCACCATCTTTATCTTTAAGGGTGGTGTGGTCAAAGTCGCTCTTCAGGTTAAAGGGTAAGAACTGCTGCTGTCGAGCATCGGTAGGGCGGTCGGCGCCTACGCCTAATAATAGGTCGTTGCCAAAGCGTGCCCACGGGTGCTGCGCGGTATATTGGTGCACCATTTGTCGATAGGTAACTGCGCGTGTGCTCGATGGAAAGGTTACCGCCTCTTCCACATTATTTATAATAATATCGCGTGCGCGTGTGGTGCAGTTGTCGTAGAAGAAATTGTAGCGATAAACCATATTCTCGGGTTGCGCATTGCGGTCGATGGCTTGTAAGATGGCCAGTTTGTCTTCGCGTGACAGGTCTAACACTTGTTGCACCACACCACATTGTGCACGTTCATATTCTATCTTAAAGTGTTCGTAGCTGCAGATGCCCATTTCATAATCGGTCAGTCCGAATACGAACCGAAGCACAAAAAAAGGCTTCTCAAACGAGAAGAGCCCATAGTTTACGGCATAGTCGGTGCCTGTTGAATGGTCGGTAATGCGAATGGCGGTATGCCCATACAGACTATAGATGTATTGTCTCGGTTGGCACGACAGCAGACTGATATCCACTGCATCCATCCGTGCCAACGCAGCACTGTCGGTTTGGGCTTGTATCTGATGTGTTAACAACAGAAAAAATACGAGGACGATATGTCGTAAAATACTTCTAAAACGTTTCACGATGCAAAAATAACTTTAATTTCCCATTTATCGTGCTATTATTTCGAAAAATTTCAATAATTTTGCAAGCAAATCTTTTTTTGATACTCCTTGCGGTTAACATAAAAGGCGCTTTAGGAGGTAAGATTATTTGAAAGAAACGTATTATAACAATGAGAAAAATCATAGCAGCCGCAGTGTTGTCGGCAATGACAATAACAACTTATGCGCAGAGCGGAACCAACTCGCCCTACAGTCAGTATGGCTTAGGCTTGCTCAGCGACCAGACAAGCGGCTTTAATAGGGGAATGAATGGCCTCGGCTTGGGCTTTCATGAACATAACCAAGTGAACTTTCAAAACCCCGCTTCTTATTCAGCTATCGACTCGTTGAGCTTTATCTTCGACGCTGGCATCTCTGGACAGATAACCAATTTCTCTGAGAATGGCGTGAAGATGAACGCCAATAACGCCAACTTCGAGTATGTCGTGGCCGGCTTCCGTGCTGCCCGTCATCTGGGTGTGGCCTTTGGTATATTGCCCTTCACAAATATTGGTTACGACTATTCTAATACGGTTAAAATAGGCGCCTCTTCTGATACCGAAACCACCAGCTATGTAAATACCTATTCAGGCGAAGGTGGTCTGCATCAGGTGTTTATTGGTGCTGGCTGGCAACCCTTTAAAGGCTTTTCTTTTGGTGCCAACATCTCTTATCTCTGGGGTAGCTACACCCGTTCAGTGATAAACAGCTATACCGACGCTTACATCAACACCCTTTCAAAATACTACACCGCCACGGTAAACAACTATAAGCTTGACCTTGGCGCACAGTACACCGCTCGTATATCGAAGAACGACGAGCTCACCCTGGGCTTGTCATACACCCTGGGTCATAAGTTGCATGGCAACCCCAAGTGTGAGGTGATATCTACCAACTCGCAGACCGCCATTTCTGATACCGCCACCTATTCAGTGCGCAACGCCATGGAGCTGCCCACTATGTATGGTGCAGGCTTGATGTGGAACCACCGCAACAAACTGAAGTTGGGCGTCGACTATTCTTTGCAGAAGTGGGCCTCAGTAGTGTCGCCCGTTTACGATACTTCAGGAGCCACACCTCAGTATGTAGCCCTGAAGAACCAGTTTAACGACCGCCACAAGGTTACCTTCGGTGGCGAGTTCTGTCCGCTTGAAAACAGTCGCAACTTCTTCCAGCGCATCCATTATCGCATGGGTGCCTCTTACGCCTCGTCGTATCTGAAGATTAATGGTGCCGATGGACCCAAAGAGTATAGTGTGAGTGCTGGTTTCGGCATCCCCATCATGAACTCGTACAACAATCGCTCTATCCTCAATATCTCTGGTCAGTGGGTATGTCAGGATACGAAAATGTTTATTAAAGAAAATTCATTCCGAATTAATATCGGCCTCACTTTCAACGAGAGATGGTTTGCTAAGTGGAAGGTTGAATAATGATTGTGAAAACGAAACGTAACACATACATACATTCTTCGCTCCAGCACGCTGCTGCTGGGTTGTTATGCTCTTTCTGCTTCTTGCTCGCAGTGTCGTGCCAGGAGCAGAAAGAGCATACTGCTTCTGCTATCCATGACCGCGACTCGGTGGCCATGATGACCAGTTTTGGGGTAAACACCTTGATTTCCGACTCGGGTGTGATGAAATATCGTATCATTACCGAGCGCTGGGAGGTGAACGAAAAGCGCAACCCCTCGCGCTGGATATTTGATAAGGGCTTGTTCCTCGAACAGTTCGACGAAAAGTTTCATGTGCAGTCGTACATACAGTGCGACACCGCCTACTATTACGACCAAAAGAAGCTGTGGGAACTGCGTAGCCGTGTGCGTGTGCTCACAAAAGACGGCTTGCGTTTCAGCAGCGAGCAACTGTTTTGGGACGAAAACGCCCACGAACTTTATTCAAACGTGTTCTCGCGTCTCGTCACCCCCGACCGCACCCTCGAAGGCGCCTATTTTCGTAGCGACGAGCGCATGACACGCTACTATGTGTCAAACAGCAAAGGCTCGTTTGAAAAGAGCGACCTCTCAGGCAGTGGCGACACAATCACCACAGCCCCCGACACGGTAAAGGCTAAACTTCGTCCGCAGGTAGCTCCATACCCCAAAAACACAAGATGATATTATTTTAAATTCTATACTTTGGAAACAGATATACCGCTTATAATAGGCATTTTAGTTACCATGGTGTTGTCTGCATTCTTCTCAGGAATGGAGATAGCCTTTGTGTCAAGCAACCGTATGCTGGCCGAGATGGATAAAGACCGTAACGGTCTCACTCAGCGTTTGATAACTGTGTTCTACAAACATCCTAACGGCTTCGTTAGCACCATGCTGGTGGGCAACAATATTGTGTTGGTCATCTATGGCATCCTTATCGCTAAATTTTTCGATAGCACCATCTTCAGTGGCATGGATGCTGGCTTTACCGTAACGGCCGACACCTTGCTCTCAACCCTCATTATCTTGTTCACGGGCGAGTTTTTGCCCAAGTCGTTGTTCAAAAACAATGCAAACCGACTGTTGTCGGTGTTCTCTCCCATAGCCTATTTCTTCTATGTTGTGCTATGGCCCATCAGCCGTTTCTCAACCTTCTTGTCAAAATGTTTGTTGCGCGTTGTAGGCATACACATGGATAAGGAGAATGACGACGAAGGCTTCTCAAAGGTCGACCTCGACTACCTTGTGCAGTCGAGCATCGATAATGCCGAGAACGACGACGATATTGAAGACGAGGTAAAGATCTTTCAAAACGCCCTCGACTTTTCTGAAACCAAGGTGCGCGACTGTATGGTGCCCCGCACCGAGATACATGCCGTCGACGTTGACGACTGCACATCCGCACAGCTGATGCAGAAGTTTGTTGAAAGTGGCAATTCAAAAATTATTGTTTATCGTGAAGACATCGACCACATCATAGGCTATATACATAGTTCAGAGATGTTCCGCAATCCCGACACTTGGAAAGACCACATCAACACCATGCCCTTTGTGCCCGAAACCATGATGGCGCAAAAGCTTATGCACATCTTCCTGCAGCAAAAGAAAAGCCTGGGCGTAGTGGTCGACGAGTTTGGTGGCACCAGTGGCATCGTCTCGCTCGAAGATATTGTTGAAGAGATATTTGGCGATATTGAAGACGAGCACGACAGTTCAAACTATATTGCCAAACAGGTAGCCGATAACGAGTATGTGCTCTCAGCTCGTCTCGAGATCGACAAGGTGAACGATAAGTTTGACCTCGACTTGCCCGAAAGCGACGAGTATATGACCATTGGCGGACTGATTTTGCACGAATATCAAAGCTTCCCCAAACTGAACGAGGTGGTGAAGATAGGGCACTTCCAGTTCCGAATAATCAAGAATACAATGACCAAAATTGAGCTTGTGAAACTAAAAGTGGGCGAATAACATCACTTTTCAGAAGAAACATGCCCTTGTTTGGTAATAAATTAGTATTTTTGTACGCATTTTATGCGCGCGTTACATAGCAGCGCCTCTACTACGAGGCCCGCTAAGCCGCAGGTGCTACATCTATTGCGAAAAGAGAAATAAAAAATTAAAAACAAAAATAATAAAAAAGTAATGGCAGCATTAGGAAAAATCAGAAGCAAAGGCGCCATCCTTATCGGTATCATCGGTTTGGGCCTCTTTGCTTTCATTGCCGAAGAAGGCGTCCGCTCGTGCGAGTATATGCACAACGATCAGCGTCAGCAAATCGGCGAAGTGTTAGGAGAAAAAGTCAATTATCAAGACTTCCAAAATCTTGTTGAAGAGTACACCGAAGTGCTCAAAATGCAGCAAGGTCAAGAAAACCTTAACGAAGAAGAGCTCAACCGCGTAAGAGACATGGTTTGGGGCCAGTATGTACAGAGCAAGATTATTGCCGATCAGGCTGAAAAGGTGGGTATCACCGTTACTGATCAGGAAATGAAGAATATGCTCTCCGAGGGCACAAACCCCATGCTTCTTAGCACACCCTTCGTAAACCGTCAGACAGGTCGCTTCGATGCCAGCGCACTGCAGAAGTTTATCGCCGACTATAAGGCACAGCAGAACACCAACCCGCAGATGGCAAAGCAGTACGAGTCGGTTTACAAATACTGGACCTTCATGGAGAAGACCATCCGTCAGCAGCTCCTCGCACAGAAGTATCAGTCGCTCTTCGCACACTGCTTCCTGTCAAACAAGGTAGAGGCTAAGATGGCTTTCAACGATCAGAACCAGGAGAGCGAAATTCAGCTCGCCGCAATGCCTTACTCAAGCATTGCTGACAACAAGGTTACTATCACCGATGCCGACCTCAATGCTAAGTATGCTGAGATGAAGCCCCGCTTCCGTCAGTTTGTTGAGGGCCGCGACATCAAGTATGTCGACATCGAGGTAAAGGCTTCTGCTAAAGACATAGCTGCCCTGAACGCTCAGATGAAGGGCTACGCTACTGAGCTGGCTACCGCTACCGACCCCTCTACCGTTGTATCAAAGAGCGCATCGCTCGTGTCTTATTTGGGTGTGCCCGTAGGCAAAGATGCTTTCACATACGACATCGCTGGTCGTCTCGACTCAATGGCTGTGGGCAGCACTACAGGCGTTATCGAGAGCAAGTTTGACAACAGCCTGAACGTAATCAAGCTCATCTCTAAGCAGCAGTTGCCCGACTCAATTCAGTTCCGCGCCATTCAGGTAGTTAATGCCGATGCCGCTGCGTCAAAGAAAACTGCCGACTCTATCTACACTGCCATCAAGGGTGGTGCCGACTTCGAGGTTGTTGCTAAGAAGTACGGACAGGGAGGCGAGAAGTCATGGATGACCACACGTCAGTATCAGAGCGCTCCCTCGCTCGATACAAACACCAAGAGCTATATCACTGCACTCAACACAATGGCTGTAAACGAGGTTCGCGTTATCAACCTCACACAGGGCCAGCTCGTTGTTCAGGTGCTCGACCGCAAGAACATGATCAACAAGTATGTGGCTGCTGTAGTGAAGAAGAACATCGAGTTCTCACGCGAAACCTACTCGGCTGCTTACAACAAGTTTAGCGCCTTTGTTAGCGCTAACCAAACGGCCGACGCTATTGTAAAGAACGCCAAGGCTTCAGGTTATACCGTTCAAGAGCGCAACAACATTACCACCAGCGAGCACTATCTTGCTGGCATCCACTCTACCCGCGAGGCTATGAAGTGGCTGTTCGAGGCTAAGCAGGGTGCTGTATCGCCCATGTACGAGTGTGGCGACAACAACCACCTCTTGGTCGTTGTGCTTGACAACATTCGCAAGAAGGGCTTTGCACCGCTTGAAGATGCTCAGGTTAAGGAAATGGTTAAGGCTGAGGTAATGAAAGATAAGAAGGCCGAAATGCTGATGGCAAAACTTAATGGTGTGAAAACTGTTGAGGCTGCTAAAGGCAAGGGCGCTATCGTGTCAACTGTAAATCAGGTAACCTTTGCTGCTCCCGCCTTCATCCCCGCAACGGGTGCAAGCGAACCCGCACTCAGCGGTGCTGTAGCAGCTACTGCTAAGGGAAAGTTTGTAGCACATCCTGTTAAGGGTAACGCTGGCGTTTACGTGTTTGCCGTAACAAACAAGACAAACCGTCCTGGTAAGTTCGACGAGAAAACTGAAGAGCAGAAGTTGCGTCAGAAGGCTATGCAGTATGCTGGCAACTTCATGAACGAGCTCTACCTCAACGCAAACGTTGTTGATAACCGCTACCTCTTCTTCTAATTCAGAAGTAGAAACTTACATTTAACAAACGTCCTCTGTTCGCCTATTGCAAGAACAGAGGACGTTTTTTTTATACAAAATCACTCCTGTTTTATAAAAACAACGCCAAGTATAAAGAGTAGCCAAGGTATCTTAAAGTAGGACGGTGGTCTCCGTGCCCCGTCCTCCAACACCCAAACTCAAAATATCTGTTCACTGATATTATGGTAATAGCAGCCTGAAAACCTTGTGAATGTTGTGCGAAAGCATGTCAAAAATCGCGGAAAAGCATTGAGAAAGTCATGCGCATCGACCGTTGCTCGTGTTCATAACGGTCGATGCTCGTGTTTATAACGGTCGATGCTCGTGTTCATAACGGTCGATGTGAGACAACTTTCTCATGGTTTTCACCCCATTATCAAGCCTTTTTTACCCAATTATACAGCCATAACCTTCAAACATTCCCACCCTTTTTGTATAATTTTCTGCTTGTTTTCACCCCATTATTAGGCTATTATTATTAACTTTGCATATAATAGATTTAAGTTTCGCATGCCTTTGTCATGCTGATAGTAACAAGTTGACGAGTTAACGAGCTGTTTGCTTTTACAACTCAAACTCTTTAAGACAATTTTGATAAGTGTGGGTAGCAGCTTGTCTACTTGTCCACTCGTTTACTGACAGCAAGTTGAAAACTTGCGAAACTTCAGTAATAGACATTTATTTGAAAACCCATCTGAAGATACAACATTTTATGCATCCAAGAAGAAATAATGGTAAGTTTTTGCGCCAGTTGACCGACTATGGAATCATCACTTTTGCTATGATATTGGGCGCCGTGGGCCTTAACCTGTTCCTGTTGCCCCACCAAATCACCACAGGCGGCATCATAGGTGTGGCGTCGATCGTCTATTGGGGAACGGGCATCCCTGTGCAAGAAACCTTCTTTGCGCTCAATGCCTTACTGCTTATCGTGGCGCTGAAGGTGCTGGGATGGCATTTCTGCGCCAAGACCATCTATGGCGTGGTGATATTTACCTTAGCTTCTACGATGATACAAAACTGTATGCCGCCAGACCAACATTTCCTTGCCGACCAAAAATTTATGGCCTGTATGGTGGGAGCCGTGTTCTTGGGCACCAGCGTAGGCCTTGGACTCTCGGCAGGAGGGTCAACAGGCGGGTCAGATGTTATTGCCGCCATGGTGCACAAGTATCGCGATATGTCGCTCGGCCACACCATCCTCTTCTGCGACCTCACCATCATCACCTCGTCGTATGTGGTGCTGCAAGACTGGGAGAAAGTGCTCTACGGCTACGTGTTGCTCTTCGTCATGTCGTTTGTGGTTGATCATATCGTCAACTCGTTGCGCCAGAGTGTGCAGTTCTTCATCATCTCTGATAAGTATCAAGAGATAGGCGAAGCCATTAACCAGATTGCCGACCGCGGATGCTCAATGCTCAATGGCAGCGGCTTCTATACAAAGAAAGACATTAAGGTGATATTCTGTATCGCCAAAAAGAGCGAGTCGGCTTTCATCTTCGAACTTATTGACGAAATCGACCCTCAAGCCTTCGTGGCACAGTCGGCCGTAGTAGGCGTTTATGGCCGTGGTTTCGACCGTGTGAAAACACGCCACAAAATAAATATTAACGAGCTGCGCGAAAAGCTATCGCAAAACAATGCGTAGCGCTTCCTGCGCACAAACAGTTAAGCTTAAGTAGGCCGATGACCACCACGTCTCGGCCTACCGTCCTTAATCTTTTTGGCCGTGAGGCTGGGGCACAGAGACCCCGTCCTACTTTGAGGACGCATCCGTTTTAGATAGAGAAAAAATCTGTGGATAATTTATGGAGATTTGTGCTTGCATAAAGACACGCGAATTGTATTATGTTGCTCGCAATGCTATGCATTGCTTGCGGTTTTTAAAACATTAATGTTCATTAATTATCCATTAATTATCATTAATATACGCTTCGCGCGGTTCTTATTGATGTTTAATTAATGTTCAATTAATGAACATTAATGTTTAAATAAAACGCGCTCAGCGCGAAAAAAAATGTTATACAGTGTTACCAACCGAGAAAACCCGCAAACCCGTGATTTCGTGCTTGCCATGAAATTAAAACCCTAAATTATATTGTTAAGTAGGTGTTCAAAATTAATTTATTAAATTCATATATACGATTAATGTTGAACCTTTACTTAATAATATATTAAAAATGGCAACAATAAGACTCAAATTTCGCCCCTCATCAATACCTGAAGCCGAGGGCACATTATATTATCAGGTGATACAAAAACGAAAAGTGAGATGCATAAGCACCCACTACCACATCTATGCAGACGAGTGGGACGAGAAGGCTGAAACGATTGTGGTGGCTGCAGCAAGCGAACGTAAGGCCGCGTTGGCACTGATACGGCGTAAAACAAACCTTACATTCAGGCTGTGGCAAACAACCATTGACAGGATGGAACGCAGCCACCACTGCTATACGGTTGACGATCTGTGTAAAGCCTTCAGCAAAGAGCATTCATGCAAAACGGTGTTTGCCTTTCTGCAGGAACAAGTGGCCAAGAAAGAGCTGATGAACCGACAAGGCACTGCCCGTACATACGGCAACGCCTATCGACGTTTCAAGGCGTTTCGTAAGAATGTAGATTTGACATTCGACGAACTCACACCCGATATGATAGCGTGCTACGAGGCGTGGCTCATTGACAGACGATTGAAGCCAAACAGTATTCGCTGCTATCTACGTACGCTCAACACCTTGTTCAGCAAAGCTGCGGAAGAGAAGCTGCTGAGCAATACTCATCTGTTCTGTCATGTGCGTCTGTCATACGTCAAGACAACAAAACGGGCCATCAGCGTGAAGGAACTGAAAATGATAGCAAACCTCACACTGCCTGAACATTCTACCTTGGCGCTCGCCCGCGACATCTTTATGTTTAGCTTCTATATGCGTGGAATGTCTTTCGTTGATATTGCCTATCTGCGAAAAACCGACCTGAAGAATGGTATGTGGACCTATTGCCGCAGGAAGACCAACCAATGCCTGATGGTGGAATGGGAAAAGGCGCAACAAAAAATTCTTGACCGCTATGCCAATCATACAAAGCAGGGGGCGTATCTTTTTCCTATAATAAAGAATGAAGACGGCACTGAATATCAGCAATATCAACGTATGCAGATAAACATAAACCGTGCATTGAAGAAGATTGGAAAAATGGTGGGATTGAAAATGCCACTCACCACCTATGTCGCTCGCCACACATGGGCCAGCGTGGCCAGAGATATGAACATATCCATCGCTATCATCAGTGAAGGAATGGGACATAACTCAATAAAAACCACTCAGGTGTATCTCAACTCTATCGATGTGTCAAGAATAAACGAGGCTAACAAAAGAATTATAAAAAGAATTGGAGGTTAACGCGTTAGAATACCAACACAAATCTCCATAAATTATTCACAAGATATATCTTTCTCTATATAGCACAGACCACCCTCCAAGTAGGACGGTGGTCTCCGTGCCCCGTCCTCCAACACCCAGCCTAAGCAACACTTCTTGTTGATAACCTCACTATTACCCATTCCTAATGTCGGGAGGACGGGGCACAGAGACCACCGTCCTACTTAGATAATTCGTGGTTTCTTGCCTTTTGAGAAGGCAAATTAAAGGAGAAAAATAGAGGTGATAGTGTTTAACAAATGGTGAGAAGGAGTGATTGTTTTCATATGATAAAACATGCACAAAAAGAAAGCGTGTTAAGAATAAGCTCTTTTAGAGCCAGGGACAGTAGGATTTGTAAAACATTTTTAAAAGAATTCGCAAAACTGGCTAAACTTTTCTATTAGAAAATGATAAGAAATGAAAGAAAAGTAGTACTTTTGCATTGTAGGTACTGTTTTATCATATGAAAACAGTATGTAAAATAATAGCGACATAAAGCCACTAAGAGGCAAAAATGTGGTGCAATCAGTACCATTCGATTTGTGACATATTGCATCCCTATATTAGAAAACATACTCACAGATAGACTGGATTTATGAAAAATGTTATTGTACAATTAGCATCGTCATCCCATGTGATGGCCACCAGCAGTAAAATAAAGTAGAAGAGAAATTATGAAGCAGGATTGCGCGGTTTCTCAGTCTACAGCCGACGAGATAAAGTGTTTTCAGACATCTGAGAACAACGCATTTCTAAAGGGCACATACGTTTCTGAGCTAGACGAACAGACTGGTTCAGTGGTAAAGAAATGTCCTGAAGTGAAGACAAAGAAAAAGGCTCAAGAGGCTGAGAAACAAAGATTTTGTCCTACCACAGACATGAAAAATACAAACATAGAAAAGACCAACCAGGAAGAAGAAAAATACAATCCCGTATCATGGAGTTACCTCTTTATACATCATACCAAGGTGATGTCATTTGAGGAGCAACTCAAAAAAGATGGCTTAACCTATTTTGTTCATAAAACCATCAAAAATGTGCCACGACACAGAGACAGAGGGGGCATGCGCGAGATAGAAAAGCCTACGGTCAGTGGCTTGATCTTTATACAAGGCCATCCTGATAAGATACAGTCGTATCTGAATGTAAAGATGCCGTCGCATAAGCTGTGCAAAAATTGCAGCACAGGAAAAGTGGCCACCATCCCCTGTAACCAGATGGAGCCATTTATGCGTGTGTCCGAAACAGAGCCTGAACGTCTCCGCTTCCTGCTTCGTCCTTTCGTTTATTATTCTAAAAACCGCACGCTACTTCGTATCGTGACTGGCGACTATGCCGGACTTGAAGGGTATGTTATTCGTATCGCCCGTGACCGCAAACTCGTTATGGATGTGGGCGGGATGGCCGTAGCCTTGTCAGGCGTTCATGCCGAACGTTTTGAAGAGGTAAACAAGAACGAAGCCGACAAAAAAGAACGCGAGCTATTCTACAAGCGCAACCTGCATGAACGTCATGCCTTTATCGACCGCTATTTTCATCGTGTAAAGAACCTACAAGAGGTGGCAGCACAGGTCGAAAATATTGAGATACTCCGCCTTCAAACACTTGTTGATGTAAGAAACAAAAAACTCGATTTGAAAGATGCCTACGACACCTTCTGTTTCATGATAGAAGAGATAGGCTACTATTATGCTCCCTTCATCGACTCTTTCCATAACGAGCTCAACCCCATCTTTGAGGCAGGACGAACCGTGATAGAAGAGATTGAGAAAACCATAAAGATATTCAAAAACAGCGATGTAGAACTGCACAATCGCTGCGAAACCGAATTTGAAGCATTGCAAAACCACTACGGCTATTTGTTTGAATAATCACAAGATGAGTGAGATAATTTGAGATAGAAAAACTAAATATAAATAAAAAACTATGAGCATTTTTGCAGGTAAAACCCTTATGATTACTGGTGGAACAGGTTCCTTCGGTAACGCTGTGTTGAATCGTTTCCTTCGTACCGACATCGGCGAGATTCGTATCTTCTCTCGTGATGAGAAGAAACAGGATGATATGCGTCACGAGTATCAGGTAAAATTTCCTGAAGTGGCCAATAAGATCAAGTTCTTTATTGGCGATGTACGTGATTTACAGTCGTGCCGCAACGCCATGCCTGGTGTCGACTACATCTTCCACGCAGCAGCCTTGAAGCAAGTGCCTTCATGTGAGTTCTTCCCGATGGAGGCTGTTAAGACCAATGTTATTGGTACCGACAACGTGCTTACTGCAGCTATTGAGGCTGGTGTAGGCGCTGTTATCTGCCTCTCTACCGATAAGGCTGCTTATCCTATCAATGCTATGGGTATCACCAAGGCTATTGAGGAAAAGATTGCTGTGGCCAAGAGTCGTTATTCAGGCAAGACCAAGATTTGCTGCACTCGCTATGGCAACGTAATGTGTTCACGTGGTTCAGTTATTCCTTTGTGGATAGACCAAATTCGCAATGGCAACCCCATCACCTTGACCGAGCCTAAGATGACCCGTTTCATCATGTCATTGGAAGAGGCTGTCGACCTCGTACTCTTTGCTTTCGAGCATGGTCAAAACGGTGATATTCTCGTTCAGAAGGCTCCTGCTTGCACCATCCAGACGCAGGCCGAGGCAGTATGCGAGTTGTTCGGTGGCAAGAAAGAAGACATCAAGATTATCGGTATCCGTCATGGTGAAAAGATGTACGAGACATTGCTTACCAAGGAGGAGTGCGCCAAGGCGGAAGATATGGGCAACTTCTATCGTGTGCCTGCCGACAACCGTGGCTTGAACTACGACAAGTTCTTCAAGGAGGGCGACACCAAGCGTGCTGAGATTGAGGAATTCAACTCAGACAACACCTATCGTCTGAACCTCGAGGAAACAAAGGCAAAGATTGGTGCGTTGGAGTATATTAAGAAAGAATT
>UMGV01053308.1_pt1 | contig 41610 bp, 36 predicted proteins | sample 1965361 | NCBI WGS metagenome assembly UMGV01 (sample SAMEA4836081, study PRJEB28245) | human gut metagenome | biome: gut microbiome; material: fecal sample | place: Denmark | collected 2008
GATGGCCAACGCAAGTACTTTCATTTTTTGGGGCAGATTTGCTACAAAAGAGACAAAGTGCAAAAACATCATCATAAAAGAAAAGCGACATCAAATGACTCCAAAATGAAGAAGCGCATTCTTGACGCCATCCTCATCTACCGAAGAGGTGACAAAATCAGCACAAACCTTCAGTTCTTCATTAGCGTTACCCATAGCAACGCCCACACCCGCCTCACGAATGATAGAAATATCATTACCTCCATCACCAAAAGCCATTGTCTCTGAAATATCCAACCCCAAATACTGAGCCATAGCATGCAAGCCCTTACCCTTGTCTGCCTCTCCCGATGTGATGTCAGTAAAAGCAGGATGCCATCTACCTGAAGTGCAATTACTTAATCGAGGCATTAACTCAGCCTCTTGTTCTGCACTACAGAAAGGTGTTAGTTGCAATATCTCCTCATCTGTCAAAGTCTCCAGTTGGGTGCTAAAATCTAAGTTAACGACTCCAAGTCCTTCTACAAAAACTTTTCTTACAATATCTGTAGGATGATAAACCACCAAATGACGCTCTCCTACCACAATGACAGGATAATCACTGCGGTCGGCATCAGCTACAACCTCATCCACATCTTCCCGAAAGATGGGTCGCAAGCAAACCGTATGATCTCCCACAAAGCATCGAGCACCATTGGTAGTAATATAACCATCAATAAGATGCTCTATCTGACCTAAATTAGTGATAAGCATTAAGGGACGCCCCGTGGAGATATAAATAGCCACCCCATTGCGCTTAGCCTCCTGCAAAGCATCTACCGTACTTTGCGGAATCAAATGAGTACGAAAACTGACGAGTGTGCCATCAATATCAAAAAACAAAGCTTTTATATTCCTATTCATCACAACTAATATTTTTAAGAAACCATACCAGCACCAACAAACACAAAAAAATGTTTACTCTTAAGTTGCCGAGTGCAAAATATCACATACAAAGATAAGCATTTCAAGAGTTCTAAAAGAAAAAATGCTATTTATTTTTGTTAATTACGAAAAAAGCATTACCTTTGTAGCATGAGAAAAGCCTATCTTATACCTTTGATAATCTTCGCCTTGACATGGGTCTCATGCGAAAAATTCGCACTCGAAGAATCCAGTGAAACTGGAGATGTTTCCGAGAGCAATGGTAACGTAACGCTACAAATCAACGATACCGAGAAATCACTTTGCAAGCGCTTCACCTTCAGTATTTTTCGCAACGGTGCCAAGATAAAGAATATCCACCAAGCACAAGCATCTTCCAACTTTGGTAAAGCCACCTTTGCCCTTAGCGAAGGCGAATATCAAGTAGTCGTGATAGGACACAACGGAGAGGGAAATGCCACCATCTCGACACCCGAAAAGATAACCTTCTATAATAACAAAACGACCGACACCTTCTGCCACTACTCCACCCTTGATGTAACCGAAGAAAACATCACAAAAACCATAACTCCACAACGAGCAACAGGAATGTTGGTGCTCCACATCAAAGACGCAATTCCAGCCACAGCCAAGAGCATCAAATTTTATTACACAGGAGGCAGCAGTACGCTGGATGCCACAACAGGATACGGATGCGTGAAGAGCCGACAGACAGAGGAACGAGAGATAAATCCTCAACAAAAAGACTACACCATCTACACCTTTCCACATAGCAGCGGAAAGAAGTTGAACGTCAACATCACCGTCTATAATCAGAAGGGAGAAACTATCGTTACAAAAGACCTAAAAGACGTAGAAATCAAACAAAACAATGTAACTACTTGCTCGCTAAATCTCTTCGGTGGAAAAGAAGATGGAAACACGGTAGACATCACCTTCGACCCCACTTGGGAAGGATTTATAGAAGAAGAATTTTAGCCTTCAAGTACCTCAACATCAGACAGGTGGCGATGTTCCATTTTTCCACAAAATAAGACTTTTTGTATTTCTTAAATAAATGATAATATCATTTGTTTTGCATTTTAGAAATATTTCCATACTTTTGCATTCTATTAAAGTTATTTTTAAAGTAAGGAATGAAAAAGATTGTAACTATTTTCGCATTTTTAGGGACATTGCTATCAGCCGAAGCACAATCCACTTTGAGCCTCGACAGTTGCCGTGCCATGGCGCTTCGCAACAACAAGCAGATCAATGCCTCCAGACTCAAGAAAGATGTGGCTTACAACCTGCGCAAATCAGCCCGAACCCAATATCTCCCCAAGATAGATGCCATGGGAGGCTATGAATGGTTTAGCCGCGAGATATCATTACTCAACAAGGGTCAGAAATCAACACTGAGTAATCTTGGCACCGACCTCTCTTCAAGTTTATCGGGCGGTATGAACGAACTTCTCGGGCAGTTGGTTGGACAAGGTCAAATATCACCCGACGCAGCTCAGCAGTTAGGCCAAGTATTGGGCGAGAAGATGGCACCCGTGGCAAACAAACTGAACGCCACAGGACAAGGCATCGTCGACGCCTTCCGCACAGACACAAGAAACATTTTTGCAGGCAGTGTGATGCTCCGACAACCCATCTATATGGGCGGTGCCATCATAGCAACTAACAAGTTGGCAGACATCGGCGAGAATATCGCTGCCAACGATCTGGACCTGCAGACCCAATCCACTCTCTACAGCATCGACCAAGCCTACTGGATGGTTGTCTCACTCAAACAAAAAGAGAAACTTGCCACCAGCTACCGCGATTTGGTCAAAAAGCTCAACGAAGATGTCCACAAGATGATTCAGCAAGGAGTCGCTACTAAGGCCGATGGTCTGAAAGTAGACGTAAAAGTCAACGAAGCAGAGATGCAAATCACACAGGTAGAAGACGGACTTGCACTCTCGAAGATGCTTCTCTGCCAGCTCTGCGGCATACCCATGACACAAGAGATTACCCTTGCCGACGAAGACAAAGATGCCCTAAGCCTCAGCATTGCCAGCACCCATGCCGAGCAGCAGAGTGTCTTAGGAGATTCCACGATGAGCAGTCGTCCAGAACTCCGCCTCCTACAGAACGTGGCAGACGCATCCAAACAAGCCACCAACTTAGTGAAAGCAGCCTTCTTGCCACACGTGGCACTCACTGGCGGCTATATGATCTCCAACCCCAACGTATGGAACGGCTTCCAGAAAAACTTCACCGGAGTATGGAACGTGGGCGTACTCGTACAGATACCTGTATGGAACTGGGGCGAGGGAGCCTATAAAGTACGTGCAGCCAAAGCCACTGCCAACATAGCCCAACTGAATCTCGACGACACACGCGAAAAGATACAGCTACAGGTAACACAGAGCCAGTTCAAAGTGAAGGAAGCAGAGAAGAAGCTCAACATGGCCCGCAAGAACATCAACAGTGCAGAAGAAAACCTACGCTGTGCCAACTTAGGGTTTAAGGAAGGCGTGATGGATGTAACCGATGTCATGGCAGCACAGACTGCATGGCAAAAAGCACAGAGCCAGAAGATAGATGCCGAAATCGATGTGAAGCTCACCCAGGTAGGTCTCAACAAGGCACTTGGTATTCTGAAATAAGAATATACAGTGATCTTCATATTTTACGTGACATTAACAAAACATTATAACATATTATATAACATAGAAACTATGTCAAAGAAATCTCAACATAACAATATTCTGCTGGCCGTCATCGGCTTTACAGCAGTAGTCATCATCGTAGGCGTCATCGGTTTCTTTACCATCGAGCGCAACGACGACACCATACAAGGCGAAGTAGAAGTCTCAGAATACCGAGTATCTTGCAAGTTACCAGGTCGCATCGTAGAACTTCGTGTCAAGGAAGGCGACTATGTGCATGTAGGCGACACCCTCGCCATCCTGGAAGTACCAGAGATGAAGTCACAGGAACAGATGCTTCAGGCCACCAATGCTGCCGCAGAGGCCATGAAAGATTTGACCGATGCTGGTGCCCGCAAAGAGCAGATACAGGGCGCCTACCAGTTGGTTCAGCAAGCAGAAGCTGCAGCAACTATCGCCAAGAAGACCTACGACCGCATGCAGAACCTCTATAACGAAGGTGTTATCAGCGGTCAGAAGCGCGATGAAGCCTTTGCTGCCTATAAGGCAACAGAAGCCCAGGCGGCAGCAGCCAAGAGCCAGTATGAAATGGCCAAGAATGGTGCCCGCGAACAAGAGAAGCGCATGGCAGCCAGCAACACACAAGCCTCAAAGAACGCTGTAGATGTTGTGAAGAATCTGTTGAAGGAAACTGTTCAGATAGCACAATGCGAAGGCGAGGTCAGCAATGTCTATCCCAAGGTAGGCGAACTTGTGGGGTTAGGCTCTCCTATCATGAGCATCTCCATCATGAGCGATATGTGGGGTACTTTCAATGTGCGTGAAGACCACCTGTCTGGGCTCAACAAGGGCGATGAGTTTACCGCCTTCGTTCCAGCCTTCGGCAAGGAAATCAAGATGAAGGTGTATTACCTGAAGGACCAGGGTTCTTACGCCACATGGAAAGCCACCAAGGATAATGGCGACTACGACCGCAAGACCTTCGAGGTGAAGGCTCGTCCTATCACCAAGTTGGAAGGTCTCCGACCAGGCATGTCTCTGATAATAAAGTGAAGAACGAAAAGTGAAAAGTGAAGAAACAACGTTCGGCGTCCGAAGGGAAAGCCAATTCAACAACCTTTACTAATCATCAAGTTCAAAGTACATAACTTTTATGTTTAAGAAATTATATCATATTGCCCTGCGCGAATGTGGCATCATGCTGAAGACCCCCATCTATCTCTTCTGCATGGTGATATTCCCCATTGTCGTCATGTTTTTTTTCACCAGCCTGATGAAAGAAGGCGTACCCACCGACATGCCCGTTGGTGTAGTAGACCAAGACAACTCTGCCACCTCTCGCCAGCTTATCCATAAACTCGATGCCTTCCAAACCACCAAGGTAGTTTCGCATTACGAGAACATGGCAGAAGCCCGCAAAGCCATCCAGCGCAATGAGATTTACGCTTTTCTCCTGATTCCAGAAGGGACAGAACGTGGCTTAATGACATCCAACCAGCCCAAGATATCGTTCTATTACAGCAGTGTCTCACTGGCAGCAGGTTCCTTACTCTTCAGAGACTTGAAGACCATTTCCACTTTAGGAGGCGCTGCAGCTGGCATGGCTAAGCTTTCTGCATTAGGAAAGACCAATGACGAGATCATGACATTCCTGCAACCCATCGCGGTAGACCTGCACATGATAGGCAACCCCTACGCCAACTACAACTACTATCTATCGAGCGTGATGGTGCCAGGAATCATTATGTTGTTTATCTTCCTGATTACACCATATTCTATAGGAACAGAATTGAAGTTTAATAGAGCAAGAGACTGGATGCGAATAGCCAACAACAATCCATATCTCGCCATCGCAGGCAAGATGCTTCCACAGACACTCATCTTCTTGAGTATCTTCCTCCTATTCGAGTTCTACATCTACTATGTATTGGGATTCCCTCATCCTGGTGGCGTTCTTCCCATCATACTTTTAGGTATACTGAGTGTGTTATCATGCCAGTGTTTTGGCATCTTTGCCTTCGGTCTGATGCCTTCCTTGCGTATGTCTATGAGCATCTGTTCGCTCTGGGGCGTTGTCAGTTTCTCTATCTGTGGAGCCACCTATCCGCTTTTCTCTATGGATTCTCCCATACAGGCTATCGGACAGCTTTTCCCCATGCGCCACTACTACATGATTTACCAAATGAATATCTTCAATGATTTTCCCATGAGCGATGCCATGCTTCACTGGTGCGCCCTGGTGCTCTTCTGTGCACTGCCTATGCTCACCATTTGGAATATCAAGAAGGCCATGTTGGTTTACAAGTATTTACCGTAGGGAAGTAAAAAGTGAAGAACGCAGAGTGAAGAAACAACGCTCGGCGTCCGAAGGGAAAACCAATTCAACGGCTTTACTAATCATAAAGTTCAATGTTAAAAGAGTTCAATGTTAAAAAGTAGTTTATTATATAAGATTATTAATGGCATATGGGACATGTGCTACATCTGGAAGACCGAGATGCGCAATGTATTTCGTGACGAGGGTGTACTCATTTTCTGTATTTTGGTACCATTAGGCTACCCGCTTCTCTACTCGTGGATCTACAACAACGAGGTGGTGAGAGAAGTGGATACGGCTATTGTAGACATGAGCCACAGCCATACTTCACGAGAGTTTATTCGCGATTACGATGCCTCGTCTGACGCTAAGGCCACCTACTTTTGCAATAGTCTCGACGAGGCAAAGCAGCTGGTGCAGAAGCAAGCCGTACACGGCATACTCTATTTTCCTGCCGATTTCGACACCAAGTTGAATCGTGGCGAACAGGCACACGTGGGTGTCTACTGCGACATGAGCTTGATGCTTACCTATAAGGCCATTTATCAGACGGCACAAGGTGTGGCAAGCCACCTCAATTCGGGTATTCAGATATCCCAAGCTGGTGGTTTTACCAATAGAGACGATGAAATAACTACCGAACCATTAGCCTTTGATGAGGTTCCGATTTTCAACACCACCATGGGATATGGCAATGCCATCTTGCCAGCAGTATTGGTTCTCATCTTGCAACAAACCATGTTGTTGGGTATCGGAATGGCTGCTGGTACTTCAAGAGAACTCAACCGAAACCGAGAATTAATTCCCGTGAGCAAGCATTATGGTGGTATTTACCGCATCGTATTCGGCAAGGCACTGGTTTATTTCATGGTTTATGCCGTGTTGGGTATGTATCTGACATTGGTAGTGCCTAAACTGTTTGGTTTCGTAAGTATGGTGACATGGACTACCATTCTCGGTTTTCTCTTGCCATATATCTTATCGTGCGTCTTCTTCGGTCTGATGCTTTCGTGCTTGGTAAGATACCGTGAGAATGTGATGCTCTTGGTAGTTTTCACCTCTGTACCATTGCTCTTTATGACGGGGGTCTCATGGCCACTGAGCAACATGCCCTCCTTCTGGCAAGGCTTCTCTTGGGTCTTCCCGTCCACATTCGGCATCAGAGGATTCCTCAGAATCAGCAGCATGGGCGCTTCGCTTTCAGACATTCTCACCGAGTTCCGTGCTCTCTGGATACAGGCAGGTGTCTATTTCCTTGCCACCTGTCTAATATTCCGACAGCAGTTACGCTATGCAAGACTCAAGGCTAATCTTACTGCAGAAGTGGCAGAAGAAGAGGATGAAGCAGAAACAGAACACAAATAAAAAAGTTAGGAATGTTTGTCTACATTCCTAACTTTTTTATTATAGATATATTTTTAATCAAGAATTCAAGATTTTGAGATTTTTCATTATTGCTCTTCAGAAGTAATTAGAATGACAGAAATAAACATCGCTTTGAGATGCTTTATCATTCATTCTCATTCAAGACGTTTTTTAAAAAAAACTATCATTCTCCACGACTTGGGCAGACCGCTTTAAGTGACGGGAAAAAACTTTATTTTTTCACCGTCACTAAAACGTGTTTCTTCTTATTTGGTACCTACTATCTTGGTAGGAGCCTGTTCCTTGTTTCGGCGGTTTACCACAGTCACTACGCTCTGTGCAAGACTCAGGAAAGCCTGACCCGTAATGGTATCCACCTTGGTGGCAGCAGGAGCGCCGTCATCACCACCCTCGCAGATACCTTGCACGATAGGAATCTGTGCGAGCAAAGGCACATTCATCTCCTGTGCAAGATTCTTACAGCCTTCCTTTCCAAAGATATAGTACTTGTTCTCGGGCAGTTCGGCAGGAGTAAAGTAAGCCATGTTCTCTACCAGTCCGAAGATAGGCACGTTCACCTTGTCGTTCTGATACATGTCGATACCCTTGCGCGCATCAGCCAATGCCACTTGCTGCGGTGTGCTCACAATAATGGCTCCTGTGATGGCAAGTGTCTGAAGCAGGGTGAGGTGAATGTCACTGGTTCCAGGAGGCGTATCGAGGATAAAGTAGTCCAACTCGTCCCAGTCGGCATCAGCAATGAGTTGTTTTAGTGCAGAGCAAGCCATACCGCCACGCCAAAGAGTAGCAGTAGTAGGGCTCACGAAGAAACCGATGCTAAGCAACTTGACACCATATTTCTCGATAGGTTCGATGAGGTCGCGTCCATCCTTGTGTACCGAGTAAGGACGTGCATCCTCCACACCAAACATCTTGGGCATAGAAGGACCGAAGATATCGGTATCGAGCAGACCTACCTTATACCCCAACTTAGCCAAAGCAATTGCGAGATTGGCAGAGACTGTACTCTTACCCACACCGCCCTTGCCCGAACTTACGGCGATGATGTTCTTTACCTGTGGCAGCATCTTACCCACTTCTGGGCGTGGTGCCGACTTAAACTCGGTGACAATCTCCACCTCTACGTCCTTCGATATATGATAATGTATGGCTGCCTCAGCTGCCTTTACCGTACTCTTCAGGAAAGGATCGGTATCGCGTGGAAACTCCAATATTACCTTCACCTTCATTCCGTCGATGGCTGGTTGATCTGCCACCATTCCGCTTTCCACCAAGTTCTTCTTGGTGCCAGGATACACCACTGTTGCCAGGGCATCCATAATCAACTTAGGATATAATGTCATCTGTTTATCTATAAATTTTTGCTGCAAAATTACGCATAAAATCACTAATAAGCAAATAAAAACTAAATTATTGCAGTTAGTGCTCTGAGAACAACAGTTTTTTCGTATTTTTATGTAACTTTGCAAGAATGAAACGCAAAATACAAACCATAACTACCCTCATCATAGCCACCATTACCCTGTGCGGCACATCCCTCAAGGCCCAGGCTGCCACCCGACAGGTGTACTGGACCGACAGCCATTCACAAGTATATTATTCTATCAACGCCAAGACATCCGACGTTGTTAAGATAGCTCTACAACTCTTTGCCCACGACATGCAAGTAGTGACGGGGCATGCAGCCAAGGAGAAAGTCAATGCACCCCTGCAGATATTCCAGATTGACCAGCTCAATAATAAGGAGTTCGCTGCTCTTGAGAAACTCAACCTTCCCATTCATCGCTTCATCACCAAGAAAGATGCTTTCTATATCTGCACCCGTAGCGGAAGAGTCATCGTCGTAGGTAGCGATGCCCGTGGTACCGCTTACGGCATACTGGAGCTCTCGCGCATGGCAGGCGTATCACCCTGGAACGATTGGAATGGTGGTAAGCCCCACAGACAAAACAGCTTAGGAACGAAAAGTGGTTATGAGAGTCTGCAGATTCCTGACACCGAATACCGTGGTTTGGTGCTCAATGCCTCGCGCTGGATGAGCTATCGCAACGCCAGTAGCATAGCTCGTCTCATGCTGCGCTTACGCGCCAATACCCTTTGGCAAGAAGCTACTCATCACGAAGTTATCTACGACAAAGCCGTGACCGATAGTTTCGACCTTATCATCGGTTCTGGACACAAGTTGCAAGAGGTGCAGGGCAAAAAACATAAGAAGCACCGCCATTCTATCAACGACATCAAGACCCTTTGGAGTAATCCGCAGCTATGGCTAAGGACGAGTGCCCCAGGCTTGATACTGAACGAGATGAATGAGAAGCACGAAGCCTATATTGCCAACGTATATGATCCACAGAGTGCCGCCTATCAGCTGCAACTCGTCATGGACTTAGCATGGAACCATCAGAGCGTTACTGCTACCACCCTCACCCATCATCTGCAGGAATGGCTCTCCAGCCTGTTAGGTAACGATATAGGTAAGCAACTTCTTCCTATCATGAAGGAATACTACCGACTCACCTCTATCCGTCAACCCGAATACATGATTATGCCTTTCGGCAACATGGAGTTTCACTCCGGCGAGTTTGGCAACGAATTGGAACGTTATCTCTATGCCTACGACCAACTCAAGGAGAAGGTGGAGAAGATAGAACGCTCTATACCCAAGGAATCGAATGATGTATTTTTCCAACTGGTGAAATACCCCATCTTCTCTGCTGCCCTCGTTGCCGAAAAGGAATTAGAGGCACAGGAAGCACGCCATATTGCCCGCCCAGGTCTGTTCGACAAGGACGATGAAGCCAAGGCTGCTGCAGCCCTCAGTCTTCACGCCTACCAACAACTCAAAGTTTTGGTACAACACTACTGCAACATAGGGAAAGGCAAATGGCGCAACATTATCGACCCCAACGATGGAGCCTTACAGATGCCCCAGTTGCCTGGCCGTCTGAACAACGAAGAGATAAGCCTATATAAAAAGGATGCCTTCAACCGCTCTTCCGACCTCAAGCCCTTACGAGCTATGAGCAACGAAATCATTGCCAAGAATGCCTACGAGTGGAAAAACACATCAGGAGAAAAACCTACCACACTGATTCCGCTGATAGGTCATAGCAACCAGTGTGTCTTGTTGCCTAAGAAGTCTACCCTACACTACAACTTCAGCATCCTGAAGGGAGGCGACGCTCGCTTCACCCTTGCTTCACTACCCGACTATTCGGGCAACAAAGGCAACCAACAGGTAAGCATTCGCATAGACCAAGACGAACCTGTCATTATCTCACTACACGACGCTTACAACTCTTCTGCATGGAAGAGTGCCATCTGGCGCGGACAGACATTGAAGAGCATCTTCGTTACCCTTGACAAGGGCGATCATACCATAGAAATCACCGCTCTCGACGACTCCGTAATCCTCGACCAATGGGTCCTCGACTTTGATGTCGACCGTGAGTATTACGTCATTCCTACCGTCAATAAGAAGTAAGTGAATCAAAAAAGCCAAAGTTTTTTACTTCAAGTAATTGACAGAAGATAGCGTTCTGACAACACACTATTGGTGACAAACCACTCCTACAAATAGCAAATGACCATGACCGGAGAGCAATCTCGGTCATGGTCATTTCGTTTGTAAGGGGCTCAACTTTCGCAGGTACGGAAGTTAAAGAAAAGTTTTATCAGAAAAGAGGAAAGGCTACTTGCCAGTTTCCTTGGGTGTGCGTTTGTCACGACGATAGCTACGATAATCGTCGAGAGGAATCTCCTTGTCAGGCTCCACCAGTTCGCCCTGACGTGGCAACTCAAACTTCATGTACTTGATGTTGAGTCCACGCTCTATCCACATACTCTCATAGTAAGTCTGGATGGAGAGAATTTTACGTGTCACGTCATCGATGCCCTCATGATGATAGAGGTCTTCGGTACGGAAGAGCACAGGCAGATGATTCTCCTGGACCATATAGGTGGTATAGGTGAAAAGGAAATTGGAATCGGTCTTGAGATGGATGATGCCGCCATCCACAAGGAAGTGGCGATAACGATTCATGAAATAGGTGGAGGTAAGACGCTTGCGAGGATTCTTCATCTGTGGATCGCTGAAGGTAAGCCATATCTCCTGCACCTCGTCCTGGACGAAAAAGCGGTCAATAATCTCGATGTTGGTACGTAGGAAAGCCACATTCTTCTGTCCTTCCTCAATGGCTTTTTTGGCACCCGTCCACATACGGGCACCCTTGATGTCTACTCCGATGAAATTCATCTCGGGATAGAGTTTGGCAAGTTCTACGGTATATTCGCCCTTACCACATCCCAACTCGAGAACGATGGGGTTGTCGTTGTGGAAATACATCTCACGCCACTTTCCCTTCATCTCGAAAGGCACGTCGTCTACCACGCTATAAGGGTACTGGAAGACATTCTCAAATGCCTCCATGTCTGCAAACTTTGCTAATTTTCCTTTGCTCATGTATCTGTCTTTGTTGTTTTTGCGTGCAAAGTTACAGTTTTTTTATGAAAAAAGGCACTTTTGCCAAACTTATCTGACAAGAGTGCCCTTAACTTTTGCAAATAAGGAAGTTAAAGGAGTTAAGGAGTTATCGCTCCCTTCGGTCGCTGAGGAGTTAAGACAACAGCTTTTGCGGACTTGAAATTAAACATTGCCCTCCAAAGCATTTGTCTTAACTCCTTAACTTCTCAAACTTCTTTAACTTCTGAACTTTCGGAATGTTATTCAATAACAACTGTGGTCCAACCATGCTTGTCCTCGATGGTACCATACTGGATGCCACGGAGTGTGTCGTACAAGTGCTTAGAGATAGGGCCAGGTTTCTCGCCAAAGTTATAGCGTTTACCAGTGTCGAGGTCGTCGATGTAACTGATAGGACTGATCACAGCAGCAGTACCGCAAGCACCAGCCTCCTCGAATGTCTCCAACTCGTCCTCAGGAATCTGACGACGCTCTACCTTCATACCCAGGTCCTCAGCCAACTGCATCAAGCTCTTGTTGGTGATAGATGGGAGGATAGAGGTACTCTTAGGAGTAACGTATGTATTGTCCTTGATACCAAAGAAGTTGGCAGCACCACACTCGTCCATATATTTCTTCTCCTTGGCATCGAGATAGAACTCGCAGGCGTAACCCTTCTCGTGAGCGATATGGTTAGCTCTGAGAGAAGCAGCATAATTGCCACCCACCTTATAGATACCTGTTCCTAAAGGAGCAGAGCGGTCGAAATCACGAATGATAACGTAAGGGTTGGTAGAGAAACCACCCTTGAAGTATGGGCCCACTGGAGTTACGAAGATGAGGAAGCAATACTCAGTGGCAGGATGAACACCCACCTGGGCACTTGTACCGATGAGCAGTGGACGAATATAGAGAGTGGCCCCACTCTCATAGGTAGGAATCCACTCCTGATTGAGTCGAACCACCTTCTTTACCATTTCCTCGAACAATTCTGTAGGTACCTCTGGCATCATGATACCACGGCAAGTACTCTGCAAGCGAGCTGCATTCTCGTCCATACGGAACACACGCACCTTACCATCAGGACAACGATATGCCTTTAGGCCTTCAAAAGCTTCCTGACCATAGTGCAGACAGGTAGCAGCCATGTGCAGTTTGAGATACTCGTCAGAGCAAATTTCTATTTCGCCCCATTTTCCGTTGCGATAGTAGCAGCGAACATTGTAATCAGTCTGGCGATAGCCAAACGACAGATTAGACCAATCCAAGTCTTTCATAACATTTACTTTTTTAATGTTCTACTTATATTTAGCTGCAAAATTACAAAATAATCCGTTAATCTGCAACTTTTTCACCTAATATTTAGTAAAATAGTCACATTTACCTTATTCTTCACTCAGCAGTTTTCTGATTTCAGCATCGGTCTTGGTGAGTTTATCTTTGCAGAGTTTCACCAGTTTTTTAGCTTTCTTCAGCTGGTCGGAGAGCTGGTCAATGTCAAGTTCATCATTCTCCATTTTCTCTACGATGTCCTCCAACTGCCGCAGCGCTTCTTCGTATTTCATTTCTTTTTTTTCCATATCCTTATAAAGATTGTTCTTTCGGAATTTGAATTATATTATTCTTTAAACTTTCACTCTTCATCACCTGACTGACAATTGTTCCCTTAGCAAACCTTGTCTGCAGAATATCTCCTGCCTGCAACAAGGAAGCATCCCTGACACTCCGACCATTCTTGAGAGTGATGCTATACCCTCGTCGCAACAAGATTTCCGGGTCGAGTGCCTTGAGACGTTGTTGCAACATATCTACCTGATGATTCTCTGAGAGCATCTTACGTTCGAGCAGGGGTTGCATGTTCTGCGACAAGATGTCGAAATGTCGGCGAGCATCGGCAAGTCGGCTCTGCAAACAGCTATTGATATGCGTAGCAAGGCGTTCGATACGTGCCGTTTGTCGCGTATAAACCACCGAGAAGAGAGTGGGAATAGCCCCTGCTAAATGACTCAGCTGCAGTTGTTCCACTTCGAGTCGATGCTTCACACTGCGCACCACCGACTGCTGTGCCTCTTCTACCCTTGCCAGTACATCAGCAAGATGGTCTATCAAGAAGGCAGCTGCCGCTGTAGGTGTCTTGACTCGCTGGAAAGAAATCATATCGAGCACACTCTCATCTCGATCATGTCCAATACCCGTAATGACAGGCAAAGGGAAGTTGGCGACATTCTCCGCCAAGGCAAGGGTGTCAAAACCAGATAGATCGCTGGTGGCACCACCACCTCGGATAATAACAACGCAATCCCAATCCTCCCATTCAGCATTAATATGGTCGAGAGCAGCAATGACACTCTGTTCTACCCCTTCTCCCTGCATGGTAGCAGCAAAGAGGGCAGTACGAAACTGCAGACCATAGGCATTGCTATCAAGCTGATGACAGAAGTCGCCATAGCCAGCAGCAGTAGCACTCGAAATGACAGCGATGCGTTGACAGAAGAGCGGCAGCTTGAGTTCTTTCTGCAGTTCGAAGACACCCTCCTGTTTGAGTGTTTCTATGATTTGCTGTCGCTTACGAGCCATGTCACCCATGGTATAGTTAGGATCCATGTCATCGACAATCCATGAAAAACCATAGTTTTCATGAAACTGCGCGTGCACCTTGAGGAGAACCTTCATTCCTGCATGTAGTCGCTGTCCTGTCACCTTCTCAAATTGTGGACGTATGCTTATCCAGCGGTTACGCCAGCAGGCAGCATGCGCCTTAGCTATTGGCGTATTGCTCTGAGCATCTTTCTCTATCAGCTCCATATAGCAATGTCCGCCATAAGCCTCACGCACCTCAGACAGTTCCGCCTCTACCCAATAACTATCGGGCAGTGTCACTGCAAGTACATCGCGCACCATAGCGTTTAACTCATATAATGATAAATGTTGCATTTGAATTCTTCACTCTTCGTTCTTCACTCTTCACTTACTTAATCGCTTTCCCCGTTTGGTAAGCCTTCCAAAAGTCGGGCACCCCATATCCAAAAATATTATCAGGATGCTGCTGATTGTTGCCTGCCAATCTGACGAGTTTGATAATCTGTCGGGCAGACTTATGAGGAAGGGCCTGCCACAGGCAAGCCACCATACCCGCCACAAGAGGTGAGGAGTAAGAAGTACCATTATCGTTGATGATACTACCACGGCCCGTTATCACCGAAGCCGGACTTCCCATCGCCATCACATCGGGCTTGATGCGTCCGTCGGCAGTAGGACCAACAGCACTGAAGGGAGCATTGACACCTTGCGGATTGACACTGCCCACAGTAAGTATCTCTTTTGCATCGGCAGGAAAGTTGATGCGTTTCCAGGTACCCATGCCATCATTTCCTGCAGAATTGACACATACAATACCCTTGTCTGCCAACATAGAAGCTGTGCGAGAGATAAGTGCCGTCTCTCCATCCTGTTCGGCATAGCAATGCCCCATAGAAGCATCATCGAAGTCATGATACCCCAACGATGAGTTGATAATATCCACCCCCACGCTGTCGGCATACTCTGCAGCCTCAGCCCAATAGTCTTCCTCGGCGAGGCTCTCTGTGCGCTCGTCCTCACAGCGCACCAAGAGGTAGTTGGCTTCTGGCGCCACACCTACATAATAGTTGGGTACGTTGGCTGCCATCACAGACAGCACCATGGTACCATGTTCCATCTCTGAGAAGATATTATCAGACGAGGGGACTACAAAATCCTTGACACCAGCCAATCGGATGCCATGTAATGCAGGAATCCTGTCAACATTCATAAAGCCTCCATCGAAAACAGCTATCATCATACCCTTGCCACGAAAACCATTGTCGTGCAAACGCTTGCCACCCAACGTCGTTATCTGTGTTTCAGCAGCACCATAGAACTCGCCTGTATTCTCCCATTGACTTAGTTCCTTACGGAAAGAAGTACGCTTGCGCTGACTCACCGAGTCGGGTGAGGTAAAGACCTTCACCCGCCGCTCTATGAACGGCAGTTCTTGAAGACGCTTAAGCTGTTTCTCTTTATGCACTTTGACGAGCAATGTGTTGTTCCATTTGCTATGTCCCACCACCTCTATACCTGCTCGTTGCACAGCCTCCACATAAGCTGGAGCCACAGGCAGGTCGGTAAGGTCGACAGGCAGATGCTGCCTTTTACGTCTTTCGATCGAGCGTGATGAGAGAAACTCCTCTGGTCTATCGAGAGAAAAGGGATTATGATCCAGGTCTTTATCTTGCAGATACAGGCGGTACATCAGGCACTTGCCGCCAGGAAATGACACCATATTGGCATCCGTGATGCGAGCAGGAGCGACGATTCCACACAGAAGGAGCAAGAGCATCCATATTACTTGTTTCATGAGTTACGAAAAGGGTTTAGTCACAAGATGCAAAAGTAAGTTTTTCTTACGACATAGCCAAAAGAAATGCAGTTTTTTTGTCCATTCGTCATCTTCCCCATAACTTTTTCGTACAGAACAAACCCCGTATCAATATTTTTTTGTACTTTTGCAACATGGAAAATAAACAAGCGACATTAGAATTAGGAACCAAACCGGTGGGCAAGTTGCTTGTGCAGTATGCCCTTCCAGCAATGATAGCGATGACTGCAGCCTCACTCTACAACATCGTTGACCGTGTGTTTATCGGTCAGGGTGTTGGCGCCATGGCCATCTCAGGACTTGCCATCACCTTCCCTTTCATGAACCTCACTGCGGCTTTTGGTGCTGGCGTAGGCGTAGGAGCCTCGACAGCCATCAGCGTGAAGTTGGGACAGAAAGACTACGCCACAGCTCAAAACATTTTAGGTAACACCATCTCGCTAAACCTCATCATCGGCATCGGACTGAGCATCATCTGTCTGCTCTTCCTTGACCCTATTTTGAGATTCTTCGGAGCCAGTGACCAGACGATTGTCTATGCACACGAATACATGGTCATCATCCTGCTGGGCAATGTCATCAGCCACATGTACTTCGGCATGAATGCCCTACTGCGAGCTGCCAGCAAGCCTCGGCAAGCCATGTTTGCCACTATCTTCACAGTGGTCATGAACGTGATTCTCGATGCTCTCTTCATCCTCGGTTTCGGATGGGGAATACGAGGAGCCGCCATAGCCACCATTCTTTCACAGTTGATGGCGCTATGCTGGCAGATGAAACTTTTTAGCAACAAGAACGAGCTGCTCCATCTGAAGAAAGGAATCTATCATCTGAAAAAGAAACTTGTTGACAACATTTTGGCCATCGGTATCTCGCCTTTCTTGATGAACGTATGCGCTTGCATCATTGTCATCTTTATCAACAATCAGTTGGTGCGATTTGGCGGCGACCTCTCCGTGGGCGCTTATGGCATTGCCAATGGTATTGCCATGGTGTTTGTTATGTTTGTATTAGGTATAAACCAAGGCATGCAACCCATCGCTGGTTACAACTACGGAGCGCAGAAGCTTGACAGATTGATGCGCGTTCTCAACCTCAGCATCATAGCAGCCACAGCCATTATGGTAACAGGATGGCTGATAGCGATGTTCCTCCCCTATTATTGCGCCCGAATGTTTACCACCGATAAGACACTGATAGACTTAGGTATCAAAGCTATTCGCATCGTGATGTTCTGTTTCCCCGTTATCGGTTTTCAGATGGTTATCACCAACTTCTTTCAGTGCATCGGAAAGGTAAAGATTAGTATCTTCCTCTCTCTATCCCGACAATTACTCATTCTCTTGCCTCTCTTGGCTTTCCTTCCCATGATTTGGGACATTGATGGCGTGTGGTACAGTATGCCCATCTCCGATTTCTCGGCAGCCGTCATTGCAGGGGTCATCATGATAAGATATATGAAAAAGTTGAAGAAACAACATAGAGAGATTGAAGAACGAAGACGTTTTAGTGAAGGGTGAAGAGTAAAGAGTGAAGAAACAACGTTCGGCATCCGAGGGGAAAGCCTATTCAACGGCTTTGCGATTCATAAAGTTCTCAACTTTCGCAAATGGGGAAGTTAAAGAATTTTAAGAAGTTAGAGAAGTTAAAGCCATATGCTTTATTGCTGAATATACAACCAAAAAGGCTATTGGCTATAACTTCTAACGACCGAAGGGAGTGATAACTTCTTTAACTACTATAACTTCCGTACACGCGAAACTTCAGTAAAGTTCTAAAATCAAAGCTCAAAATCCAAATTTCAAAGTTTAATGCAAATGGAAAAGATTATCATAAACGTGGGACGCCAGATAGGAAGCGGTGGCCACATCATCGCTGAGAAGTTGGCAGAAGATTTCGGTTGCAAGTGCTACGACCGAGAATTACTCAACCTTGCTGCTAAGGAGAGTGGATTCTCCGAAAAGTTCTTCGAGCAAAACGACGAGCAGAAAGGCTTCTTCAAGTCGCTTTTCCATACGCATTTGCCTTTCTTGAGTGACAACAACTTCTACCACAATGATTTCTCACAAGAAGGCTTGTATAAGTTTCAGAGCGATGCCATCAAGAAGGCTGCCGATCAAGGTAACTGTGTCTTCGTTGGCAGAACTGCCGACTATGTGCTCCGCGACTATGAGAACGTTATCAATGTTTTCATCACAGCCAACCTCGACGACCGCATAGATGCAGTAAGTAAGCGCAAAGGCATCTCCGCTGAAGCCGCTCACAAGTTTATAGAAAGCCATGAGGAGCAACGCGCCTCTTACTATGACTACTATACGGGCAAGAAATGGGGACATAGCGAGAGCTATGACCTCTGTATCAACAGCAGCCTCTTAGGATTGGAAGAAACCGAAAAGTTTATTGCTGAATTTATTAGAAAGAAATTCGGATTTAGTGTTTAATGTTTAGTCTCTAATCGGGCTACGCCATTAGCCCCAAAAAAATAAAGGACATTAAACACTAAACATTAAATACTAAACACTAAACTAAACATTAAACACTAAACATAAATGAAGAAGATTATGCTTTTGGGCTCAGGCGAACTGGGCAAGGAGTTTACCATCGCCGCCAAGCGTGCAGGACAGTATGTCATCGCTTGCGACAAGTATGACAACGCACCAGCCATGCAAGTAGCCGACGAGCGAGAGATTTTCTCGATGCTCGATGGTGATGCATTGACCGCTGTGGTAGAGAAACACCACCCAGATATCATTGTACCTGAGATAGAAGCTATCCGTACCGAGCGACTCTTCGACTTCGAGAAAGAAGGTATCCAAGTAGTGCCTTCTGCACGTGCCGTCAACTATACGATGAACCGTCGTGCCATCCGCGACCTCGCAGCCAAGGAGTTGGGTCTTCGCACAGCCAAATATTTCTATGCTAAAACTTTCGAAGAGTTTAAGAATGCTGCCGATGAGATAGGATTTCCATGCGTCGTAAAACCTCTGATGAGCAGTAGCGGTCATGGTCAGAGCTATGTCCACAACGACGACGAACTGAAGGAAGCATACAAGGAAGCTATGGAAGAAGGCCGTGGCGACGTCAAGGAAGTCATCATCGAAGAGTTTATCGACTTCGATTCTGAGTTCACCCTCCTCACTGTAACGCAGAAAGACGGTCCTACCCTCTTCTGTCCTCCTATCGGACATGTGCAGAAGGGCGGCGACTATCGTGAGAGTTGGCAACCATTCCAGCTACCCGAAGAAGCCTTAAAGAAAGCTCAGCACATCGCAGCCGAAGTGACCAAGGCACTGAGTGGCGCAGGTTTGTGGGGCGTAGAGTTCTTCTTGAGCAAGCAAGGCGAAGTCATCTTCTCAGAGCTGAGTCCTCGCCCACACGATACGGGTATGGTAACCCTCGGTCATACCACCAACCTGAGCGAGTTTGAGCTTCACTTCCGCGCTATAATGGGTTTGCCTATCGCTGGCATACATTTAGAGCACATCGGTTGTTCTGCCGTCATCCTCTCTCCTGAGGAAAGCACCCAGCCACTGAATTACAACCTACTCGATGCGCTGAAGGAAGACCACACCCGTATCCGCATCTTCGGCAAACCTGAGGCTCACGTAGGGCGACGCATGGGTGTAGTACTCTGCTACGGCGAGAAGGGCGACAACCTTGATGCGCTACGCGATAAGGCCAAGCGCTTAGCCAAGACCGTATTGGGCACCGACCCCTATATGAAGAAATAAAATCATGAAAGAATTAGGAAGAATCATCACATTACCTAAGATATTCGACCCAAGAGGCAACCTGACAGTGGCAGAGGGAGAGTCTCACATTCCCTTTGCCATTGCCCGAACCTATTGGACCTACGATGTGCCTGGCGGTGAAAGTCGTGGTGGTCATGCCCACAAGGAATGTCAGGAATTTATCATCGCAGCCAGCGGTTCCTTTTCCGTCACACTCGATAACGGAGAAGAAAAGAAAACCTATCACCTCAACCACCCATGGGAGGGGCTCTTCGTGGATGTCAATATCTGGCGAACCCTCGACGACTTCTCATCAGGCTCGGTCTGTCTGGTCTTGGCTTCCCGCAAGTTTAAAGAAGAAGACTACATACGCGAGTATGACGAATATCTCAAATATGTAAGACATCATATTTGATACTACTCAATACACAAGACATCATGTTTGAAATCATCAAATACGCACCCGAATATCGCCAGCAATGGGATGAGTATGTGGCAAAAGCCCGAAACGCTACGTTTCTCTTCAACCGCAACTATATGGATTACCATTCCGATAGGTTCAAGGACTATTCTCTCCTGTTCTTCAAGAAGGGTAAACTCCATTCCATCCTGCCAGCCCATCAGGTGGGCAAGAACCTCTGCTCGCATTTCGGACTTACCTATGGCGGACTTATCATGAACATCCAAGTCACGATTTCAGATGTCTGCCAACTCTTTGAGGAACTGAATGTCTATCTGCATCTTCATGGTTTTGAGAAAGTACAATATCGTCCTATTCCCTGGATCTATCATCTTCATCCTTCAGAAGAAGATCTCTATGCCATCTTTTGGAAATGCAAGGCTCATCTTTCGCTCCGCAATATCGGCACAACCATCTTCATGCAGCAGAAATTGCGCTGGCGCAAAGACCATCTACGCCGTCTGAAGAAGGCTCATCAGAATGGAGTGACCGTAGTGAGAGATGCAAGCCTGTCGGAATTCTGGGAGGTTTTGGATGAAAACCTGGAAAAGCGATTTGGAGCCAAACCGGTACACACGCTTCAGGAAATGGAACTTCTGAAAAGTCGATTCCCCGAGAATATCATCCAATACAATGCTTATCGTAACGGGCACATCATAGGAGGACTCACCTTTTATATTACCCAGCAAGTAATACATGGACAATATAGTTCTACCAACGATGAGGGAAAGGAATTCGGAGCCATGGAGGCTATCTACGAACAGATTATGTATCATGATTACCCCGATTATCCATACCTGGATTTCGGCAGTTCTACAGAACAGCAAGGAGCCTGGATCAACGAGGGCCTCATCGCCCACAAGGAAGGTTACGGAGGAAGAGGCGTGGTTTACGACACCTATGAATGGACAGTATAAAGAGATATCCCGAAGTTCACACGATAGTGAGCTTCGGGATTTTTGTTATGTGAGTTAACAGTTAACAGCCGTTTTTTGCATACTTGCCAGCAATTATACCTTATTCATAAATGCAGTATTCTGTCTTTTACAAGAGTATAACTGTCACCCCTCTGGCAGCTTGCGCACCCATTACCAGAGCCTGCTCAATATCGGCAGTCTTGGAAGGACCGCTGATGAAAGTACCGAAATTATACTTCGGATCCATCTCAATACGAGCATAAGCCTCGTGCATATTGTTCACCACTTTATCTTTCTCCAAGATGATGACAAGATATTCGGAGATGAAAAGCACCGCCTTCTCCTTCATGGTCTGAGGAATCCAAATGCAACCATTCTCGGCAACACCCACTTCTCCACGAACAATACCCACATCGGTACCATTCAGATCATTAGCCTCAGCCACGGTATCAGGATTCTTTTGCGCGATGGTAATCTCAGGCAGGTGAGAAGCAAAGACCTTCGCTTCCGGATAAGCCTTCTTTACCAGCTCATCCAGGCTTTCGCCTTCCTTTGCCTCTATCACGTGTCCACCCACAGACTCCGTCATCTCTACAAACTGCTTCAGGGTATCCTCGTATTGAATTCCCTTTATTTCCACAGCAGGCATATCGAATTGAACGTGCGTATTCTTACGCAACTTGTTCAGGAAATCTTCTTTCTTCATTTTACCTTACCCTCCTTCCATAATTGATGAAAACTCTTCTTCGCAAACTTAGGCATAGCATGTCCGATGCCCCATGCATTGAGGCGGCTGAAGTGCGTACAGCACTCAGGCACAAGATTGGCAAGTGGCGCAAACCTCAAGGCCGTAGTATAGAGGAGAGGATGATCGAAGAGATACTTCATTCCGCAGGACATGACTTTCTTGACAGGGTCTGCCTTGCCCAACTTATCCAGATTTTGGCGCCAAACATAAATCTGTGAGCCAGGTCCTACCTTAGAAGGACAAACATTGTCGCACGAAAGGCACAAGGTGCAGGCCGACACATTATCGCTATACTTTTGCGAATTCTTCAGCATGCCCAGGTTCACACCGATAGGTCCGGGAATAAAATAAGTATAACTATATCCACCCGAGCGGCGATAGACAGGACAAGTATTCATGCAGGCACCACAACGCATACACTTCAATGTCTGCCAATGGTCTTTGTCGGCAAGGATGTCGCTTCTGCCATTGTCCACCAGCACCACGTGCATCTCGGCTCCAGGACGAGCCTGACGGAAATGAGAGGTAAAGGCGGTAGTAGGCTGACCCGTACCACAGCGGCAGAGCAGACGCTGGAATACAGCCAGAGACTGATAGTCAGGAACCAGCTTTTCGATGCCCATAGCTACGATATGGAGCTTAGGCATAGAAGTGGTCATGTCGGCATTACCCTCATTGGTACAAACCACGCAATCGCCGGTGGCAGCCACGCCGAAATTGCATCCTGTCATACCAGCTCCTGCCTCCATAAACTGGTCGCGGAGATGATGACGGGCGCAGCGGGTCAGATAAGTTGGATCGTAGTTTCCGATTTCCTTGGAGATTCCCTTCTCCTCGAACATCTTTCCCACCTCTTCGCGTTTCAGGTGGATGGCAGGCATCACGATGTGACTTGGCTTCTGATGCAAAAGCTGTATGATGCGCTCACCCAAGTCGGTCTCCACCACGTCAATACCGTGCTTTTCCAGATAAGGATTCATCTCGCACTCCTCGGTGAGCATCGACTTCGACTTCACCATCTTCTTCACATTGTGATCCTTGAGGATGGCGAGCACTATCTCATTAAATTCCTGTGCATCCTTTGCCCAATGCACCTTCACCCCACGGCTCTCCAAGTTTTTGGAGAACATATCAAGGTAATCAGCCAGATGGGTGATGGTATGCTTTTTGATTTCCGACGCATGCTCACGAAGGTCTTCCCATTCGGGCAACTGCTGCGCCATATTATCTCTCTTCAGTCGCACCGACCAGAAGGTATTGTCGTGCCAGGTGGTCTTCTCTACGTTCTGCGTAAACTTCGCAGCTCTCTTGGAATGTTCTGTACTCATAATCCAGCAGCTAAAATTTGTACAACATGAATAAACTTGATCGGCATCTTCTCCTTCTTGGCAATACCAGCCATGTGCATCAGACAGGAAGAATCTGGTCCTGTTACGTATTCTGCACCCGTAGCCATGTGGCGCTTGATTTTATCCTCTCCCATTCGGGTAGAGACGGCAGGCTCCTCGATAGAGAACATACCTCCGAATCCACAACACTCATCCTTACGCTCTGGCTCGTGGATGGTAATGCCATCAACCATCTGCAGTAAGTCGATGATTTTGTTGAAAGGAGCCACATGCTGCTCTGAAGGAGAGGAAAGTCCCAACTCCCTTACACCATGACAGCTGTTGTGTACACTCACCACATGGGCAAACTTGCCTGGCACATGGTCCACCTTGAGCACATCGTGCAGAAACTCCACAATATCCATAATCTTTGTTGAAGCCACACAGTCGTGCTTGCCCTCCAAAATCTTAGGGTAATAAACTCTCACATAGGCTGCACACGAGGCTGAAGGAGCCACGATGTAGTCATAATCTCTGAAGATATCGTCGAAGGTCTCTATCACCTTCATAGACTTGTCCTGAAAACCAGCATTTGCCATCGGCTGGCCACAACAGGTTTGTCTTTCTGGATATCCCACTTCCAGCCCATAATGTCTGAGCAACTTGTATGTAGCCACACCAGCTTCAGGATACAGTGCATCTACATAGCAAGGGACGAATAATCCGACTTTCATTGTTGTATAAGAATCTTTTAGCTATTTATTTTATGTTTCATATTTCCTGTAAACGCTGCAAAAGTAATAAAAATATTACAAAAACAGCATATTCTTTTTATTTAAAAAAAAATATTTTTGTTAGATATAATTTTAATAGGCTGAGAAATTTGCAGAAGTGAAAAAAATAGTGTAACTTTGCAGCCCGAAATAGTGTATTTGACTTAAGCAACCCAAATACAACCCTAAGCATTAGATAAAATTCAAGAACAAACTTATAGTTATATAATAAATAATGAAGAAACAGCTTAAGAAAGTCCTCGTACTGGGTTCCGGTGCTTTGAAAATCGGCCAGGCAGGTGAGTTTGACTATTCCGGTTCGCAAGCACTCAAGGCTTTGCGTGAGGAGGGTATTAGTTCTGTCCTCATTAATCCAAATGTTGCTACAATTCAGACAAGTGAAGGTATCGCAGACAAGGTTTATTTCTTGCCAGTGACACCTTTTTTTGTGACCGAAATCATCAAGAAGGAACGCCCTGACGGCATCATGCTGGCTTGGGGTGGACAGACGGGTCTCAACGTAGGTACAGAACTCTATCTTAGTGGCGTGCTCAAGGAGTATGGTGTGGATGTGCTGGGTACCTCTGTAGAGGCTATCATGAACACCGAAGACCGCGACCTCTTCGTAAAGGAGCTCAACAAGGTTGACCTCAAGGTTCCAGTAAGCCACGCTTGCGAGAACATGGACGAGGCTGTAGCCGCAGCTCGCAACATCGGCTATCCTATCATGATTCGTTCAGCATACGCTTTGGGCGGTCTTGGCTCTGGTGTCTGCAAGACAGAGGAAGAGTTCAAGGAGATTGCTGAGTCTGCCTTCACTTTCGCACCTCAGGTGCTCGTTGAGGAGAGCCTGAAGGGATGGAAGGAGATTGAGTTTGAGTGCATCCGTGATGCCAACGACCGTTGCTTCACCGTTGCCTCTATGGAAAACTTCGACCCACTGGGCATCCATACGGGTGAGTCTATCGTTGTGGCTCCTACCTGTTCTCTTACCGACGAGCAGGTGAAGATGTTGCAGGACATCGCCGTGAAGTGTGTGCGTCACCTCAACATCGTGGGTGAGTGCAACATCCAGTATGCTTTCAATGCTGAGACCAACGACTACCGTATCATCGAGATTAACGCTCGTTTGAGCCGTTCTTCTGCTCTTGCTTCTAAGGCTACAGGTTATCCTCTCGCCTTCGTTGCAGCCAAGATTGCCCTCGGTTATACACTCGACCAGATTGGCGAGATGGGTACTCCTAACTCAGCTTATGTGGCTCCATCACTCGACTATATGATCTGCAAGATTCCTCGTTGGGACCTTACCAAGTTTGCCGGTGTAAGCCGCAAGATCGGTTCTTCCATGAAGTCTGTAGGCGAAATCATGTCTATCGGCCGCTCTTTCGAGGAGATGCTTCAGAAGGGTCTCCGTATGATTGGTCAGGGCATGCACGGTTTCGTTGGCAACGACCACACCAAGTTCGACAACCTGGATGAGGAGCTTTCTAATCCTACCGACCTCCGTATCTTCGCCATCGCTCAGGCTTTGGAGGAAGGTTACACCATCGAGCGCATCGAGGAGTTGACCAAGATTGACCCTTGGTTCATCGAGCGCATGAAAAATATCGTAGACTACAAGCACAAGCTTTCTACATACAACACATTGGAGGAGATTCCTGCCGAGGTATTGCGCCAGGCTAAGGTATTAGGTTTCTCTGACTTCCAGATTGGTCGCTTCGTATTGAAGACTCAGAACACCAACATGGAGAAGGAGGTTCTCGCTGTTCGTGCTCAGCGCAAGAAGTTGAACATTCTGCCAGCCGTGAAGCGCATCCCTACCGTGGCAAGCGAGCATCCTGACCTTACCAACTATCTCTACATGACTTACGCTGTAGAGGGTTACGACATCAACTACTACAAGAACGAGAAGTCTGTCATCGTTCTCGGTTCGGGTGCTTACCGTATCGGTTCTTCCGTAGAGTTCGACTGGTGTTCAGTAAACGCCATCAACACAGCCCGCAAGTTGGGTTACAAGTCTATCATGATCAACTACAACCCAGAGACCGTATCTACCGACTACGATATGTGCGACCGTCTCTACTTCGATGAGCTTTCATTCGAGCGTGTACTCGATGTCATCGACCTGGAGTCACCACGTGGTGTGATTGTTTCTGTGGGTGGTCAGATTCCTAACAACTTGGCAATGAAGCTTCATCGTCAGTCTGTGCCAATCTTAGGTACATCTCCTGTCAACATCGACCGTGCCGAGAACCGCGGTAAGTTCTCTGCCATGCTCGATAAGCTTGGCATCGACCAGCCTAAGTGGAGCGCCCTCACCTCTATGGAGGATGTTCAGAAGTTCATCGACGAGGTAGGCTATCCTGTTCTCGTTCGTCCATCCTACGTTCTTTCTGGTGCAGCCATGAACGTTTGCCACAACGATGACGAGTTGCGTCGCTTCCTCGAGGCAGCGTCTGAGGTTTCCAAGGAGTACCCAGTGGTTATCTCTCAGTTCATGACAGAGACCAACGAGATTGAGTTCGACGGTGTTGCCCAAAATGGTGAGATTGTTGAATATGGTATTTCAGAGCACGTAGAGTATGCAGGTGTTCACTCCGGCGACGCTACCATGACCTTCCCTGCACAGCAGATTTCATTTGCTACAGCCCGTCAGATCAAGAAGATTTCACGTGCCATCGCCAAGGAGCTCAACATCTCTGGTCCTTTCAATATCCAGTATCTGGCTAAGGGTCGCGATGTAAAGGTAATCGAGTGTAATCTCCGTGCATCCCGTTCATTCCCATTCGTAAGCAAGGTATTGAAGCGCAACTTCATCGAGACGGCTACCCGCATCATGCTCGACGCTCCATATCAGAAGCCAGACAAGTCTGCCTTCGATATCGACCGCATGGGTGTGAAGGCTTCACAGTTCTCATTCGCTCGTTTGCAGAACGCCGACCCTGTATTGGGTGTAGATATGAGTTCTACCGGTGAGGTAGGTTGTATGGGTGACACCTTCGAGGAGGCATTGCTCAACTCATTGATTGCCACCGGCTACAAGATTCCTTCAAAGGACAAGGGCATCATGCTTTCAAGCGGTGGTGCGAAGGAGAAGGCTTCCCTGCTCGACGCTGCCCAGGCGCTGGTGAAGAATGGTTACACCATCTACGCTACTGCTGGTACAGCGAAGTTCCTCAACGAGAACAACATCAAGGCTACTGCCGTGGGTTGGCCAGACGAGGACAACAAGAATGTGCCTAACGTGATGGAGATGATTGCCGACCACAAGTTCGACCTCATCGTCAACATCCCTAAGAATCATACCAAGCGCGAGTTGACTAATGGTTACAGAATCCGTCGTGGCGCCATCGACCACAACATCCCATTGATGACCAATGCTCGCCTGGCATCTGCCTTCATCGAGGCTTTCTGCACACTCTCTCAGGATGACTTGCAGATCAAGAGCTGGCAGGAGTATGAATAATCCTTCGCTGTCGGCGGGCCTTGGTTCGCCGACTCCGAAACTCACCACATAAGACAAGCCCTGTAAGACAAGGTACCAACATTCGCTGTACCTAAGTCTTACAGGGCTTTTTATGTTTTCAAAAATAAGAGGCTCCATAATCTCAAAAAAGTAACCCCAACTGCCTCAAAAAACGCAAGTACTTGCGATGGCTGTTGAAAGTACTTGCGATGGCCGATGAAAGTACTTGCGTTGGCCATCGAACCTATGTTCATTTTTAAGGCCATTTTTTTCATCCCACACATCAAGAAAAAAAAGACGGATGGCGACATTCTCATTATTTTATTGTACCTTTGCACAAATAAGCAGAAAAAGACAGAACAGAAATATATGATAGTTTGTATAGCAGAGAAACCCAGCGTTGCCAAGGATATAGCCCGTATCATAGGAGCTACAACGGCGCACGACGGATATATGGAAGGTAACGGATACCAAGTGACTTGGACCTTTGGCCACCTGTGTGAGCTGAAGGAACCAGACGACTATACCCCCATGTGGAAGAGATGGAGCCTTGCCGCTCTACCCATGATTCCACAACGATTCGGCATCAAACTCATCAATGACGAAGGCATCAAGCGACAGTTTGGTACCATAGAACGCCTCATGCAGAAGGCTGATAGCATCATCAACTGTGGTGACGCCGGCCAGGAAGGTGAGCTCATCCAGAGATGGGTGATGCAGAAGGCACAGGCCAAATGCCCTGTAAAGAGACTATGGATCTCGTCAATGACCGATGAAGCTATCCGACAAGGATTTCAGGAACTGAAAGACCAGAACGAATACCAACCTCTCTATCTTGCAGGACTCTCAAGAGCCATCGGTGACTGGATTCTCGGTATGAACGCCACACGTCTCTACACGCTGAAATACGGACAGAACAGACAGGTTCTCAGCATCGGACGCGTGCAGACCCCTACCCTCGCACTCATCGTAAACCGACAGAAGGAAATTGACAACTTCGAGCCAGAACCTTACTGGGTGCTCGCCACCATCTACCGCGACACACAGTTTACTGCCACCAGCGGTAAGTTTACAAGCAAAGAGGAAGGCGAGAAAGCCTTCAGCACCATAGCAGGAAAGCCCTTCACCGTAACGAGCGTCACCAAGAAAAAAGGTACCGAAGCTCCACCTCACCTCTACGACCTCACCTCGCTACAGGTAGACTGCAACAAGAAGTTTAGCTATTCTGCCGACATGACCCTCAAACTCATACAGAGTCTCTACGAGAAGAAGCTGACAACCTATCCACGTGTAGACACCCAGTTTCTCACCGACGACATCTACCCCAAATGTCCACAGATACTCAATGGTGTGAGCCAAGCCAAGATTAATAGTCAACAGAAATACCTACCCATCATACAGCAGCTCGCTGCCACAGGCAAGAAACTGCCCAAGAGCAAGAAGGTATTCGACAACAGCAAGGTGACCGATCACCATGCCATCATCCCCACAGGAGTGCCTCCTACTGGTCTTACCGACCTGGAGGCCAATGTGTACGACCTCATTGCCAAGCGCTTCATCAGCGTCTTTTATCCCGACTGCAAGTTCTCTACCACTACTGTCATGGGCGAAGTTATCGGCGAAGATGCCGACCAGCAACAGCAGAAGATAGAATTCAAGGTGAGTGGTAAGGAGATTCTCGAACCAGGTTGGAGAGACGTCTATGCCAAAGACAACAACAAAGCCAACGAAGAAGAGGAAAGTGGCGACAACAATAGCAAGAAGGAGAATGTAGAAGAACGCACGTTGCCTACATTCGTCAAGGGAGAGAGTGGTGAACACAAACCCACACTCACCGAGAAGTGGACCACACCTCCCAAGTACTATACGGAGGCCTCATTGCTGAGAGCGATGGAAACTGCAGGTAAGTTTGTGGAAGACGAAGAACTGCGTGCAGCCCTGAAGGAGAACGGCATAGGCCGTCCATCATCGCGTGCAGGCATCATCGAGACACTCTTCAAGCGCCATTACATCCGTCGCCAACGCAAGAACCTGGTTGCCACACCTACAGGCATCGAGCTTATCGACACCATCAACGAGGAACTGCTCAAGAGCTGCGAGCTGACGGGTATCTGGGAGAAGAAGTTGCGCGACATCGAGCACAAGACTTACGACCCTGCCGACTTCATCAACGGACTGAAAGAGCAAATCAATCAGATCGTGAAAGACGTACTGTCGGACAATAGCGCGCGACACGTCACCATCACCACCGATGAAGACCTTAAGAAAAAGCCTGCAACTAAGAAGTCGACAACCCAAAAAAATGCTGCAGCTCCTAATGCTACCAACACACAGACTGCCGAAGACCCCATGGTGGGCAAGCCCTGTCCGCTGTGCGGAAAAGGCACCATAATCAAGGGCAAGACAGCCTATGGATGCAGTAACTGGAAGGAAGGTTGCCAATATCGACAGCCATTCGACAAACTGTAAATCATCTGGAAGTAACGAAAAAAAATAAATCATCCCTTTTTACGTTATCCATATATGACACATATTAGACTAAACACCATACTCATAGCCATCTGCAGTCTCTTGCTGATGAGCTGTGGAGCAGACAAGTATATGAAGAAAGGAGAGAAATACCTCGCCTTAGGTGAATACTACGACGCTGCCGAACAGTTCAAACAAGCCTATACACGCACACCCACCAAAGAGCGCGAAACACGAGGCAAGAGAGCACTAAAAATGGCACAATGCTATGAGCGTATCAACACCACGCCCAAAGCCATTGCTGCCTACCGCAACGCCATGCGCTACAACCAAGCCTCCTTGCAAGACCGCTTGGCTTACGCACGACAGCTACTCAAGAATGGTGACTACCGACAGGCAGAAAAGGAGTTTAGCATACTCGCCGATTCCCTACCCGACAACCTGCTCGTCAAGAACGGACTCGTGTCGGCCAAGATGGCACCTCAATGGAAAAAACAAGGTAGCCGATACATCGTGAAACGCATGGATGTTTTCAACTCCCGACGCCACGACTACTCACCCATGCTCTTCGGCGACGATTACGACCAACTATACTTCACCTCTACCCGCAATGACGCACAGGGCGATGAACTCAATGGCATAACAGGTACGAAGGCTGGCGACATCTTCCTCTCAGAGAAAGACGACAAGGGAAAATGGAGTAAGCCAGAAGCCATCGGCACTGGCCTCAACACCGACTACGACGAGGGTGCGTGCTGCTTCTCACCCGATGGTAGAGATATGTATCTCACACAGTGTGTCACCGATCCCTCTTCGCCACGCTACGCACAGATAGCCACCTCGCCACGTTCGGACGCTGCATGGGGGAAAGCCTCTATCCTGGAAATCACCAAAGATACACTGAGCAGCTACGCACATCCAGCCATCTCGCCCGACGGCGAATGGCTCTACTTCGTATCCGATATGCCAGGAGGCATGGGAGGACTCGACATCTGGCGCGTCAGACTCACTGCTGCAGGACTGGGAGGTGTAGAAAACCTCGGTGAACCCATCAACACACCAGGCGACGAAATGTTTCCTACCTTCCGACCCAACGGCGACCTCTACTTCAGTAGCAACGGACACCCTGGCATGGGCGGACTCGACATCTTTATTGCCAAGGTAGACCCTAAGACACACCAATATAAAATAGAACACCCAGGCTATCCACTCAACTCTGAGGGAGATGACTTCGGTATGACCTTCGAAGGACCACACAACCGCGGCTTCTTCTCTTCCAACCGCAAGGACGGACGCGGATACGACCACATCTACTCGTTCGAGAATCCAGAAATCATCACCACCGTCAAGGGATGGGTATACGAGATGGGAGGCTACGAACTTACTGCTGCACAGGTGATGGTGGTAGGCAACGATGGCACCTATAAGAAAGTGCCCGTCAGAGGAGACGGCTCCTTCACAATGCCTATCAAGCCCCACGTAGACTATCTGATGATGGCATCGTGCAAGGGATTCCTCAACCACAAGGAAAAACTACGCGTCGACACTGCCAACGAGAGCAAGGAATATGTGCTCCAGTTCCCCTTGGCATCCATCACGGCACCAGTACTCATCGACAACATCTTCTACGACTTCGACAAAGCCACGCTGACACCTGCCAGCACCAAAGCGCTCGATGAGCTTACATCCCTGCTACAGGAAAACCCTAACGTGACCATTGAGCTGAGCGCCCATTGCGACTACAAGGGTAGCGCCGAATACAACAAGCGACTCTCGCAGCGAAGGGCACAGTCGGTAGTAGACTATCTCATCGCTCACGGCATAGCAAAAGACAGGCTTACACCTCGCGGCTATGGCTGGGAGAAACCTAAGACCGTGCGCAAAAAGATGACAGAGAAATATCCCTGGCTCAAGGAGGGCGACATACTCACTGCCGACTTCATCACCAAGCAAAGCAAAGAACATCAGGAAATCTGCAACCAGCTGAACCGACGCACCGAATTCATCGTACTGCGCACCACCTATGGACTCTTCGACGAGAAAGGCAACCTGAAGAATCCGCCTCAGCCCAAGCAGAAAAAGGAAAACAGAAACACAGAAGACGTCTTCGACATCGACTTCTGATAACAATAACATTCATTCATCATGGCCAAGATACTTCCTCAAGACTTTAGGCAACAAACCATTGAGTTGATGGGCGAACAGCTATTTGCACAGATAGAAAACAGCATCTGCAATGAAGAACCACCCACCAGCATCCGTTTCAATCGCTTCAAAGCTCCTCAAGGCACCCATATATGTACCTTTGACAACCATCATGCAGAAGAAGGAACAGTCTCCCACCATGGGGCTGCCCCTCAAGAAGAGCCAGTGCCCTGGTGTCCCGACTACGGCAGATACCTTGAAGAAAGACCCAACTTCACCTTCGACCCACTGCTGCATGCTGGCGTGTACTATGTACAAGAAGCCTCGTCCATGTTTGTCGACCTTGTGGCAAGACAACTCATCCAGCAACCAGTAAGAATGCTCGACCTCTGCGCTGCACCTGGAGGAAAGTCGACAGCCTTGCGCAATGCACTGCCTCAGGGCAGTCTGCTCATCAGCAACGAACCTATGCGCACACGCGCCCAGATTCTCGCAGAGAACATACAGAAGTTTGGTCACCCCGATGTTGTCGTAACCAACAATTATCCCAAGGACTTTCGGAAGGCTGGAATCCTTTTTGATGCCATCCTTGCCGACGTACCTTGCTCGGGGGAGGGAATGTTTCGCAAAGACGATGGGGCTATAGAAGAATGGAGCACGCAGAATGTAGACAACTGTAGCAAACTGCAGCGAAGCATCATCGAGGATATCTGGCCCTGCCTAAAACCTGGCGGACTGCTCATCTACTCTACCTGTACCTACAATGTGCATGAAGACGAAGAGAATGTGGCACACATCATCCAAGAACTGGGAGCTACTCCTGTGCAACTCGACATCGACGAGGCATGGGGCATCACGGGCAATCTCAGTCAGCACGATTTCCCTGTCTATAGGTTTCTACCAGGAAAGAGCCGAGGCGAAGGACTCTTCCTCGCCGTACTGCGCAAGGCTGAAGACGCTGACGCCATCTCCGATAAGACGAGCAAGAGAGACAAGGGTGACAAGAGTGACAAGGTCAAGAAAAAGGCTAAGACAAAGAACAAGGCTGGCAACCCACAGGCAAGTTTCCCTGCCGAGTGGCTCAAACAATCAGAAAACTACGAAACTGCCATCGTGGGTGACAGGCTCTATGCCATACCCCAAACATGGCATGGCGTATACGCAGCAGCAAGTCAGGCACTCTGCATACTGCATGCAGGTATCGAGATCGGCAAAACGAAGGGCAAAGACTTCATCCCTGCCCAAAACTTGGCACTCTCTACAGAACGCTCTACTGAAACATTCGCACTCGCAGAACTCAGCTATACCGATGCCATACGCTTCTTGCGCAAAGAAGCTGTAACGCTCCCCGAAGAAACACCCAAGGGCTATGTGCTCGTAACCTACCGAGGAATACCTTTAGGATGGGAGAAGAATATCGGCAACCGAGCCAACAACCTCTACCCACAAGAGTGGAAAATCAAGAGCACCCATGTGCCCGAAACCGATAAGCCCGTCATAACATGGTAATGCACCAAGATATCAGTCTCATCGCATGTATAGCCCAGAACGGAGCCATCGGCTTTCAGAACCAGTTGCTCTACCACCTCAGGCAAGACATGCTACGGTTTAAGACGCTCACTACGGGACACACCATCATCATGGGCAAAATGACTTATCTGTCGCTACCCAATGGTGCTTTACCCAACAGGCGTAACCTCATCGTTTCTCAAACAATGAAGCAGAGAGCTAACGAGGCGAAGGCTACTTATGAGGTATTCAACTCCCTGAATGAAGCTATCGAGAGAAGCAAAGTGCAAGGTGAAAACGAAGTCTTCATCATTGGCGGTGCCATGCTCTATCGCAATGCATTGCCGTATGCCACGCGTCTTTATCTCACCATTGTAGAGGACATCCCTCAACAGGCAGATTGTTTCTTTCCCCTTACAGCCGAAGAAACCGAAAAGTTGCAAGAGCAAGGATGGAAGAAAGTAAAAGAGGAAACACACAGGGAAGACAACCTAACCTTCCGATTTGTCGATATGATAAAGACACACCGCTAACACCATCCCTGACTTCCAATGCAAAAACAGGTTAGGACAAAGCATAAACCAAACATACCACAACTATACTATTTTTCATCTGTCACATTCAAAATCCTGGAAGAATCTTTCTTTTTTCATAAAATGTGAGTACTTTTGCAATAGATTTACAGGAAGTATCGTCAAATACCGATTAAGACAAATCGCCAAACATAATAAAGAGAGAGAAGAGAGATGGGAAAAAGAAAGATTGCTTTATATCACGCATTCCATACCTCCCTGCCTATCATGGCTGGATATGGATTTCTGGGACTGACTTATGGCATTTATATGCATGAGTTGGGCTTCAACTTCCTGTACCCAATGGTGCTTGCCCTCACGGTAACACCTAAATATATTCTGTATTTAGGCAAGGTACTGCCAGCCTCGGTCTTTGTCCTATTGGTGGTTTACTGCCTTCGCCATATCCATTCCTTCTCATCTGATTCCGTGGCGCAGGTTGTAGCCGTAGCCTTCACCATCCTCATCCACGTATGGAAAAGGAATTTGATTATACACATTTCTCCATCAACACAAAGGTGATGAAGCCCAGCAGAAGAGCGTAAGTGGCTTGCTTCTGAAAGCCATGGGCATGGGTTTCCGGAATCATCTCATCGCTCGTTACATAAAGCATGGCACCACCTGCAAAACCCAGCATCACGGGGAGGAAGGTGGAAGAGGCTGAACCCAAACCGAAACCCAACAAAATGCCTACCACTTCGAGCAGGGCGATGAAGATGGAAATGAAGAAGGTGCGGGTCGCAGAAACGCCTGCCATCATCAAGGGAGCAATGATTACCATTCCCTCAGGAATGTTCTGCAGTGCGATGCCTATAGAAACGCCCCACTCCGTTGCGCCTTCTGATGAACAGACACTCACTCCTGCCGCCATGCCTTCGGGCAGTTTGTGCAGGGCTATCGCCATCACGAAAAGCATCACATGGCTGAGTCAGGCATTGTTGCGATGCTCCTCAGGGTCTAATCCCGTGATATGATGAAGATGGGGAGTTACCAAGTCGAGTACATTCAGAAACAAGGCTCCTACCATTACTCCGATTACCACCAGCCACCAAAGTCCGGTCTGTTCGAAGGCCGGCACTATCAGTCCCAGCGTGGAAGCCGCCAGCATGATTCCAGCACAATATCCCAATACGGCATCGTTCCATTTATGAGGCAACTCCTTGACAAAGAATCCCAGAATGGCACCGATAATGGTGGCACCGCAAAGTCCGGCAGCACTAATCAATACGTTTGTCATTGTTATTTTGCTTTTTATCGTAATCCGTAAAATATATCGAAGTTATCCTATCAAATATGTAAGATGAAGATACATCATAGAAGATAAAAAAGCATGGACAACCCTCACGGCCATCCATGCCCATCTATTTTGTATCTGATCTATTCTATATTATGTGTATAGTCATGGTGAAATTGGTGCACTCAATTTCGTATAATCGAGTTTATTTCAACTTCGTATAACCGTAAGCTGCGCCATTGCCCAACTGCTCTTCAATGCGGATAAGCTGGTTGTACTTGGCCATACGGTCGGTACGACTCATAGAACCCGTTTTAATCTGACCGGAGTTAGTTGCTACGGCTATATCAGCAATCGTAGTATCCTCGGTTTCACCAGAACGATGAGAAGTTACGGTGGTGTAACCATGGCGATGAGCCATCTCGATAGCATCCAGTGTCTCGGTGAGAGAACCAATCTGGTTGACTTTGATGAGGATAGAGTTAGCAGCCCCCATCTTGATACCCTTCTCCAGGAACTTCACGTTGGTAACAAAGAGGTCGTCACCTACCAACTGGCAGCGGTCGCCGATGGCAGCTGTCAACTTCACCCAGTTGTCCCAATCGTTCTCATCAAGACCATCCTCAATAGAATCGATAGGATATTTGGTAATCAGCTCCTCCAGGAACTTGATCTGCTCATCTGCAGTCAGTTTCTTGCCATTAGGATCCTTCTTCTTGCCATCCTTCAACTGGCGGTAATCGTAGAACCACTCACCATTCTCCTGAACGGCAAACTCGCTGGCAGCACAGTCCATGGCAATCTTCACGTCCTTACCTGGCTCATAACCGGCATCCTTGATAGCCTGGCAGATACTGTCGAGCGCATCCTCTATACCATCGAGTGCAGGAGCGAAACCGCCCTCATCACCTACGGCAGTAGAAAGTCCACGGCTCTTCAGAAGCTTAGCCAAGGCATGGAACACCTCTGCACCCATACGGATGGCCTCCTTCTCGGAAGGAGCACCCACAGGACGGATCATGAACTCCTGGAAGGCGATAGGTGCATCAGAGTGAGCACCACCATTGATGATGTTCATCATTGGAACCGGAAGGGTGTAAGTGTTGCAACCGCCGATGTAGCGATACAATGGGATGTGGAGATACTCAGCAGCAGCATGAGCCACAGCCAGAGAAACACCGAGGATGGCATTGGCACCCAGATTAGACTTGGTCTTGGTACCATCGAGTTCCAACATCTTATAATCGATGGCACGCTGCTCCAAGGCAGAAAAACCTACCAAAGCTGGAGCAATCACCTGATTCACATTCTCCACGGCCTTCAAGACGCCCTTGCCGCCATAGCGGTTCTTGTCGCCATCACGAAGTTCCAAAGCCTCGTTCTCGCCAGTGGATGCACCAGAAGGAACCGATGCACGACCTACGACACCTGACTTCAATGAAACTTCAACCTCTACTGTAGGATTGCCACGAGAATCCAAGATTTCTCTTGCATGAACATTTTCAATAATCATAATACTATAATACCTTTAATTACATAAAACATTTCTTATTTCTAAGTGCAAATTTAGGTATTATCTGGCAAACCACCAAATTTCGGGCATCATAAAAAGTAGGTATTCGCCCGAAAATATCTACTTATAGGTAAGAAGAGGCATGGAAAAAGGTAAGATGCTCACCCTTCTCTATCAAAGGAAAACAGACTGGTATCAGGATAGCGGTTACGAAATTTGATAGAGGGTGTGTCATAAGTCTGTGACGCACTTTTTTTTGTGTTTTTCTGTATATTATAGTTTAATCGAAGTCTTTCTTCACAAGGGGAATCTTATTATATTGTATAGAAACTTTACTTTTCTTGTTTTGTCGATAACAAAACTTAGGGACTTGCACCCATTAGAATAAGCTCATGCCGAGCATACTAAAAAAAAGGGTGCGTCACAGACTTATGACACACCCTCTTCATTCCACCATTCGTAGGTGAAATCAGAGATAAATATTTCTATTCAAGATAGATTTTATTCTTCAACATTTTCTTCCTCATCCTCTGTGTTTTCGGGCAACTCAAGAAGAGGCAACTGCCTGTTGATAGCCGCATTAAACGAGATGATAGTTTCACTGCGTGACAAGCCTAATGGCTGCAACTTGTCGTGAATAATCTCCAAAAGATGATGATTGTTGCTGGCATAAATCTTAATAAACATATCCATGCCACCTGTCGTGTAATGACATTCCACAACCTCTGGAATCTTCTTCAGCTCGTCCACTACATGGTCGAACTGCTCAGGATTTTTAAGATACAGACCTACATAAGCACAGGTTTCATAACCTATCTTCTCGGGATCGATGATAAACTGCGAACCCTTGATAATGCCAAGATTAGTCAACTTGGCTACTCGCTGATGGATGGCAGCACCGCTCACATTACATGCTCTCGCTACCTCAAGAAAAGGAATACGTGCGTCTTGTGATATCAGTTTCAAAATCTGCCTGTCCAGGTAATCTAATAACTGCTTTGCCATAAATAATTTTTATTTGGGTGCAAAGATAGTACAATAATTTAAGAAACGCAACTTTTTGTACACAAAAAATAATAAATTAATATTATTTACCCATTTCTACAGCAGAATAGTTAACTCTGAACACTTTAGCCTGTCGCAAAGCCTGCTTTACATCCATCACCACTCCCATGGGCACATGGCGGTCGGCACGGATAGAAATCGTCATTTGTCGTTGATCTTCTACCCCCATACGCTGCTTCTCTGCCAACACATAGTCCATCACCTCGGCAGGCGTAGCGAGCTTGTCGTTGAGCTGTACGCAGACCCTACTCGAGTCGTTAGCAACAGCAGAACCCGCCATACCACTTACAGGTTGTCCGATGTAGATGTAAGACACCGCAGACTTCTTGGTAAGGCGTGTGAGCTGCTTACCCTGCGGAGCCTGGTAAGCCACCTTGAGGGTCACCTGGCGCATGTGTGTCACAATCATAAAGAAAAAGAGAACCGTGAAAATAAGGTCTGGTAGCGAAGACGTATTCAGCCCAGGCATCTCGTGCTCACGACGTCCAAACAAGCTCATGAGTCGCCTCCTTTCTTCTCTTCGGCATCAGCACTCACACTCTTATCCTCGAATCTATGAGCATTGGCATACGACTCAGTGATGCGCTGTGGGCATGCACTGCGCACCAGTTCCTTCTCGTTTTTCGGCAATCGTGAGAACACCTTACCATAATGCTTTCGAGCATACTCATCGCGCAAGGCAGAGTAAGCCATCATTAATTGATTTTGCACTTGGAAGTAAAGGTCATAGGAAGCATCTCGGTCACTCTCTATCGAAATGAGATGGCGAGCACCCAAACGATGCACAAAGTTTATCACCTCGCTCTGCAGACGACCAACAGGAAGAGGTTGTTCATTGACAAGCAACTGATTGTCGGCAGTGACATGCAGCGCCAACAGCGTAGACTTGTCCACCACCGACGCCTCCTGATGCTTCGGTTCTGGAGCAGGCAACTGGCGCAACAATCCCTTGTCCACATCCATTGAGGTGGTAACAAGAAAGAATATCAACAACATAAACGAGATGTCGGCAGTCGACGTGGTATTCAATCCAGGAACTCCATGTAGCTTACGTAGGCTTTTCATGATTTTCGCTCTTTACGCACATAACGAGTCACACCAAAGAGAACAACCCCTATGGCAGCCAGTAACAACACGAGCGACACGACAACAAACATATCGCTCAGCTTGAGCCAAAACCAACTGTCAAACTCACTGCCGTTCACCCACATAGGAGCAGAAGAACCTACGGCAAACCCCAACAACAACAAGCCCCCAGTAGAGAGCCAGGTGATGCGAGCTATCTTGCGAGCAGGAACGCCATTGACAACAGCATCTTGCCTGCTGCCCATTCGATGACTATGCCATGCAGAGAAGCCTGCCATTGCCAACGCCAACAACATTACTACCACCATGAGCACGATGAGGGCATCAGTGAAAAGCGGAGCATTGAAATCAGGATTCTCGATATAAGGCATATCGTATCCCACCAAGAAAAACATGGCGAAGACCCACGCCGCGACACCCGTCAGGATGTACAGCAAGCGCTGTGAGAGTTTCTCTGAGCTCCAGCTCTTAAGATTCTTGATTTTCATGCTTATACTTGGCTATTAAGTCCATCAATGTGATAGACGACTCTTCCATCTGACTGATAAGATGTTCTATCTTAGAAAGAATGTAATTGTAGAACACCTGTAAGATCAGCGCAACGATAATACCAAAAATGGTCGTGATGAGCGCCACCTTCATACCCGACGCAACGATGGTAGGACTAATGTCACCCGCCTGTTGTATCTGATCGAAAGCCATCACCATGCCAATCACCGTACCCAAGAAACCGAGCGATGGTGCCATGGCGATAAAGAGCGTAATCCATGAGCATCCTTTCGACAGGTTGGCAGCCTGCACACTGCCATAACTTGCTACCGATCGCTCCACATCCTCCAATGAGTCGTCGATGCGTAGCAATCCCTGATAACAGATAGAGGCCACCGGTCCTCGCGTATTACGACACAACAGTTTGGCATCCTCCACCTTGCCCTCTTCCATGCAGTGGTCGATGTCGAGCATCAGTTGCTTGGCATTGATTTCCGAAAGACTCAGATACAGTATTCGCTCAATACAAAAAGCCAAGCCAATAACCAGTGCTATCGCCACCAACGACATAAATCCGGCATTGCCTTCGATAAACTTTGTTTTAAGAGCATGATGGATTCCTGTAGATTCTTCCTGCGCCATCAGAGGCATGGAAGAAGCAATAAGGGTGAATATCAATATTGCAAGACGTGCAATAAAAGAATTTGTCTTCATATATACCTTTATTATATATGTATAAATGCGGAAAGAGGGGGATTCGAACCCCCGATTCCCTTTAGGGGAATACACGCTTTCCAGGCGTGCCTCTTCAACCACTCGAGCACCTTTCCTTTATCTCCAAGCACCTTGACGGGCTTCGGAGTGCAAAAGTATTGTTTTTCGCTCAAATAAGCAAAAAGGCTTTCTATTTTTATGTTTCTTTAACTCGACAACTCATCCGCATTATGTCTCCTCAAATCTCGGCTCCAAGTTTTTTTTAAAAAGAATTGGAAGAAGCGCGTATTCATGCCAGTCATTCGATGAGACAAAGCACATATTCACGCAAAGCACGAGATAAGCCAAAGCGCATATTAACGAATGTCGAAAACACGTTGCACGTTAGCATAGGTAGCAGCCGTCAGTTCTTCCTCGCTCACCTGATAAGCAGCAGCCAATGTGCGCATCACGTCAGCGACATAAGCACTCTCGTTGCGTTTGCCACGATGCGGAACAGGAGCCATATAAGGACTATCCGTCTCGAGCACCAATCTCTGCAGCGGCACAACGGCAGGAAGGTCTTCACGCAGATGACTGCTCTTAAAGGTAGCCACGCCCCCAATACCCAGCACAAATCGTTCGAAGGAGAGCAACTCCTCAGCCTCACGCTGATTGCCCGTAAAACAATGGAACACGCCACCAGGCAATTCCTTCTCATAAGGACGTAAGAGTTTAACCATCTCGTTTTGTGCCTTTCGACAGTGTATCATCAAGGGCAACCTTGTCTCTATCGACCACTTCACCTGCTCTTCGAAAGCCATCAACTGCTCGTGCTCAAACTCACGACTCCAGTAAAAGTCGAGTCCCACCTCACCTACGGCAATGAAGTCGTTCACCACGGGGCAAGCAGTAGACAGGCTGTTGCACACATTCTTCACACAATGTTCGTCGAGCAACTGTCGCAGGGCTGCAAGTTGCTCCTTCCAGTCGGCCTTCACCTCCTCAGGATGAAGCCCTATCATGGGGTAAGCATACCCAGGATACTGTCGACTCAGTTCAAGTACAGCATGCGTAGTTTTCACGTCGATGGCGGGTAGAAAGACCTTCCCCACTCCAGTCTCCTTGGCTCGGGCGAAGACCTCATCTCTGTCTTCAGCAAACTCCTCTGCATCGAGGTGCGTATGTGTATCGATTAACATGAAACTCTTTTTTTTATTATTAGTAAATGAAGTTTTGCTTGTACAGAAGTTATAGTAGTTAACGAAGTTATCACTCCCTTCGGTCGTTAGAAGTTATAGCCAAT